>Ga0209514_10001283_pt1 | contig 44505 bp, 38 predicted proteins | sample Subgrocontami58m_FD_187452 | JGI IMG/M metagenome (GOLD analysis project Ga0209514, IMG submission 187452) | Subsurface groundwater microbial communities from S. Glens Falls, New York, USA - GMW37 contaminated, 5.8 m (SPAdes) (version 3) | ecosystem: Environmental > Aquatic > Deep subsurface >... | reverse complement strand
GCAAACGTATGTCTGCCGTACTCAGCTTGTTTAAGGCATCCGTCAGGGCCTCAATGGAACCCTGCACATCGCCCTTGATAATGACGTTCAAATCCTTCACGCCTTCCTTGATCTTCTGGTACAGTTGTTCCAGGGTTATCTTGGAATATTCGGCAAGCTCTCTTTCCCGGCCCTTTCTTACCCAGTAGTCGGCGACATTGCGCGCTTTCTTTTCATCTTCCAGACAGATAAACTCGGTCCCCACCTGCGGCACATGGGAGAAACCAATCACCTCTACGGGCATGGAAGGACCGGCTTCTTTGATCCGGCTGCCGGCATCGTTAATCATGGCACGCACCCGCCCGGATTCACTCCTGGCAACAAAGGCATCTCCTTCCTTCAGGGTGCCCTCTTGAATCAAGACGGTGGCTACCGGCCCCCGGCCCCGGTCAAGTTTTGCCTCGATCACCACGCCTCGGGCAAAACAATCGGGATCGGCCTTCAGATCCATCACATCCGCCTGTAGAAGAATCATTTCGAGCAGTTCTTCAATGCCCTCCTTCTTCTTTGCGGAAATTTCACAGAAGATCGTGTCGCCACCCCATTCCTCCGAGAGCAGATTATACTCCGTAAGGGCCTGCTTAATCTTGCCAGGGTCAGCGCCTGGTTTATCAATCTTATTGATGGCCACGATAATGGGAATCCCGGCCACAAGCGAGTGGTTGATAGCCTCCACGGTTTGTTCCATTACCCCATCGTCCGCCGCCACCACCAGAACCACGAGATCCGTTACCTTGGCTCCTCTGGCCCGCATAGCGGTAAAGGCTTCGTGCCCGGGAGTATCCAGAAAAACAATATCCCTGTCTTTGATGTGCACATGGTAGGCCCCGATGGCCTGGGTGATGCCTCCGGCCTCGCCCCCGATGACATTTGTCTGCCTGATGGCATCCAAGAGCGAGGTTTTACCGTGGTCAACATGTCCCATCACTGTTACCACCGGCGCCCGCGGCTTAAGTTTCTCGGGAGATTTTTCCGCCTTCTGTGTTATTTCTTCGTAATCAAACGCGGCAAGCTCTACCTGGAAACCGAATTCCGTGGCAATCAGGGTCGCAGCGTCACTGTCGATGGATTGGTTGATCGTCGCCATCATGCCCAGGGCAATCAGCTTATTGATCACGTCACCGACTTTGACGCCCAACTTTTTCGCCAATTCGCCCACGGTGATGGTTTCTCCCACCCTGATCCTTCTCTTGACGGCCTTTGGCACGGTAATGGCCGTTTTCTGCATCTTCACAACGGCCTGCTTTTTCCCTTCCCTCCACCTTCCCGATTTTTCCTCAAAATCGACATCCGCGCGCTTGGTCTTTTTATCCACAGCCTTCCTGATAAAGGCCTTTTTCTTGACGGCGGGCTGCTCCTCCATCAATACCTCGATGGGCGCCTTCGCCTTTTTCTTGACCCTGTCCTCTTCAACTCTGCCGGGCTTCTCTGCTATGGGCGCTACGGCTGCGGTCTGCGGGGCAACTGTGCCGCCATGCCTGGGAAGTTCCTTCTTCGCTTCCGGGGGCCGGGAGGGAGTTCGGGAAGACGGCACGAAGGGTGTTTTAGGCCTTGCCGGCGGCGCTTTCGGCGCTGAAGCCGGGGCTTCTTCGTGTTTAACAATTTTCGGATCAGAGACCGTGCCCTCAGGCCCGGAAAAAAGCCTGGGCGCGGGTTTATCAGCGATAGCTTCCTGCGGCACAACAGGGGGCGGCGCCCCTGCCGTTGGCTCATTTTCCGGGATATGCGCCGCAACCGCAGGCATAACCCCCGGTTGCGCCTCAGCCGCAGCCTTATCCTCCTTCTCATCCGCCGTCGGCATCGCCGCCTCGACAGTTACCTCCGCCGGCTCCTCCACAGGCACATGTACGACGCGCCTTCTTATGACCGTTGGTTTTACTCTTATTTCCTCAGTGTCGTGGGGCTCGTCCTTGCGCAACAACCTCGTTATTCTCTCCACATCGCTATCTTCAAGAGAGCTTGATTGCGTTTTAACAACCACCCCCAGTGTTTCCAACTGACTGATGAGAACCTTGTTTTCGACGCCCAATTCTTTGGCCAATTCATAAACTCTTTTTTTGGTCATTGCTAAACTCCCTGAAACTGCGCCCTATAATTGCTAATTGACACCACCTGCAAAATCGGCTGTTGCTATTTTTACAACGGTTTTTACTCCCCCGCAGCGGGCGCAACCGTCATTTCTTCGTTAAAGACATCTTCTGCCGCCGCCCCGTCATTCACATCCTTGCCGGTTTCCAGATCAGCCGCGGCAGTGGATTCACTCTTTACATCAATTTTCCAGCCCGTCAGTTTGACGGCCAACCTAACATTCTGCCCCGCTCTGCCGATGGCCAGCGACAACTGGTCATCGGGAACAAGCACCAGCATGGCATGATTATCCTCATCCATGAAAACCCGGTTAACCTTGGCAGGGGCTAAAGCGTTGCAAACATATTTGACCTGATCTTCGACATAAGGAACGATATCGATCTTCTCGCCACGCAATTCCTGCACTACACTTTGCACCCTCGAACCCCTCATCCCCACACAGGCGCCGACCGGATCGATATCCTTGTCCCTGCTCTTGACGGCAATCTTTGACCTTTTACCCGGTTCCCGCGCAACACTGACGATTTCGATCAACCCTTCGTAGATTTCCGGCACCTCGACTCCAAAAAGGGCTTTGAGAAAAGCCGGATGGGTTCTGGAAAGAATAATCTGCGGCCCTTTGGAGACCTTTTTTATTTCCAGCAGATAACAACGTATCCGCTCCCCCCTTTTGTACATTTCCTTACCGATCTGTTCCACCGCAGGAATCACCCCTTCCGCACGGCCGAGGTTAACAACGATGTTGCCACCCTCGAATCTCTGCACAAAACCATTGACCAGTTCACCTTTGCGATCCTTATAATCTTCGTAAACAGTGTCCCGCTCCGCATCATTAACCCTCTGAATGATGATCTGTTTGGCGGTCTGTACCGCCACACGGCCAAAGACGCTGGTCTCCAGTTTGATTCCCATGCTGTCGCCGACCGCTGCTTCCTCATCAAGTTCCCGCTGCGCATCCTCAAGGGAAATTTGCGTATCCACATCGGATACATTTATCTCAACTGTTTTAAACTGAAAAACCTCGATCTCGCCCGCCTCATCATTATAATGGGCTTCTATGTCCACGTGCGGTCCAAGCTCCTTCCGGGCCGCAGTCAGCATCGCCGCCTCCAGCGCTTCAATAATCACGTCCTTGGCGATACCCCTATCCTTGCCCATCTGCTCGATCAGACGTTTAAGTTCTGGAAACATTTTCACAATCCTCCGTTATCATTGATTGTATTTATTGTGCTGTCGTCTCTTGATAAATGTTGTCACTGCACCAAGCGTGCCTTCAGTATCTTTTCCCTGGGAATACGATGGACTGTCCCTCCAACATCCACATGCAGCGCCCTTTGCCCCTCTTCCACTATATAATCAAGGAGAATCCCGCGAAAGTTTCGGCTGCCGGCCAGCTTTTCCTCCAGTTTGAGGGATATGATGGCGCCCCGGTATTTCAGAAAATCCCTGTCTCTTTCCAGCGGCCGGTCCAGACCGGGAGAGGAAACCTCCAGGGTATAGGCGCCGGGCGGCACATCGTGAACATCCAGGATATCGCCCACCTGATTGCTGACGGTGGCGCAATCATCAAGGGTCACACCGCCCTCTTTATCGATGTAAAGCCTTACCAGCCAGCGGGACTGCATCTTCAGGCACTCAACCATGACCAATTCCATGCCCTCCCCCGCCACCACCGGCTCCACCAAATCCCTTATTTGCTCCTTGTAGGCGCTTTGCACCTGGGAAGCACCTCCTTCTTTCCAACCCCAATAAAGGGGATAATTTAGTTGCAACTAAAAAAAAAGTGGGCACGAGCCCACTCATCTGTAAAACGCGATGATTTTGGGGCTGACTAGCATACAAATATTGTTATTGCAAGCAAAATAAAGAAAGCGTACCATCTACAACCTGTCCGGACTACCCACCCCCAGCCGGCCATATTTGAAAGCGGAAACGATAAATGAACAGTGTGTTGGGAATCATGGCGGCCTTGCTTGGCACCGCGCTTATTCTGGTAACCCTCTGGGAAGGATTTGAAACCATCATCCTGCCGCGCCGAATAACCAGAAAATTGCATCTCAGCCGGAACTTTTTCCTACTCTGCTGGCAGGGTTGGAAAGCCGCAGGTCGCATCATTGTCCCCGGGAGCATCCGGGAAAACTGGCTAAGCTTGTTCGGACCGCTCTTTATTCTTATTATGCTGGCGGTCTGGGTCAGCGCCTTGATTACCGGCTTTGCCCTGCTGAACTGGGCGGGCGCCTCATGGGGCGGACTTAAAATGACAACGGGGGGCGAGGAAAGTCTCTGGGCTTTCCTCTATCTGAGCGGCACGACTTTCTTTACCCTGGGCTTGGGGGATGTAGTGCCTGCAAATGATCTCGCGCGCTTCTTCACCGTCGCCGAGGCAGGGATGGGCTTCGGCTTCCTGGCCCTCCTGATCAGTTATCTGCCCGGCTTGAACCAGTCTTTCATCCGGCGGGAAATAAAGATCATCCTCTTGGATGCGCGCGCCGGTTCGCCCCCCTCGGCAGCTGAGATGTTACGCCGGCACAACGATGAACCTGGGTTGGAGGACTTGCGGACACACCTCAAGGAGTGGGAACTGTGGTCGGCAGAACTGCTCGAAAACCACATTACCTTCCCGGCGCTGGCCTACTTCCGGTCCCAGCACGACAATGGTTCCTGGCTGGGCTCCCTGGCGGCCATCCTTGATACCTGCGCCCTATTAATGGTTGGTATGGAAGGCAGCTGTGCGCGTCAAGCAAAACTGACCTTTGCCATCGCCCGTCACGCCGTGGTCGACCTCAGTATCGTCTTCAAAAGACCGCCGCGCCAAGCGAAGCAGGATCGTCTTCCCCCAGAGAACTTTGACAGATTGCGGGGCTTTCTGACTGAAGCCGGGATAAAGATGAACGGAGGGGAAGGGACGGAAGAAAAACTTTCCGAGCTGCGGCAGTTGTATGAGCCATATCTCAATGGTCTCGCCGCCTATTTTAGCGTCGATCTTCCCCTCTGGATTGCCACCGGGAAAACTCTGGACAATTGGCAAACAACCGCCTGGGAGCCGCAAGAGAAGAGTAAGGGATAAGGACAGGGCTTTTGTCCCTAGCGGGGAGGCGTTCAACCCCTTTGGAGCGAAAGCGGCAGCTCCAGGTTGTTTTCTTCCAGTAACGCCTGGTTTGACAGGACTTCGGCAACCGGACCATCCATGACCAATAGGCCATCTTTGATGACCAGGCAGCGTTGGCAAACATCGAGGATGAGGTCGAGGTCATGGGAGGCGATGATCTTGGAATGTTTGAATGTTTTAAGCATATTGATCAGGGCGCGCCGTGATTTGGGGTCAAGATTCGCGGCCGGTTCATCCATCACGAGAATATCCGGTTCCATGGCCATGACAGCGGCGATGGCCACGGCGCTCTTTTGCCCGCTGGAAAGGTGATGCGGCGGTTTATCCCGCAGTTCCAGGCTGTGTACCATGTTCAGCGCCCCCTGCACCCGTTCCCGCACCGCAGCCTCGTCCAGGCCGAGGTTGAGCGGGCCAAAGGCGACATCATCAAAGACGGTGGGCATAAAAAGCTGGTCATCGGGATTCTGAAAAACAACGCCGACTTTCTTCCGGATTTCCTGCCGCGTTTTCCGTGACAGCGAAAGATCGCCGACGATCACCGTGCCCGACGTCGGCAGCAAATAACCGTTCAGGTGCTGGAGCAGCGTGGATTTGCCTGCGCCATTGGCGCCGACAATGCCGACTGACTCGCCGTGGGTAATCCGGAAGCTGATGCCCCGGAGCGCCTCGGTGCCATCGGGATAGCCAAAAAACACATCTTTAAATGCCACGATATGATGGCTCATCGTATCAACTCCTGCACCAGGCAACCAAGTTCCTCGGTCACCTGATAATATCTGAAAACAATGAGCATCACTACAGTCATTGCCAGAAAGGCCATGTCTTTCCATTCCAGGCGGCTTCTTTTGAGGATGGACAGGTCGCCTCGGAATCCCCGGGAAAGCATGGCGTAATACACCCGCTCGGCCCGTTCCACCGTACGGAGAAAAAGGACCCCTGTCAAGCGCACAAACCCCTTGATGCCCGCCCCACGGCCACCAAAGGAGCGTATTTCCCGCGCACGGATCATGCGCATTGCCTCTTCCATCAGCACAAAAATATAGCGATAGAGAAAGAGCAACTGGGAAACAAGAAGCGCGGGGCAGCCCAGCAGCCGCAGGGCATGGCAAACCCCCGGGAAGGAGGTCGTAGCAATAAGCAGCAGCGCCGCACTGATTGTCAGCACAAATTTCAGGATAATCGTTAAAAATGACAGCCACCCCGCCGCCACAGGGATGCCGCCAATAACGGCAACCGTCCCGGCGTCAAGGAAAGGGTTGAAGACGCCGATAAACAACGCGAAGGGCGAGACCAGCATTACCTTCTTCATGATGAACATCACGGGTATTTCGCCAACGGTCATGATGAGGACCGGAAAGAGAAAGAAGGGGAGCAGCCCACCCACTTCGTACTTGGGAAAAGAAATGACCGTAAGGAGAAAGAAGATGGTCGCGATCACCTTGACGCGCGGGTCGAGCCGGTGCATGAAAGTATCCTGGTAGGAAAGACGGTCCAACCGGCCAATATCGAAATACTTTTGATCAAAGGTCATCCGTTCATCTCCGGAAAAATCTGATCCCCACACCGATCAGCAAGATTATAGCAAGAACAAGGAATGCCCCAATGACGCCAGGCACAGAAATGGCGGGCGGGCTCTCCGGCCGGGCGGCGGCGGGCAACTCTTTCATACCATTACGTTTCTGCTGGAAACGATAATCAGGAAAGATGGCCGTTTCCCCCTGGATTTTATCAAGCACCTGCGCCAGCCCCGATGACTGCTCCGGCAGGTCGCTTTTGCCATAGGTTTTCGTAATGGCCCATTCCAGCCCATCAGGATAGGCAGAGGCAAACCAGGAAAGAGCGCCGCCCATAAGGATAGCCAGGGCCAAAAATGTCGCCAGCACTTTTTTCAGCGAATACGCTGCCCCTTTGGAAGAGGCGGCAACAAGACTGTCCAGAAGCTCCGGCCTCGCGCTGCGCACATAGTTGATGACGCCGGCGGTTACAAAACCTTCGACGATGCCGATGGCCAGGTGAATCGGCTGCATCAGCAGCAGGAAAGTAAGGAAGGGCAGTTCGCTTTTCCCCGAAAGCCATGTTTGCAGCACGACGGATAAAGCCCCGAGCTGCAGTACCACAATGGCGCTCAAAAGCGCAGCGGCAAAGATGCGAGGCGGCCTTTGGCTGCCGCCCAGCAATGGTTTGTAGATAAAGGGATAACCCAGAAAGCAGGCGTAGAAACCCATGTTCCAGATATTGCAGCCCAAAGCCATCAGCCCCCCATCGGCAAAGAAGAGCGCCTGCACCGTGATGACGGAAGCGGTGACGAGAAAGGCGGCATAAGGACCAAGAATGATGGCCAGGATCATCCCGCCGGCCAGATGACCGCTGGAACCCGTCCCGGGGATGGTGAAATTAATCATCTGGGCCGCGAAAATGAAGGCGCCGAGAACTCCCATCAAGGGGACCAGCTTGTCATCGATTTGTTGCTTCAACTTCCTGGAAACATAGGCAATTGTCGCGAACGTGCCCACCCAGAAGGTCGTCCCTACGGCGGGGGAAAGCAAGGCGTCCGCCATGTGCATAATGATCTGTCCTTCGCGTTTGTTGTTGGCTCACCTGAGAATTATAAAGATGCGTCACCCTCACTGTCTCCGTAATACCACAGAGGAACGCTTGTCAAGCAGATTCCTGCATCGGTGGCAGCGATTTGTTTTAGAAGCTTGACTGAAAATGGGCAAAGTCGGAAAATGTGTTATAATGGAAAACATGTTATAAAGCACGGCCGGGCAATAAAGGTGAACTACCCAAAAATCATATTGAAGGGACAATATCATGACTAAATCATTAAGCAGCGCCTCGGGAAAAACGGGCTTGCCGCCCGGCTCGCTGGTGCATGTGGGAAAAGTGCGGGATACGGCAAGTCGCGTCTCGGTAATCCGCTACAACAAAGAAGATGTCGAGACGATCAATATCGCCTCCCTCGACGAACTGCAGCGCGACAGGGGCAAAGCAGAGATTACCTGGGTCAACATCGAAGGGTTGCAAGACACGGAAATCATTGCATCTTTAGAGCATGGCTTTGCCATTCACCCTCTGGTGCTGGAAGACATCTTGAACACGCACCAAAGACCTAAGTTTGAAGAATTTGCCGACTATCTCTTTGTCGTCCTGAAAGCCCTTGCTTTCGAGCCCGATCAACCAACCATCAATCACGAACAAATCAGCATCCTCATCCTCAAGGATTTCGTCTTCACCTTTACGGAAAAACCTGATGACCTCTTCGATCCGATCCGGCGACGCCTCGAAGATGGCAAAGGGCGCCTGCGTTGCCTGGGGGCGGATTATTTAGCCTACGTCATTATGGATACAGTCGTGGATCGGTATTTTACCCTGCAGGATTCCCTGGACGAAGTGCTGGAGACCCTGGAGGAACAATTACTGTCCAACCCCACCTCCGAGACCCTGGCAAGCATCCAGCGGTTCAAGCGCGAGCTGATCTTTGTGCGCAAATCAATTTCTCCGTTACGGGAATTACTTTCGGGCATCCAGAGAAGCGAATCCGACTTGATCCACGAAAAGACCGGGGTTTATTTTCGGGACGTTTACGACCACGCCATCCGGGTCACGGAAGCCGTGGATTCGAGCCGTGATCTGATCAGCGGCATGCTTGACATCTATCTTTCCAGCGTCAGCAATAAGATGAATGAAGTCATGAAGGTGCTGACAATCTTCGCTTCCATCTTCATCCCCTTGACCTTCGTGGCGGGCATCTACGGCATGAATTTCGAGTACATGCCGGAGTTGAAGTGGCGATGGGGCTATCCGCTCCTTTGGGTTGTTTTTATCGGCATCACCATCGGGCTTTTGAATTATTTCCGCAGGAAAAAATGGTTATAATATCTGGCGGCTGAGGTCTCCTGTGGTAGCGTATCTCTGTATGATAGCCTGCATCCTTTCTCCGATGGTCACAATAGTGTCGTATCGTACCCGCCCGCTTGTCGGCGTAGTAAACAATTTCCCTCTCCTCGCTGGTTAAATAAGCTTAGAGATCATGATCTGCCAGAGAGTCACCCCGCCGAAGGCACCGTAGAAAATCATGGCAGTCCGCGTCAACCGGCGCTGGATTGCCGGCAGCGCCGTTGTCAGGCTGTCGATCCCGCGAAACGGTTGGAGCGCCCCCACGCCCAGCCCCGCCACTCCGCCACACAAGAGCGTTCCCCAGAGAATGTAGCCGATATAACCGTATTCCCGGTGGAGTATGCAGAAGGGGCAGTGGTGCGTTGGAAGCGCATATATGTAAACCGAAATCGCGGAAATCAGCGCAATGCAGCCCCATGCCAAGGTCGCTGTCGAGAAAGCGGCGAACAGACCACCACCCCTGCCATACCCCAGTAGATAGCCGCCGCAGGCCAAGGTCAGCGCGAAAGCAATGGCCAGGGCGGTCAGTAACGGAAATACAGGCGCTGCAGCTACTGTTTGGGCGATGCTGCGCGCTGCCGTGCTGAATAGTATGTCGCAGTGGGATTTTGGAGCGAAGAAAAATCCCCATTGCACTACGACCTCAGTTAGCACGATAACAAAAGCGGCGAACAGGTCCCCACATCTGCCATACCAGATAAAATAGATGCCTGAAGCCACGATCAACGCCAACGCAACAACCAGGGCAAGCAGCAATGGAAACACCGGCAAATCGTTTAGAGTAGCGGCAGCGCCGTTTCCTTCAGCACCGAACAGGCTGCCGCAGCAAGATGTGATCACGTTGGGTTGGAAGGAAAGGAAGTAGCCCGTTTGTAGCGCTGCTTCGATAACGAGCAGCGGGGCGGTCGCCAGCAACAAGCGGTACTTGACGCGGATCAGCGGGTAGTCATACCCTTGGTTGTCCGTATGGTTTACTATTAACCAGAGACCGGCAAGGACAAAGGTGAGGAGCTTCATGATCAGGGTTGGATAGCCGAACCCGTTCAGGTTCAGGGTTCCGGCTGCACACATGGCCCCGCTGAACAGGACGCTGAGGCCGTCAGCGGTCTTGATGAAGAGAAACAGAGAGAGCATCTGGAATGTGCAGACAAAGGCCATGAACGTGGCGATCAGGTAGGTGCGCCGCTCCAGGGAAACCTGCAATTCGCTGCCGCTTGCGAGATCCCAGCGCCTGAGAATCATCAATGCGAAAAAAGCCGCGTAGATAAGCATGGCGCCGGTCAGCAGGGAACCGGTAAGGAGCGCTATAACGTCCGGATGGAAGATCACGGCAGCACGCCGGCAGCCGACAGTCTGCCGTCCCGCATCTCTACGACCCGGTTGACTATAGCGGCCTCGCAGACCAGCGGATCGTGGCTTGCCATGATTATCGTCTTTCCCTCCTCCCTGAGTCGCGCCATCTGTTCCATGAATTCGGCGGATAGGCCGGTGTCCAGGTGGGCGGTCGGCTCATCGGCAATAATAACCTGCGGATCGTTGATGAGTGCGCGGGCAATGGCTACCCGCTGCATCTCCCCTCCCGACAGCCCTTCAACAGGAGCGGCGCTCCTGGCGGCCAGTCCGAACATCTTCAGAAGGGCCAGCGCGCGCTGTCTGAGGAGAAGATGACTTTCCCCGCGGGGATATGCGGGAAGCATGACGTTCTCCAGCACGCTTATGCCCATGACGAGGTTGAAATGCTGGAAGATGAAGCCGAAGGTGCCGCGCCTGATTTCGGTCAGAAACCGTTCGGGAAGGCTGGTTATCTCCCTCCCGAACAGTAATATCCGTCCGGCTGTGGGACGCGCCATCCCGCCGAGGATGCTGAGCAGGGTAGTCTTTCCCGATCCGCTCGGGCCCTTCAGTACCGTTATGCGGCGGGAAGCGATGGCAAGCGTAACGTCCCGGATGGCGACATGCTCGTTAGGTTTGCCCTGATTAAAGGTCTTATGTACGTTCAGCAGTTCTATCATCTTGTTTCCGGGCGCACGCGGTGCGCCCCTTTTTACCCCCTCATCACTGCATCCGGGTCTACCGTTGCCGCCCGCCATGCCGGGATAATGGTTGCCACGGCATAGGGAACAACCGTGAGAAAAAATAGCGCGGCCAACTGGGCTAAGTCAATGTAAGGGGTGAGCCGGAACTTGGGATATAGTACCGACCATCCTTTCAGAACCGGCTCGAAGAGGATTGCGGAAGTGGTGAAGACGTGCAGATAGGCAAGGATTACCCCTGCCAGGAAAGCAGTCAGCGAAACGGAAGCGCCCTCCCACAACTTCATCGCCAGCACGTCCCCCGTATCCCAGCCGATGGCCTTGAGGATGCCGATTTCCTTCCGCTCCTCGGAGGAAAGGCCGGCCGCCTTGTCCCAGGCGAAAATGATGAAGGCGAGAAGCGCTCCGGAGAGTATGAGCAGCAGTATCCCGCTCCGCCAGTTGAATACCGCGTCATAGGTGCGGAGTATCTCTTCACGGGCTATCGGCCGTGTATCAGGCAACATCATGGCGATCTTCCGGGCAATAGTGGAGATCTCCGCGGGATTGGCAACCTCCACGCTCAGATCGGTTGCCACCCTGCGCGGCACGCCGAACAGGATACGGAAGTCCTCCGCAGAAAGGAGAATCAGGTCGCTGGAAACCAGTTCCGTAGAAGAGGGGAGGACGCCGGCGACCCTCAGTCTAGCCAACCGGCCATCATAGGTGCGAAACGGCATGACATCCCCCTTGACTGCCATGCTGCTGCGCGCCACCCCCTGGCCGACCGCGATGTTCCCCGCCCCCCAGGTAAACCCCTCCGGCACGAGTAGCGTATAGTTCGCGCCGGACAGTGAGTCGTAGTAGTATCCCCATAACCGCCCTCGTACCGCGCGGACCCCCCGTATATCACGGATCTTCTCAACGTAGCTCAGGGGGATCAGGTCATGGCGACCGGCAACCATCCGCTGCACCACCAGCTCCGGGGCATCGGCGAGGAGAGCGACGGCCTCCTTTCTTAGAGCCTGCGAGAAAAACATTACAGAGGCAAGGGAAAATACCACCAGGGTATAGACGGCAAGGAACGCAGCGTTCTTTCCCTTGCGTCGCAGAAGCGAGGCAAGGGTGAAATCTATGATGCTTCGCTGCTTTTCAATGCTTCCCATAGGCCCTCACATTCGGGGGCGGCGCCATCAGAGAACCGGACGGAAAATGCTCGAGAGAAAGAGGGTGATCCTGGAATGGGGCGTGGAGGTCGGACATGGCAGGGTGTCTGGTGTAGCGCGCATCTGTAAACAGTACGAGGTCGGTAAGCGCGAGACGCTTTACCATGCCGCGCTTCTCGATAATGTCCGGAGCCGCGCCCCTGCCGGACAACGCAGATTGGGCCATGATGGCGGCAACCGAAGCAAGTCCGAGCGCAAGCAGGGAAAGAAAGACGGTGGATTTCCGTAACGACATGGCAGCTACTCCGCCAGCTCGCGAATGAGGTTGGAGGTCACGTCACGGAACCGGAGTATCCTTTTGCCCTGATGGTCCCGCTTGAACTCCTCGGCATCCGCCTCCTGTGCAAAGGAAATCAGTTCCTTCCCCATGGGGCCGAGTACGTCGCTGCCTTCTACATACCAGGCGCTGAACCCGTCGATAAGAGATAGGCTGTAGTAATCGGTCACGGAGAGGGAGGCGATCTGGCCGGCGGTTTTCCCGGGAGCGTACTTCTGCAGGTTCAGGTAGTAGGTAAACATATCCTTTGTCCCGTCGAACGAGGCATACGACCCGTCCTTGTAAACGATCCGGGCCGCAAAATTCGGATATTTGGCCACGAACATGCCACAAACAGGACATTTATCCCGGGGTGCAAACCCCGCCGGTTTTCCCGCTCCGTCCGCAATCAAGGCGAGTCCCAGCAACATAAGCGTTATAGCCGTCATTAACCGTTTCATGGCGCCTCCCGTAAAAAGTGTCGGCGACAATCCCCTGCGGTGAGCGGTCATTTACGCCACAGACCGCGCGGCAGAGGAAAGGCCTTTTACTGCTTCCATTGCCTCCACGTTACCCAAGCGCCCAACGACAATAGGATGCCGCCCGTCAGAATCAGCCTCAGCGCTTCCCGCCAGAGAGCGAAGAATCCCTGCCCTTTCGCAAATATTGCGTTTGTCGCGACCATGAAGGGAGTGGTTGGAAAAACAGCGGCTATCGCCCGCATGAAAGGAAGCATATTTTCCACCGGCGTGGCAACACCGCACAGGAATACTGCGGGGAACCAGACCACGAATGACAGCAGTATGGCTTGCAGAGAGTTGTTGCAAAGACATCCGATCAGGGCACCGATGCCGATCATGCTGGTCAGGAAGAGCGCCATGAAGATGAAAAATACGAAAATGCTGCCTTTCAGTTCCACATGAAACCATGCCACAATGAGAAATGAAAATACCGTCGCGATCAGGCATATCATCAAGGGCGCAAGCATCTTTGCCAGCAGCAGCTCTATGGAACGGGTCGGCGTGACGAGCAATTGATCTATTGTTCCCCTTTCCTTCTCTCTGACAATGGCCGTTGACGCCAGCATCAGTCCGCCTATGACTCCCGCCACAAGTATATGCGATATAACTACGAAATTTACCTCACTGAGTCCCTGATTGTATATGGGGCGAACCGCATCCGATACTCCGGGAAGGGATGCAACCGGCGTCCCCTCCCGGTTTAGCCTTACGAGCGTCACATCCCGGTTGAAGGCCGCAACTATTTTTGAGGCGTACCCCGCGCTCTGGCCGGCCTGGTTGGCGTCGGAAGCGTCGGCAATAAACTGCACGTCGGCCTGCCGCCCCCCTGCAAGTTCGCGCGAAAATTCCGCCGGTATGATCAAGGCCGCCCTCGCGCGTCCGCTATTGAGGAGGTGTCTAATCTCTCCCATATTCGCAGCATGGCCATAGAGCGCGAATGCCTCCGTATGCTGAAACCGGTCAATCAGTTCACGACTCTGTTCGGTCCGGCACATGTCGTAGACGACAAGCTTGATGTTTTCCGAAAGGAACAAAAAAGAATATGCACACAGAACAATGCAAACAACGAAATGGTAAAATATAAGCCCGACGACCACCTTGTCTCGAAAGAACTGAATGAATTCCTTCTTGATTAAGCCGGCCACTCTGTTAAAATTGATAGACATAAAGGGACCTCCCGGCCATCATATGTTTTTGCCTCTGATGCGCCACGCGCAAATAGAAAAAATGACAATAAAATAGGCAATCAACGTCAAACCATCTTTAAGATAATCCATCATGTCCGCCCCCTTCAACAAAATGGCCCGGCAGATGTCGGTGTATGACCGCCCCGGGAAGAGGTAGGCGTACCATTTGAAGAACTCCGGTGAATTGTCAAGCGGCGTAACGGCATCAGCGTAAATGAGCGCCGGCATCAGCGTAAAAACTATGGCCAGCATCCCCGCCGAAAGCTGGTTTATCGCAATGGTCGAGATAAAGAAGCCGATACCCACACAGGAAGAAACCATCAGCAAAGTGAATATAAAAATCGCAAATATAGATCCGCGGAAAGGAAGATCAAAAAACCAGACGCCGAACACTATTATAAAGAGGTAATCAAGCGTAAGAAAGATGATATAGGGAGCCATCTTTCCGGCGATGTACTCATAGGGAGTTATGGGTGACGCAAACACCTGCTGAATAGACCCGGACTCCTTCTCCCGCACAATCGCCAGAGCCGTCAACACAGGCACGAATCCGAGGATGACCACGCAGAATACGCCTGTAATCTTGAACGTGAATTCCCTCAGCGCCTGGTTGTACCAGGACCGGGTATTGAGCCGTACCGGTTGCGATGAAAACGTATGCCCGGCGGCGCGCACAAAATCTTTTACTATATTTGCCGAATAGGCGTTGTTTATGCTCTCCATATAGCTCCGTATGAACAGGGCGCTATTGATGTACGAGGCATCAACGAGGGTTTGAATTTCAGCGCTTTCCCCTCTTGCCAACTGCTCCGAAAACTTCGGAGGGATGACGATAGCAAGCTTTATAACACCACTGTTAAGCAGATCGAGCAGTTCATCGTAATTGCGCGTGCGATACCGGACATTGAAATAAGTCGTATTATCGATCGTTTTTATATACTCGACGCTCTGCTGCGATTTATTCATGTCGTAAACGGCAACGGCCGACTCCTTCAGTTCCAGGTTCACCGAATAGCCGATGAGGAAAAGGAGGAACATCGGCATGAACAGGGCAATGCACAGACTGATCGGATCCCGAAGCAAGTGGAGAAGCTCTGCCTTGAAAATCACCAGTACGCGATTGTATCCCTCTTGCCACTTCATGGCGCCACCTCACGGGGAAGGCGCCGGCAAGGCACAATAGCCGCCTTAAAGGAACGGCCGGCGCGTCCCATAAACTCCGGAACAGGGCGGATGACCTCTGCTCTGAACGCAACTAGTCGGCAACGCGCGGAAGAAACTGGAATATTATGGAGATTATAGGCCATCCGGCGACTCCGCGGGAAAGGGCGCCCTAACCAGAAGGATTGGCAAGTGAGACTTGCCCAGGAGTTCGCCCGCTATGCTTCCGTAAACCACGCGCCGCAACCCGGTGCGACCGTGCGTGGACATGACTATGAGATCCATAGGATGGTTGCGCACATAGGAAAGAATGATTTCAACCGGAGCGCCGAACTCCACGGCAAGCTGAACGCCGGCCTCGTCTCCTCCGAAACGCTCTGCAATGGATTTCAGATATCGCATGGCGTCCAGGCGCTCCTGTTCCCACTCCTCATCTATAAAAATCGTGTTCCGCTCGTGGTAAGGGTTAGTCCCGGCCGTGATCCGCCACGCGTCGATAGCCGCTTCGATCCTGGAGGACTGATGTCCTTCAGGATCAATCACGTGCTTAATATCTACTGCTGTCAGGAGGGTTATCCGCCCACCCGAGAGAGCCGCGAGGGAAAACGCATGGGGAAGCGAAGCTTCCGAAAGCTTCGATCCATCCAATGGGATAAGTATGTTCCGGAAATGGTATGTCATTTTCCCCTCCAGGCAGCAAGGCATCCGTCTTATTAATCGGAGATCAAACCCTGTGCGGCGACAATTCGGTGCATGAACACGTCCTCCAGGGTAGGTGAAATCCTGCCCACATCCTCCACATCCACGCCCGCGGCCCGAAGCACCTCCACGTCCATCGGCACGCCGCGTCTCCGTGTCACAAAGTGAACCGTGTCTCCATAGAGCGCCGCCTGCTGGACGAAATCAAGGGACGAAATGGCGTTATAGGACTGAAGCAGAGTCGATGTGCTGACCTCGTAGCAATCTGCCTCCAGTTCGGCCTTGAGCCGGTCCGGGGTTCCAATGCCGATCAGTTGGCCGGCGCTGATCAGTCCAAGCATGGTGCAGCGCTCAGCTTCGTCCATGAAATGGGTTGTCACGATAGTGGTGACACCGTTTTCGGACAGACGGTGAATGATGTCCCAAAACTCCGCCCGCACTACCGGATCCACCCCCGATGTCGGTTCGTCGAGGAACAGCACCGTAGGCTGGTGCATGATAGCAGCACCCAGGGCAACCTTCTGCTTCCACCCCGTAGGAAGATCCCGCGTAAGGTGCTTTTCCATGCCGGCAAGGCCTGCAAGTTCTACTACCCAGCCAATCTTCGACTTCCTTTCCTTGCGCGGAAGGTCGTAGATCGTGGCGTAGAAATCCAGGTTCTGGGCCACGGTCAGGTCCGGGTAAAGAGAAAAAAGCTGGGACATATACCCGATCTTGGCCTTTGCCAGTTTTCTCTCGGTATCAACATTGTGCCCCGCGACGAATGCCGCGCCGCCGGTCGGCACCACAAGGCCGCAAAGGATCTTGATCAACGTTGTCTTGCCTGCGCCGTTTGGACCCAGAAGGCCGAATACGGCGCCCTGCTTGACCTCAAAGGTAATGTCATCCACAGCCTTGAACTTTCCGTAGTGCTTGCTCATGTTCCGCACAATAATGGCGGCGCCATTACCCGAGCCGGCAGCACCTGCCGGCGCTGGCAGCGAAATATCCTTCGCTCTCCCTGCGCCTTGCGGGGAGAGAAGGCTAAGATATACATCGCCCATGTTAGGCACAACCCGCTCAAAACCCTCGATGCAAATGTCGCTTTCAATCAAGCGGTCATTTATGTTCCGAAAACCCTCTTCGGGGTCCGCCAGAAACACTCTGAGATTCCCGCCATACACCTGCGCCTCGATCCCCATCTCGACCCTGAGGATCCGGCGGGCCTCGTTTATGCGATCGCTTTTAAAAGTACAGACTGAGACATCAAGGAGCTTCTTGAGATTTGCCGGGGTGTCGCATGCGACAACGCGGCCATTCTCCATAAGCGCCACACGATTGCAACGTTCCGCCTCATCCATATAGGGGGTGGCGATGACGACGGAAACCCCCTGAAGGATGAACTCATAGAGGATGCGCCACAACTCCCCCCGCGAGACCGGATCGACGGCTGTTGTCGGCTCATCGAGAAGCAGCAGCTTGGGACGGTGAACCAGCGCGCAGCAAAGGGCGAGCTTCTTTCTCATCCCACCGGACAGGGCGCCTGCCCTGCGGTCCTTGAACGGGGTCATTCTGGCAAAGTGCAACAAGCGCTCTTTCTCTTCCCGCAGCCGATCCTCCGGGATACTGCGCAGGCCGGCAGTGAAGTCAATATTCTCCTCGACCGTCATGTCCAGGTAGAGGGTGAAATCCTGCGACATGTAACCGAGGATTGACCGAACGGCGTCCGCGTCACGGAACACATCGAGCCCGTCAATATGCACGGTTCCGGAACTTGGAGCCAATATTCCGCAGAGCATCTGGATGGTGGTGGTTTTCCCGGCGCCGTCGGCGCCTACCATCCCGAATATCTCTCCCGGACGCACTCTCAGATCCACGCCTCTGACGGCAGGCACATCACGATAACTCTTGCTGAGACCGTCCGTCACCAACAGAAACTGCCCGGCGGGGCTATGCGGATCGAGTTCACCTTGCACTCGTTCTGCCCTTCACGTTGGCTGACTGCCCGGACTTGGCCGTATTCAGAAAGAGCGTCACATCAGCAGGCACCCCCGGCTTGACAAGGCCGTCCGGGTTGTGGACGGCGATTTTCGCCATATACACCATCCTGGAACGGTACTCGTCCATCTGCACGTCGCGCGGCGTGAACTCCGCCTGGGACGCGATATAGTAAATCGTTCCGTCGAAGGTTCGGTCAGGGAACGAGTCAACCTTGATTTTGGCCTTATCGCCGAGCCTTACCTTGCTCACGTCCGTCTGCTCTATGTAGGTCTTGACGTACAGTTTGTCGAGGTCTATCAATACCGCAATAGGGCTGCCCGGCAGCACGTGCTCGCCCGACTCGGCGACCTTGTCGATGACGGTGCCGCGCATAGGGCTGTTAAGTATGCAATCTTCCAGCGTCGCCTGCACTTCGTCCTTTTTCGCGGCCGCAGATTTCATTCCCGCCGCGGCGATGCCCTGCATGGTTTTAGCCGAGGCGAGCCTCCATTGCAACGTCAAAACATCATTTTGCTTGAGTTGTGTTTCAGTTTTGGTTGTCTTTGCCAGATACAGATTGGCACGGGCAAGCGACACTTCTCTGGAAGCCGCTTCCATCGCCGCATTTTTTGAATCATACTCCTCTTCCACAGCATCGAACTTGCTTTGGGAGATAACCTTGCTGGCCAGCAAGGGGCGAAAGCGGTCGATATCCTTCTTCGTCTTGGAAGCCCTGGCTTCTGCCTCGGCAAGACGGGACTGGGCAGCGGCCAATCCAGCCTCTGCCCTCTCTATTTCCGCCGAAGATCGATTGCCGGATAAATTCACGTCGATCTTCGCTCCCGCAATCTCGCTTTCCACAACGGAAATCTCCTGGGCCGCCTTCTGGTACTGCTCACGGTACTTTACTATTTCGGAATCGGCGTTGGCAACCTGGGCGCGTATCTGGTCGGATTTGATTTCGGCAATGCGCTGACCGATCTTGAGCACGTCTCCCTCTTCTATCGGAAGGGCAATAATCGGCCCCATGACTTTTGAGCTGAGGGTTACGCGGGTCCCCTCTAACCAGCCGTGTAGAGACAATTCATACGGGTTTTTTTTTGTTGACTTGGCGGACATATATACGGCCCCGATGCTCACCAGAAACAATACGACTACCGTATAAAAAATGAACCGTCTTAACATAATGTTCTTCTTGCCTTCTCCGCTCATGAACATTCTCCTTCGTCGTCGTACTTTATCCGTTGACAATTATAATACAATATGCTTTATGTCTTAACAAGCTTTTTTTTGTCAGATAAAATGTGAAAACTCCGCTAAACACAGGAGGGGAAATCAGCATGAAACAAATCGCATTCTCACTTGCCGCCGCTATTATCTGCATAACAGCTTCCGGCCACGCCGAAACTCTTACCCTACAAGATGCGCTGACCAAGGCCGCCACAGCCAATTATTCCCTGCAGGTAGCCGCCCACGATGAAAAAATCGCCGCGGAAGGCATCATGCTGGGCAGAAGCGGCTTCCTGCCGCGGATAGATGCGCAGGGCGGCTATACAGCCCAGGTGGACCCGCAGGCCATTGAGACTCCATTTGGTTCAATACAGACACATAGAACTCAATTCGGCTTTTTCTCCCTCTCCCTGTATCAGACCCTCTACGACTTCGGCCGTTCCGGCGCCCGTCTGGAAAGGGCCAAGTCAAAACGGGAAGCGGCGGCCTTCAGCTACAAGGGACAGGAAAAGGATGTATTTCTCCAGGTCGTGTTCACCTATTTCCGCATTCTCCAGACGGAAAAACTCCTGCAGGCAGCCATCGAGGAGGTAGCACAGATGACCGATCACCTGAGGATCACTCAGGAAATGTACGACCAGGGGGTAGTCACCCGCAATGATCTGTTGCAGGCCGGGGTAAAGCTCTCTACCAGCAAACAGCTCCAGCTTGAGCGGGCGAACCTTCTGGAAAACGCCTGGCTGGAGCTGAACTATCTTACCGGCCAGTCACCCACATACCGGGCAAACCTCGATGAGAACGCCGTGGTGGAACCTGCCCGCCTTGAAGAAAAGCCGGATGACGCCCTTGCAGACAGACCCGAGGTTAAAAGCCTGCAAAAATTGGTTGAAAGCAGCATCCAGGATGTCAGGGAAAGCAAAAGCGGCTATTCCCCGGAGTTGTTTGCCCGGCTGGGGCTCGATTATGAGCAGAACAACCGGGTAAGGGAAGAGACCATAATGGCGGCCACCGTCGGCATCAAATTCAATCTGTTCGACGGACTTGCCACTACTTCCCGCCACCGTCAGGCAGTGCAGAAACGCTACCGCACCGAGGCGGCATTGCGTCAATTGAAAGAGAGCATTCGCCTGGAATACCAGGTTGCAGCCAACGACGCACGGGTCTTCGCGGAGCAGATCAGCGTGACGGAAAAAGCAGTCCAGCAGGGTGATGAAAACCTGCGGATCAACAAAGACCGCTACCAGGCGCAGGTCGGGACCGCCACGGATGTCATAGATGCCCAGACCCTGCTGACCCAGGTGAAAACCGACTACTACCACGCATTTTACGACTACCAGATAGCCCTTGCTCGCGTAAAAAAGGCATTAGGCGAGCTGTAATTTTGGTTTTAGGGGACAAGATCGGGATGATCAGATAAATATTCGAATAAACTTAGCTATTCACACATTGGCTCTTTAAATTTAGAAATGGTTAACCTGCAGTAAGCCCTTTCGTGAACGAACTTATCCCGTTTACCGTTTATAGGCTATTCGCCTTTTTTTTCTTCGTCCGCGCCGTCGGCAGCGCCGCCCGTGGATCATCAGGCCAATGGTGGCGCGGATAGCGGCCCAGGAGTTCCTTCTTCACGGCAGGATAGGAGCGCTCCCAGAAACCGTCGAGGTCCCTGGTGACCTGGACAGGCCGCCCGGCGGGGCTCAAAAGGTGCAGCAGCAGCGCCTGCCCGCAAAGACGGGGCGTTTCCCGGCAACCGAAGAATTCCTGAAGCCGGGCGGCCAGCACCGGAATATCCCCGGCTTCGTAGTCCAACTGCTTCCTCGTGCCCGAGGGAAGCGTCCATGCCTCCGGCGCGAGTTCGTCCACGGCACGCTGATTTTCCCAGCCCAGCCGATCCGCCAGGGCCTGGAGCAGGGCCGCACCCGTAAACACCGCACCGCCCTGCCAGTTGCCGCAGGGAATAAGCCAACGGTCAATTTCCGCCAGGAGCGCCGCGGGCGAAAAATCGGGCCATCCCGCCCGTTGGCCGTATTTCCCTGCGAACCGGCAACGGGCGCTAAAACGCCGGGCCGCGTCGTTCCAGGGGAGGGCAGCTAAACCATCCGCAGCCAGACGCTCACGCGCCGCTTGCCGGAGATTATCGGCAGCGGGCGTCACGCCGGCTTTCTCCCCGAGCAGGATGCGCCCCACGCGCGTCTCCACACGGCACCGCATGGTCCAGCCCTCCCAGGTAAAATTATGCAGCGCCGCCGGTGCCCCGGCCAGACCATTTTCCAACTCGGCGCGGCGAACCGGGGCCGCCAGAAACACGCGGGCCTCCGTCTCGCCGCCGTCCAGCTCGGCCACCGCCAGAAACTCCTCCTGCGCAAGCGCCCCCTTGACCTGGGCGCCCCGTCCGGTAGCCAGCACCAGCCGCGCCGCTTCACCGGCGCGGCCGCCTCCGACGCGTTGTGCGGCACGATCAGGATAGGCGAATAAGAGCAGTTTGCCGGCCAGCGCCGGCTCGACATCGGCGGCGGCAATTGTCCGCCCTCCCAAATCCGAAGACTGCATAATCCGCCGGGCTTCCTGAGCGATGCGGCGCCCCGTATCCTGCCGCAGGCCGCCCGACGCCCCCCTCGCCCAGGCAACCCAGGCGGCCAGGCGGTCGCGAAAATCCGGATCGTCGCCGCCGAGCGGGTCGCCCTCCGAAAGAAGCGCAGCGGCAACGGCGGCGGTTGCCAGCCAGCCTTGCTCCTTGGCATTGATGATCATGCGACCGAGACGCGGATGGAGGCCTATCCCCGCCGCCTGCCGCCCTAAGGCGGTAATGCGCCCTTGGCTGTCAAGCAGGGCCAGGTCTCCGAGGAGCGCCCCTGCCTGCCGCAGCGCGCCGGTGGGCGGCGGCGTGAGCCACGTCAGATCGAGAGGCGATGCCGCTCCCCAGAGGGCCGTCTCCAAACAGAGCGGCGCCAGATCCGCCTCCACGATTTCCGGGATGGAAAAGCTGCGGCGCTGTGTCGCCGCAGACCACCAGCGCAGGCATATCCCCGGTCCCAGACGCCCGGCCCGCCCTTGACGCTGCCGGGCCGAAGCGGCGGATATCTCCCCCGTCTCCCAGTGATTCATCCCGGTACGGGGATGAAATCGCACGCGCCGTTCCAAACCGGAATCCACCACCGCCCTCACCCCCGGCAGCGTGAGGCTGGTCTCCGCAACATTCGTAGCCAGGATGATCCGGCGCGAGCCGGTCGGCGGCGCCGCCAGCACCCGGCGCTGCTCGGCCGGGGGAAGACGGCCGTGCAGAATGGCGATGTCCGGGCCAAGCTCGGGCCGGTGGTTCAGCAGCATTTCCCGGGTACGTCTGATTTCATGGAACCCCGGCAGGAATACCAGCACGTCCCCGCCGCCCTGCCCTGCCGGCAACTCCCGCGCTTCCAGCGTCAGCCGGGCGGCGCCACGCCAGGGCGTCTCGGCGGCCCTCGGAGGACGATAAAGCGCCTCCACCGGCCAGGAATGTCCGGCCACAGAAATGGCCGCAATCTCGCCGATTGCCTCCCGCAGCTCCGCCGCCGGGGGTGTGGCGGACATAAAAAGGAGGCGCAGGTCGCCACGCAACACCGTTCGGCACTCCCAGGTAAACGCCAGGGCCATATCCCCCTGAAGGTTCCGCTCGTGGAACTCGTCGAAGATCACCAGTCCATATCCCGCGAGGGCCGGATCGCGCTGGAGGAGCCGCGTCAGCACCCCTTCGGTAACAACCTCCAGCCGCGTCAGCGGACCCACGATCGTCTCCAGCCGGGTCCGGAGACCCACCGTCTGCCCCAGGCGCTCGCCCCGCAAGGCGGCAATCCGTTCGGCTGCGGCCCGGGCGGCAATCCGGCGCGGCTGGAGCAGGAGAATCTTCATGTCCGCGAAAGCCTTGTGCAAAAGTAGTTGCCAGGGCACGAGCGTCGTCTTGCCCGCCCCCGGCTCGGCATGGAGCATCAGGAGGTTGCGTTCGGCTAAAGTCTCCGTTATTTCGCTGAGGTAGGGATAGAGCGGCAGGGTGCTGATTTCCGGTATGGTCATGAAATTAAATTCATTCAATCACGCCTGTAACCAAGCTTGTGGCAGATCAGACACTGATCTTTGGGAGGATGTTTTTTTAGTAATCCAAGAGACTTGGGGTTATGGCACGTGGCGCATTCCCTTTCCACAGCTGCCCTGCCCCGCCCTTGCTCAAGGGCCGCAAAAAAAGCCCGGTGCCTATCATCGCGAGGAACCTGCTTGGCCTTATCCCGGGAGACAATGATAAGAACCGTAACGATAGCGGCAATGATACCCAGGGTAAAAAAGTCCTGTTTCCTTAGCTTCAGCATGTTATTCTTTTCCTTTCCATTCTTCGCCTGTCAGGTCTTCTCGACGCGAAATTTACATAAATATTACCGATATGTCTATCATTTCTTTCATGGCAGGGGGAAAGAAGGCAATGCCATGAGTTTATATTTTCCAACAGGCCCTAATGAAGTGCATAAAAATGCTCATGATGTGCAAATAATTGCACAGATATTCTTCCTGGTATAAATGATAAAAAAATAAAGATTGTAAAATAGAGATGTTACGAATAATTACTTTGTTGGCATGAACCTTGACAAGCTTTCTTACAAAACAGCATTACTTCAGAAGGAATGGGAAGATGAAGAAAATACGCATTATCAGACAGGGAGGCAACACATGAAAAACAAGGTATTAAAGGCAGTTATCACATTTATTGCCATGGCTTTTTTAGTTCTGGCGGTAGGATGTGGCGGCGGTGGCGGCAGCGAGACGACCACCGGTTCGAGCGGCAGCACAACAAGCGGCACACTGACAGGCAGCGGCCAATAGCAGAAAGGGAGAGAAAAAAATGAAAATTATCAGTTTTATCTGTATTGCCATCGGCTTGTTTTTTGCGACCACGGCCATGGCTCTGACACCGCATACGATATTCATGGTCAAGTTGTCTACCGTTTCACCGTCAGGACAACTTACGCAGGCGGCAACAATGCCTGGAACATCTGATGCAAACGGGAAGATTTCCTTCCATTTTGCCAATGCCCCCACCAACAGCACGGCGCGGTTTCTCATGGTGCAGATTGCCGATATCAATGGCGCGATCGTGCGCCAGGCCATGGTGGCCGCCCCCGCCCCCGGCGGCACGGTCAACATGGGCGTCAGCGAGGTCACCGATAAGCAGGCCAAGGCCATGCTTAAAACGATCGCCGATGCCGGCAGCGACAACCCGACACCGATGATGCTGCTTACTTCCATGCTTCGCTCCGGCGCTATTTCCGACAGCGATGCAGAGGCTTTCAGCCCCCTGGCCCGCGCCGCGGCCGGCGCCTTTGAAACATTCATGACCGCAAAGGGCGTCACCGCAACGCAAATGGCAACATTCAGGGTCAACATGCTGACCGCGATGCGTGACGTCGCGGCGAAATATCGGGATGCGGTCAATGCCGCAACGCCGGCCCTTGCAGCCGACCAAAGAGGTGAGGCTATGACCGCCTTCATGGATGCCATGGTTGATGCGGCGATTGATGCGGGAATCGCGGCGAATTTGATGCCCCTTGCCCTGGACGAGGCGGCCAAGGCTGCGGAAAGCGCCGCGGCCAACGCTCCGCTGGACACAAACGTGATCATGGCTATGAGGGCGATCTTCCGGGTGGAAACGGAACAGCGCCGGTTGAAAGCGGAAATGGGGAGCTACGAGACCGCCATGACGACTATGGGAGCAACAGCAACACAGGCGCAGCAGTTATCAAGCGCAATTAAAGCCCTGGGCAACGCCATGATGAGCGCTCAGGTTAATTTCGAGCAGATGTTTGTCGATCCGGCAAACTTCCCGAATGCAGCCGCCATCAGCGCCGCCGAGTCAAGCATGTTCACGGCCATGCAAGTGATGTCCGCCAATTTTACCGCAACTGACGCCGCCGCTTCCAACAGCGAGATAACCGGCATGTTGAACACCATGGCCACGCGGATCAGCAACACGGGCGGCGCGATGTCGGGAATGACAACGACTGCTCTTTCCGGCATGGGGATAGGAAGAATGACGAGCGCGCCAGGCGGCCTCCAGAACTGGACGGTCATGATGACCGCCGCCAATAACTTCGTGACAGCCGATTCGCCGCTGACCTATACGCCTTCCACAACATTAACCGGCCAATTGACCGCCCTGGGAGGAACGCCGCCCACACCCCCTGCCTTCTCCCAGCTTGTCGATCCCTACAAAGCACTGCTGGAGCTCCAATATGACTTGATGCTCCTCAAATTGATCAATGCCCGGAAACTGGCACAGTTGGGGGCGACACCAACTCAGGAACAGCTGGCACAACTGAAAGAAGAGACCCTCGCCATGACGGCGGCGCTCAAACAGAATCTCTCCGGCATTACGGACGCGCAGAAGGATCTCCTGGTTACATTGTCGTCGCCGTTCGGCATGATGTGAAGGCACCAATCATCCCCCGCCTTGGCCCCCATACCTCGGGCCTGGGCGGGGGACGCTTCTGTCTGGGTATCGCAGTTCTATCGCTTTGAATATCGGGGAATTATGTGATAGCATCCTACGGCAGAAAGCTTAAGCTTTTTTAATTATTATTTTATCAGCTAAAGCCCTACAAGGCCCCTCTTATGCGGAAAAAAATATTGTTCCCTGCCGGCGCCGCCATTTTGCTCTTTATGATATGGTTTGCCGTGGGCAATTACCGGGACGCCGTTCAGATCGCCGAAGAAAACCTTCGGGGACTCGCCCTGTCCCTCACGGCCGCTATTGAAAATATTATCGTCCGCGACCCCTCCCTGCGCTTTCTGTCCACATTCCATCCCAGGGATATCGCCTTTTTCACCCTGATTGACGGGCGGGGAATCTATCGTTTCCATTCCAATAGGGACCTCATCGGCACGCAGGCGCAGGCAAGCGATCCTGGGGAAGCGTTACCCATCGAGACAAGCTCCGCCGCCAGAATAACCCTCGGCACCGGGGAAAAAGTCTATGAGTTCCTGACCCCCCTCCATCTTCCCGAGGGGACGTTCCTGCTCCGGTTAACCCTCCACACCTACCGGGCGGACCGGGTAATTCGCCGGGCAAAATTAAGCATGATCATCCTCTTTTCCCTGATGATCGCGGGCTGTACTTTGACCGCTTGCCTGTATCGCTTTATCGGCCGGGAGGAACGGCATCGGCGCGAGATGTCGCGGCAGGAAAATCTGGCCAAACTGGGAGAGTTGGGCGCGACGCTGGCCCATGAAATCCGCAATCCCCTGGCGGGGATCAAGGGCTATGCCCAGGTAATCGAGAAAAATCCCGCCGATCTCCGCAACGGCAAATTCGCGGGACGCATGGTGCAGGAAGTGCTCCAACTGGAAAAGCTGGTAGATGGACTTCTGGCCTACGTGAAAAGTGATACCTTTGCGGCGGCGCCTCTTGATCTGGGGGAGCTGCTTTCCGCTACCATGGCCCTGCTCCGTTCTGAAGCGGAGCAATTAGGCGTGACCGTCGAAGTTGACGCGCCGCCCGGCTTGCAGATTAGCGGCAACCGGGACAGGCTCGGGCAACTGCTGCTCAATCTGGGCAAAAATGCCCTCCAGGCAATGCCGGACGGCGGCCACCTGCGGATCAGGGCGGGAACATCCGGACAGGATGCGTTAATCGTTGTTGATGATTCCGGCCAGGGGATCAGGGGAGAAGATATGCCGCGGATATTTGAGCCCTTTTTCACGACCAAGGCCCGGGGCACCGGCTTGGGGCTGGCGCTCTGCAAGAAAATCGTGGAGGAACACCGGGGGACGGTCAACATAGCAAGTACCGTAGGCACAGGTACAACGGTCACCATAACCTTCCCCGCCTCACGGAGTTTATCATGAACGGACGCATCCTCCTTGTTGAAGACGACGAAACCTTCCGGGGCTTCTTGCAGACGATTCTGGAGGATGCCGGCCATGAAGTGCAAACGGCCGCCGACGGGCTCAAAGGCCTGCGCCTGCTCCGGCGGGAAGACTTCGACCTGGTCGTTTCAGATATGAAAATGCCCGGCAAAAGCGGCCTGGAGCTCTTCCAGGAAACCCGGCAGGACGCGCACCCGCCCCAGTTCATCTTTCTGACGGCCTATGGCCGAGTGGAGGAGGCGGTGACCGCGATGAAAGAGGGGGCCGTGGATTTTCTCACCAAACCGCTGGACAATCCGGAAACCCTGCTTGCCCTGGTGGCCAGGACAATCGCCGCCCAGGGGCGGACGCGGGAATACCTGACTTTGAAAGAATCGGAAAGGGCCGGTTTGCCGCCTGAGGAACTGATCTTCGCCGGTCAAGCCATGAAAAAGGTGCAAAAACTGGTGCAAGACGTCGCTCCTACCCTGGCAAACGTGTTGATCTACGGCGAAAGCGGCACCGGCAAGGAGGTGGTGGCCCGGACCATCCACCTCCGGAGCCCGCGTCACCAGGCGGGATTCGTTGCCCTGAACTGCGCTGCGATCCCGGAGCACCTCCTGGAAAGCGAGCTCTTTGGCCACGAAAAGGGGGCCTTTACCGGGGCCGTCCAGGCGCGGCAAGGAAAATTCGAACTGGCCAGGGGAGGCACGATCTTTCTTGACGAAATCGGCGAAATGCCGCTCGCTTTGCAAGCCAAGCTCCTGCGGGTTCTGCAGGAAAGGGTTTTTGAGCGCGTGGGAGGCAGCCAGGAAATCAAGGCGGATGTGCGGATCATTGCGGCCACCAACTGCAACCTGCCGGATGAGGTGGCAACACGGCGCTTTCGCGAAGACCTTTATTATCGTCTGAACGTTTTTCCCCTCACGCTGCCGCCGTTGCGGGACAGAGTTGACGCCATCAGCCGCTTGACGGATTATTTTTTCCACCGTTTCAGCCGGCAAACCGGCAAAAAGTTAAAAGGGATGGATGCGGCAGCGCTTACGGCAATGCAGGGCTATGCCTGGCCGGGAAATGTCCGGGAATTGCAAAATGTCATGGAGCGGGCGGTCATCCTGGCCCAGGAAATGGTAAAATGCGCCAATCTGCCCGAGGCGGTGTTCCAGGCAACGCGGCAGGAAGGCCCGGATAGCCGGAACATGATGAAAGCAGCGGAAAAAGAAATGATCATCAAAGCCCTGCACCGGCAGGGGGGCAACCGTCGTCTGACCGCTGCCGAGCTGGGGCTTTCGCGGCGGACCCTGCAATATAAGCTGAAAGAGTTCGGTTTAATCGATAAGGTTTAATGAGGAACAGTTAATTATGAGGTCAGGCCACTTTTCATCAATCGCTTTATGGGCAATTTTTCTGTATTGTCTGCTACCCGGTTCCGGTTACGGCGCTGATGAGGGTGAGAAAAGCGGTCTGGACTTCAATCGCGGCTACGACATTAACACCGTCGCCACGGTAGCCGGGCGGGTGGTTTCCCTGCCCCAGGGTGAGCAGGCAAACTACATTTTTACCATAACAAACAGCGACGGGGCGACGTATATTTCTCTCGGCCCCAGTTCGTTTTGGGAAAAGCGGGAGAGCCCCATCCGTCTGCACGACGAAATCACCGCCAAAGGTTCCAAAGCGCAGGGGCAGGACGGGAAATTATACCTGCTTACCCAGAAGCTGGTAAACCAAACTTCCGGCGCGGAGCTGGAACTGAGGAACGCAAGGGGTGAGCCGGCCTGGTCCGGTCGCAACACCGGCGCCATCAGGCGGGAACATCCCACCGGAATGGGAAGACAGGCAGGCGGAATGACGCGCAGCGGGGGAGGAATGATGCGGCGCTGACGGCGGAGAGCACGAAATGACGAAAGCGGATAGCAGTAAAAGAGGATTTCCCGGACTGATTGTTGCGATGACCACGCTGCTGCTGTCGGCGTGGGCGCCGGCGGCAGCAGCGCCGTACGCCGTTGGCTTTGGCGTTGAGTTTGCTTCGGGGAAATACGGGACGGGGATAAGTTCGGAATCCTACTACATGCCTCTTACGATAGCCTTTTATCCTACCGGGCAGCTCGATTTTACGCTGGAAGTTCCCTATATCTACCGGAGCGGCAGCGCCGTTTTCCGCGGTCCACAGGGACAAATGATGCCCGTGCCGCCGACGCTTGCCGGGGCCATGGCCGGCGCCGGCACTACCGGGGGCTCAGGCATGGGGGGGGGCGGTATGGGGCCCGGCAGGGGGGGTGGCTCGATGAATCACGCCACACCGGGAGGTTCAGATAATTCACAAAGCGGGCGGGGCGATATCACTGCCAAGGCAGGTTACATCCTATTTTCCGCAGGCGAGTTCAGACCCCAAATTCGCCCGAATATCTTTGTAAAATTCCCCACGGCGGATGAAGATAAAGGCCTGGGAACCGGCGAACTGGACGGGGGATTCGCCCTGGAGATATCCCACCGGCGGGGTGACTGGTACTCCTTTGCCGAAGTCGGCTACACCATCCAGGGCAAAACACCGGCCCTGCCCCTTAAGGACTACTTTTTTTACAGCGCCGGCCTCGGCTATCAGGTGACGGATAAATTCCGCCCCCTGCTTGAGATCAAAGGTTTCACCGCCCCCACTGAGGGAGCGTCCGAGCTTCTGGAAGCGCGGTTAAGACTCAAATACCAGGCAACGAAGCACGCCGGGATGGAGGTATATATCGCCCGCGGCCTGACCACCGCCAGCCCGGATTACGGCACCGGGTTGGCTGTTTTTTATGACTATTGAGCAATCCTTAGCTCGCCAGTTGATAGCCGCCGTTCCGAAACAGCTTCAGGCACACAGCGACAATTTCTGCATCATAGAGAATCCCCCGGTTTACGGTAATTTCTTCCAGGGCGGCATCAATGCCAAGACCGGGACGGTATGGACGATGGGAGGCCATCGCCTCTACCACGTCCGCTACGGTAATAATCCGGGAATCAAGGAGAAGCTTATCGCCCGTCAACCCCTGGGGATATCCTGAGCCATCCATCTTCTCGTGATGCTCCAAAACCATGCGGGCAATGGGCCAGGGAAACTCGATGTCCTTCAAAATTTCATAACCCTTTTGGGAATGCGTTTTTATCAGACTAAATTCTAATGCCGTCAATTTTCTCGGCATGCTGAGGATTTCCGTCGGCACGGATATCTTGCCAACATCATGAATGGTGCTAGCCAGCCGGATACCGTCGATTTGCTCAGTTGGCAGGTCGATCTCAACCGCAATGGCGCGAGCCAGGTCGGCTACTCGCCGCTGGTGACCGGAAGTATAAGGGTCGCGGGCTTCCGAAGCCGTTGACAATGCCTGAATAGTGCCCCCCAGGGCCTTCCGCAACCGGCCAGTAGCCTGCTGACGTTCTCCTTCCAACTGCTTGCGCTCGGTGATGTCGATAAAACTCTCCACGCCTCCCTTAGTCTCTTCAGCCGAACCGGACAGCAAGTCAAAATTCTTTAAAGTTGTCAGCTCCCTCCCATCCTTGCAGATAATGATACATTCTCTATACTTTCCCGGTTTTTCAACGCGGTCATCAAACAACCGGCATCCTTCTCCGCAAGTGGGCGACTCAATTACGTCGCATTTTTTGCCCAGAACCTCCGCAGCGCTGTAACCGGTAATTTTTTCCGCCATGCGGTTCCAACTGGTGATGATGCGGTCCAGATCGACGGTAAACACCGCGCTGGGTGTCGTCCGCAGGACGTCGCGCAAAAAACTCTCGGATTTTTGCACCTTCATGTTTTCCTCTTTGAGTTCCAGGACCTTGCTTTCCAGCTTGCGAACGAGGGCCTGGTTGTATTCTTTGTAGAAAACCACATCATCTTCTTGCGGCGCCGACCCGGTGCGGTCTTTGCCATGCTGCGGGATCGCGATGACTTCACGCAGCATGGCCAGGAAGTCATCCGGTTCTGACGGCTTGACGATAAACCGCGCGGCGCCCAGGCGGAGAGCAAAATCTTCATCTTGGGGATCGGTGTAGGTGGCAGTATAGAAGATAAAAGGAATGTCCTGCAGGCGCTCGTCCGCCTTCCAGGCACGGCAGAGGGCGAAGCCGTCCATTACCGGCATCAGGATATCGCTGATGATCATCTCCGGCGGGTGGCGGTGGGCCAACTCCAGGGCCTCGGCGCCGTTTGCGGCCGCTTCCACGGTGAAGCCGTGGGTGGTAAGAAGTACCTGCAGCAGGTAACAGCTTTGCTGGTTGTCCTCAACGATGAGCAGTTTAGTCATGGCACACCTCCTCGCTGCGGTTTGTTTTCGAGATTAGCAGGTACCGTTCGATTTCAGCGGTAAAAGTCTCCGGGTTGATGGGTTTTTCGATGTACCCCGTGCAGCCCGCCGCCAGCGCTCGTTCCCTGTCCCCGGACATGGCATAGGAAGTGACGGCCACAATCGGGACATTCCCCAACTCCCCATTTTGTCTAAGTTCACGCGCCACGGCATAGCCATCCATGACCGGCAGTTGGATGTCCAGCAGGATCATATCCGGTTTCGACAGCCGGGCCAGGGCAATCCCCTCCCGGCCATTGCGGGCTTGCGTAACCCGATAGCCGTTTTTCTCCAAGAGGAAGGTCGCCAGATAGATATTCTGTTCGTTGTCCTCGATGATGAGAATACTTGCTTTCATGCTCTACTCCTTTTGCAACGGCAAGGCAAATGTAAAAATGCTCCCCTTGCCCCATTCGCTCTCCACCCCTATTGTCCCGCCCAACATTTCCACCAGCCGCTTGCAAATCGAAAGACCGAGGCCGGTGCCCTCATACTGGCGGGTAATCCCATTGTCAATTTGCTGGAACGGCTTAAAGATCGCCTCCAACTCTTCGCGTTTCATGCCGCCGCCCGTATCCGTTACGCAGATGACCATCCGACCGTCCTCCTCTCCACCCCTGATGGCGCATTCAAGGCGCACTTCGCCCTGCCCGGTGAACTTGACCGCATTGCCGAGCAGGTTGATGATAATTTGCTCTACCCGCCGCCGGTCGCTGACGATTGCGCCAACCTCCGGGGCAATCCGGGCGGTCAGCGCCACCCCCTTCTTCTCAGTTAGAGGCGTAAACTTCTCCATAATTTTCCGGAGCAGCGTCGGCATATCAAATCGCTCGGCGAAGATCTCCACATGGCCGGCTTCGATCTTGGAAATATCCAGGACGTCGTTGATCAGGGCAAGCAGATGGTGGGCGCTGTCCTGAACCATCTTGAGTTGTTTGTGCTGTTCTTCATTCAGAGGTCCCACGAGGGATTGGAGCAGAATGCCGGTGAAGCCGATGATGGAATTAAGCGGAGTGCGCAGCTCGTGCGACATGGTGGCCAGGAAAGCCGATTTGATCCGGTCGGCGGCCTCGGCGCGCTCCCTGGCGATGGCCAGCTCTTCAGATTTCCAGTTCAGGTCTTCCACAAGGTTCAAAAGGGCCGCCTGCTTTTCCTTGAGTTCATCCGTCTTTGCGGTCAGTAAGGCCGTGCGCTCCCCGACCAGTTCTTCCAGATGATCGCGGTGTCTTCGCAACTCTTCTTCCGCCTGCTTGCGCTCGGTGAGCACTTCCGAGAACAGGATGACGCCGCCGATCTCGCCCTCGGTTTCATACCAAGGGTGGATTTCCCAGCGCACCCAATCCATGCTTCCGTCCGCGCGCGGGAAGGGATCTTCTTCCGATTTTTCAACCGCTCCCGCCAAACAACGCCTGTGGATTTCTCTCCAGCGATAAGGAATCTCCGGAAATACTTCATAATGCGACCGACCGATGATATTCTGGTCGCCAAGGTCATAATCCCTGAGGAAGCGACGGCTTGCCACAATATACTTCATATCGCGATCGAACATGGCGAGCGCCGCAGGAGAATGTTCTACAAAAATCCGCAGCACCCGGTCGGTTCTCTTCATCGCTTCTTCCGCCTGCTTACGCCCGGTGATATCCTCTAAAACAGCGACGATGCCCACCGTTGCACCTGCTCCACTAATGAGTGGGGCGCAGGCGATACTTACCTCTACGAGACTCTTGTCCTTTTTTTGACAATGCCGCACATATCCGGCAAAAGATTCTCCTCTCAATCCTCGCGCCACCATCTGTCTAAAATCCTCAAGGCCTGACTCAGGCACGGTGGGACAGATGCGGCCCACCGCCTCCTGCTCCGTCCAACCAAACATTATCTCTGCGCCTTTGTTCCAACTCAAGATGCGCCCTGACGGATCAATCGTCAGGATACTTAGCGGAGAAGACTGAACGATCGCTGCGAGCTTTTCGTGCGTCCCGCGCAATTCTTTCGCTGACGCCTGAATTTCGGCATAACGCGCATCCAGCAGGCCGACCATTTTTTCGATGGCAGCGCGCAGGCGATCCAGTTCGCCATAGAATCCTGAACCTTCAATAGTCACTCCTTCTCCGCCACCGGCACTGAAAGTCACGGCATATCGCTCAATAACCTTCAGAGGTTTCAGCATAATATGCCGGATGAGCAGATAGAGACTGAAAACAATGGTCAGATCGGCAATAAGGATGGTGGCGATGATCAGGATGAGAGTTTTTCGCAGCCGCTCTTCGGTGAATTTCCGGCTGGCAAAAACCTTAACCGTACCGATGGGCTTGTTTGCGAGGGTTATTTCCCGCTCTGCAACAATGAGTCCGGCGGCGGGAAATTCTCTGTCACCGACCGCTATTCGCCACTGAGCGTCCCGCCGCCGAACATGGATATTCCCGGCTGCATTGACTACGACACCGTAGATATTCTTGTCCATCAGTGAACTTTCGATGATCGTATCCACCTGGGTGTCATCATAATTCCATACGGGGGCGGCAAGGCCCGTCGCCAGCCGATCCGCGTTTACGGCAAGTTCATGATGGAGTATTGCCAGTTGCCGATTTCGGTCATAGGCGTAATAGCTTATCCCAAAAGCCCCCAGCAGTAAGGTTGTGGCTGTGACAAGGGCTATGATAACCAATGTTGCGACAGAGTTTTTTTGAGAGGTCATGTTTGCTCGCCTATGTCAAAAGTCATCAAAACGAGAGATGGTGTTCTTTCAAGACTTGCGCAATAACACCTTTGCTTTTAAGTATAGCCAACCCTTTATTGAAATCATGAAGCCTCTTTTTCCAATCTCCCTTGGCATTTTTCATAATACCGTTGCGAAGAGGAATCTTTTGTAAAGTTACAAGCCATTTTACGTCATTCTCCACACCCATTTTTTTCATAAGATATGCGCCAAGCTGCTTATCCACAAGTGCTAATCTTATACGATTATTGACTAATTTACTCATGTTTTGAATGTCTTCCGTTACTTCCTCCGTCTTTAAACCGGCCTTGCCAACCCCTTTAGGACTGATATAGCCGCGCACGGTTCCGATAACAACGTCTTTTGCTTTTAAGTCAGCATAATCTTTAAAAACCAAACCATCATTTTTCCTTTTATAAAATCCGACTTCATTTTCTAACATGGCATCGGAAAGCGCCATCCAGCTTTCCCGCCCCGTATTAAACCATACAGCCGCAATGACATCACATTCTCCCGCCTGCCCTTCCTTTATAATCCTTGCCCACGGACGAAACTTTACTTCGACATCATATCCCGCCTCTTCGAATGCAAGGCGGGTGATCTTCATGACAGGTCCGAAATCAGGCATGTTCTCCCCATAGTAAGGTTCATAGTTGTTGGTATAAATAAGGAGTTTTTCATTTGCATATGATGGGAATGTAAATATCAACTCTAGGATAATCACTAACCACAATAGTTTTTTCATCCAGCCTTCTTCTCCAGTTCCTTTATTATCTCTTTCAATTCCTTCATCCGGAGCTCCCTGCCGACAAAGAGCCTGTTCATGCGTTCGATTTCGGCGATCTTCTCCTCCAGTTCGGCGGTGCGCTCCTTCACCCGGTCCTCCAATATGGCGGCGTTGCGCAACGTTTCTGCGAAAAGACCGGCGTTCTGAACGGCAAGGGCGATCTGTGCTGTAACCGTTTCTAACAGTTTCAGTCTGCGCTCTTCCGGCTTTTTGTCCGTCCTGGTGAACACGCACAAAACCCCCAGGCATTTGCCGCCGGTGATCAGGGGAAAGGCGGCATGAAAGCGGATGTCTTCCCCGCGCGTCGCCTCGCGCGTCGCGAATTTGAGGACCGCTTCCCGGTCCCACAATATAAGCGGTTTGTGATCCCGCGCGCATTCTCCGCAGAGACAGTCGCCGACCTTGATTTCATTGGCGGTCAGATCGAGGATGGTTGCCTCCGACGTCGCCCGGTGGGAAGCGAGTTGCAGCGTGTTTTGGGGGCCCACCATGCAGATCGTCCCGCCCTCAAGCCCGGTGATGCCGAGCGCCTCATCCAGCACTTTTTCCATAATCTCATTTATATTCGAAACCCCGGTAATGGCGGTGATAATCCGGTTAATTGCGATAAGTTCCTTGTTTATGGTACTTATCCCTTCCTCCACCTTTTTGCGCTCGGTGATCACTTCCGAGAACAGGATGATGCCGCCGATCTCGCCCTCGGCTTCATACCAGGGGTGGATTTCCCAGCACACCCAATCCATTCTTCCGTCTGCGCGCGGGAAGGGATCTTCTGCTGATTTTTCAACCGCTCCCGCCAAACAACGCCGGTGGATTTCTTTCCAGCGCTCAGTAATCTCCGGAAACACTTCATAATGTGACCTACCGATGATATTCTGGTCGACAAGTTCATAATCCATGAGGAAACGGCGGCTTGCCACAATATACTTCATATCGCAATCAAACATAGCGATCGCTGCTGGAGAATATTCTACAAAAAGCCGGAACACTCGCTCGTTTCTCTTCATCGCTCCTTCCGCCCGCTTGCGCAAGCTGATATCCTCCACGCTCGACCAGATGAACTTCTCGCCGTGCTGTTCGATGATCTGGCCATGAAGGCTGATGGGAATGCGATGTCCGTCCCTGTGGATGTATTCTTTTTCATAGGGTCCGTACCGGTCTGCCGTTCTGAGCGATTCTAACTGTGCCTGTTCCTGCTCCACGTAATCCTGCGGTGTGATGTCCCAGTAGGTGAGATTGAGTGTCTCCTCAACCGTTCTGCCGATGATCGCGGCATATGCCGGATTCACGTCCACAAAGCTTCCGTCCATCCGGCACAGGGCAAGGCCGATAAGGGACTGTTCAAACAACAAACGATTGTATTTTACACTTTCAGCCAAGTCTCCTGCCGTTTTTTTTTGCACGTCCATTTCATCCTGAACTGCCTGTGCCATGCTGTCAAATATTCCGGCAAGGCTGCCCAAATCGTCCGTCCTCCCCGCAAATCCTGTGCGCGCATTGAAATCACCTCTCGAAAGTTTCTCTGCGGCATTCTTTAATGCGTTGACCGGACGGAGGATGACCGCATTGCTGAAGATGTGAGCAATCGCCAACCCGGCGCCCCCCACCGCTATCAGCAGCAAAAGATCAATGAGCATAATTTGGTGGCTCTTCTTAAAAGCAGCTTTTTTTGACATACCGACGGCAACATAGATGTAATTTTCACCGTAGCCGGCGGTGGAGAAGGCATACATCCGTTGCACACCGTCCAGACCGGCAATTTCGGCAATCCCGTTTTTTTGACTGAGCATGGCGTTAATCAGCGGCGCCTCCGGGATGAGCTTCCCCGTCCATTTTCCCGGATCGGGATGCCGCATCAGGATGGTTCCCTTGCGGTCCGTTATGACAAATGCGTAACCTTCGGGAAGACTGATATCCGTGACCAGTCGCTTCAGCCAATCAAGTTTGATGGATAAATAGATGACCGCCTTCATTTTTCCTGCTTCATCAAATACAGGCCGGCTGATGACCAGTACCGGCAGGCCCGCAATTCTGCCGATCTGGTATTCTCCGATGGCAAGATCCCGGTTTCTTACTGCCTGCTGAAACCAAAAAAGGTCGGATGAATTGATGGGCTTTTTCATGGGAAGGGCACTGCAGACAAGATTCCCTTTTAGATCGGCCATGCCGATGTTGGCATAGTCGGGGTAATTTTTGAGGAGATTGCGGAAGAATAGGGAAACCGAAGCATAGCTGCCCTGCTGCACTTCCGCCGTCCGGGAAAGTGTAATCAGCAGCAGTCTCGTGGTGTCAAAAAATTTGTTCAGATCGTCTTTGGCAAGGAAACTGAGGCTCGCCAGGGCATTTCTGATATCGGTCTCTATGGAATGGCGGTGTCTTAAGTCTGAGCAGAGAATCAACAGGATAACCGGCGTCAGCACAATCAGCACCAGCAGCATCAGCCTTGACTTCAGGTTCGAAAGTTTGCTCATGGCAACCCTCTGATCGCTCGCCGACGAACGCCCTACCGGGCCGACTTCGTCCACAAAGCCAAGACACGCCGCATGACCTCCGTCTCTTCGAACCGCGGAACGCCGTTGAAATCGATGCTAAAGAACCTAACGCCTTCCCCATATCTCATTCAGACAGCATATTCAACAAAAACCTGGGCATATAATTTCACCTTGGTAATTGTAGGCGCCTCCTGCTTAACGCCTGTTCAAACCTGACTCCAGGCGGCAGTCTGCTGGGCGTCACCACCAGAGTCGTCATGGCCCAGGGCACATAGCTATATTCCTATAAGCAGGACTATGAGGATTACATCGATCAGACAGGTGGATATTCACCGCTTCTCTCCAGGATGGCGTCCAGCTTCAGCGGTCCCTTTCCTCCATATCAACGGCGGCGGCCTCCATCATTTTCCGTTTGCCCAGGGTCGGCTATGCCCGGCATGCCTTTCTGCGGTTGTATCATTGTTCCAACGCCTGCTCCAGGTCTTCCTGGAGATCGTCCACATGCTCAATCCCTACGGAAAGACGCACCAGGTTGTCTTTGATACCCATTTTCTCCCGCTGTTCACAGGTGAAGATACTGTGGGTCATTTTTGCGGGACAACTGACGAGGGATTCTACCCCGCCCAGACTTTCCGCCAATGTAAACAGTTTTAACCTGCCGACGAATGTTTCCACCTCCGCAAAACCGCCCTTTAACTCTAGACCAATCATCCCGCCATACCCTGTCATCTGCTTGCGGGCCAGGTCGTGATCTTTATGGTCTGCCAGCCCCGGATAATAAACACGCCCCACCTGGGGATGACTTGCCAGATAAGCCGCCAGCGTAGCGGCATTCTTTTCGTGCTCCCGCATCCTGATGCCCAGCGTCTTCAGCCCCCGGAGCGTCAGCCAGCAGTCCCAGGGCGAGGGCACGGCCCCGGCATTGCACTGATAACTTTTTAACAAGCCGTTGATTTCTTCCTCCGAGGTGACGGTGGCGCCGCCAATGATGTCGCTGTGCCCGGCGATGTATTTTGTGGTGCTGTGCACGACGATATGGGCCCCGTACTCCAGCGGCCGCTGAAAATAAGGGGTGGCAAAGGTGTTGTCCACCGCCAGCAGGCAATCATGCCGACGCGCCACCTCGGCAAGCTTTGCCAGATCGACAATCTTCAGGAGCGGGTTGGTGGGGGTCTCCACCCAGATCAACCGGGTGCGGGGCTTGATTGCCGCCTCATAGGCGGGGATATTATCGGTCTCAACATAGCTGATATCCAGGCCCCATGGTCTGAAGACCTTTTCCAGGAGCCGGTAGGTGCCGCCGTAGATATTGTCGCCCACAACTGCGTGGTCGCCCTGCTTGAGCAGGGCATGGAAAACGGCAGTAGTCGCCGCTACCCCGGAAGCAAAGGCCAGCCCGAACCTGCCGCCTTCCAGGGAGGCCAGCACCGTCTCCAAAACCTCCCTGGTAGGATTACCCGCCCGGGAATAGGCATAGCCCCGGGGCATGCCGATAGCATCCTGCTCGAAGGTGGAAGTCTGGTAGAGCGGGGGAATAACCGCGCCTGTAAGCGGGTCGGGTTTCTGCCCCAGATGGATGGCCTTAGTTTCAATCTTCATGCTCATTTTACGGTCCCCGCCCCTGATATAGTCAATAATTGTGCCAAGCCCCCGCGTTACATTATGTAGAACTATCACGGTTTTATATACTATACATGATTGTTTGGCAATTACCCCGACGTATATTCTCCATCAAAGTGTACAATATTCGTCAGACTGGTTGCTTTATTTTCCCAATTATCATAAGAACAGGTCACCAATGTTACCATCGGAAAAATGGGACAATATGGAAAAAACGACAAACTCCAGACGTTCCGCCTTTCTCTTGATTTCCGTCATCGCCATAAGTTTATCGCATTACTTCACCCCTCTCAGCCTGCCGATGCTTCACGACATCTTCCAGCGGCTTTACTACATTCCGATCATTCTGGCGGCTTTCTGGTTCGGATTACGGGGCGGCCTGGCCTGTGCCGTGCTGGTGAGCCTGGCCTATGCTCCCCATATCCTCTTCCAGTGGGGGGGGCACCTGACCATGGAGCTGGAAAAATATCTGGAGCTCGTTCTCTACAACGTCGTCGGGGGGATTACGGGCTTTCTTTCCGAAAAGGAAGGGACGCGCCGCAAACAACTGGAAAAGACAGCCCTGGGCCTGGAGAAATCATTATTGCAGCAACATCGCCAGGCAGAGCTGATTATTAAAATAGAAGAACAACTGCGCCGGGCGGAGCGCCTCTCCACCATCGGCGAGTTAGCCGCAGTCCTGGCGCACGAAATACGCAACCCCCTCGGCTCCATCAAAGGCACGGCGGAAATCTTGAAGGACGATTTTTCCCCCGGCGACAAGAAATATGAATTTCTGGAAATTCTGGTCAAGGAATCAAACCGCCTGAACCACGTCGTGGAAGATTTTCTCCGCCTGGCAAAGCCACAGCCGCTCATAACGGGAAACTGTGATGTCCTGGAGGAACTGCACAATATCATGACGTTGCTTAGCGCAGAAGCGAAACGCCGCCACATCCAACTGGAACTGAAGTCGGCCCCGTTGCCGCAAATTCAGGGCGACCATGAAAAATTACGGCAAGCCTTCCTGAACATTGTGCTGAACGCCCTTCAGGCTACGCCGGACTATGGCGCCGTCACCATCACGGCAGCGCCTGAACAGGGGGATAAAAATCAGCAGGCCATAGTCATCCGCGTTACCGATACCGGCCCGGGCTTGCCGCTTGAGGCACGCGAGCAGATATTTGTACCTTTCTATACCACCAGGAAGGAAGGCGTCGGCCTGGGTTTGGCGATTGCTAAAAAGATCATCGCCGGCCATGGCGGGCACATTGAGGTGGAAAACACGCCGGAAGGGGGCGCCGCCTTCTGTATCCGGCTGCCGGAAAACCAGGAAAGAGGAAGTGAATGGGACAGGAAATCCTCGTAATTGATGACGATGCCTCCCTGCGCCGCGTGCTGGAATACAATCTCCAGGAAGAGGGGTATGAGGTCTGCACGGCGGCCACCGGCGAGGAGGGGTTGGAGGTATTTGCCCGGCGGCAACCGCCCCTGGTCATCACCGACATGAAAATGCCCGGGATGGATGGCTTGCAGGTGCTTAAGGAGATCAAGAAACAAGCGCCCGATACCCTGGTCATCATCATCACCGCTTTCGGAGCCGTCGATGCCGCCGTGGAAGCCATGAAAATCGGCGCCTATGACTACATCACCAAACCATTCAATCGCGCGGCGCTGCGACTTACGGTGCAAAAGGCGCTACAGTTCAACAGGCTCGCGACGGAGAACCGGCAGCTCCGGGCTGAGCTGACGAAGCTTGACGATTTTGGCAAGATCGTGGGCGTTTCCGGAAAAATGCAAAATATTTTGGACGTGATCCGCAAGGTTGCCGATACGGAGGCCACAGTGCTGATTACCGGCGAATCGGGCACCGGCAAAGAACTGGTCGCAAGAGCAATCCATTCCCTGAGTTCCCGCCGGGCAGGCCCCTTCCTTCCCATCAACTGCGCGGCCATCCCCCCGGATTTGCTGGAAAGCGAACTCTTCGGCCATGTGAAAGGTGCCTTTACCGGCGCCATCAAGGATAAGCTGGGGAAATTCCGCCAGGCGGACGGCGGCACTCTTTTTCTCGATGAAGTGGGTGAACTACCCCTTTCCATGCAGCCCAAACTGCTGCGCATCCTCCAGGAAAGACTCGTGGAACCGGTGGGAGGAAAAGGCCCGCAGAAAATCGACGTGCGGATTCTCGCCGCCACCAACAAGGACCCGGAAGCGGCCATCGCCGCCGGCGCTTTTCGCGAGGATCTCTATTACCGGCTGGCAGTCATCCCCATCCACCTGCCGCCTCTGCGGGAGCGACAGGAAGATGTCCCGCTCTTGATTAGGCATTTTATCGCCAAACATGGTGACAACAAGATCACCCTGAGCCCTGAGGCCCAGACGGCGCTGACGAACTACGCCTGGCCCGGCAACATCCGGGAGTTGGAAAATGCCGTGGCGAGGCTGATCATCATGCGCCAGGGAGATGCCATTACCCTGGCAGAAATTGCGGATAAGATGCGCGGGGGGGGGGAGAGCCGGACCGACAGGGTAATAAACCTGCCAGAGGCAGGATATTCATTGGAACAATTGGAAAAAGAGGTGGTGCTGGAGGCTTTGCTGCGCCACAACTGGAACCAGACCGCCGCCGCCCGTTTCCTCCAGATTCCCCGGCATGTGCTGATCTACCGGATGGGGAAGTTCGGTATTACCCCGGAGGGGACAAGTAAGATCGGGAATTAAACCGGCGTGACTGATAAGGGAGCGCTTGCGGCACGCACCTCGATCATCTGATTCTTTCTCTTTGAGCCCAGTTGCCAATTGCACTCTCTGCAGAGGTATGATAGGGTCCCGGCATTACTTTTTGCGGCAATATAAAAAGTTTACTTGTCGTCGGCATAAAGGATGAATATATGCTCGCCGCTGTTGGGTACTTAGGCAAGACCGCTATCGGCGCTTCAAAAGTCTTACTGAATGATTTTTCTCTGGCTTGCGCTATTGTAGCGAAGATATTCAATCGCAAATTTTACAACAGCACCGCAATAATGGTGCTGATCAATCAGATATATTTTACGGCCATTCAGATTTTACCTTTGTTTTTAATCATATCGAGCACCATAGGCTTTTTGCTCATTGGTATTTTGCTCCACCTTTTGCGGGGACTGGGACTGGCAGAACATGCAGGCCGCATCATCATGGGTTTTGTCGTGACGGAACTGTCGCCTTTCATCACCGTGCTTTTTTTGGCCCTGCGTTCCAGTTCGGCCATGAATGCGGAAATCGCAACGATGAAAGTCAATAAAGAGTTGCATACCCTGGAGGTTTTTCATATTGACATCATCAGCTATCTTTTCCTTCCACGGGTTGTTTGCGGCGTGATCTCCGTGGTGCTGCTAAGCGGCATTTTTTCCATCGTTGTCTTGGTAGCGGGCTTTGTTTGTTCAAATCTCATCTTCAATATGAATTTGGACGACTATGCAAATATCTTGTTAAATTCGGCGGAAATTTCTGATATAGCAATCATGTTGATAAAATGTTCCACATTTGGATTTTTTATCACCTTGATTCCCATTCGTTCCGGGCTGAACGCCACCGATGACCTGACCAGTATTCCAGTCGCCGTCCTCAACGGCATGGTAAATGTGTTTATTGCAATATTTGTAATCGAGGCACTGACATTAATAGCAAGATCAATCTGAGGCTTTTTGCCGATCAGGCAACTCTCGACAAGGAATTGGCCGATCTGCAAAAGGAGGCGGGTCCGCGGCTCGGTCTGGTATCTGCGGAGGTCCCGCTCATATCTAATCTGGATGTTTTGAGAAACATTGCCTTGATATACCAGTACCACCGGGATGCATCGGAAAAAAATGCCCTGGATTTTGTTATGCAATGCTTGCAAAGATATGGCCTGGAAAAGATTGCCCATAGAAAGAACCCCGAGCTCTCTGACGATGAGCGCTTTTGTGTAATGGTATTAAGGGCTGCCATGGTTGAGCAGGCTGTCATTGCGATCGATCGCCCCTTTAAGATGTTGCACTACCATAACGATATATCCTTTATTTACGAGACTCTGGGCAAGATAGACGACCTGTTTGTCAGGTGCGATATCTTTGATTATGACCAAGAAAAACAACAGTGTGAGCTGATCCATGATTCAGAAAGTTGAACTGAAAGTAGGCCTTTTTCTCGTAATTACCAGCGTGATTATTTTTTCCGCTATTGGGTATGTGGCCTATAAGAAAGGCTTCTTTGCCAAAATACCCACTTTTACCCTGGCAGCTAAATCCGGGGAAGACCTGACGGAAGGAATGCCGGTGGTTTTTTCCGGGTTTAAGATCGGCGCGGTGCATCTACTCGAACTCAGCGATGACGGCAGCGTCCTGATTAAGATAAAGGTGCCGACGCAGCACGTTAAGTGGCTGCGAACAGACAGTGTCTTTATCGTCAACAAGCCGCTGCTCGGCTCTCCCCGCCTGGTCGTCTTGACGAATAACATGCAAAGCCCCCTGCTCTCGTCTGAGCAAGTGCCGGAAGTTACCCATAGCAGCGATATCAATGACACCATCAAGAAGGCCCAGCCCTTGCTGGACAAGATAACCAAGATTGCCGGTAACATTGAAATAGTGACGGCAAACCTGAAGGACCCTGAGGGCGAGGTCCGGAAGATCTTGGCCAATACCGAACGGCTCACGAATAATCTATCGCAGAAGAAGTCCCTGATGGAGATGGCCATAAGCGACCAGAAGAGTATCGAGGCGCTTTACGCGGCGATGCGGCAAACCAAGGATATCACCCAGCAGGTGGAAACCATACTGCAAAAGGTTGACAAAATGACACTTAAAACCGATGCGGCGCTTTACGGCGAAGAGGGGACGCTGCCTCTGGTCAACAAGTCGCTTAAGGATGTGCTGACAAAATTGCAGAACTTGGACACAACCGTTGACAACATCAATAAAATCAGTAATGAGGCCGCTACTGCCACCACCGGCATGATCGGCTTGAGAGAGCAGATAGACACCACCATCGTTTCCCTGAACGAATTAATCAGGGAAATTGATAAAAAAATACCCTTCAAAAAAACTCCGGAGATCAAACTGCCATGAGAAAAGTCGTGTGGGTTGCCTTCTGCTTCTTGCTGGCCGGTTGTGGCGCCTCCCAGCCGGTTCCCGACTGGTTGAATGACAGCCACAGTCAATTGGAAGCCTACCAAAAAAATTATCTGAGCGGCAACGATAAGCTCGCGGCCCTGCGGTTTAAAGGAGCCATTAACGACATTAAGAAAAGTGGCGACCTGGAAATGTTGGCCAGGGCTTACCTGATAAGGATGGCCTTGCAGAGAGCGGTGCTTGAGGAACCGGACGCGG
>Ga0209514_10001282_pt1 | contig 44530 bp, 36 predicted proteins | sample Subgrocontami58m_FD_187452 | JGI IMG/M metagenome (GOLD analysis project Ga0209514, IMG submission 187452) | Subsurface groundwater microbial communities from S. Glens Falls, New York, USA - GMW37 contaminated, 5.8 m (SPAdes) (version 3) | ecosystem: Environmental > Aquatic > Deep subsurface >... | reverse complement strand
ATAGCTTGAGACCATAGAAGCTCCTTTGCGATGTTCATGCTGGTGGGACCCCGGTGTTCCTGCGGCTGCATCCTTGCAAATGCGGGCCACAACGCCCATGATGCCGTACGCAGCTCCGAGGACAAGGGGGGAGACCAATCTACGTCACGGGACTTGCTCCCTAGGGGCACGGCGGTCCTCCCACCAAGTCTCCTTTACTATACAAGGGGCACGATATATCGTGCCCCTACAGCAGCTTTCCGCCCTAGTGCAACATTCCAAAGAGTGCGGTCGGCTTCCGGCAATCTTGGGGATGACGCCAAGCTATCAGGTTCGGGCCGTTCGGCTCGCTATTCAGGAGTCCAAGAAATGAAAGATACCGCTAGATACGTGAAGATCGGGGAATGGTCCGAGGAGGACCAGTGCTATGTAGGCAGTTGCCCGGGCCTATTCTACGGTGGATCCCACGGGCAAGATGAGACGGCGGTATTTGAGGAGTTGTGCCTATTAGCTGAGGAGGCGATACAGCTTTACCAACAGGAGGGCAAGCCGCTGCCGCCGCCCACTGCGGGGCGAGACTTGGCGAACAAGTTGCAGGAAGCCGCGTAAGGCTCCGTATTCCCGTGGTTGCCAGTTGACTTTGAGGCTTCAGAGCCATTGAGAAAAACAAAAGGCCCCGCCTCCCAGCGGGGCCTTTTGGTGTAGGAGCACCTTGACTTGCCCCCTGCCCGTGGTAGAGTCTTGATGAGACTGCGAGGAGAGGAAGCGCGTGACACAACCGTCAGATGCCCCACTACCGATGGCTCCTTATCCAATAACCCTCATGGTGGACTACCCGGACAGGGATTTGAACCGGCTGAGCACGTTCTTCCGCATTTTCACCGTTATTCCCATTGCCATAGTGTTAGGGTCGCTGAGTGCAATGGTCTTTTCCCCGATTTTGCTTATGATCCTGTTCCGGCGAAAGTACCCCAGGTGGTGGTTTGACTGGAACTACGCCCTGGTGAAATTCACCAACAGGGTTTGTGTATACCTTGCGTTGCTCCGGGACGAGTATCCTTCCACAGAAGAGGACCAGGCAGTCCACATTGACATGGTGTACCCTGACGCCAAGGAAGGTCTCAACCGCTGGCTGCCTTTGGTGAAGTGGTTCCTGGCAATACCTCACTACGTTGTTCTGGCCGTCCTCATCTTGGCGGTAATAGTCGTCACCATCATTGCGTGGTTTGCCATTCTGTTCACGGGACGATATCCAAAGGGGTTGTTTGCGTTTGTGGTTGGCGTTTTACGATGGGGGCTCAGGGTGCTTGCGTATGCGTTTTTGTTGATTACTGACCGCTACCCGCCGTTCAGCCTGGACACGGTATAGGGAATTTCCCGTTGCTCCGTCATGGCGGGGGCGCTGGACAGCGAAACGCCCCTCGTTTTTGTGGAATGCTATCACTGGACAGTAGGAGCAGGTTTGAAACTCGCCCCTACCAATAGAACCTAAGAAGCCCGCGGAGGAGGCGGTGGCAGGGCGTCACATTGGATTGGGTGGCAAATACAAAAGGCCCCGCTGGGAGGCGGGGCCTTTTGTATGTCTGGGGCCTTAACCTGTAGATAGTGAAAGGAAGCAGTTGTTTCGCACGGGAAAGAGAGTCCATAGTGTTTGTTTGACCTCTTCGGCGGCGTCTGGGTTGCGGGCGGTCATGCCGCAGCCGGTGTGAAAGACGCCTACCGACCGACCTGAGGAGTGTCCCACCTTTCGGCGAGAGTTCTCCCTAGAAAGGAGGTGATCCAGCCGCACCTTCCGGTACAGCTACCTTGTTACGACTTCGTCCCAGTTATCGGCCCCACCCTCGGCCGCTGCCTCCCTTGCGGGTTAGCACACGGACTTCAGGTGTTGTCGACTTCCATGACGTGACGGGCGGTGTGTACAAGGCCCGGGAACGTATTCACCGCAGTATGCTGACCTGCGGTTACTAGCAGCTCCGAATTCATGCAGGCGAGTTGCAGCCTGCAATCCTCACTGAGGCCGGCTTTTAGGGATTAGCTCCAGCTTGCGCTCTTGCGACCCGTTGTCCCGACCATTGTAGCGTGTGTGTAGCCCAGGATGTAAGAGCCATGCTGACTTGACGTCATCCCCACCTTCCTCTCCTTTTTGTGGAGCAGTCTGGCTAGACATAGTAACTAACCACGAGGGTTGCGCTCGTTGGGGGACTTAACCCAACACCTCACGGCACGAGCTGACGACAGCCATGCAGCACCTGTACTCGCTCCCCGAAGGGTCCCTTGCCTTTCGGCTCAGTACCACGAGTATGTCAATCCCTGGTAAGGTTCTTCGTTTAGCATCGAATTAAACCACACGCTCCGCTGCTTGTGCGGGCCCCCGTCAATTCCTTTGAGTTTTAACCTTGCGGCCGTAGTCCCCAGGCGGGATGTTTAACGCGTTAGCTTCGGCACAGGGGGGGTCGATACCCCCCATACCCAACATCCATCGTTTATGGCGTGGACTACCCGGGTATCTAATCCGGTTTGCTCCCCACGCTTTCGCGCCTCAGCGTCAGGTACAGCCCAGAGAGTCGCTTTCGCCACTGGTGTTCCTCCCGATATCTACGCATTTCACCACTACACCGGGAATTCCACTCTCCTCTACTGCCCTCAAGCTTGGTAGTATCTTCGGACCGTTCCTGGTTGAGCCAGGAGATTTCACCGAAGACTTTCCATGCCGCCTACACGCCCTTTACGCCCAGTAAATCCGGACAACGCTTGCCCCCTACGTATTACCGCGGCTGCTGGCACGTAGTTAGCCGGGGCTTATTCCTAAGGTACCGTCCAAACTCTTCCCTTAGAAAAGGGGTTTACAACCCGAAGGCCTTCTTCCCCCACGCGGCGTCGCTGCGTCAGGCTTTCGCCCATTGCGCAAAATTCCCTGCTGCTGCCTCCCGTAGGAGTGGGGGCCGTGTCGCAGTCCCCCTCTGGCTGGTCGTCCTCTCAGACCAGCTACCCGTCATAGGCTTGGTGGGCCGTTACCTCACCAACTACCTGATAGGACACAAGCCCATCCCCAGGTGGCCGAAGCCTTTGTTGACTTACCTTGCGGTCAGGCAACACATGCGGTATTAGTCCACCTTTCGGTGGATTATTCCCCGCCTAGGGGTAGGTTGCTTGTGCATTACTCAGCCGTTCGCCACTGATCCCCCTTGCGGGTTCACCGTTCGACTTGCATGCATTAAGCGCGCCGCCAGCGTTCGTCCTGAGCCAGGATCAAACTCTCAGCGTGTTTAAACCTTACTTCCTTCCACTATCTACTTGTTAAGGTGCCCCAGAGACAGAAACGTCGGCTTGCGCCGACGCACTAAGCTATACTACCTGTACCAGTGGTGGGTGTCAATAGGTTTGTGCGGGAGATTCAGGGTCTAGCGGGTGCTGTGCCGCCCCGTTCACGGGGCGGCATGTAGCCGTACCCTTTAGAGCCTGCCCCGAGTCCTTCAACGGAAGGACAAAAGGGTGTGGTGGCGTCCCGCCGGCGTTTCTATGACGTTGCCTTGTGAGACTGGTTTGCCGAGAAGGGGACGTGGGCAGGTAAACCCTGCCCCGACACGACGATTCTCCAATCGGCGCTGGGAGAAAATAGAAAGATACTGGGTTGGTGTTTCCTGCCCTGGTAGGGCGTGTCTACGCACGGTATCATACTGAAGAGGTCGTTTGTAAAGGGACAAACTGTACCGCACCGTGAACGGTGCGGCTTGAAGCCACAGCCTTTAGGCTGCGGTGTTGCTAAAGCCCTCTTAGTAAGAGTCCTTATGATGCGTACAATGCTGGTTACTTTTACCTCTGACGGCCTTGCTTTGGAGGGCATCTTGCGCCTTCCAGACGGACAGGGGCTATTCCCCGGCGTGGCGCTGTGCCATCCCCATCCGCTGCACGGGGGCGAGATGCGCAACACGGTGGCGGAGGCGATGGCTGTGGCCCTGACGCGGGCGGGCGTGGCGACGCTGGCCTTTAACTTCCGGGGCGTGGGCAACAGCCAGGGGAGCCATGACCGGGGCGTCGGCGAGGTGAAAGACACGCTATCCGCCGTTACGTTCCTGGGAGACCAGGCCGGCGTGGACCGGGGCCGACTGGGCATCGCCGGGTACTCCTTTGGGGCAGGGATTGCCCTGGACGCCGCTGCGGAAGAACATGACTTGCGCGCAGTGGTCTCGGTGGCGTGTCCCGCGGCGCCGATGAACGACCTGGTGCTGCACCAGATCAACCGCCCGAAGCTGTTCATTCAGGGCGACGCCGACTATGTGATTGAGCTTGAGCTGTTCCGGTTCCTGGCGCAGCGGTTCTCGCCGCCCCGGGAGGTGGAGGTGCTGGCGGGAGCGGACCACAGCCTGCGGGGCTACGAGGCGCGTGTAGGCAGCATGGCGGCGGAATTCTTCAAACGCACACTGGGGTAGATAGAAGGCGGAACAGCATGGTTTATCGTTTTGGTTGGATTAATGGTCTTCAACAATTCAACTTGCCTCATTCGCTGGCATACGTTCACCCTCATCCTAACCTTCCCCCGTCAAGGGGGAAGGGACTCTCTTCTCCCACCTTAGTTGCGTGACGCCGAGCAAAGGTCGCTTTGGGCCTCTCCGCTAGCTCTGTCGTCATGCTACAATTGCTGCCATTCCAAGGAGGGAAGGGCAATGCAGGACAACGTCCGGCTGACCAGCCTGTCGCACTGCGCGGGCTGAGCCGCCAAGTTTAGTCCAGAAGACCTGGCCCAGGTCCTGAGCCAGCTACCACGCATAGCCGACCCCAATTTACTGGTCGGCATTGAGACGGGTGACGACGCCGCTGTCTACCGCCTTTCAGACAGTGTTGCCCTGGTGCAGACGGTGGACTTCTTTCCGCCGGTGGTAGACGACCCGTACTGGTTCGGGGCTATTGCCGTTGCCAATGCGGTGAGCGACGTGTACGCCATGGGCGGCAGACCGCTGCTGGGGCTGAACATTGTGGGTTTCCCCATAGAGTTGCCTAAGGACATCCTGGTGCGCATCCTGAAGGGCGGCTACGACAAAGCTGCCGAGGCGGGAGTGCTTATCGTCGGCGGGCATACGGTGGACGACAAGGAGCCGAAGTATGGCCTGGCGGTGACGGGGCTGGTGAAGCCTGGGGAGCAGGTGACGAACGCCGGCTCCAAGCCAGGCGACATACTGGTCCTGACCAAACCCATCGGCACGGGCATCATCACCACGGCGGGCAAGAACGACGCCACGGACGCCGCTACGCTGGAGCGGGCCATTGCCGTCATGGCCCAGCTCAACGCAGGCGCATCGGCGGCGATGACCCACGTTGGCGTCCACGCCTGCACGGACATCACCGGTTATGGGCTGCTGGGCCACTTGCGTGGGATGATGGCGGGCAGCGGTACGTCGGCGCGGGTGTCCTGGCAGGCGGTGCCGCTGATCCAAGGCGCGTGGGAGCTGGCGGAGAAGGGCATCGCGCCGGGCGGGACGCTCCGCAACCTGGCTTCGCTCCAGCGGTGGGTCACGTGGAGCGCGCGCCTGCCGGAGAAGGCCAGCATCGTGCTCAGCGACGCTCAGACCTCGGGCGGGCTGCTCATCGCCGTAGCCAGGGAGAAGCTCAACATGCTGCAGTTGGAACTAGCAAAACACGGGGTCGGGACCGTCGCCGTTGTGGGAGAGGTCATGGATGGCCGGCCTGGGACTATTGAAGTAACGCAATAGGGATCGCCCCCTACCTCAGTCCTCCCCCCAAGAGGGGAGGAAGCTACTTTTGTAGAAATGGAGCGCCATGCTGTCCCTGGAAAAGACCTACGTTGACGAAATGATTGCCCACTCCTTGAAGGATGACCCCAACGAGTGTTGCGGGATCATTGCAGGCAAGGACGGGCGGGCCACCAAGCTGTACCGCATGACCAACATTTCTGCCAGCCCCTATCGCTACGACATGGACGGCAAGGAGATGATCCCCGTCCTGAACCAGATAGATGATAGCGGGTGGGAACTGATGGTGATCTACCACTCCCACACACACTCCCAGGCGTATCCTTCCTCCACGGACATCCGGCTGGCGACGTGGCCGGACGCCTACTACGTCCTGGTGTCGCTGCTGGACCACCAGCACCCGGCGGTGCGGGCCTTCCGCATTCAGGATGGCAAGGTGACGGAAGAAGAAGTGAAGGTGGTGTAGACGTTACCTAACCCCCGGCCTCTTCCCTAAAGGGAAAGGGAGAACAGGGTCTACTTTAGGTAGTATTGTGCCATAAGAGTGTGGGAGTTGATCCGTGCAATCGCAATCCAGGGCTGGCATTGTTCTCGCAGTATGCCTGCGGTCGGACTCAGGCGTGCCGAAGTATCCCCAGGCCCGGGCGCGCATCGGGCAGGACGGCGTGGAAGGCGATTTTCACGCCGGGCCAGTGAACAAGCACAAGAAGACGGGGCCGCCGGAGCTGAACCACCGCCAGCTTACGGTGATGGCGGCGGAGGCGCTGGACTCTGCCAGCCGAAGGTTAGGCGTCACGCTGGGCGCAGGGGCCATCGGCGAGAACCTGCTGGTGGAAGGCCTGGGCGATCTGGCCGATCTACGCCCTGGCGACGTGCTGCGTGTCGGCGCTGAGGCCTCGGTGCGAGTCACCGGCCAGAACACACCCTGCGCAACGCTGTCCGTGTACCATAAGGACATCGTCAAGGCGCTTACGGGCATACGGGGCGTCACCGCAGTGGTGGTGACGCCGGGAGCAGTGCAGCCGGGCGATGCCGTGACGTTTGCGCGCCACAAGTCGTAGGGGCGTGTCCTGACGTTGGCGCAGGATGATTCGTTACAAGACATAGCAAACGGGCCTTATTTCTGAAAGGAGCTTGCCATGAAGGGGAAGCGAATCGCGTTCGAGTTGCTGCTGGCGACGGTTGGGTTGCTGACGCTGGTGGGGGCGGCGGCTGCGGCAGGGAAGGCATCGCCACAACCCCAGTCCCAGACTGCGCCGGCGGAACAGCAGGCGGCAGCGAAGGGCTGGCTGGGCGTTGAAGTGAGCAACGTCACCGCAGCCATCAAGAAGCACTTTAGTCTGAGCGTGGACAGCGGTGCGGTGGTGACGAAAGTCGCGCCCAAGGGTCCCGCGGAGACCGCCGGCGTGAAGGCGGGGGATGTGATCCAGGCGGTGAACGGCACGGCGATTTCGGATACGAAGGCGCTGATCAGCACGATTCAGGGGGCGGCATCGGGTACGGTGGTAAGCCTCAAGATAGCCAGGGGCACTGACACCCTCACCTTAACCGCAACGCTTAAAGCATTGCCGGAACCTCCGTCGCCTCAGCCCAAGGGTCCGTTCCAATCACCACAACCAAAGCCGGGGAACCCGCTGCCGGGGTACATCGGCGATCTGGCCAACCAGATACTGAGCGGCAACGTGCTGCGCGGTGAGTTCCAGGTGCTGGGGAAGGACGGCAAGGTCAGCACCATCGCGTTCACCAACGGCAAGGTGACGGTTGTCACGGGCACGACGCTGACCATTGAGCGCAAGGACAAATCGGTGGCGACCTTTACCACGGCGGCGTCGGATACACAGGTGATCGTAGGCGGTCGCCGCATCAACCTCTCCGGGTTGCGAACGGACTCGCCTGTGGTGGTGGTGGAGAAGGACGGCGTGGTGACCTACGTGCTGGGCTGGCCGGCGGACGTTCTGGGGAAGGGTTCCGGCCTCCCGCCCATGAGGAACACCGGCCCGAAGGATATGCCGGAAGGTTTCCAGAACGCCATGCCTTTTATGCTCGCCCAGCCGGGGCCTCAGGGCCGGAACCCCGACGCGCAGCAAGCGCCGGCCATGCCTGCGCTGCCCAACGGTATGGACATGCAGGGTTTGCAGGACCAGTTGCGTCAAATGCTCCAGCAGCGTGGACAGGGGCCGCAGATGGACCAGCACATGCAGGACATCCAGCGGCAGTTGGAGCAGCAGCTACAGCAGCGGGCCAACCAGGCCCAGAAGACCCAGCAACAGGGCTAGCAAGCACTGGATTGCATCACGAACAGCGCCCCGATTTGCTCGGGGCGCTGTTTTTATGCCTGGATGCCGAACTCCGTGAGCACCTGGGCGGTGTGCCGGCCGGGAGTGGGGCAGGGGCCGCGCACCGCGCCGGGCGAGCCGTGCAGCCACACGGGTACGCCGGGCTGTAGGGTGGAGCCAAGGAAGGCGTCCTCCACCGGCACGAAGGTCTGGTCAAAAGGGACTTGGGAATGGTGGGTGTAGTGTACGCGGTCCTGCACAGGGGCGCAGGGGATGTCGTTTTCGGAGAGGATCTGCAGCCAGTGGGCTACGGTGTTTGATGCGAAGATGGGTTCCAGGATGTCGGCGAGGGCGTCGTAATGCTCGGGCGGGATGCCCCAGGGGGCGCTGGTGTAGCGCTCGTCGGCGGCGATGTCGGGACGGCCCAGCAGGATGCACAGCTTGTTGAAGAAGGTGTTGTTGCCACAGGAGAGGAAGAACCAGCCGTCCTGGGCTTTGAACAGACGGTACACGGGAATAGAAACGCGAATGCCTTGGCGGAAGGCGCTGCCCTGTTGCTGGAAACGCGGGCTGGCGACGTACTGGGCGGACTGGATAGCCATAGCGCCGTGCAACAGTGAGACCTCCACTTGCTGGCCTGTGCCGGTGTTTTCACGAGCGAAGAGGGCGGCGGATGCTGCCAGGCAGAGCGTGAAGGCTGTGCCGTAGGCGACTAGGGGCGAAAACGTAAACGATGGGCCGTCGGGCGCGCCCTGGTTGCCGAAGACGCCCATAGCGGCGGCGAGGGTGTAGTGGTCGCCGGGGACGCCGGCCTGCGGCGTGGCGGAAGGGTAGGGGGGCGCGGAGCAGTAGACGAGACGCGGGGCGAGTGCTCGCACGGCGTTGTAGTCCAGGCCGAGGGCCGCTGCTTCGGCGGGCCGCCAGTTGTGGACGAGCAGGTCTGCCCTGGAAGCCAGGCGCCTGACGGCATTGATTCCGCCGGGCTGGGAGAGGTCCAGGGTCACGGACTCCTTGCCACGGTTCCACAGGTAAAAGCGAGGGTCGGCGCGTTCCGGCGATCCGCCGGGAGGCTCCACTTTGATGACGCGCGCGCCCATGCAGGCCAGCAACATGCAGGCGTAGGGGCCTGCGATTTCCGAGGCCATGTCCAGGACGGTGACGCCTTCAAGGGCAGGGGGCATGGGATGCTCCGCACTCCGATGTGGACGTAGTATAGATGGGTGCATCGCTTTGGTCTACGCACGGGCGTGCTATACTTCACTTGCAAGAAAGGAGGTCCTTATGGAGCTAGCTCAAGTCAAAGTCATTCTTTCAGCGCACCAGGATGAATTACGCGCTATGGGCGTGAAGTCTCTGGCGGTGTTCGGCTCGGTTGCTCGTGGCGAGGCGCGGCCAGATAGCGACGTAGACCTGCTGGTGGAGTTTAACCGGCCCATCGGGCTGTTCAAGTTTGTAGAGGTCAAGGAATACCTTGAAAGCATCTTGGGTTGTGCGGTAGACCTTGGCACCCCAAAGTCCATTCGGCCTCAATTGCGGGAAAGGATCCTGTCCGAGGCCGTGCGTGCAGCATAGAGAATGGCTGTTGCGTTTGGAAGATATGCTGAAAGCGATGCAAAGGATTAATCGCTTCATAAGAACATTGACCTTCCAGGAGTTCTGTGACAACGAGATGGCAGTGGATGCGGTTATTCGCAATGTAGAGCTTATTGGCGAGGCAGCTAGGTTCATTCCCACTGATTTTGAGAATCAGCACCCTGAAATACCTTGGGCCTCTATGCGAGGCATGCGTAATATCATGATTCACCGGTACTTTGACACGGACTTGGGCATCCTCTGGAACACTGTGAGTTCCGACGTCCCTCCCTTGATTCCCATTGTGGAGCGTCTGTTAGCTGCTGAACGTGGTAACGAAGCTCCTTTGTAGCCTCCCTTTGCCCTACCCCTCTGCTATACTTTTTCCTACCTACTTTCTCCAAGGGACGCCTCAATGGTTGACGCCTCTGTGCTGCAACGGGTGGAGCAGCTTCGCAAGGACCTCCACTACCACAATTACCGCTATTACGTGTTGGACAGCCCGGTCATCAGCGACGCCCAGTACGACGCCATGATGCAGGAGCTGCGAGGCCTGGAAGCCCGCCATCCGGAACTGGTGACGCCAGACTCGCCCACGCAGCGAGTGGGGGCGGCTCCGGCTTCGGAGTTTGCGGAGGTGGTCCACCCCATCCCGCTGCTGAGCCTGGGCAACGTGTTCAACAAGGAGGAGCTGCAAGCCTGGCACCGCCGCGTTCAGGAGCTTCTGGAGTCGGACACCTTTGACCTGGTGTGCGAGCTGAAGATTGATGGTCTGGCCGTGGCGTTGACCTACGAACACGGCAAGTTCGTGCGGGGGGCAACGCGCGGCGACGGCGTACGCGGCGAGGACGTGACCGCCAACCTGCGCACCATCCGCAGTGTGCCACTGACGCTGAATGCCTCCAACGTGCCCGAACGGTTTGAGGTGCGCGGCGAGGTCTATTTCCCCAAGTCCGGATTCAAGAAACTGAACGAAGAACGCCTGGCGGCGGGGGAGTCACTCTACGCCAACCCGCGCAACACGGCGGCGGGTTCCTTGCGCCAGCTTGACCCCCAGGTGACGGCTTCGCGCAGGCTGGATACGTTCATCTACGCCTTGGGCTATGTGGAAGGCGGCGCGATGCCGGATAGCCAGTGGGACGTGCTGGGCCGCTTCCGTGACTTGGGCTTTCGTACCAACCCTGCCGCTACGCTGTGCCGCTCGCTGGGCGAGGTGGAAGCCTTCTACCAGCGCTGGACGGCTGACCGGGAGCGGCTGGACTACGGGCTGGACGGCATCGTCGTCAAGGTGAACCGCCTGGACTTCCAGCAGCACCTGGGCATCGTGGGCCGCGAGCCGCGCTGGGCGGTGGCCTACAAATTCCCAGCAACGCAAGAGATCACGCGCCTCATCAGCATCGGCATCAACGTGGGACGCACGGGCACGCTCAACCCCTACGCCGTGCTGGAGCCGGTGAACATCGGCGGGGCCACGGTGAAACTGGCGACGCTGCACAACGAGGACGACATCCGCAGAAAAGACCTGCGCATCGGCGATTGGGTGGTGGTGGAGCGGGCAGGGGAGGTCATCCCCCAGGTGGTTGCCCCGGTGACGGCGCGCCGCACGGGCGAGGAGCGAGAGTTCCGCATGCCGGAGCGTTGCCCCGCCTGCGGCGAGCCGGTGGTGCGCCCGGCGGACGAGGCCATGACCTATTGCGTCAACACCGCTTGCCCCGCTCAGTTCGCCCGCTTGCTCATGCACTTCGTCAGCAAAGGGGCGATGGACGTGGAAGGCATGGGAGAGAAGCTGGCCCTGGCCCTGATTGACGCGGGGCTGGTGAAGGACCTGGCGGACATCTACAGCATCACCAAAGAGCAGCTTCTGACGCTGGAACGCATGGGGGAGAAAAGCGTAGACAACATCATGAATGCCATTGCCGATAGCAAGTCCCGGCCCCTGGCTAGCGTCATCTATGCCCTGGGCATTCGCCACGTTGGCGGCGAGACGGCGTCGGTGCTGGCGCGGCGCTTCGGCAGCCTGCAAAAGCTCATGGACGCCGGCCAGGAAGAGCTGGCCGAGGTCCCCGGTATTGGGCCGGTCATTGCCGAGAGCATCCACAGCCACTTCCGCCGGGACGCGAACCGCCGGGTGTTGGAACACCTGGCCGCCGCCGGTGTGCGCCTGGAGGAGGAGGCCGTCATCAGAGTGGGAGGTGCGCAGCCGCTGGCGGGGATGCAGCTTGTAGTGACAGGCCGGCTGTCCCGCATGAGCCGCTCCCAGGCGGAGGACCGCATCAAGGAGTTGGGCGGCTCTGCGGGAAGCAGTGTGACCAAGAAGACCGCGTACCTGGTAGTGGGAGAAGACCCCGGCTCCAAGCTGGAGCAGGCGCGCAAGTTCGGCACGACCGTGCTGGACGAAGAGGCGTTTTTGAAGCTGCTGGAGACGGGCGTTGCGCCCACGCCATGATCGTGATTGTGGGCCTGGGCAATCCAGGGGAGCAATACTCCAAGACGCGCCACAACGTGGGGTTCCAATGCGTGGACGGGCTGGCCAAGCGCTACGACATCCGGCTGGGCAAGCATAACGCCGACGTGCTGTACGGCGATGGCTGGATAGAGGGCCAAAAGGCGGCGCTGGCGAAGCCGCTGACCTACATGAACCGCAGCGGACGGGCGGTCAAGTACCTTGTGGAACACTACCGGTCCGACGGCGCTCCTCCAGACTTGCTCATCGTACACGACGACATGGACTTGCCGACGGGAAAGATACGGCTGCGGCGGGACGGCAGCGCAGGCGGCCACAACGGCATCAAGTCCATCATCGCCGAGATGGGGACGCAGGACTTCCCACGGCTGCGCATCGGCATTGGTCATCCCGCGCAAGGCGACACTATCGGCTTTGTGCTGGGCGGGTTCGCTGGTTCGGAGGCGAAGATCATGGCGAAGACTGTAGACCTGGCGGTGGAGGCGGTGGCCTGGACGGTGGAGCACGGCCTGGAATCGGCGATGAATCGCTACAACCAGGTGACGGTGACGCAGGATGGGTAAGCTGGGACTGGGCATACTGGCACTGCTTTTAGCGTTTTTGCTGGCTTGCGACGAGAAGGCAACTCCCACGCCTACGATGTCGGCTATTCCTGTGGCAACGCCGACGCCCTTCCCCATCCCTACCCACACGCCAACGCCCGTTCCGACGGACACGCCGACTCCTCTGCCCACCAGCACGCCTACGCCTATTCCCCCGACGGCGACGCCGACGCCTACGCCGGCGCCGGTCCGCAAGCTATCCGCCACGCCGGCAGTGCGGGACCTGTACGCCCTGACTGCGAGGCTGGTGACCAAGGACGGCAAGCCCATCCCTCGTGTCGTCAACGCAACGCCGGAGACCTTCGCCGTGGGCCGTCTGGACAGCTTCCAGGTGACGGACATCCCCAACGGCACGGTACACAAGGTCAACGCAACGCTTTCTATGGTGACGGAGCACGCCTACTGGTACGTGGACGCGCGGGTCACGTTCTCCATGAGCGATCTACAACGGGCCGCGGACGGCTTTGAGCAGAGGATCTATCCACGCCTCACCGCTGTGTTTGGGCCGGAGCTGACCCCGGGCATAGACAACGACGTACACCTCACCATACTGCACACGCCGCTTGCGGGCGTTGCGGGCTACTTCTCCGCCGCCGACGAGTATACGGTGCAGGTCCACCAGCAGAGCAACCAGCGGGAGATGCTGTACATAGACACGTCGGCGCTGCCCCTGGGGTCCGACGCCTACCTGGGCACGCTGGCCCACGAGTTCACCCATGCTATTCAGTTCAGGGTTGACCCCGACCAGGATAGCTGGTTCAACGAGGGGATGGCGGAATACGGCAAGCGTCTGGCGGGGTATCCGCCGTCGTTCCAGGCGACGTTCTTCAGCAACCCGCCGGTGTCGTTCTCCGTGTGGCCGCTGGAGATAGGCTCCACAGCGCCCTATTACGGCGCGGCCAGCCTGCTCATGGACTACCTCGCCCAGCAGTTCGGCGCGGACACTATGCTCACGCTGATGGCGGAGCAGTCCAGAGGCGTAGAGGCCATACGGCAGTACCTTGCGGACATCCACGCCGGCCGCTCGTGGCGGCAGGTGTTCGCCGACTGGACCGTCGCCAACTATCTGGACGATCCTAAAGGCGGCCCCTACAGCTACCCAGCCAACGGCATCCTGGGGTTTCAGCCCAAGCCTCTGAGCGCCGCAGCCACGGTGTCCGAGACCCTGCCCCAGTATGCGGAGCGCTACTACCAGCTTCCCGCGGGCCAGACCGTCAAGGTGGCGTTTAACGGGCGGCCCCAGACGCCGCTGTTGACCGACCCGCCGCCCAGCGGGGACCGTTGCTGGTGGAGCAACGCGGGCGATTCCATAGACTCCACACTCACGGGCCACTTTGACCTGCCCGCCCGCAAACCACTGAGCCTGGACTATTCCCTGTGGATGGACCTGGAGGAGCGCTGGGACTTTGCCTACGTGGAGGCCTCAATTGACGGCGGGCAGACGTGGGACATGCTGAAGGGCGGACACACCGTGCCGCCGGACAACTTGCACAACGCCTTTGGCGAGGGCTACACGGGCAAGAGCGGCGGCTGGCTACAGGACACCGTGGACCTCACGCCCTACGCGGGCAAGCCGGTGCTGCTGCGGTTTGAGTACGTGACCGACGATGCGATCCACGGCGCGGGCCTGTGCCTGGACGATATTACCATCAAGGGCGTTGGCTTCTACGACGACGCCGAATCGGATGCAGGCGTGTGGGACAGCGAGGGGTTCGCCCGCGCCTCCTACCAGACGCCCCAGGAGTTCTTGCTGCGCCTGGTGCAGGTGAAGGGCGACGTGTCCACTGTGCAGGACATCCCCGTGGACGCGGACGGCTCGGCGACGTTTACGGTGGGCAGCCAGAGCGCGGACAAGAGCGTGCTTGTGGCGGCGGCCATGAACGACGGGACGCTGATGCCCGCCAGCTTCCAGTTGCGGGTGGGGCCGCCGTAGGCGGTTACGCATGGCGTTGCGGACGCGACAATTGGGGATGAAGATAGCTGCTCGGTGTGCCTCGCCTGTGCGGGTGAGGCCGTCCTGTACATGGCTCTTTGCATGGCAAACTTATGTCATTGACTCCCGTCGGTTGAGGCTTCCGTTGGAGGTGGAAGGAACTCAGCCATCTCCCGACGTAAATATGCGAGGTCCTCTGGATTGGCTTGCAACGCCATTTTGTCTCTTAAGAACCTCAACTCCGAAGTCCGTCGGTCCAAAAAATCAGACCATCGGAGGGCCCACAATTCAGTCTCGTGTCCCAGTCCCCCTGGGCGACTCAGCAGGCCTGGTTCCTCACCGGCTTGATATTCGGTTTGTCGCACCCCTTCTGAGACGTCACTTGACACCAGCACAAACGTAAATTTGTGACTACCGTTGTTCTGCCCAAATATCGGGAGCCGTACAATCTCAGATGCATAGCGTTTAAGCTGATTTATGTGTTCGCTCACAATTCGTACTGAAGGACGCTTCATTTCAACGATTAAGTGCTGATGGTACTTCGCACCTTCGTTCCACTTCGTGCCCATCAAGTAAAGGTCAGGTATGTCGCGCAGCGGATCATCTACGGGAATCAACGCTTCTGGATCATTTGTCTCGCGGACCGCAGCCTCAATTCTTGGCAACAAGGTATTCAGCGAGGAATCACTACCCATGAGGTGGTACTGTTCCCCAAAGAGCCATGTGTGCCCTTCCACAATTTTATGCAAGTGGCGTCTTTCCTTGACAGCCCTGGCTGACTTCCCGTAGACGAGTTCACGCAATTCATCTATGAACTGGAACCTACTGACCAAGAGTTCAGCGATATTGATAACTGAACTGAGGGAAGTTCTTTTTAGGAGGTCAGCGAACTTCCCAATCTCATCGCCACTAAGACCCAGAACACTTGTGAGTACCTCTGCCAAGTCTTCACTGTGGAGAAGGTGCTTTGCCAGAAGGAATACGAGTCGCTGTTGTCGGGGCTGCAGGTTCCTTATGCCATATCCCGTCTCGAGGGAGACCAAGATGCCATCATAGATCTGTTGGGAAGCCGATTCGATGACCGTACTTGGTGGATTCTTGAAGGGGTAGTACGGCTTTTCTCTCGCCTCCTCAAGGAATGTTTGTGCTTGTCCGGCCCGTTGTGTAAGGATGTATTGGAGAGCCCTTGAATAGGACTCTTTCTCCAACGCAAGAAAACGGTCATCCAGATGTGCTAGGTCGGATTTAGCTGTGTTTGTCAACTCATCCAAGTAGGGAGAATCAACGAGACCTAGGTACTTGTGCAAATGAATCGGCTCTCCTTCAATTGCTTTGCTGGCTATGGTCGTTCCATGGGTAGCGAAACGCAGGACGTTGGAATGCTCCTGTTCAACGTTTCGACCGAGTACGAGGTGGCGTAGTGTTGCTGAGGGAAGGTCATTAGACTCAGGAATGACTTCTAGGTCGCTACGCTCGATGAACGCCGACGGATAGAGTTGCTCGCCGTCTATTAGCAAGGACACCTCGTTCTCGTAGCGAAGAAGGTATCCTGCAAAGGCGTTAAACAACAGTCTCATCAACGATTGGGACCCAGCGAACAATTTGGTGACGCTGTCAGTCTGTTCGAGGATGAGGCGAACGGTCGTGCCTGTTGATGGTCGTTCTGCCGGCGAGCTAGTTACCTCAAAGCCAAGAGAACCCTTTCTCATCGTCCACTGGTTTCGGACTGCTGCCCCCTCTTCAATGGCAACGGTGTCCCAGTTGACTTCTGCTGCGAGAGCGAACGCCGCGAACCGACCGATACCCCGGGAACCGATGGTCTCCCGTTTTGATTTACGGGAGACATGCTCACCAACGAGTCTGAACGACTGTTCAAGGTCTGCAAACGAGATACCCCTGCCATCGTCAATGATTTCAACGAACTGGGCGGTGTCTAGGTCATTGCGAATAACCCGGACGTCCACACGTGAGCAGTCAGCATCAAATGAATTCGCAACGATCTGGCATAGCGCGTCCCCTGGCGTTGGGTAAAGATCGTAGCCCAAGTGTTTGGACAGCAGTTGAGGCTGCATCTGGAACTCAATCGCCCTTTTGTTACTCTCGTGAGTCGTCATGCTACGGTCATCCTCTAGCAGGTCAGGAGGGTCAAAACGAAGTTCTTTTGATGCCGCAATTATGGCTGCGCCCTTGTTAGTCCGCAAGGGAATTCACCCAGGGGTTCCGTTTGCTTTGGGTGACGCCCAACTCAAAGCGAACGGAACCCCGCGATCTCAATCAAGGAGAAGAGAGGGCCCTGCTAGTTTACACGACCTTTGTCCGTGTCCTATAGTTCCTTAGCACTCTCTTGCGAGGTATCCGATGCAGTTCAACATACTGGTGCTCCCCGGTGACGGCATTGGCCCCGAGGTCATGAACGAGGGCCTGAAAATCGTGAGTCTGGTGGGCCGCAAGTACGGCCATACCTTCAACCTGTCCCAAGACCTTGTGGGCGGCGCAGCGATTGACGCCTACGGCGTTGCCTTGAAGCCGGAGACGGCCCAGAAAGCCAAGACCAGCCACGCGCTGCTGTTCGGCGCAGTCGGCGGCCCCAAGTGGTCCGACCCGACGGCGTCCGTGCGGCCGGAGGATGGCCTGCTGGCCCTGCGCAAGGCTATGGGCGTGTACGCCAACATCCGCCCGGTGAAGTCCTACAAGTTCCTGGCCAACGCCACGCCGCTGAAGCCTTCCGTGGTAGAAGGCACGGACCTGATCGTGGTGCGGGAGCTGACCGGCGGCCTGTACTACGGCCTGCCGAAGCGCCGTTGGACTACCTCGCGCGGGCGGCGCGGCGTGGACACCATGAAGTACTCGGAGATGGAGATTGAGCGCATTCTGCGGGTCGGCTTTGAGCTGGCGCGGGGGCGGCGCAAGCGACTGACCTCGGTGGACAAGGCCAACGTGCTGGAGACCTCCCGCCTGTGGCGGCAGATCGCCAACGAGCTGTCGTCGCAGTACCCGGACGTGACGTTGGAGCACCAGCTTGTGGATAGCTGCGCCATGTCGCTGATCCAGAACCCCCGGCGCTTTGACGTGATGGTCATGGAGAACACCTTCGGCGATATTCTTTCCGACGAATCGTCGGTGCTGGCAGGCTCTCTGGGGATGTTGCCCTCGGCCAGCCTGGCCAGCACGCCGTCTCCCGACGGCAGCCGCCGTGCCCGGGGCTTCTACGAGCCGATCCACGGCACAGCGCCGGACATTGCGGGCCAGGGCAAAGCCAACCCCATCGCCACCATCCTGACCGTAGCCATGATGCTGCGCTACTCACTGGGCCTGCCGAAAGAAGCCGTCGCCGTGGAGCAGGCGGTGGACAAGGCGCTGGAGGCGGGCTATCGCACGCCGGACCTGGCCGCGCCGGGCGAACGGACGGTGACGACGACGCAGATGGGCAATGCTGTAGTGGACGCGCTGGCGTCTGCGGCGTAGGGACGTTATTAGGGAGCTGATCACATTGCCGTCTCCCCTTGCAGGCGTTCGGGTTGTTGACCTGGCGGGATACATCGCCGGGGCGTACTGCGGCGCGCTGCTGGCCCACCTGGGCGCACAGGTGGACAAGGTGGAGTCCTTTGAGGGCGACGCCTTTCGGGACATGGCCGCGGGATTCCAGTCGTGGAACCTGGGCAAGCGCGGCGTCGTGCTGAACCTGCGCACCCAAGAGGGCAGAGAGGCGCTGTACCGCATGGTGCGCCGCGCCGACGTTGTGGTGGAGAACTACCGCCACGGCGTTGCCCAGCGCCTGGGGGTTGACTACGAGACGCTGCGCCAGGTGAACCCGTCCATCATCTACTGCACCAACACCGCCTACGGCACGCAAGGCCCCCTGGCCAGCACGCCCGGCTTTGACCCCTTGTTCCAGGCCATGAGCGGGGCCATGGAGTACCAGGCCGGGCCGGGGAACCCGCCCGCCTTCCTGCGCGTTGCGGTATCGGACTACGCGGCGTCGTTGCTGTCCGCCTGGGGCATCGTCATGGCGCTGTACCACAAGAAACGCACGGGCGAAGGGCAACGCGTGGAAACATGCCTGATGAACACCGTTGTCGCTATCCACGCCGCAGAGTTCTTGTTCCGAAACGGCGTCCCGTGGGACTCGCCACGCGCTCAGGGGCACCCCGCGTTCCTCGGACAGACGTTGGGCGTGGACGCCACGCACCGGCTGTATCCAACCAAGTCCGGCTGGCTGTACCTCGCGATTGATACCCCCGAAGAGTGGGCAAGGCTGTGCAACCTGCTGGGCCGGCCGGAAGCAGCGGCGCTGTGGACCGAGGCCGGGGGACGGCAGGACGTTGCCGTTGCCGATGTGCTAGCCGGTGCCCTTGCAGGACGTTCCGCTGCGGAATGGGTGCGCTTGCTGCAGGGCGCGGGGTTGAAGGCGGCCCTCGCGCCGACGACGCTGGAGCAGAGCACCAGCCAGGACCTGCTGGACTGGGGACTGACCTTTGACGTAGAGTCGCCGGAGTACGGCACGCTGCGCCAGGGCGCGCCGCCCTTCGCCTTCTCGGACACGCCGGCAGCGGTGCAGGGGCCGGCCCCCAAACTGGGCCAGCACACCGAGGAGGTGCTGCTGGAGCTGGGGTATTCCATCCAGGAGATCCAGGCCATGCGGGAGAAGCGCGTGCTACCATAGAGGCACGACCTACCCCCTTCCCTTAAGGTAAGGAGGAAGGGATTTCCCTCTCTCTGGTGCGGAGAGAGGGACTAAGGGAGAGAGGTCTCGCATCTGCACGAACGTTAAGATTGCCTGTAGGGGGTGAGCATGACCCAGCAGCTTACGGAGCTTAAGTGCGTGCCGTGCCGGGGCGACGAGCCGCCGCTGACGGCGGACCAGGCCGCTCTGTATCAACCTATGGTCTCTCCCGAATGGGAGCTTGTGGACAACCTGAAGCTGCGCCGCACCTTCAAGCAACGCAACTTCATGCGCTCCGTGCTGTTTGTCAACGCCGCGGCGTACCTGGCGGAACAGGAGGGCCACCACCCGGACATGCTTATCAACTTCACGCGGGTGACGGTGGAGCTGACCACCCATGCCATCCACGGCCTCTCCCGCAACGACTTCATTATGGCGGCGAAGATAGACCGCCTGGCAACGCAGGAAGGGTAGGGGGCCGGGATCACGGTGGGAATTGAACCCAACGGCTTCCGGGTATCCCGATTGGCCGCATCACCATCACGAAGGTAGGCTGATGAAAAAAGGGGAGTGCAGAGGGGCGTCCCGACAAGTCGGGATGCCGGGAGTCTGAGGGTGTCCCTCAGATACAAATTCCTCTCCCATCCTCACTAGGAAGGGGGGATGGTGGAGGAGTATTTCAGCACCCTGCTAAGGTAGGCGCGTTGGAGGGAGACAGCGGAACATGACAACCACCACGGCAACCGGTTCCAGGAAGCGACTCTACTACGGGTGGGTCATCGTCATTGTTGTAGCCCTAGCCGGCTTTACCCAGACCGCGGGGACTTTTTCGGCCCTAAGCGTGTTCCTCAAGCCAATGACGGACGAGTTCGGCTGGTCGCGCACGGTGTTCACGGGAGCCACCACCGTCGGGACCATCGCCGGGGCGTTTGTGTCCCTCATCGTGGGGCGATATTTAGACCGCCTGGGTGGGCGATGGTTCCTGACCGGCGGCCTTTTCTTCTTGGGGGGCACCTTCATTCTCATGGCGTTTGTCCAGAACCTCTGGCAGTTCTATGCGCTGCAGGTGGTGGACCGGGTAGTGACCATGGGCATCATTGGACTGACGCTGCAGGTGATCGTGCCCAAGTGGTTTGTGGTGAAGCGTGGCAGAGCGGTGGCCCTGGCTGGGGTGGGAGGCATGGTGGGGAGCACGGTGACGCCGCTCTATTTGCAGTTCGTCATAGGCGCTGCGGACTGGCGTATCGCCTCAGCGGTGGCCGGCGGCGTGGTCTGGGTCATTTCCATCTTACCGGTGGTGCTACTGCTCCGCCGGCAACCGGAAGACCTGGGCTTACGCCCCGATGGCCTTACTGTTGAAGAGGCGGCGCAGGAGATGGAGAACCAGGCAAGGCGGAGGTCACACAGCGCGGCAAGAGAAGAAATCTCCTACACGGTTGCCCAGGTGGTACGGTTCCCTTCCTTCTACTTGCTGGTGGTGGCTTTTTCCGTGCTGTTCATGGTAGGCCCCGGACTTGTCCTGCACCTGATCCCGTATCTAAAAGACAAGGGGATTGACCCTCAACAGGGGGTACTCATCCTTTCCCTATGGTCTGGGGCGGGAGCCGTAGGCGCTCTTGTAACTGGATTTCTTACAGACCGGTTTGGCCCGCGATGGCTGGGGGCCTTGGCCTTTGTCCTCATGGGCGCAGGGTTCGCGCTGCTGCTCGCAGTGGACTCCGTAGCCACGGGCGTTCTCTGGGCAATCTTCATGGGTACCGTTGGCGGCGCTATCTTTAATACGTTGTACCAGGTGATATTTGCTGACTATTATGGCCGGGAGTCCTTGGGGAAGATCCGTGGCGTCGTGTGGCCGGTACAAATGTTGAGCAACTCCCTGGGGCCACTGATCGCAGCAATTGCCTATGACGCCCTAGGCACATACAGTCCGGTCTACGCTGGGTTTGCAGTCCTCATGGTCCTGTGCGGAGGTTTGATGTTTCTTGCGAAGCCTCCCAGGTGAGAGGCCGCGGGTCAGGGCATCTGCCGCCCTCGCATCCCTGCACTGAGGCCACCAGCCGGCAGCATTCCAGGCGACGAGTGACGGTGGAGCCGACCACCCACGCGTCCACGGCCTTTCCTGCAACGACTTCATCATGGCGGCCAAGATAGACCGCCTGGCAACTCCGGAAGGGTTAGGGGGCGGATAAAGACCCGGTTGAATCCCCCGTACTTTAGCGTTTCCAAGAGCTTTTTTCAGGCAGGCTTTGCCCGTGCAACAACAGTCTTCACCTCAACCTGTCCTCGCCGTTAATCTCCTGGAGAGTCTGGGGCCGCAGAGCACTGCCTATCGTTCGGCCATTGCCAGGCTGGAAACCTTGCTGGGGCGCTTTCGGGACACCACGGCGGTGCAGGTGCGACTCGGCCAGTGGCAGCGCAGCACGTCGCAGAGCGACGCTGTAGCCGATGAGGCGGTGTTCCTGAGGCAGACCTATCTGGCAACGGTGGCGCGGCTCATCGCCTACCTCCGGGTGTCGCACGGTCGGACGCCAAGCGGGGCGGATATGGAAGGCGCGCTGAACGGCGAATATTTTGAGGGCAGGGCAGGGTTGCCGTACCTTGTGGAGGACGACTATTTTACCTGGCCCGTGGCTGGAGAAGCCCGTGAGGAAGGTCTGAAACTGGCGCAGGACTTACTGCCTTACGTATCCCAATGCGGCGCGCCGGCTTATGCCCCGCAGGAGCTGCTGGCCCTTTGCGCCAGTGTGACGGGGGATGTGGATCATCAGGAAACCGCGCACCTGGTAGAGGCCAACGAGCGGTTTCTGGATGCCCGATGTGGCGCCGGCGCGGGCTTGTGCGCTGCCATCCAAACCAAGAAGGAAGCCTTCGCCCGCGACGGGTTAGACCCGGCGGATGCGCTCCTGCTGATCACCGATAGCGTTGTGGGGACGGACACGCATCCGTTGGCTATGGCCGTGGGGCGTGTAGCTTACCTGCTGGCCCTGGGCGACCTGCTGGACGCGCCCCACGGCGACCTGGCTATCCCCATCTTCCAGTCGGACGCCCGCCATGCGCCGCAGGTGGTGCATGGCCTCCCCGGAGGTGTGACTGCCTATGCCGTGGAGGTTGGCGCGCCGCCGGTCCAGGTCTATGTGCCGGAGTCACTGGCTACGGACCCCATAGGGCTGGACTACCTGCTGCCGTTTATGAAGGGCAAGTACGCCAAGTCCGTGCTGAATGCGAAAAACGAGGCGATGCTTGGCCGGGCCTGGTACTCGTTCCATAACTTCCTGGTGACGCCTACCACCAACCGTAAGCCTTTTGTCCTGACGGAGCCGGAGGCAGAGGTCATGGTGCAGACGCAGAAGGCGCTGGTGGAACTGGCCCGAGCCGGACACGGAGCGTTCTGGCATTTTGTGCTGAGAAATGCGATGAGGGGGATGAGAAGCAGAGCACAGATAGAATCGTAGGGGCGTCCCGATGTATCGGGACGCCCCTACGGGTGGGTGCTGTGACTTCGGTGTGCGGCTGAGGCCGTTAGCCGTCTATTGCTTGGGCGACGGAGTCAGGACCTTCACAAACACCCTGGTGGGGGACTGAAAGTCGTCCACGGCCACCACTTGATAAGGCCCGAGGCCGCCAACCGCCTTGGCCAGTCCGCCTACCCCTGCCACGTCCAAGTAACCAATATGGATGCCGTCATCGCGATACACGCCAAATGTGGTCATCTTCCTCGTTCCTTTCTTGCTTTCCAGAGCGTCGGCCCTGGGTGTAAGACCGCTTTCAACGGAGGCAACCGGCTGAGAACCAATTGGAGTCAGGCGTTTTCCCTGTATCAGGGCGTTCAGCCAGTTCTCATGCCCGGGAAGCGCAAGGTTCTCACGGGCCGAGCCTGCCGGAAGACCGACTGATGAGTGCTGATTATACACCTTTTTGGCAAGTTTTGCTACTTAAGTTTAGTCGTCATGCCGAACGAATATGCACACTGCGTACTTTGGGTGTTGGGGCAAAGTCCTGGGGGACTGAATGCAGAGCCAGGCAACCATAGAGGCGAAGTTAGGGCCGAAGGACGAGGGCAAGATGAGGGATTTTCTGGAGGCTAGCCCACGTATTGCGAATCGCTGCTCCCTCGAGGAGCAAGGAGAAGATTCCTTGCTAAAGACCACCTGGGTGAAAGATCACCCCGCGGCCTTCCTTACCTTGTCCAGCGCCTCTGCCGATGCGCCGCGCAGGAGGGTGGGCACGTGGGTGTACAGGTAGCGCACGCCCTGGGCGGCGTACTGCGCCATGACCTCGGGTGTGCCGACGCAGCCGGCGGTGCGGCCCGCCGCCATGATTGTCGTCAGGGCGTGCTGCACCGCCTGGCGCACCTCCGGGTGGTTCGGCTCCTTCAGGTGGCCCAGGGAGCCGGACAGGTCCGTGGGGCCTACGAAGAACACGTCCACCTCCTCCACCTTCAGGATGCCGTCCAGGTTGCGCACCGCCTCGGCGTCCTCAATCTGCACGCACACCAGTGTCTCGCTGTTCACCCAGTCCACGTACTCGTTGCGGGCCACGCGCATTTCAAAGGCAGCGCTACGAAGCGACGACGCGCCCATGCCGCGTACCCCCAGGGGCGGGTACTTCACCGCTTCTACGGCGCGCTTTGCGTCGTCCGCGGTGCGGATGTGCGGCATTTGGACGCCCATAGCGCCGCGGTCCAGCAGCCGTGGCAGTTCGTCGGACCAGGACGACGGCGGTCGCACGATGGGGATGATGCCCGCCAGCTCCGAGGCCATGACCATGTGCTCCACGATCTGCGGGTCCATGGGGCCGTGCTCGCAGTCTATGAGCACCCAGTCAAAGCCGCAGTAGGCCAGGATTTCTACCAGGTGCGGCGAAGGGAAGGTGAGGGAGACACCGATGGCAGGCTGCCCTGCTTTCAGCTTGGCTTTCATGGTGTTTGGGCGAAGCATGGGGACTCTCCTAGTGGCAACTGGCTTAGCAGTATGCCAGGTACAGCAGCAAAGCACCACCCCGCCCCAGCACTAAAAAGCCTGCTGGCGCAGTGCAGTTGCGCCAGCAGGCTTATGGTCCACTTCCTGATCCCTGCCAGGGAAAGAGCTAGGGTTTAAGCCTTCTTTGTCAGCAGCTCGGACACGGCGCGGCGCTGTACCTTGCCGGTGGCGGTGCGGGGGATCTGCTGCACGATGTAGATGGTGCGTGGGACCTTGAAGTCCGCCAGGTGCTCCCGGCAGTGCTTCACCAGCTCTTGCTCGGTGGCCTGCCCGCTTAGCACCACGGCTGCGGCAGCCTCCTCACCGTGGGTAGCGTTGGGCACGGAGAAGGCCACCGCCTCGGCTACCGCATGGTGCTTCAGCAATACCTCATCAATCTCCACCGGCGAGATCTTCTCGCCGCTGCGGTTGATAAGCTCCTTGATGCGTCCCACGAGGCTGAGGTAGGCGTTGGCGTCTAGAATGCCCTCGTCGCCGGTGCGGAACCAGCCGTTGGTGAAGGACGAGGCGTTGGCGGCTGGGTTGTCCTCGTAGCCCTTGATGACGTTGGGGCCTTTGATGACCACCTCGCCCTGCTGCCTGGTGCGGAGCAGGTTGCCAGCGTCGTCCATGATGGCGATGTCCACACCCGTGCCGACGCCGACGCTGCCCGGCAGCCGCGCGCCCGGCGGCAAGGGGTTGGAGGCCATCTGGTGGGAGGCCTCGGTCATGCCGTAGGCTTCCAGGACGGGCGCGCCGAAACGCTCCTCCATCTCCTTCATGGTGGCCGGCGAGAGTGGGGCGCTGCATGAGCGGATGAAGCGCAGGCGCTCTAAGTGATACGGTTCTTGGTGGCCGCCGCGGGCGCGGGCGACCAGGGTGTTGTGCAAGGTGGGCACGGCGGTGAACCACGTGACGCGGTGTTCCTGCACCAGCGGCCAGAAGTGGAGCGGGTTGATCCGGGTTGGCACCACAACTGTGCCGCCCGAGGCCAACGTAGCCAGGACAGTCGCTACCAGTCCGTGCACGTGGAACAGGGGCATGGCGCAGAACGATACGTCCTCCGGCGTGAGCTTGTAGGTTTGGATGATGTTGCCTACCGAGGCCGTCACGTTCCGGTGGAGCAAAGGCACGCGCTTGGGCCGGCTGGTGGTTCCGCTGGTGTGCAGCACCAGGGCCACGTCGCCGGCCTGGGCAAAGCCGTCGGTGACCTTGCCTGTCCCATTTGTATGGGCGACGGTAAAAGAGACCTCGCCATTGTCATCCATGCGGGCCATCACGTGCAAGACGCCCTTGGGCATGACGCTCAGGGCGGCCTCTGCACCTTGAGGAGGCGTGATGACGACTTTGGCTCTGGTGTCTTCCAGATAGAAGGCGAACTCATCCGCCTTGTATGTAGAGTTCAGCGGAGCCGCCGTGCCTGCCGTTGCCGAGGCCAGGAAGGTAACGATGCACTCGGCGCTGTTGGGCATGACCGATGCGACGCGGTCGCCGCGCTTGACGCCCAGGGTCTTAAGCTGCTCCGCCAGGGCTTGCACCTGCCGGCGCAGGGAGGCGTAGGTGATAGCGGGGCCGTCGGGAACTTGGATGGCCGTCTGGGTTGCCGCTCCCTTCTCCAAGAGGTCCAGCAACGTGGTAGCAAGGGTAGTCTGCAACATGACTGAGGCGCTCCTTCTTGACGATGCAATGCCGAAAGGATGATGGAGAGCGGCCAAAACACCGATGCTTAGTATAAGCGCAACTGCGTTATTGTTCTATAGATTAAGTGGCAAACACAGGCGGTAACTATAGCGCACCGTCTCTCAGCGGTCAAATTGCGTAAAACGTCACGTATTAGCCTCATGACCGTTGCATCACCTCTATCACATAGAGTTCAGGTCCTTTTCGCATTCAAATCCATTTGCAGTTTCAATAGGGGGGCCAACTCCGCGTCGCGGCCATTGACAAGGCTCGCCGGGAGAGTCAGTATAGGCATTGGTCAGACCAGTAGACCATCAGGCCACATTGACGGAAACACCTTTTACGTCCATACCCAGAACGCGCCTCTTTGAGGGCATCGTGGCGCAGCTACGCGCCCTCATCAAAGACGGACACCTCCAGCCGGGCCAGCGGCTTCCTTCAGAACGGGAAATGGCGGAGCGGTTCCAGGTGAGCCGCGCATCGGTGCGAGAAGCAATTCGCGCTCTGGAACGAGAAGGGTTGGTGACCATCCGCTCCGGCTCGGGCACCTTTGTGAGCGCAGAGGGCTTTGACGCGGTGGTGGAGGCGCTGGCCCGCCGCCTGCTGGACGGACGCCAGGTTTTGGCGGACATCACGGAGTTACGGCTGATCCTGGAACCACAAATCGCCGCCCTGGCCGCGCAACGGGCCACCGCTGAGGACAAGCGGCGATTGGCGGCTATCTTGAAGGAGCAAGAGGAGCAAATAGCCCTGGGCGACACCGGCGCGGCTGCGGACGCGGCATTCCACTCCGCCGTAGCGTCTGCCTCGCATAACCAGGCGCTGGAAGGGCTGAGCGCCACGCTGGTTGATCTTCTGGCCCCTATCAGGGATGAGGGCCTCCAGACGCCGGAGCGATCCCAACGGTCGCTTCACATCCACAGGGCTATCCTGGAAGCCGTCTGCGCAGGGGATGGGCAAGCGGCCCAGTTGGCAATGCAAGAGCACGTAGTTGGTGTGGAACAGGGGCTTTCTCACGTGGCTGGATCCACGACGGAGGAAGCCCGGGGTTAAGACACCTAGCAACAGAAAGGAGGGCAGGCGCTTATGGCCACGTATGCGGTAGAAGTGGTGTACAGGGGCATCTACCAGAGAAGCCTATCCCGGAATATCTGTCGCGGCATCGTCTTGGCGGCCCGGAAGGAGGGCAAAATCGGGACTGCCTTTGGGCGATACGGGGACTCGCCCGAGCGCAACGGCATCCCGGCCAAATACTTTGCCGTGGTGGCGGACGACCAGCTTGAGCTGGAAGAGACGCTCGCCAAGTACGAACCCACGGAGGTGGACGTTACCATCTGCGTGGACGATACGATGTGCAAGGGCATTGAATCGTGGGGTTGGTACGGCCTGCAACCAATAAACGCCGTCACCAAGACCGGAGGCACTCTGTTAGTCGCCTCCAAGCAGACCCCAGACGCGCTGCTGGAAGACATCCATCGCAAGGAAGCTGCTTACGACCTTGCTATCGTGAGCGCCCCCGCCAGCTTTTCCGGGCTTTGGGTGTTCAAAGACGACCATACGGATGTGCGGATGCTCGGCGCGCTGGCAAAGGTCTGCCCCGGCCTGGTGAGCATGGACGCCTTTGAAAAGGTCATCCAGGAGGTGTGGAAGAGCGAAGCGAAAGTGCGGTCCGCCCGGCGCTCCTACCAACAGACGCTGGTCCGTCCGGTGGAGCCGGCGGAAGGCAGTACCTCTGCGCTCTTCTCCTTCACAAAGCCGGGCTGGACCGAGATGCGGCAGGCCCTTTCCATTGTGGGTATTCCCCAGGGCAGCGGCTTCCGGGGCGGGAAAGAGGGCTGGCAACCGGCCCGCAACGAGGTGTTCAAGAAGTTCAGCACCCGCTCCCAACGGCCCGTGGTGAACTTCCAGACCTGCACTAAATGCACCCTGTGCTGGCTCCAGTGCCCGGACTCCTGCTTTGATGTGACGCCCGACGGCCACTATGACGCCAACATGGAGGCGTGCTGCGGCTGCGGCGTCTGCGCGGACGTGTGCCCGATCGCCGGCTGTGTCACCATGGTCAACGAAGCCCAGTTCAACGACAACGCCAGCCAGTACGACGCGTTCCAAAAAGACGGCGCCGGCTATCTGCGCTGGCTCAACAACATGACGCTTACGGAGCAGGGTCAAGAACGCTCCCACGGCTTGCACCACTGGACCCAGTACAAGGAAGAGATTGCCGCAGCCGCGGCGAAGGAGGGCGGACGATGACAACGACAACCCTGCAACCCATAGCGGGGCGCGAAGAGCTTATTAGCGGCAGCGAGGCCATTGGCATAGCCTGCGCCCTGGCTGACATAGACGTGGTTACGGCATACCCCATCCGTCCCTACGACACGGTGATGCAGTACCTTTCAAAGCTCATCGCCGATGGAGAGCTTCAGTGCGAGTTCATCGTCGCCGAGAGCGAGCACTCCCAGTTTGAGATTGTAAAGCACGCCTCCGCCGTGGGCGCTCGTACCTTCGTAGGTTCAAGCGGCGTGGGCTGGTTCTACGCCCTGGAGGCCATCGCGGTGACCGCTGGCCTGCGACTGCCGGTGGTGGCCCTCGTCGGCAACCGCGCGCTGGACGACCCCGGCGCTTTTGGCTGCGAGCACAACGACGCCCTGGCCGTGCGCGACCTGGGCTGGATGATGAACTGGATTTCCACGGCCCAAGAAGCGTTGGACACCGCCCTCATCGCCTGGCGCGTTGCGGAAGACCCCCGCATCTTTCTCCCTTGCGCCGTGAGCGCCGACGGCGCGTTCCTCACCCATTCCCAGCAGATCGTACACGTGCCGGACAAGAGCCTGGTCCAGCGGTTCCTGCCGCCGTACAACCGGGGGGACCTGCAACTGCACCCGGACAACCCTATCACCATCGCACCTCAGGTGAACGAAGACTGGCTGATGGAGATGCGCAAGCAGGCAGACGCCTCCATGCGCAGGGCCAGGGATGTCATCATAGAGGCTACGGATGACTTCAATCGCATCTTCCACCGCGACCTGACCCCCTTCACGGAAGAGTACATGACCGAGGACGCCGACGTGATCCTGGTGGGAGTCGGCACGTTGGCGCTGCCGATCAAAGTAGCAGTGCGCCGTCTTCGGGAGCAAGGCCAGAAGGTAGGGTTCCTCCGGCTCAAGTGGTTCCGTCCGTTCCCCGTGCCCGAGGTACAAAAGACGCTGAGGAACGCCAAGGCCATAGGCGTCATTGACCGGGACTACTCCTTCGGCTCGCCCCAGCACAGCGGCGTCCTGGCCAACGAAATTCGCTCGGCCCTGTACGACCTACCAAAGCGAGTGCCCGTGGTGAGCTTCATAGCAGGCTTGGGCGGGCGGGAGATCACCCAGCCCTACGCGCGGGAAATGTTCGCTACCGTTCAGAACGCAGCGGCAGCAGGCAAGTCCGACGTTGAAACCCACTGGATAGGCGTAAGGGAGAAGAAGGAATGACAATCGCGCAGAACCTACCTCAAATCAGGGGCGTCCATAACGCTCCACTGGCGGAGTTCTACACGTCGGGGCACCGCACCTGCCAGGGCTGCGAATCGGCGCTGGTCATGAAGCTCATGGTGAAGGCGTCAGGCCCCAGGACCATCGTCCTGGGCGCTACCGGCTGCATGTACGTGGCGAACACCACCTACTACAGCACGCCCTGGGTGGTGCCGTGGATGCACACCCAGCTCGGTTCCTCCGGTTCCGCCGCAACGGGTACCGCGGCGGGACTGAAAGCCCTTATGAAAAAGGGCAAAATGCGGGAGGAGCCGATCAACGTCATCTCCTTTTGCGGCGACGGCGGCGGTGCGGACATGGGACTCTCTGCTATCTCCGCCTCCATGACGCATCCTGAGTACAACCACCTGGTCGTCATGTACGACAACGAGTCCTACGCCAACACGGACATCCAGGTGTCAGGCTCCTCACCCTGGGGGGCGAACACCAGCTTTAGCACGCCGGGCAAGGTGCGCCGCATTATGAACGACCGCTGGAAGAAGAACACCGCGGCCATGCTGGCTCACGGGCATCCCCAATCCCGCTACGTTGGGACCGGTTGCCCGTCTTACGCCCTGGACTTGATGAACAAGGTGCGGCGGGCGCTTACCCTTGGAGGCCCTACCTTCATCCATAGCTTTGATCCCTGTCCCAAGGGCTGGGACTACGACCCCAAATACTCCCACGAGCTGGGCATCATGGCTGTTGAGACGGGCCTGTGGGTGCAGTGGCACGTAGAAGACAACGTGCTGCAGTACGACGGCCTCTCTCGGATGATTGCCAACGGCAGGCGCAAGAGGAAGCCCATTGTAGAGTACCTGAAGCGCCAGGGGCGTTTTGCCCACTTCACGGAAGAAGACATCGTTTACTTCCAGTCGCACGTGGACGAGATGTGGGACAAGTGGGGCACGCCCGGCGTCTCCCAGGTGCGCTTGGACGTGAAGGGGGACCGGGCGTAGCAGGCGGGACAAGAAGCGACGCAGACTGCACAAACAAAAGAGGGGGCCGAATGTTCGGCCCCCTCTTTTGTTTGTGGGAAGACAAGCGCCTTCCACAGGTGGGTTAGTACTCTATGACCAAGCTGCCGTTGCTGGTGGCAAGGCGCAGCAGGGCCAGGCCGGGCTTGACGACTTTGGTTTCCGGCTTGGGGGCGTCCACCTTGATGGTGGTAAGGTTCTTCTTGCCCTCGTACTTGGCTTCCACGGACTGCTTGGCCTTGCCCTTGCCGACTTCCATCTTTTGCTCCAACTCTTTGAGGGAGCCGTCCTTGTTGAGGGACCATTCGTAGCTCTTGCTGTTCTCGGGAAGGGCGATGACCGCGCCGCCGTTGTAGCGGAGGCTGACCATGCTGACCTTGATCTCGTGGCCGGACTTCTTGACCTTCTCTACGAGTACGAGGGTGTTGCCTGCGGCGTCGGTGACGGTGTAGGTGCGCAGCTCAGCCTTGCTGCCCTTGTCATCATCGCCATCATCGTCTTCGTCGCCGTCACCCCACTTGACCGTGGTACTGGTGACGGTGACGGAACCGATGCCCGACCCTCCGTCGCGGCCAATCACTTGGATGTCCAGGGTTGCGGGATTGAACTGGTTGTAGGCTTCGGGCGCGGTCTTGTCAATGCTGACCGTCCGCGTGGCAGAGGCGGAGTTGCCGGCGAGGTCCGTGACCGCGCCGGTGACGGACTGATTGGCCCCATTAGCCGTCAGCGTGGTAGACACGGGGCAGGGGACTGCAAGGCCGGACAGTGCGTCGGAGCAGGTGAAGCTAACAGTGACGTTGGTATTGTTCCAGCCTGCGCCGTTGGCCGCCGGGCTTTGGGACGCGGTAATACTAGGCGCGGTCTTGTCAATGTTGATGCCGCTGACCGTCGTGGAAGCGGTGTTGCCTGCGAGGTCAGTGGCCGTGCCTGTGGCGGACTGGCCCGCGCCTTCGGCAGTCAGGGTGGTGTTGCCGATGCAGGATGCCACGCCGGAGAGGGCGTCGCCGCAGGTGAAGGTGACAGCCACGTCGGTGTTGTTCCAGCCGTTGGCGTTGGCCGCGGGCGTCCGAGCACCGCTGATGGTGGGCGCGGTCAGGTCAATGTCAAAGAAGACATCAAAGAAGCTGCTGACGTTGCCCGCGTTGTCGGTGCAGGAGCCGGAGATTGACTGGTCCTCGCCATCGGTGCTGACGGTCACGGGAGACGTGCAGGACGCGATGCCGGAGGTGGCGTCGGAGCCGCTGAAACTGATGGTGGGCGCGCCAGTCGCGATGTTGTACCAGCCTGAGGCTGCAGGAGCGGGTGAGGCGCTGCCCGATGCGGTGGGGGCAGTCAGGTCAATGTCAAAGAAGACATCAAAGAAGCTGCTGACGTTGCCCGCGCTATCGGTGCAGGAGCCGGAGACCGACTGGTTCTCGCCATCGGTGCTGACGGTCACAGGTGACGTGCAGGACGCGATGCCGGAGGTGGCGTCGGAGCCGGTAAAGCTGATGGTGGGTGCGCCGGTGGCGATGTTGTACCAGCCGCTGGCCGCAGGAGCGGGCGAAGCGCTGCCCGTGGCGGTAGGAGCGGTCTTGTCTATGTTGATGCCGCTGACGGTAGTGGAGGCGGTGTTGCCTGCCTGGTCGGTTGCCGTGCCGCTAGCAGACTGGCCCGCGCCTTCAGCGGTGAGGGTGGTGTTGCCCACGCAGGTATCAATGGTAGAGAGGGTATCAGCGCACGTGAAGCTCACCGATACGTCGGTGTTGTTCCAGCCGTTGGCGTTGGGCGCAGGGGATGCGCTGCCGCTGATGGTGGGAGCGGTCTTGTCAATGTTGATGCCGCTGACGGTGGTGGATGCGGAGTTGCCTGCCATGTCAGTGGCCGTGCCTGTGGCGGACTGGCCCGCGCCTTCACCGGTAAGGGTGGTGTTGCCGAGGCAGGACGCTATGCCGGAGAAGGCGTCGGCGCAGGTAAAGGCGACTGTCACGTCGGTGTTGTTCCAACCGTTGCCGTTGGGAGCGGGCGTGGCGCTGCCCGTGGCGGTAGGTGGCGTAGCGTCGCGCTTGATGGTCACGCTTGCCGAAGCGGAACCTCCAGCAGATGTGGCGGAGCAGGTGAAGCTGACGCCAGCCGTATCGGAGGTCACGTTCTGGGCCTCGCAGCCGGTAGTGGTGAAAGCAGACTCAGGGTCGGTGACGGTCCAGGACACGTTTACGTTGGACGTGTACCAGCCGTTGTTGCCCAAGGTGCCGATGACGGTGGGCGTCACGACCGGCGGAGTGGAGTCGGTCTGTACCTGCCCTACGTACATCTTCAGGTTTCGCACGCTGTAGGTGTTCGCATTGTTTCGGAAGGTCCAATCAGGCTGTCCAGTGGGGCTATTTCCGATGCCTAGGTCGGTAGTACCCCCGCCACCCCAATTGTTGTAACCGAAAATGGTCTGTTGGGCGCCGTAGTTGTGCACTTGCATCGACCCGTAGGTGCCGGGGGTCGGCGTATCCCCGAAATCAAACGTAGAGCTGCTTGCGCCGGGAATCGGGAAAAGATTCCTCTGATTGTAATTGGTAGGCCAAAACTCGATGTTGCCGGTGGCGATTCCGGTGCCTGTGACTACCCCCGCCCCAGAACTGGAAGCCACATTCATGTTGGACACGAACTGCTGGAAGACAGCGCCGGAGCTAACAGTCGGCACTCCAATCCGGCTTGGGACGGTGGTGAAGGCATCCATGGAAACCCAGACCCAATTACTATTGAGCTGGAGGCAATATGCAATCCGGTTGAAGGCCCCTGTGCTCGCCGAGTTATCAACCGAGTACAGCGGAGGACTGGACGTATAGTTACTACCGCTGACCGGAATAGGCAACTCATAAACCAAGCTATACTGGCTGGCCTCAGCGACGTTCGGGGCGCATGCGCTGGCGGTGGGGTTCGGCGGTGCAACCGTCAGTGATGCAACCTCCGCCTGTGTGAGGGGACGGTTGTAGATCTGTACGTCGTCAATCATGCCCTTGGCGTAACGAGGGGAGTCCCACCCGTCGGCGGAGCGGCCAATGTAGGTGCTGCCCGTGCCGATGAAAGGCGGGTGCCCGCCTTGCGTTGCCACCTGGGCGCCGTTGAGGAACATAGCCATTTCGCCCGTGGCCTTGTTGTAGCGCCAGGCGATGTGGTACCAGGTGTTCAGGGATACACTCGGGCCGCCCATGTCATTCCCGAAGAAGCCCATGTATAACTGACCACCTCGCAGCACCAGGTGGAGGCCTCCGCTGCCCCCGGTGAACCCCTGGTTGCCCAGAAGAGACCAGTCGCCGCCGTAGCCGCCAAGACCAGAGAAGGCGGAGGCGTTGACCCACGCGGTCACGGTGAAGTCGTGGTTGTAGAGGCTCAGCGTATTCGTGCTGGGTAGGATAACGTACTTGCCGAGGTCAACAACCAGCGCATTGCCAAAGCCCGAAGGGCCAGGAGCGAAGGTTGGGCTTCCGGCAAGTGTGCCGTTGTTGCCGTTGCCGGATGAATCGGCGGCATCGTTGTTATCAAAGCTGTAGCGTGCCACCAATCCCGCAGGAGGTGCGGCTTGCACCAACGCAGCTCCGACGCCGATCATGGCGGCAAGCGCAACTATTCCTACGACGGCCATCGCAGCCACTTTGGTACGTAGTTTGGAAATGGACGCTGAAACTCGCATGGTAATAATGCTCCTCTTGCTAGTCTTGCTAGTCTTGCTAGTCTTGCTAACTTGGATGGTACTGCGCCCGGACGGAGAGTATGCGCTTGGGTAAAAAGATGTGTTCTTGGTGTATATGCACCTAAGTTGATAGATGGTAAGGTACGTGCGATGTCTCCGTCAAGCTACTTGTTTCTTGTACGCATGTGCTCCAAGAATATCTGCGTAGGTCTTCACTCTGAATGTGTGAGCTACGAGGGAGGGAAAGGTAAGGGAGGATTTCTGTACGGGGGATGCTGTCAGCTAACTTAACCCTGGCCCCCTTCCCATGAGGGAAAGGGGAATCGTCGGTCGGGAGTGGTGACGTGCATGGGGAGGCGAAGACTTGGGAGCAGGAGTCACCACACCCTAGAGGGTGCGGCATCACGCCTGAAGCAAACAAAGTCGGCTCCACGCAGCCTTGACACGGCTCAAGGGCCGTTCCTATAGTCTGACAACGTTTCTTGAGCAAAGGAGGCTCTCCATGCCCGCCAGGTTCGCAGGCTTGATCCCTTACCAGGGATATGAAGACATGTTGGTGGAGAAGAACGCCGATGGCGTGGTGGTAGCTACGCTCAACGCGCCCCAAAAGCTGAATGCCCTGACTCCCGGCATCCGCATGGGGCTGAAGCGGATTCTGGAGGAGGTGAACGACGACGACGAGGCGAAGGTGCTGGTGCTCACCGGCATGGGGCGCGGCTTCAGCTCCGGCGCGGACATGGGCGGCGGCGAGGCGGCGGGTGGCGGCCACGAGCCTAGCCGCCAGGAATTGGAAGAGCCTCGGTTTGAGTGGATCGGGCGCTTTCGCACCATGAACAAGCCGGTGATTGCGGCGGTGAACGGCGTGGCGGCGGGCGGTGGCATGTCGCTGGCTATGGCTGCCGACGTGCGCGTTGCGTCGGACCAGGCGCGCTTCGTGACGGTGTTCCTGCGGCGGGCCATCCTGCCGGACCAGTGCGCAACGTGGTTCCTGCCCCGGCTGGTGGGGCCGTCACGTGCGCTGCTCATGCTGTGGCTCAGCGACGACGTGTCTGCGGAGGAGGCGTTGCGCTATGGGCTGGTGGACATGGTTGTCCCCCATGACCAGCTTATGGCGAAGACGATGGAGCTGGCGACGCGGCTGGCAAAGGGGCCGTCGGTGACGCTGGAGCTGACCAAGAAGGCGGTGTACCACGGCCTGACGGTTGACCTGGCGACCCAGGCCAACTACGAGCAGAACCTGCTGGGCATGGCGGACCGGACGCATGACGTGGAGGAGGGCCGGCTGGCCTTCCGGGAGCGCCGCCAGCCGAACTTCAAGGGGCGATAGGTTTTCCCAATCATTAACCCAACCGCAGTACACGGGAAGACGCTTCTTGTTTGGTTTTGCTTCTGTTGCCATGCGGCGACGTTTGCATGTCTTCCAGCCTGTGAGCTATTCGGTAGTAGGTGTTATCAAGGAGGTCGTCTGAAGATGGACAAACTGTACCGCACCGTGAATCCCGACTAGTCGGGACTTGAAGCCGCAGCCTTCAGGCTGTGGTGTTGCTCCTTAGTATTACGGCGCAATTGCCAATCTTGACCTGCACACCGCAATGGAGGCAAGCGGCAGCAAAGTATTCGGCGTGTGGAGCTAGGCGTCCCGCACCGACTTCAGGGTAAGGGCGCTGGTAAGCAGCAAAACGATGGCAAGGATCTCAAAGCCGCGCACGGCTTCCGACGGCCCCCAGCGGCTGATGGCAAAGCCCATAGCAAGCTGGCCGATAGGCCCCAGCCCTTGAATCATAGAGTACAGTCCCATCACCCTTCCACGCATGTCTTCCCGTGCGCTGAGCAGGAACAGCGTGTTCTGCATTGCCGTGTAAAAGGCGTTGCAGAACCCGTTAATGATGAGAAAGAGCATGGCTACGGGGAAATTGGGAGCCAGGGTGAACAGCGCGACGGAAACGGGGTACATGGTAACGGAGAGAAGGAGCACTCTTCCCTTGTGTTTCACCTCGCCAATGGTGGTAAGGATGAACAGGCCCATCACGCCGCCGTATCCAGCGCCCGTGGCGAGAAAGCCGTAGGTTTGGGGACCGCCGTGCAACTGGGCCGCAAAGAAAGCAAGGAACTGCACGTAGGGATACACCAGCAGCGCGGGGATAATCTGAACGATGACCTGCCCGCGCAGGGAGCGTTCGCCGGCGACGTAGCTCATGCCCTGGGTGAGCGTCTTGAACGGCGACTCTCTGACGGCGGTAGTCTTCACCTGATGGGTAGCGCCGATGAGGGAGGTGAGGCCCATGGCAAGCAAAGCAAGGACGCCCTGAATGTAAAAGGCGCTGGACGTGCTCATGAATCCAACCACAATGCCGGCCAGGGCGGGTCCCAGGACGCGTGTGCCGCTCTGGGCCAGGTTGTTGACCGGCACTGCCCGGGCCACTGCCTCTCGCCCGACGGCGTCGTACACAAAGGCCTGGCGCACGGGCTGGGTGACGGAGTTGGCCATGCCGCCGATGACGGCAAAAACGTACAGCTCCCACAATTGGCCGTAGCCGGTGGCGACAAGGGTCGCCAGGGACAGGGCCTGGGCGGCGTTGACGGCGGTCGTTATCATCAGCAGCGTCCGGCGGTGCATCCGGTCGGAGAGGACGCCTGCGAAGGGAGACGTGACGAGCAGCGTGAGGCCCTGGGTAGCGGTGATAGCGCCCATGTGGGCGGCGGATCCGGTGAGCTGATAGACCAGCCATCCCAGGCCAATGGACTGGAACCACATGGCAAAGTTCAGGCTGACGTTGCTGAGGAACAGGTATCGGAAGTTGCGCACCTTCAGGATGCCGTAGGACTGGCCCAGCCGCTCCCAGAAAGACTGGCCGGCCTCGACGGGTTTTTGGGATTGTGCTGGCTGCATGTGCTGCTCTATCCCTTTCCCAACGGGGCACTGTTCCCCACAAGTCGGCGGATTGTGAGGGCCACCGCAAACGGAGGCATGCGTTGGGTCAAGACAAGCCAAAGCCAGGGCAGCCGTCGTAGAAACGGGCCCTGGCTATACAGGTCCTGAAGCGCTGTGGTCTGGTAATGCGTTGTTGTTTGTCCCGTTTGACGGGATTGCTTTCAGACCGAGCCGGTCTGCTCATGCAGGGCATGATACATCAACAGGCCCTCTACGGGAACAAGGCGCTACACAGGCAATTGCAAGCTGCCATCGTCGTTGAAGGGGAAGAAAGAGTTCCAGTCCACTTCCCAGAGGAAACCGTCGGGATCGGCGAAATAGCCGGAATAGCCACCCCAGTCGGTGGCCTTGGCGGCCTTGAGGAGCCGACCACCTGCTGCGACGGCTTGGGCCAGGACGGCATCCACCTCTTCTTTGCTGCGGGCGTTGTGGGCAAGGGCGAATCCTGGGAAGCCGCTGCTTTCGGGTGCGAGGTTGGCGTCCTTGGCAAGGGATGTCCGTGACCAGAGGGCAAGCACGACGCCGCCGGTGCGGAAGAAGGCGACCTCCCCGGCGACGCTGGCGCTGGAGAGGGGGAAGCCCAGGCCATCTCGGTAGAAGCGGACGGCCCGCTCCAAGTCAGAGACGCCAAGGGTAATGAGGTGAATGCGTGGCTGCATGGCTACATTTCCAGGCGCTTGAGGGGTGGGACTAGCCGGCGATTCTCATGGCCGGGGGATTCGCCTCTGCCCGGGGCTTGTGCTCGGGTTTGTTGGAGAAGTAGAAGAAGAAGGAACCCAGCGCAACGAGCACCGCCAGGATGGTGAAGGCCATGGTATAGCTGCCGCCTTGCAAGTCGGCCAGCCAGCCGGCAAAAATAGGGGAGATGATCATGGCGACGGTTACGATGCTTGAAGAGAACCCCATGATGGTAGCAAAGGAGCTCCGGCCAAAATAGTCGGCGCGCAGGGACTGCATCAAGGGGCCGCGCGCACCCCAAGCCAGGCCGTGCAGTACTACAAACAGCCCCAGGTGGACCACAGACGTAGCATACGCCAGGCTCAACAGCCCCGCGGCGTGTCCGAGCATACACGAAACCAACAGCACCTTCTTGTTGACCCTGTCGCCGATGGCTCCTCCGCCCAGTTGCCCCACGATGGTCATGACCATAAGGAAGGCCACTACTATGGCGGCCTGAGACAGGGATAGGTGCATCTGCTGCACCATGTGGGGGACCTGGTGAAGCGACACGGCGCCCACCACGAGCAAGGCAAAGGCATGGCCTCCGGAGATGAGCCAGAAGGCAGGAGTCTTCAGCGCTTCCTTGACGGTGAAGTCGTCTGCCGTGGAAGGAGCCGCTGAGCCATTGGACTCGCCGCCGGCTGCGGCGGACGGTCCTGCGTAGGGCGACTCAGTGGCCCCGTCGGGGAAGAAGCCGTAGGGTTCCGGTTTGTGGCGCAACAGCAGCGCGGCGGGGATGCCCAGCACCCAGGTCAGGACTCCTGATACCACGGCGGTTGTACGCCAGCCATACGTCGTGATGCTCCAGGCCAGAGCAGGCACTAGAAGGCCGCCCATACCCATGCCGGTCATGGCGACACCCATAGCCAGCGCCCGCTTCTTGGCGAACCAGTTGGTGACGGTAGCGGAGATGGCCAGGAACCCGCCCAGGCTTGAACCCAGGGCCAAGAGCATGAACGCAAGGAAGTAGTGGAGGACTGAGTTGGTGGCGGCGAAGACGATGAACCCCGCTCCGAAGAGCACAATCCCTACTACTACGATGATACGTGGGCCGAATTTGTCAATGGCCCAGCCTTCCAGCGGGCCAAGGAGGGCGCTCTCCGTGCGCGTCACGGAGAAGCCAGTGGCCACCAAGGCGCGGCTCCAGCCGAACTCTTCTTGCAGGGGGATGAAGTAGAGGGTAAAGCCGTGGAAGAGAAGCCCGCCATTGATTGCTTGCAAGGCAAATCCCGACGCTACAACCCACCAACCGTAGAAGACTTTGCCCATCCGTTGCTTGGTGCTGCCCCATACGTCAATCATACGGACTGCTACCTCGTCAGAGCGTTGCCACATCCTACCACGTTTGGCCCGTGTTGTGGCGTCCACCAGCTTGGCGTACTTGGCCGGTATCTACGTCTCATGATGCCCGTTCCAATGGCTGCTCTGCTCTATATTCGCGCACATCCACGTGTACACCGGAGGCCGCCGCTTCTTCTGCAATGGCCAGCAAACGGGCGGTGACCTCCTCATCATAGTACCGTTCTCCGCAGTTAGAGCAGACAAAGGCTGGAACACTTTTGATGACAATAGTGGTGGTGTTACGCTCCAATGTGACAGTCCCTGTGCCAGGTCTGGTTTCTCCGTACTTGCATAATACGCAGAGCATAATTCACTCTCTTCCGTTGTCATGCTGAACGAGTCCAAGAGAACATTGTGAAGCATTTCTCTCGGCTCCAGATCAGGAGCATGGCCTTATCAGCGCATGGTTCGGAGAGATTCATTCGCAGATGTCCCGATAGCAAGCGGGACTCGCTCAGAATGACAAGGTACCTACCCCGTCACGGCCCCCTCTGCGGCAGAGCCGACCAGCTTGGCGTACTTGGCAAGCACGCCCGTGGTCTCTCGGGGCGGCATGGGCTTCCAGCCCTGGAACCGGCGCTTGATCTCCGCGTCGGAGACGGCCATGTCCAGGCGCTTGTTGATTGCATCTACCGTAATCATGTCGCCGGTGTGGACGACGGCAATCGGCCCGCCGTTAGTCGCCTCGGGCGCCACGTGGCCGACCATAAGGCCGTGGGTTGCGCCGGAGAAGCGCCCATCGGTCAGCAGGGCCACGCTTTCGCCCAGCCCTTGGCCGACGAGGGCGGCGGTGACGGCAAGCATCTCCCTCATGCCGGGGCCGCCCTTGGGGCCTTCGTAGCGGATGACGATAACGTCGTTCGGCTTGATCTCCTGGGCCTGCACGGCGGCAAAGGCGTCTGCCTCGCTGTCAAAGACCTTGGCGGGGCCGGTCTGCTGGAGGTGCTGGTTACCCGCGACCTTGATGACGCCGCCTTCCGGGGCAAGGTTGCCCTTTACGATAACCAGGCCGCCGGTAGGCGTCAGCGGCTTGCCGACAGGGTAGACGACATCCTGGTTTTCGGCGAGTTTCACGTCGGCCAGGTTCTCGGCCACGGTCTTGCCCGTGACGGTGATGCAGTTGCCGTGGAGGAGACCTGCGTCCAGCAATCGCTTCATCACCTGCTGCACGCCGCCGATGCGGTACAGGTCGGCCATGACGTACTTCCCACCGGGTTTCATGTCGGCGATGTAAGGGGTCCTATCGCTGATGCGGTTGAAGTCTTCCAGTTCCAGCTTCACGCCTGCTTCGCGGGCGATAGCCAGGGCGTGGAGGACGACGTTGGTGGAGCCGCCCATGGCCAGTGCAACGGTGATGGCGTTCTCAAAGGCTTCCCGCGTCATGATGTCCCGGGGTTTGAGGCCCAGCTTGAGCAGGTTAAGGACCGTAGCGCCCGCTTGTTTGCTTTCCTCTGATTTACGGGGGTCAATGGCAGGGATGGAGGCGTCTCCGGGGAGGGACATGCCGATGGCCTCAATGAAGGAGGACATGGTGTTGGCGGTGTACAGGCCGCCGCAGGAACCTTCGCCGGGGCAGGCGCGGCGCTCAATCTCCAGCAGCTCGCCGTCGTTGATGGTCCCGTGGGAGTGAGCGCCCACGGCCTCAAAGACATCCTGGATGGTGATGTCCTTGCCGCGATACACGCCGGGCATGATGCTGCCGCCGTAGACGAAGACGGCGGGGACGTTGAGGCGGGCGATGGCCATCATGCAGCCGGGCATGTTCTTGTCGCAGCCTGCCACGGTGACGAGGCCGTCAAACCACTCGCCGCGCGTGACCAGCTCAATGGAATCGGCGATGACCTCGCGGCTGACCAGGGAGGTCTTCATGCCGTCGGTGCCCATAGAGATGCCGTCGCTGACCGTGATGGTGCCGAACTCAAAGGGCGTGCCTCGCGCCGAGCGGATGCCGTCTTTGACTTTGGCGGCCAAGCGGCCCAGGTGGAAGTTGCAGGGCGTGACCTCGCTGGCGAGGTTAGCCACGCCGACGAAGGGGCTGCGCAGGGCTTCGTCGTCCAGGCCCATAGCCCGAAGCATGGCGCGGGCGGGGGCGCGTTCCGGCCCCTGGGTGATGGTGCGGCTCTTGTGCTTGGTGTCAAAGGGTGTAGTCATGGATGTGCTCCTTGTCCTGGTTTATCGTTCTTGGCCGCACCTCTTCAGGGCGGTGTCAAGCGGTCTCGCTCTTGGACGAAGCGACTGTGGAGACAGCGCAAAGGGCATTATAGCTGGGAAGCCAGGGAGGGACAACGCAACGGTTGGCGAACAGCATGGCGTGTTCAGGTTGAGGACAACCGTAGCCTTGGGTACAGACTGGCCAGTAAACCTACGTATTGCTTTATGAAAAGACTGGTGCGAAAGTACCAATGCACAGATAGTTCAAATCATTTAATGCATAAAACGCAGAACTTGATTGGAAATGTGCCTAAACCGCCTAGTCAGGGCAAACGAGGAGTGAATGCATGCATAGTCAGCGACGTGAACGTGCCTTTTCAGGAGGGTGGTCGGTTGGTGTTGCGCTTATCGTTGTTCTGGTGGGGCTCCTGTTCATTTGGCCGGTGTCTGCGGCGACGGTCAACGTAACCAACCTTAACGACAGCGGTGCCGGCTCTCTGCGGAATGCTGTTGCGGTTGCAAGCCCTGGTGACACGGTCACCATTGGGGTCAACGGGACCATTGTCCTGACCACTGGGCAAATCGTCGTGAACAAGAACCTGACGATTGCCGGGCCGGGTGCGGCGAACCTTGTGGTGAGCGGGAATGGCGTGAGCCGCGTCTTTTATGTTTCCGTCGGCGCGGTGACCATCTCCGGCCTGACTGTTGCGAACGGTCTGGCAAAGGGTGGTGATGGCGCAGCGCCTGGGCACGGCGGCGGCGGCGGCGGCGCTGGCGGTGGCCTGGGTGGTGGTCTCTATGCTGATGCGGGGACCAACGTCACGCTTTCCAGTGTAACGCTTTCAAACAACCAAGCCTTCGGAGGGAAGGGCGGCGATGGCGGCATGGGGAACCAGGGCACCTTTAGCGCCGCTGGCGGTGCGGGCGGTTCCGGCGGATTCGGCGCTCCCGGCGGCGGTGGCGGCGCGGGCGGCGGCGCAGGCGGCGCCGGTGGTTATGCGGCCGGCGGCGGTGGCGGCGGCTCTAGCTGCAGCTCGGGTGGCTCGGGTGGGGTGGGTGGCTTCGCTGGCGGTGGCGGCGGCGGTGGCGCCCAGTCCTGCGGCGGTGACGGCGGACCCGGCGGCGCAGGTGGCTTTGGAGCAGGCAATGGAAATCAAGGGTTCTGCAGCGGCCAGGGCGGCGGCGGCGGCGGCGCTGGCCTCGGTGGAGCAGTCTTTGTCAGTGGCGGCGCTCTGACTGTTCAGGGGAGCAAAATCAGCTCCAACAAGGCGGCAGGCGGCAATGGCGGAAGCGCGTACTGCGCCGCTACCGCGGGAAGCGGTCAGGGCATAGGCGGAGGCATTTTCAACAACGGTGGGACATTGACGGTTGTCGGCAGCGCTTTTTGCAACAACGCCGCCAATCTTTCCCCGGATATTCAGGGGGCTGCTTCCGTCACAGACGCGGTGTCCTGCGCATTGCTGGATATCGCCGATGGCGTTAGCTCTCTGGAGAGCAAGCTGGATATGAATCTGGACGCAAAGGTGTCGTCCAGAGCAACGCAAGCGAGCGTCAACAACGTACAGACCAGCGTAAACAGTTTGTCCAGCGCGGTGTCTGCCCTCGAGGCGAAACTGGACGCACGTTTGGATGTGGCAGTGAGTACTCGGGCGACGCAGACGAGCGTGAACAATATGCAGGCTGCCGTGAATAGCGTGCAGACCACAGTGAATACACTGGCGACGCAAAGCAGCGTCAATGGCGTAGCCACAGCCGTGGCTTCATTGGAAAGCAAGCTAGACACGAACCTGGACGCAAAGGTATCCACCCGGGCGACGCAAACGAGCGTCAACAATGTACAGACCAGCGTCAATAGTGTGCAGGCTGCCGTGAATAGCGTGCAGACCACAGTGAATACACTGGCGACGCAAAGCAGCGTCAATGGCGTAGCCACAGCCGTGGCTTCATTGGAAAGCAAACTAGACACAAACCTGGACGCAAAGGTATCCACCCGGGCGACGCAGGCGAGCGTCAATAGCCTGCAAACCAGCGTAACCGGTGTAGGCACAGCGGTGGCGTCGCTGGAGAGCAAGCTGGATACGAACCTGGATGCAAAGGTGTCGTCTCGCGCTACACAGGCCAGCGTGGACAATGTGCAGAACACCGTGAACACGCTTGCCACTCAGTCGACGGCGATGGATATCAAGAATGCCGTTGCCGCTCTGGAGGCAAAGCTAGACGCCCGTCTGGACGTGGCGGTCAGCACGCGGGCGACGCAGACCAGCGTGGACAACGTGCAGGCCACGGTAAATACGCTGGCGACACAAAGCAGCGTCAATGGCGTGCAGAGCACGGCCAACGACATCAAGAACGCCGCTATCGTGCTGGAGGCAAAGCTAGACGCCCGTCTGGACGTGGCAGTCGGCACGCGGGCGACGCAGACCAGCGTGGACAGCGTGCAGGCCACGGTAAATACGCTGGCGACACAAAGCAGCGTCAACAACCTTCAGACCAGCGTCAACGGGGTGCAGAGCACTGCCAACGACATCAAGAACGCTACCAGCATGTTGGAGGCGAAACTGGACGCCCGATTGGACGCCACGGTGAGTTCTCGGGCAAGCCAGGCAAGCCTGAACAGCCAGGCAACGGATATCAAGAACACCGTGAATACACGGGCGAGTGCCCTGGATGCCGGTGTTGCAGCCCTGGAAGCCAAACTTGATGCCATGGCTGCTTCCAACTCAAACACCAGCAATCAGTTCGCTTCCCTTGTGGCGAACGTACTGGACAAGATGAAGGTTGACATACAGGTGCTTCAGGTGAAGGAGAAGAGCCAATTCCTGCTCTATTGCAGCGAGGCAGGGCAACCTGTTGCTGCCAATCTGACGAGCATGTTGGCGTCTGAGGGGAAAGAGAACTCCTTGGGCTTCACCAACGTCACAGGAAGCACGACCGTCACAGTTGTGGGGCCAGGGCTCATCAACGTCAAAGTGAATCTGCCGACCCCAGTCAAGGATGCGAAGCTGTTTGTATTCAACGTCATCCATGACGAGGGAGTGGTGACAGGCATCGGCCCAGTGAAACACTACGGCACCGCTATGTTTGCCAAGGACTCTAAACTGGACTGAACCGCCTTGTAGGGCAATTGGTTTGCAAGGAGGGGCTTACATACGGTAGGCCCCTCCTTTTATCATAGTAACGATAATGCACATCAAGCCCTGCCTGGCCGCTGGAGGCGGACAACCACTCATGCGACAGCACAAGCGTCTGATCTGGCCGGGAGCTCTTTGGATGTTGGTTTGCGTTGCCGCCTTCACTGCATGTACAAAGGCCGCTCCCCAAATCCCCGCGGCTCCAGCGACCCCCACGAACGTTTCCGCACTTGCTGTGCTTTCCCCAACGCCTTCGCCTGTTTCGTC
>Ga0209514_10001280_pt1 | contig 44637 bp, 58 predicted proteins | sample Subgrocontami58m_FD_187452 | JGI IMG/M metagenome (GOLD analysis project Ga0209514, IMG submission 187452) | Subsurface groundwater microbial communities from S. Glens Falls, New York, USA - GMW37 contaminated, 5.8 m (SPAdes) (version 3) | ecosystem: Environmental > Aquatic > Deep subsurface >... | reverse complement strand
TACAGTAAAAAATTAATTCTTGCCTCATTCTACCATTCGAGCGAATGGTTCTTTAGGAAAAAGAGAGATTTTAATTAATAAAAACGAAATTGCCCATGCAGGTTTTCCCCGTCCGGACAATCGTGATCCAAAAAAACTAAACTAGCAATACTGCATGACTATTTTCTTATTCGCGCGAATAAGAAAATAGTTGGCTATACGAGCCCTAAGCTAGGAGGAATCTTGGGGGGGTATCACCGCGTGTCGCCGTCGCCGTGGAGCGTCCCGCGCTCCTTCCGCGAGAAAAGCTTTTCGATGTTCCCCTTCGCAACGTCTTCGAGCGAGAGCCCAAGCTCGGTTGCGACCTGCGCCACATACCAAAGTACGTCGCCAAGTTCCCCGCGAAGCGCCGCTTTCCGCTCGTCGCTCATAACCCCGCCGTCATCCCGGAACGCTTTCTTCACTTTTTCCGCAACCTCCCCCACCTCCCCCGCGAGCCCCAAGACCGGATAGACAAAATTATTTCCGCTATTCGGATAAATCGCCGTCTTGCGGGATTCTTTTTGATATTCTTCGAATGTCATCACCGTGCATTTATTTTTTATGGCAACCCTGCCTTCGACAAAGGGCAAAGTTCATGTTTGTGCGGCCGCGCAAAACAGTATTTCCTCCCGTAATCGATTAGCAAGTACGTCGCCTTGAACCAGTCCTTCTTCGGAATAATTCGCATCAGGTCTTTCTCTATTTTCTCCGGCGTCTTCTCTTGGCTCAAGCCCAGCACCCTTGATAAGCGTTTCACGTGCGTATCGACGGCAATCCCCTCCACGACGCCATACGCGTTCCCAAGGATTACGTTCGCGCTTTTCCTGCCAATGCCGGGTATCGTGAGCATTTCCTCCATCGTGCGGGGCAGTTTTCCGCCGAATCGTTCCTGCACTGCCTTCGCCGCCCCGAGGATATTCCGTGTTTTCGCCCGAAAGAAACCGCATTGGTGGATATCCTTCTCGAACTCGCGCGGATTGGCTTCTGCATAGTCCTTAAACTTGGGATACTTCTTAAAGAGTGCGGGCGTGACCTCGTTTACCTTTTTATCCGTACATTGCGCGGAAAGCTGGACCGCGACCAACAGTTCCCAGTTGTTTCCGTACTTTAGTGCGATTTTCGGGTTTGGGAAAAGCTTCTCAAGCACCGCAAAGACCTTCGCCGCCCGCTTTTTCAGCCTAAAAATTTCTCTGCTATCTACCATAGCTCCATTATAGCTTATTCCCACTATTCGCTTATTCGTACGAATAAGCGAATAGTGGGCAAAACACGAAGCAAATAGGTTAAATAGAAACTGGCTGCTAGAGAAGAGTAATGATGTGCCGAACCGCAGAATGTTGCTCACGGACAAGATGATAGAAAACCTCCAGTCCGCGCTGGTCGCGCTCCACAATGTCGCGCGCGCTTAATATGCCGAGATGCTTAGATGTTGAGCGAAACGACAAACCGATCTCCTCTGCGATATCTCCCACTTTTGCCTCTCCGTTCGTTTTTAAATGTTTGAGAATCGCCAGCCGCCGCCGATTCGCGACCGCTTTAAGAGTTTTCTCAAGCTCTCGCATGTTTTCATTCTACCATTCGTACGAATAAGCCGTTAAAAAAGTCTGCGGATATATAATTTCACGATATTTGACAATTCCCGTCAAACCTGCTAACATGTCCCCTAACAATTGAATACCCCTTCAAAGGGGGCTTTTTTATTAAGAACCTAATGTAACCATGTCAAAGAGCCTGATTTTAATTCTTATAACGGGTGTCCTTGCGCTATACCCCTCTTCCACAGGGATTACGATGGCGGACGAAAAAATTGCCGGCATTCCCGCCGAAGCGACGCTCCTTCAGAGCGCGCCGCGCGCACATATTGCACAAAAAGCCCCCATGGTCACCGTCTGGGTTACCGCATACTCAAGCACCCCCGAGGAAACGGACGATACGCCGTTTATCACCGCGCAAGGCACGATGGTGCGCGACGGCATCATTGCCGCGAACTTCCTCCCCTTCGGAACCAAGGTGCAAATTCCCTCGCTTTTTGGGGATAAGATTTTTGTGGTGGAAGACCGCATGCACCGCCGCAAGACGAATAACGTGGACATATGGATGCCTACGAAGATGGACGCGCTCCAGTTCGGCGCACACAAAGCGCAGATTGCGGTGCTGAACTAATGTGTGCTACGCACACCGCTGACTGACGCAGACCCAACGCGGAAGATCGCAGACACCCTTCACTCTACCGAGGTGGGGCTTTTTTATGCCGCCCGGAAGCGGGTATAATAGACAGGTATGAGAAGAATCCTTCCTAAAGCCTTCTTCAACCGCCCGACGCTCACCGTCGCGCGGGAACTTCTCGGGAAATTCCTTGTTCGACGCATCGGAAGAAAACCCGTTGCAATGATGCTCACCGAGATCGAGGCGTACGACGGGCCTCACGACCGGGCGTCGCATGCCTCACGGGGGCTCACGCCGCGAAACAAAATCATGTTCGGCGAAGCGGGACACCTTTATATCTACTTCACTTACGGCATGCACTGGATGCTGAACGTCGTGACGGGACCCAAGGGATACCCCGCCGCAGTCCTTATCCGCGCAGGAATACCTGCGCAAGGATTACCTAAAGTAGAAGGGCCCGCCCGCCATCGCTACAATCAGGCGTTAGCGGGCGGGCCAGCGCGGCTCACGAAATATCTCCGTATCGGGAAGAATTTCAACGGGAAACCTGCAACGAAAAAAACCGGGCTATGGCTCGAGGACAGAAGAGTAAAAATCCGCGAGCGAGATATCACCCTAAGCAAACGAATCGGCGTGGAGTATGCGGGTGCCTGGGCGAAAAAACCCTATAACTTCAAATTGCGCCTTCCCGCTTCAAAATCTCGCGCTTAAGCTTAACCCCGCGGTTATATCCGCCGATTTTCCCGTCGGAACGAATTACGCGATGACATGAAATCTCCGGCTTGAAATTCTTGTTTAAAATATTCCCGACCGCACGATAAGCGCGAGGACTCCCTGCACGGCGCGCAACTTCCTTGTACGTCAACACTTCCCCCCGAGGAATTTTTGCAACGACCGCACGTATCCGTTCTTTGAAACTTCTCTTCATGACTTACATATTATAGCGAACTCTCCCGCATCAATCTGCCGAAATCGGACTTCTTGCAAGAAGTCCGATTTCCAAACATTGAATTCCGGGTTTTATGCCATCAAATTCAATCCTGTTGCTAGGTCAAGTCTTCGCTCAAGCTTCCCGGAAAGCCCCTCAAAACGCACTTCGCACGTTCCAGAAACAATGATTTCCTTTAAGGCGGCGCCCAGCCCCTGAAACGTGCCGGCATGGATGCGGGATTCCCGCGCGAAAGATGCAAGCCCCGTGAGTATCTCTTCTCCCCTATCGAACCGCAGTATAGATATTGAACCTTCTCTCACGATTTCTCTCATTCCATTATCATAACCTCCGCACCCTTGCGTCGCAAAAAACCCTCCCGCGCAAGCGCTTTAAGAACTCTTTCCACGCGCTCGGCCGATTCCTTCGTGAACGAGTGGAGCGTGGAAACCGCCACGCGGGATTTTTGCGTAAGGAGCCGTATGATGTGTCCGCGAAGCTCGCGGTCGGAACCTTTGAATGCGGCTTGCCTGCGGTACTTCGCGCTCCTTCGGTTAGGATTGGGGAACTTTTCCCCCAGCATCGAACCATAATCCATGAGTGCCCAGTACCACTCACGAGGCTTTTTTCTGTCGAGTGCTTTCGCCGCAATTGCCACGATGTCCTCCTCCGGAATGTTCCGCCGCTGCGGGAAAAAGTGATGGATAATCGCCCGCCGTATATTTGTCTCGATAAACACGGTTGGCGCATTAAAAGCAAACGCGGCGACGGAACCCGCCGTCGCGGGACCGATGCCGGGAAGCGTTTCGAGAGTCTCCGGTGCACGGGGCAATATGCCGCCATATCCTTTCATCACAATTTTCGCCAACCGGTGAAGAAAAAGCGCGCGGCGATTATATCCCAGCCCCTGCCACGCCCGGAGCACACTCGCGGGAGAAACAGCCGCAAGTGCGCGGAAATCCGGGAATGCTTTGAGAAACTCCCCGTACTTCCCCCGCACGCGGTCCACTTGCGTCTGTTGAAGCATTATTTCCGAAACCACGATTCGGTAGGGAATAGACGTACGCCGCCACGGCAAACCCCGCCGATATTTGCGGTAATGATTCCAAACAACCTTTTTGAACTGCGAGAGTCTCCTCTTCCGTATCACCCGCTTATTGTAACTGCATGCTTTTTAACTTCCAAACTTCTTAACTTCAAAACTTATGAACTATATCCGACATTCCACGAGCGGCACTCCCTTCTTCGCACATCCCTCCGCCTGGCACGCACCCGGCTTCGAGGATACTCCTCCGCACCCGCCGGTACACACATAATGCGCCGGCCGCCTCTTAAAACTTTCATACGCGAGATATCCGAAAAGAATGGCGATGAGCACACTAACCCAAATAGGCACTGACCATCCGGCAAACAACACCTCCCACCGGAATGCAGCCCGCACGAGATGCCCAAACGCGATCACTGCGAATACCACGCCGCTTGTTCTTGCCAGTACACTATTATTCATACCTCTGATTGTACCAAATAGAAATGGCGCAACCCAAGGAACGCAAAAATCATAAGCCCCGGCGTACCGGGGCTTATGCTGCCTGCATTATCTGCGGCGCTTACTGCTCTTCCGCCGCTTACTCGTACGCTTCGCACTCTTTTTCGTCTTCCTCGCCTTTTTCTTTTTTGCCATTTTTCAAACCATCACCTCAATATGAGCGCCGACCTTTGAGGCGGCGGCGATCGCATCTCGCTCCGTCTGCAAAAATTTTTAGAAAAAACGGAATGCCGCACCTTCATTAAAAATTGTAGGACATAGCGCGCATATGTACAGAAAAGTTATGCACACCCCGGCGGAAATTTTATGAACTTTGGACAACGGGGAAGAAAAATCAACGCGGGGAAGAATTCACGCTGCCACTTATCAGTGCCGGAGGAAAATGAGGAGTATTTCCGCCGACAAGCGATACGCCCATTGAACGGTACATCCTTAACGCCAAGATGCAGACAACAACCGCGACAATAAACACAATGATATGCATCATCCCGTCCCGGTCGGTAATTTTCATAGCCCTTATTCTAAACCCTCCACCCGCACTCCGACAAGCCGTATGGGTTTCTTCGCGGGATTCTCCCGGGCATCGAAAAAAGGTATGAGAAGCTTGAGCATTTCAAAGGCGAGCGCGTCCGCAGACGCACACGCCACGGGAAACGTCCGCGACTTGGTCTTTGTCGTAAAATCAGCGAAGCGCACCGTGAGCACCGCGCGCCGAAAAGCGGAAAAGCCTTGCCGCGCAAGCCGCGCAACAACGGCATCCGCAAGCGCCCGCACCCGCGCCGACACGAATGAAGGCTCTCCGGCATCTTTTTCAAACGTCTCTTGCTCACCGATTGACTTCGCCTCTTCTTCAACGCCCACCGGCGCATCATCCCTGCCGCGCAAATGCTCATACAACTGCGCACCCCATGCCCCGCACAGTTCCCGAAGCGCTTCGCAGGAAAAAGGCAGGAGATCGCGCACGAATCGCGCCCCGCGCCTCGCGAAAAGCGCCTCGGTCTTCGGCCCAACTCCGGGAATCGCGCGAAGCGGGAGCGGCGCAAGCGTTCCCGCCGCTTCCTCTCCCCGTATCACGGTAAGCCCGTCAGGCTTATGCATCTCCGTCGCAATCTTTGCAATAAGGCGATTTGGTCCGATACCCACCGTCGTCGTGAGCCGTTCCTTTTTTGCAATAATTTCTTTTATCTCCCGTGCAATCTTTTCCGCCGCCGCATATGTACCGGCGAACGAAAGGTCGAGATATGCCTCATCAATGCTTGTCTGCTCCACAAGAGGTACTTTCTCGGCGACAATTGTCATAATCCGCCCTGACACTTCCCCGTATTTTTTCATATTCACGGCGCAAAACACGGCAGCCGGCTTCCCTGCCGCATGCGCTTCTTCTGCAAAACGCCATGCCTGCGAAATCGGCATCGCCGAATGTATCCCGTATTCCCGGGCTTTGTAATTTGCCGTCGAAACCACGCCTCTTCCCTCCCCGCCCTTCGGGTCCGCACCTACCACAAGCGGCTTCCCGCGAAACCGGGGATTATCGCGTTCCTCAACGGAAGCGAAGAAAGCATCCATGTCGAGATGAGCAATTATTCTCATGACTGAATTAATCATAAGTTGTCGCCAAAAAACTGGTTTCACACACTCTCCGCAAATCATGCCTCACAATTTCGCGACTTCTTGAAGTGAATATTCCAGTACCACATCCCCTTCTCCGAACAAGAACTTCCCATGGAATTTTTTCCCTTCGAGGAATAACGGGAACCAATACTTATCGTCGGGCCACATGGAATCGTAGGGAACCTCATCCACATTGAACCACTGCGGCTTCATCTCGTCGCTTTCACTCGGTTCGCCGGTGAATTCCGTCGCACGGAAAATGTGCACCTCAAGAATCTGTCCGCCCGAGGCGGCTCCGCCTTGCGCCACCGCTGAAGCTTTAGGCGGCACGCGGTCGGCGGAGAACTCAAAGTTGCTGATGCCCACTTTCACCGCGTCGTTCACTGCAATCCCCGCTTCCTCACGCACTTCCCGTTGCATCGCATCCTCAATCGTTTCTCCCTCCTGCACTTTTCCGCCGAAGCCATTCCACCGCCCTGCGCCGAATCCCCGCTTCTTGAGCCCCAGCAAAATCCGCGGGGGCTGATGCACCAGGCAAAGCGTGAGGACTTTTTTCATTGTTTCCATGTTTTACACATCAACCACTCGAAGCCACAACATACCAACATACTCCAGTATGTTGGTATGTTGTGAAGGCACATTGTAAGCATTATTCAAGCGACATAATTTGTAGTCCTTTTGCTCTTATTTCTTCTTCTGGCCAATACAGCTTGTCAATCTTGAATATCCGGGCATATGTCACCTTTTTCTCGGTTTTTCTCCCAGTGTACTCCTTCCTCTTCGGATCCCATTCTTCGAGAAGGAGTGTATCGCCCTCGTGTACCTCAAATTCATTCAACCGCAGCTCATATTTCTTCTTGCCGGACGAGACCGCATCGAAATATTCCGGCCAGATTTTCTTTTTAATAGTCGCCATTACTTTTTGACTTTATACCGGAGGTGTATGGTATTCGCGGAAAGTTTCGAAGTTTCAACGAGTTCGAGTTTCGCTTCCGCATCCGTATCCTTGAAAAGTTTTATGCCTTTCCCGAAAATCAGCGGCTCAATATCGAGAATTATTTCATCTATTAAACCCTCCTTCAAGAATCCGGCATTGAGCGTTCCTCCGCCGCCCACCACGATTTCTTCAAAGTCCTTCTTTTTCAGAACCTCGACTGCTTCCTGCAGCGAAGAAACGAAAATCGCCTTTGAGTCTTTACCGTCCCTTACCCCATTGTTCTTATCGGATACCACTATTACCAAAGGATTCCCCGCTTTCTCGAATTCATCACTCTCGTTCATTAACTCATATGTCCTCAAACCCACCACAACATTCCCTTTGACTTTCACAAAGTCATAATACGCCTTGAATTCCTCTCCTGACCACGGTGTGTCACCGTTCTCGCGGGCGATATACCCGTTTGCCGTGATTGCCATATAGAGAACGACTTTCATTTCGTTTGAGAAAGAATCCTAATCCACCGGCCAACAACTCCCAATGCGTGCTTCCTGTCCATTATCTCATTGTGCCCGGGAAACACAATATCAAAATCAAGTTTTCTCATTTTCTTCAGCGATGCAAGAAAATGCTGCGTATTTGAATTAGAGAAAGAAGCATATATCTCACCATCATAAAACGCATCGCCGGTAACAAGAATTTTCCTTGTAGAATCGAACAGAACATACGAATCATTCGTGTGTCCTGGCGCATGCAGAACTTCAAATGAGAATCCCCCGTTTGAGATTATATTGTCGTTACATGCTTTCATATTTTTTGTCACAGAAACCTCAAATCCCGAAACAAACAGCGCGATGTCTTTCCTCGAAAATTTCCCCGCATCCTGCGCGAAATACTTGGCATCCAGATAGTCCAATCCCAGCAACTCTCTATTGCTTAAGCTGGTCATCACTTTCGGCATCATCAGAACATCGCTCGCCTGAAAGTATTGAAGTCCTCCACAATGGTCAAAATGCCCATGCGTCAGAAAAAGCTTGGGATTAAACCCTTTGGTAACAAGAAAGGATTTTATGTTCTCAAGACCGATTCCGCTGTCAACAACCAGGTCAAACGACTTTCCGCAGAAGATGAAAATATTCGCATGCTCCAAAAAGTAAGGTTCGGTTACCTTATAAATCTCTTTTGATATTTTTTGAATTTTGAACTTCATAAATAGGTTGTGTGGGGAGCGCAAGACGACTCCCCACACGAAGATTAACTCTCGAACCTCCTTTCGTAAACAACCCAGCAGCCGCCATTCCGCGACTCGGGATCATCCATGCTGTACGCAACCGGCTTCAGGATTTTCGCGCCCATGCGTTCGTGGAAGCGAAGCACCGGGTCAAATAACTTCCCGCCCTGCCTAAACGCGCAGTATTCTTCAACCCCCATCTCACTCCCAATTTTGTGATAGAACGGAATCCGAGCATTCGCGATGACCCGCTCCACTCCCGCATCAAAGAGAGAGTCGAGCACAAACGCGATGAGCAGCTCGGAAACCTTGTGTTCACCAAAGCGCAGGTTATGGCGTACGCGCTTCCCCCGGTATTCCGGCACAACCCCGACGCCCACGAGGAAACCCGTAGTACCGTCGTCCCTGTGCACCTCCCAGGTATTGCCGTTGTGCGTTGCTTCTTCCCAACTCGTGAGCCGAGAAAAGTCCTTGTCCCAATCAAAGCGGAAAAAATACTGCGACCCCGCCACCGGCAACTCCGGTTTGCTTTCGTCGCAGGCAATAACCACTCCCTCGGGGAAAGTTACGACTCGCTTCCGTATCTTTTCCGCCGAAGCCGAGATTGCGTTTCCCTGGGCACTCCACGCCTTTTCCTCGACCTCAATAAGCCTTTCGAGCAGGTTGTGAGGCGTGAACGTCGTTGCATTATCGATTCTTATATTAGTCATTCCTAATCCTTTCATTTACCCTCTCCGCCAGCCCGCGGAGAATTTGTTAACGTGCGTTTTCGGGCTGGAAGAGAAGATATGAAGGTATGCCAGAAACTTTCGGAAGATATCGCCTTTCCCAAGCAAAAACCGCCTTGCGGGCGGTTCTGCTGATGTGCTTTAAAGAACCGCCCGTTTAGATACGGCGGCTCCGACGAACAATTGCTATTTGTATGAATGCCGAAAGCATTTGCAAAAGGATATCCCGCTATTCCTTCCCTGTCAATCCTTCCATTTCCACCACTTGAGGAGCTCCGGATTATGCCGCGTGCGCGAGGCGTAGTACACCGCGCACCGGAATACATACAACATACAGCGGTCGATGTGCCGCCTCTCGTATGCGCAAAGTTTTTGATATAGTTTCTCCGGATTCTTTCCTTTCAAGTCCACCACCGCACGCACTCCGATATTCAAAAAGTCCTCGGCGATTTCCTTCCCCACGCCGGGAATCGTGCGCAATGCGTTAAGAGCTTCGTTCTTATTTTCCGTCATTGAAAACAATTCCCTCCAAATGCTTCACTATCAAATCTCTTCCTACTGCTTCGCACTCCGCGAACCCACAATCGCCCACATCGCCTATTCCCCCCTTCTTCATGATATCCCTGAACAACACCTTTATGGGACCTGCATGGAACACTACCGCTAGGCATTCATACCTCGTGTCCCTGCTCATTTCCCTCACCACCAATTGAATCCGATTGCTGAACTCTTCGTACGTTTCCGCTCCCGCAACGGTATGCATCCTGTCTTTCACGAGCTCCACAAGTTCGGGATGAAGTTTTTTTGCCTCCTCCTTCTTCATCCCCGTAAGAACCCCATACATATTCCTTTCTTTGAGATGCTGTTTCACCATGACGGAACACTCGAGCCGCTTCGCAAGAATTTCCGCAGTCTCCCGCGCGCGGGCAAGCGGACTTGAAAGAATCGCCTCGATTCCCTTGCCCTTAAGTTTTTCCGCCAGTTCCTCCGCCTGGCTTCGCCCCAAATCGGTCAGGTGGTCGTCATAATCGCCGCCGTAGCGGTCTTCAATGTCGCCCGTAGTTTGCCCGTGGCGGATGAAGTAGATGTGCATTTATTCTTTTATTATCTCCGATATTTAGCAACAAAGAAAAGAACAAGGAAAAGCGCCATAAAACCCACGGCAACATATACCCCATAGGCAAATGCGACGCCACCAAGATAAAAGAACGCCAGGCTGCCCAGTGCATCCACGCTCACGCTTGCAAGCAAAAAATTCCGAAACGATATCTTCGAAAGGCCGGCGGCGTAACTTAAGAAGTCCACAACCACCGCCGACATAAACCGGAGCGCCACAAATCCCCAAAACTGCCGCTTCTCCGAAATCTTTTCCTGCCATCCGTGCAACTCCTGAAGAGGAGCGAACTTCGCCGCAATCGGTTCCCGCCACCTTCGCGCAATAAAAAACGCGCACACCGAACCCAACTCTACGCCAACCAAGTTATAGAACCACGCCTCCTGCCACGGCAGTAAGGCAATGCTCGCAAACGCAACCGGCGCGCCCGGCAGCGGCGCGAGCACTACGCCCAAAAAACGGAATATGATGATAACGAGCGGGGCAAGCGCTGGATATTTCTTAATAACCTCTACGGCATACTGGTTATATCCAGGAAAGAATACGGGAATAAGAAAAATAACAGTGAGGAGCACTCCCGCCGCGAGCCACAATGCTTTTTGCTTATGCGACATCACTGTTTTACCCTATCGAAATCGGATTTCGATAGACTTTTGCATGAAACGTTCTTTCATTTATCGCTCTTCGTATAGCTCAATCATAATTCCGTCCGGGTCACTGATAAAAAAGTATCTGCCTCCACTTGCGCCGACGCGCAGTTCCGACATTTTCATCTTTGATTTCAATTCGGCATAGGCCTGATCAAGATTAGCAACCGAAAATGCGATGTGCCGCAGACCTCTGATCTTTAGGTTAGAAAGGTCATCTTTGGGCGCAACACCATCACTGAACTCCCATATTTCAAGGTGCATATCTCCCAAGCGAAGAAAGGCGGCTTTCCCATTTAAATCTTCCCGTTCAAACCTTTGCACCTCGCTGAATCCGAATACCTGCGTATAAAACTCTGTCGATTGCTCGATACTTTTTACGCTTATCGCTACGTGATGCACTCCCTTTATGCTCCGTGACATTTTTTATATTTCTTCCCGCTGCCGCACGGGCACGGGTCATTTCTCCCTACTTTCACATTAGCCATTAGCTGTGAGCCATTAGGACTTAGCGGCTTTGGGACAACAGGCAATTCTCTATTAACTATTTGCTCTTTGCTATTTGCCGCTTTCGCCAACCGGAACACGTTTAGAAATATCCACGCATTGAAGTTCACCCAAAAACTCCTGAAAAGCCGGTGTGCTTCGTGGCGGTATTCCACAAGCGGGTCCTTTTGCGCGTAGGCACGGAGCCCGATAGACTCGTTCAATGCCTCAAGGTCCTCCAGGTGATTCATCCAAAGAAGGTCGAGAATGTTGAGCATCCGGCCCAGCGTTTGCGGGTCGGCACTCGCTTCGAGACTTCGCTTTGTCATCAAGTCTTTCACGGACTTGTAGGTTGTGGGTTGTAGGTTGTAGGTTGTAGGGGAAAAAATACCAGCTTCTTCGAGGGACTTCTTCAAAACTTCCTTCGCCTCATCTGCAAACTCTGCATCCTCCGCAAGTCCTTGCGGCACAAGCATCTTTGCATGCCCCTCCGCCGCTTCAAAGACAAGTTTCGTAAGCTCGCCCTTGTTCATGCTCTCCATAATCTCCTGCCGTCGCGCATAAACGGCACTCCGCTGCTTGTTTAACACGTCGTCGTACTCAAGCAAATGTTTCCGCATGTCGAAGGTCGCGCCCTCCACTTTCGCCTGCGCTTGCGCCACCGCTTTCGAAACTATCCCCGCCTCAATCGGCTGGTCTTCCGGCAAATCGAACCGCGTCATGAGGTTTTTAATCATCTCGCCGCCGAAGACGCGAAGGAGGTCATCCTCAAGCGAGAGATAAAAGCGCGAAGAACCCGGGTCGCCCTGCCGCCCCGCCCTGCCGCGAAGTTGATTGTCAATGCGCCGCGCCTCGTGCCGCTCGGTGCCCACTACATGAAGCCCACCAAGTTCACAGACCCTTCGACTCTGCTCAGGGTCTTGGGGGTTACCCCCCAAGATAATGTCCACGCCGCGCCCCGCCATGTTCGTCGCAACCGTCACTGCTCCCGCCCGCCCCGCCTGCGCGATAATCGCGCCTTCATGCTCGTTGTTTTTCGCGTTCAGCACTTCGTGGGGAACGTGCTCGCGCTGCAGGAATCCCGAAAGGAGCTCGTTTTTCGCAATCGAAGTTGTCCCCACGAGCACCGGCTGCCCTTTCTCATGCCGCGCCCTGATTTCTTTCGCCACCGCCTCCCACCGCGCCGGCGCGGTTTTGTAAATCACATCCGCCAAATCTTTCCGCACAAACGGCTTGTTCGGCGGAATGCTCGACACTTCCATCCCGTACACTTTGTGAAACTCCTCGGCGGAGGTCTGCGCCGTTCCCGTCATGCCCGCGAGCTTTTTATAGAGGCGGAAATAATTCTGAATCGAAACGCGCGCGTAGGTCTTGGACTCCTGCTGCACGGGCACCGATTCCTTCGCCTCAATCGCCTGGTGGAGCCCGCCGCTGTAGCGCCGTCCGTGGAGCAGGCGCCCCGTGAACTCGTCGACAAGCACAATCTCGCCGTTTTTGACCACGTAATCCTTGTCGCGGTGGAAAAGTGCCTTTGCCTTCAAGCTCTCCTCGAGATAATGCACGAGCCGGAGATTTTGAGGCCCGTAAAGGTCGCGCACGCCGAGCATCACCTCCACTTTCTCAATACCCTCATTTATGATACTCACCGATTTTGTCTTCTCGTCCACGGTGTAATGCGTCTCGGGCTGCAAGTCACGCACCACGCGCGTGAACGTTTTGTAGTACTCGCTCGACTCGGTGTCCGGCGCCGCAATAATGAGCGGCGTCCGCGCCTCGTCAATCAAAATGCTGTCCACCTCGTCGATAATCGCGTAGTAATTGCTCCCCCGCGCGGACTGCACCTGGTCAAATAAACTGTAGGAAAGATTGTCCCGCAAATAATCGAAGCCAAATTCGTGGTTTGTGCCGTACGTCACGTCCGCCAAGTACGCCTCGCGCCGCGTGATGGGGCGCAGGAACTCCTGCTGCACCAGAAAACTCCCGGTAGCGTCGCGCTCCTTGTCGAGTAATGTGGATTCTCCTTCGCCACCATTTTTTTTCTCCGATTCCGCCGGAACCTTATACGCAGGGTCATAAAGATATGCGGCGTTCGGCACGAGACACGCGACAGTAAGCCCCAGCGCCCGGTAAATTTGCCCCATCCACACCGCATCGCGGCGCGCGAGGTATTCGTTCACCGTCACCACGTGCACTCCTCTCCCCGCAAGCGCATTCAGATATGCAGGCGCAACCGCCGCGAGCGTTTTCCCTTCTCCCGTCATCATCTCGGCGATGCCGCCTTCGTGAAGCACCATTCCCCCCATAAGCTGCACGTCGTACGGACGCTGCCCGAGCGTCCGCCGCGCCGCCTCGCGCGAGAGCGCAAACGCACGCGGCAGCATATCGTCAAGCGGCGTCCCGCCCCCTGCCGCTGCTTTGAGTTTTGCGCTCTCCTCGCGGAGCGCCTCATCCGAAAGCTGCTGCACTTCCGGCTCAAGCGCAGTGATTGCCGCCGCGCGTGCGCGAAGCGCATTCAGCTTATTTCCGTGAAAGATATTTTTTATAAACCCGAGCATGGAATTTCCTAAGAACGCTTAACACTATACATTGTCTGGGCACTTCGGGCAAAATTCTTCTCCCTCTCCAATTCCATCAATACCCCACCTCACTCCACCATTCGAGCGAATGGTGGAGTGAGGGAAAGCGGAGTCATAGAAGGGCAAGGATGCGTTGCACGGGAACACATTGGGTTGCCGCAAGGCGATAATACCCCTGTGCGCCGCGCTGTTCGCGCTCTACAATGTCACACCCGCTCAACACTCCAAGATGTTTTGAAGTTGCTTTGAGTGAAATGCGAACTTCTCGAGCGATGTCCCCCACCGATGTTTCCCCATTCGCTTTCAAATGCTTGAGTATCGCGAGCCGCCGCCTGTTCGCAAGTGCCTTTAGTGGTTTCTCCAGTTCCCTCATGAATGCATATAATCTACAGTATTACGTATTACTATTTATATTCTACCATTCGAGCGAATGGTGCCAGTAAGAAAACAAACGAGGCAACGGCCATAGCAACTATCAACGGATTGTTGGACGGCGCGATTTTTCCACAAACTTTGTCTTGTATTTGGCGATTTCGATTTCGAGGATGTGGTGCAGGCGGTTGATTGCGACGCGCACGTCTTCGGCGCATTCCTCCGCGCGCACAAGCTCCTTCGGCAGGCGAAGATTCGCCTCCGCGCGGAATATCTCCCCCTTCTTGTGATGCTCCGTTGTTTTTGCGATCTCCACCCGCAATTCAATGCCGCCTTCCGCATCAAACCGCTTCACGAACTTCTGGAGCGTCCCCAGCTTTTTCTCCACGAACGACTTTAATGCAGGAGTCCACTCGAAACCGGTTGCTTTAAGATTGAGGTTCATATGTTTATTTTATCATCATTCTCAAAAACCAAAAAATGACCCGTGCTATGCTTGACTTTATATATTGTTTATGCTATACTGTTACTAACGTGCGAATGGGCGCTCGGCGCTTATTGCACGGAAGCAACAGCAACTTCCCAACTTAATCTATCTATGAAAAACCACCGAGATTTATTACCTCTGCGAAAACCAGAGGAGGCAGGGTATCCGAACGAAGGGCGAGTGAATCTCGCCGGACTCGCCATCATCCTTATTCTCTGCGGCATCGCCGCCGCCTTCGTCTGGATGTCACGCCTCTAGCCGGAATCCCCGGCGCACAAGTGAATACCTCAACCCCACGGGTTGAGGTATTCTGATTTTTAATCCAGTATCTGCACCTCCGGCTCGAGCAACACCCCGAATTTCTTTTTCACCGCACGCCGCACCCGCGCAATAAGCTTCTTCACGTCGGTTGCCCGGGCTTTTCCTTTGTTCACGATGAAATTCGGGTGCTTTATAGACACTTCCGCACCGCCCACGCACACGCCCTTCATTCCCGCCTCCGCAATAAGATACGCCGCCGGCACCACCGAGAAAGGGTCAAGCTTCACCACGTGCGCGACGGCGCGAAACGCACGCTTCGGAAAATCTTTCACATCCACATTCTTAAAGATACTCCCCACGTTCGGGAACTCCAGCGGATGCCGGGCTTTTCGGTATGCAACTTTCTCCGCACTCGCCTTCTGAATCGCCTTTCGGCTTCCCTTCTTCAACTGGAATACCACGCCCGTCACAATTTCTCTTCCCTGACGTTCTTTGAAAATGCTCGAACGGTACCCGAACCTGCACTCTGTATTTGTGCGCACCACTTCTTTCATCTCAATCCCGACGCTCCGACTTGAATGTCGGAGGTCGGGACCCCGACCCCGCAAGGGCGTCGGGGCTTCTAAACTTCTCACCTTTTCAACTCTGTCCTTCGTCTCGCCGCCGAAGGCGCCCGCATTCCCGCGAATCGCGCCGCCCACGGTCCCCGGCAATCCTCCCGCCCATTCCAACCCCGACAAGCCATTCTTCGCCGCGAACGCAACAAGGCGGCGCATCGGCACGCCTGCGCCCGCATCAATACGCGTTCCCTTCGCGGAAAGCCGGGTGAATGCCGGGCGCACCACGAGCCCGTTAAATCCCCCGTCGTGCACGAGAAGGTTTGTACCTCCCCCAAGCACAAACACTTTAAGCTTTTTCTCTTTCGCAATCCGCAAAGCGCCCATAAGAGCCGCAATGCTCTTCGCCTCAAAAAAATAGCGGGCACGGCCGCCTATTTTGTACGCCACATGCCCGGCAAGGGAAACGTTTTCTTTGAAATGCACCATGGAATCACACAATGGAACGGCTGGGAAGCCACCTAAAGGGTCGCAAGTGGTGACCTCCAATTCTGTTTGTAATGAATGAGTGCTCGCTTGCAACCCTTTAGAGGGCCGCAAACTCTCCAGCCGTTCCATGAACATGATACCAAAGAGATTACCAATTAAAAACCCACCTCCGCTAAACCGCCTGCCTGCCGGCAGGCAGGGCTGTGGCCCGCTTCGCCAAAGCTCCAGCGAGGCGAAAAGAAACCAAAACCCCGACTTACGTCGGGGCCGTGGCCAAACAGGTGGATGGATATACCTTAGTCGATATCATCGTTAAGGCATACTCACACTCATTCGGGGGTAGTTTAGCAGAATGAATGAAAAAAGTCAAACTCGTAAGGAGTATTCGCGAATAATGCGAATCTGGATTCAATAAGGCGAATTTGCTTTTGGCAAGTTTATCGAACCATTCGCATTATTTGCCAGCAATTCGCGATATTAGCGATTACTCCCGCGAAACACCCAAAACTTGTATCCAAAAAAATTCCATAAGAACGACGCGGCGACGCCGGCAAGCCCGCCGATGTTCAACCATATTTCGGGAGTGATACCCGGATGAGGAACAAAATTCACCATAAGGGAAACCGCCCCCACATTAAGCCCCCATCCAATGAACGAGACGAAATAGAACTTAAACGCTTCCCCCGCCTTCGGACGTTCATTTGCCCCGAATGTCCAAAATTTGTTCCAAAAAAAACTGTTTGTCGTCGCTCCCACGAAAGCAACGGTTGCAAATGCCGGAATGAGCGCGCCGGAGGTGACGCGGAAGATGAGCGATTGCAGATTCAGAAGTCCGAAACTGATGAGCGTGTTCAGCGTCCCCACCGCGCCGAACTTCGCAAACTGGTAGAGCGCGGGAACGAGCTTCCCCAAGAGGTACGCCACAAAGAGCGCGGATGGGGCAAACACAAGACATCCAAACACCACCCCCGCGCGGAGCGCGGGGGTTATCTCTTGCACCACATTCGTCAAAACGAGCTGCGCAAGAAGACCTATCGCAAGGCCGATAATGGTTACTATCGCAAAGTCACGCCGATTCATCGCAAATACATTCGCGTTATTGAATCCAGATTCGCATTATTCGCGATTACTCCCCTAGCGAATTTCGTAGGTGACGTTCACGTTGAGCTTCACTTCGCTCGTCCCGGGTTCAATGGTCGGGGTAATCGGCGCCGCCTGACCGGCACCCCCACGGCCGAATTTTTCCGCAGAAGCCATCATGTAGGGAATCGGGCCTTGCTGGTACTCCGATGCGGTGATGACCTTCCCCAGTATCACTCCCGCTTCTCCCGCAATCTCGCGCGCCTTCGCCTCCGCTTTCTTGAATGCATCTTTGCGCGCCTGGCTCAAATACTGCTCCGGGTTATCAATGGTGAAGTTCACGCCTCCGATTTGGTTCACTCCGAGCGGCGTGAGCCCCGCAATAACCGTAGCCACTTTTTCGAGCTTCCGCACTTTAATGGTCAGCGTCTGCGTAAGCGTGTACCCGGTGATGAAATTCCGCTGCGTGGTGCGGTCATACTGGTAATTCGGCTGAAGCGAGTACGCAGTGGTTTTCATATCCGCCTCCGCAATCTCCAGGCCTTTCACGAACTTCGCCACCGCATTCATCTTCTGATTGTTGCTGTCGGAAAGGTCATCCGGATTCTTCCCCTGCGAAATCACGGAGAAGGACAACTCCGCAATATCCGGTGCCGCAAGCGTCTTTCCCTCCGCAGAGACCGCAATCGTGCGGACCGGCATAAACGCTCGCCCCCACTTTCCCACCGCAGGCATCACGAAAACCACGAGGTTCACTATCACTGCCGCAATCAACACATCAAACAACACCCAAAAAAATAACTTTACTCTTGTTTCGTTCATGAGAATAGGTTTTAGTTTTTAGGTTCTAGGTTTTAGGTTTTAGGTTTTAGAAATGACCTTTGCTGTTATCCCTTGTTCCATGTCCCTTGTTACTTGTCGCTCATTTTACCATACTTCTCCGCTGCCTTCAAAATCCCCAAGAATTCCCTTGGTTTCAAGCTTGCGCCACCCACAAGCGCGCCCCCTATCTCCGGCTGCCGCAGGAACGAAGCGGCGTTCTTCGCGTTTACGGAACCGCCGTACAGGACGCGAACAGTAGGTGGTAGGTAGTAAGTAGTAGGTAGTAGGGATTTGATAAAGTGAATCATCTCGACGGCGTTTTTGGGGTCGTCTGCAGCATGAGTCGTGTCGCCTCCGCTGATTGCCCATACGGGTTCGTAGGCAATGGACAGGTTAAAGGTTTTAGGTTTTAGGTTTTCCGCCAGAGGCGGATCCGCCTTCGGCGGAAAGTTTATACCGCTCAAATCTTCCCTAAGCTGCCGCTCCACGAATCGCTTCGCGGCGGGGATGCCTTTGCGACGCACTTCTTTCGACTCCCCCACGCAGAGAATCACGTGGAGTCCCGCCTTGAGCGCCGCGAGCACTTTTTTATTCACCATCGCATCGGTCTCCGCGAGATTGTGCCGCCGCTCGGAGTGGCCGACGATGACGTAGTCCACGTTTGAGTTTTTGAGCATTGCCGCGGAAACCTCGCCCGTGAAAGCGCCTGCCTCTTCCCAAAACACGTCCTGCGCCCCCAACTTGATACCTGACACTTGATGCTTGATGCCTTCAAGCCACACGAACGGCGGGCAAAGCACCACGTCCACTTTCTTGGGAGAAGACTTGATAACCGCCTGCGCCAGTTCCTCCGCCTCCTTATAGGTAGGAGGGTTCATCTTCCAATTACCAACGATGAGTTTCTTCGCGCTCATGCTCCAATTCTATCACATGCATCAAATCGTTGACTTTTTATATGATTTATTCTAATGTATTTTTCTGAACCGAAACTGACCTTTTTAAATTTAAAACGATAAACCCTTAACCCAGAGAGGAGGCAATATGCCCTTTGGACCTGAGATATTCGAAGCCCATCTCCGCCGCCTCCTTGACCCCACACATACGCAGAGGATAAGCGACGAAGAACACTTTGAACGGTTTTGGCAACTACGAGAGCACCTCGTCATCCGAGCGCGTGAAGCAGCTATGAAGCATGCACGCTCATGGCGGAACTTCGTCGTGGGATGCGCAGTGTTTGCGTACGATTCAAAACGTACCGCCGACTGGCAATTAGGAACGCGTTGGAAAGTCTTCACGGGGTGCAACTTCAAACCATTTGAAGGCGGCCATAACGTGTGCGCCGAGCAAATAGCAATCGGAGCGGCGGTGAACGAAGGGTACGAGCGCATCATAGGAATGGCGCTCGCGGGAGAACCGCAACCGGACGGCCAAACTGGACTTAAAGCGAAAACACTCTATCCCTGCGGAAACTGCCGAGCATTCTTTCAGGCACTGCCGCAAGTCCGTCCAGATACCGTAATCATCAGCACCACGCTTGAAGAAACGGGATCCATTGAGGTCTACACCGTGGAGGAACTACTCAAGCTCCACAACGAACCGAAAACCGGCCAAACGAATCAGTGACCCGCCGTACAGTTATACTGTCCGGCGGTGTCTCATTTTTATAAGTGTAACCCAGGTGGAAAATCTCGACTCAATTACAAAATTGAGTTATTCTATCCCTGTTTGAAGGCCCCATCGTCTAGTGGCCTAGGACACTGCGTTCTCAGCGCAGGAACAGGGGTTCGATTCCCCTTGGGGCTACACACACTCAAAACCGCCTTATCGGCGGTTTTGAGTGTGCTCCACAAATCCTATTTCCTTATTGAACACCTCGGCGATTCTATGGAGAGTAGTAAGCGAGAAACTATGCGTTCCTGATTCGATGCGCGCAATTACTGATTGCGGCATCTCGGCCTTCGCGGCTACTTCTTCTTGAGTCATCCTTTTTTCCTTCCGGAGAACTTTGAGTTCGGCCGCAAGCTTAAGTCTAGCATCTTCTTCAGAAAACGCACTCCGAAAACGCTCACTCTTTGATCTTCGTGCAATAATTGCGGAGAGAGAAATGAAATCTTTTTTGGTTATTTTTTTGGCAACGATTTTTTTCATAGCCAATTTTCAAGCGTCAGGACTACGCGTTATAAAACCTTTATCTCCTCCACTACCTCCTCAAGGTGCATTGCGTGCGAGCCCTTCACGAGCACAAGGTCGCCTTTGCGGATGAGGTTATGCACGGTATTCGCCGCATCCTCCGCGGTATCGAAACTCATCACGTTCTGGCGCGCCATACCCGCATGGAGTGCGGCATCGGCAATAAGCTTCGCGTGCGGTCCGACAGTCACAATCACATCCGCGCACTTCGCGGCGAGCCGCCCAACCGATTCATGCGCCTGCATTGCGAACGAGCCGATTTCAAGCATATCGCCCAGAACCGCGATGCGGCGCGTTGCAGGCAAATCACCGAGCGTCTGGAGCGCCGCATGCATCGAAAGCGGGCTTGCGTTATAGGAGTCGTCGAGCACACGAGATTCCTTTACGCCCACGTGCAAGTCCATTCTCCCCTTTGCGGAAACATATCGCTTCAGCGCTTCGGAAATCGTAACGAGATTCATATCAAAAATCAAACCAACGGAAGTCGCCGCGCCCGCAGCGTACGCGTGCGCCCGCCCGAAGGCGTTGTCGAGCCGCACCGGCACAAAATTGCCTTCGTGCTCTATCTTAAATGAAATGCCGACCGGCTTTCCCTCAAACACCTTGTGCTCAAACCGTGCGAGCGCAACCTCCGCGCCCTCCCCGAATCCGTAGGTACGCACATGCGCGCGCGTGCGGTCTTTAAGCGCCATGACCGCCGGGTCATCGTGATTTAACACCGCGAATCCTGCGGCGGGGAGGCACTCGATAAGCCGCGCCTTTTCGCGGGCCACTTCCTCGGGATTCGCATAAAACTCCACGTGCACGGGCACCTCGCCTATCGCCGTGATAACGCTCACGCTGGGCCGCGCAATCGAAAGGAGATACTTGATGTCCCCGGGCTTGTCCGCACCGTATTCGAGCACAAGAATCTCCGGGTATTTGCTCTTCGGCAAAAAGAGCAGCTGTGCCAGGCCACCACTCAATACGCGAAACCAAAAAAGCACCTTGCGCACGGGCTGCCCCGGAGGAGCTTCCCTGCTCACCAATTTTTCCGCGGTATCTCCCCACTCTCCCAAAATGGCGACGGGGAGCCCCAAATCGTTATTCAGATTCCCCGGCGCGGCGCGCACCCGCCGGGCCGCCCCGAGCACGGCGGCAATGGCAAGCTTTGCGGAAGTCTTACCGACGCTCCCCGTCACCCCCACGATATCCGGCTCAAACCGCCACAATATAAGCCGCGCAAGCGTTTTTAGTTTCCAGCGCAAGAGGGAACGAAAAAGAGATTTCATACTTATAACGGGTTCAGTCATTGGTTATTAGTTATCGGTTATTAGTTGATGTCGTCAGCCTATCCGGCGGCACACTATAGTAATTCAGCATAAATTGCGCAAGATTTTGGAACGCGGGTACGACGGAAAACCCCGCAAGCGGCGCGTCGGGCGGTTGGTTAAGCTTAATCAGAATGACGAAACGGGGGTTGGTTGCCGGTCCGAATCCAACATACGTATTGATGACATTCTCGGTATATCCTCCTTTTTTGAAATCCGGCACGAACGCGGTGCCGGTTTTCCCCGCAATGGCGTAGCCGTTCACGCGGGCGACCGCCGCCCGGTCAACTGCGGCAACCATCATTGTCGTCACTTGCTTTGCGGCGTCCTCGCTCACCGCGCGCCGCACCACCTCGGGATTGAGGCGCGCATCAACGTAAGGCCGCATAAGATTCCCCCCGTTTGCGATTGCGCCCACGGCTTGGAGAAGCCCGAGCGGCGTCACCGCAATCCCTTGGCCGTAGGAAGCGGTGGCAAACACGATGTCGCGCGCTCCCCGTTCCAAAAGCGGCCGCACACTTCCTTTTATCTCGCCCGGAAGCGTGATGCCCGTTTTCTGGTCCAGCCCGAAACGCCGGAGATATTCCAAAAAAGAAACATTGCCGAGCTCCCGCTGCGCATATACCGCACCGGTGTTCAGCGAGTGCTCAATCGCGTATGTCATGGAAACTTTCCCGTGCCCGCCGCGCGTCGCATAATCGAAGTTCTTGATGGTGTACCCATTCATCGTGAGCATCCCTTTATCAATGTAAGTAGTACTGGAAGTAACTTTTCCCGCATCAATGGCGCCCGCCATAGTGATTACTTTCAAGACCGAGCCGGGCTCGTAAATCCGCTGCACCGCCGGATTCATAAAATCCCCGAGTGGAGAAGTCCTGTAGGAGTTCGGGTCGAAGGTCGGGTAACTTCCCATCGCAAGAATCTTCCCGGTCTTCGGCTCCTCGATGACAATGCTCCCTCCCTGCGCGCGGTACGTCGCCACAAGGTCTTTAAGGACACGCTCCGTCTCGGCTTGAATGGTGGGGTCGAGCGTAAGCACCACATCCCCGCCGGATTGAGGCGCGGTGAATTTCCCGTCTTCTTCAACTCCGGGCGCACCCTTCAGAGTGTTGTCATAAAACTCCTCCACTCCATACCGCCCCTTCTCTTCCTCGCCGCTTGCGTCCGGCGCCACAAACCCCAGGACTTGCGCCCCAAGCGTCCCGTTCGGGTAGGACCTTCCGGACATGGCATCCACATATATTCCTTTCAAACCCAACGCCACAACGGCGTTTGCCGTCGCCTCATCAGGGCGCTTTGAAAGAAGCCCGTACAAACTGCCCTGCCGCGAAAACTTGGCGCGAAGTTCATCGACGGACAGAGGCAAAACTCCCACGAGAGTGTTCGCCGCCTCTTCGGGGTCGTCGATTTCCTTGGGAACGGCGTAGATAATCGGGAAGTCTTTGTTGAGCGCCATCGGAAACCGTACGCCGTCTTTATCCGTAAAATAAATAAGCCCGCGCGGCGCCTCGAACGACGCTATGGCGCGGTATTGCGACTGTGCGCGGGCAAGAAACTGGCCGCCACGCACAAGCTGCAAGTCATACAAGCGGCCTATCAGCGCGAGGTACGCGAGGGCGACGCCGCATATCACTGCCCAGAAACGGAACGCCATTGTGTATCCACCGCCACATATACCGGATTTTTCTCCCGGACGAGCGACCTCAATTCCGCGAACGCGGCAAGATGCGCAGTATCAAAAAGCGAAAGAAGACTACTCTTCAGTCTGGCATTTTCCGCTTCCTGCTTTTGGAGATCGGCGGTTGCAGCGCCCACGCTCCGTTCCAAATTCATGGAACGATTATATGCAAATACAAGCGACCCGGCGCTCGCAATCATTATGAAAACCATACATGCGAGGATAACCGTAAGAATGCTTTTTTTATTGTGGGGTTTGATGAAGGTCATGGATAAAAAAACTGGTGGTTGGTTTTTGGTTTTTGAAGCGAGTTTGGTAAATAGTCTTGGGTCGAGAGTTGAAATACCCGTAACTAACAACCAATGACCTGACTCGCCTCGCGCAACATATACCTTATAACTTGAGACGCGCGGCGCGCAGTTTTGCGGAACGGCTCCGGGGATTCGCCGCAATTTCCTCCCCGGACGCAATAACCGGCTTTTTGGTAATAATTTCGAGCGCGCCCTGCGCCGCCATATCCCGGAACATTGTTTTCACGACTCTGTCTTCAAGCGAGTGAAACGAAATGATTACCGCGCGTCCTCCGGCACGCATGAACTTCGGCAACTCCAGAATCACGCGGCGGAGATTTTCAAGTTCGCCGTTCGCGTAAATCCGCAGGGCCTGGAAGGTGCGCGTGGCGGGATGTATCCTCCCCCGTTCATAATTTCCCGGAACCGCCGCGGAAACGGTTTCCGCAAGTTCTCTCGACGTCAAAATCGGTTTCTGTTTCTCCCGCATCGCAATCGCCCGGGCAATCCGCACCGCATATCGTTCTTCACCATAATCGCGGAGGATGCCCACCAGCTCGCGCTCGGGAGTTTTCCGGAGCAGGACTGCGACGGGCTCGCGGCTTCCGTCGTACGTCATGAGAAGCGGTTCATCCCGCTCAAAGCTGAATCCCCGAGACAGACCCAACTGTTCCGATGAAAATCCAAGGTCAAGGAGCAGCGCATCGGCTTTGGGCATTTGCCGCTCCGCGAGAATTTCGGGAAGGTCGGCATAATTTCCGTGGACGAGCTGAACACTCGGGGAATGTGGAACGTGGAATGTGGAATTTTGAATCAGACGTTCATCCCAATCCACTCCAAGAAAAGTGCCGCCCGGTGTGATCCTCTCGAGAATCACCTTCGCATGTCCCCCGCCGTTCACCGTCCCGTCAATCACAAACTCCCCCGGCGCAAGTGCCAGATATTGCAAAACTTCTTCTAAAAGAACCGGCGTATGACTCATACTGATAACTTATGACTTATAACTCATAACGGTTATTGGCTATTGGCTATTGGTTATAAGTTTTCCGTTATATCCCGAGTTCCCCCAGCTTCTCCGCAATTTCCTCCGACGCCCCTTCCGTCTTCCGCTTGTACTCTGTCCATCGGGAGCTGTCCCAAATCTCCGCTCTGCTGTGGAGCCCCGCAAACGTCACTTCTTTCGAAAGCCCCGCGTACTTTCGGAGATAATCGGGAACGAGGATTCTCCCCTGGCCGTCAAGCGCGACATCCATCGCGCCCGCAAGCATCAAACGTACGAATGCCCGCGAGTTCGCCTGCGCGAGGGGCAAGGCAACCAGTTTCGCCGCAAGCGCTTCCCACTCCTTCGTCGCAAACAGAAACAAACAATTGTCCAGTCCGCGCGTGATGATGGTGCCGACGCCAAGCGCGTCTTTAAACTTGGCCGGTATTGCCACCCGACCTTTTAAATCCATTGTGTGGTTGTATTCTCCTAAGAGCATTTGAGTTGTCCCCAGAAATGACGTAAAAAGCGGGCTTATCCCCAGAGTTATCCACTTTCCCCCACTTTGGTACAATCTTATACCACTCTTGCTCACTGTCAAAGCAGCAAAAAAAGGAGCGAAAAAGACAAAAAATGCCTTGTTTTTCAAGACATTTCAGGGGCTACCTCTCGAGCTATCCACAATTTGCACCCAAATCCCCCCTTAGGCGCGATTTTCCGCTTTCTAAAGTTCGCTCGCGCCGTTTCTCCAGGCGAACAATCCCCACAATTCCAGAGCAACCCAACCAACTAGCGATACAAGACTAAGCGATAGAAAATAAGTTCTATCCATTAGCCCACTTGTGGAGTAGAGAATGAAAAATCCTGCAATTCCAAAGACAACATCCATGACTTTATTGAACGGAGTTTCTCCTATTCTTTTAAAAACTTCATAAACTTCCCACCCTAACATCGTAATAATCGAAAATAGCAACCCAACCCAAAGATTCATTTGAAAAAAAATTACCGCTCCCGCACAAAGAATTCCTGCGAGAAGATGATTCACGTGCCAAAGATCGAAATACTCCCCGTCCGCCCAAATTCTTATAAACCACCTTCCTTTCATCACTATATTTTTCCCAAAAACACCTTTTCCAGCACCCCGCTCTCCACTATTTTTTTCGATTCTCCTTCAGCAACCACCCTTCCCTTATCGAGCACGTACGCACGGCTCGCGATGGAGAGCAGGGAAACAAGATTGTGCTCCACCACCATGATTGCCGTTTTGTGCCGGTCGCTCACCTCTTTTATTTTTGCGAAAACTTCTTTCACGATTTTGGGAGCCAAACCCAGCGAGGGCTCGTCCAGGAGCAACACTTTGGGTTCGGTAATCATCCCGCGCGCGATAGCAAGCATCTGCTGCTCCCCGCCGGAAAGCATCCCCGCACTGCGGTTTCGTTTGTGCTTCAATACCGGGAAAAATTCCATCACTTCCGCAATGCGCCGGGCGCGTTCTGTTTTGTCTTTCACAACAAATCCTCCTACTTCAAGATTTTCCTGAACACTCAATCCGGGAAACACGCGCCTTCCCTGAGGCACGAAAGAAATACCGCGTGCGACAATTTCGTGCGGCACCGGTTTGATTGCTGCGCCATGCCATCGCACCTCACCGCTTTCGAGAGGAGCGAGTCCGAAAATCGCCTTCAAGATGGTGGACTTCCCCGCTCCGTTCGGTCCCATGAGCGCCACCACTTCCCCCTCATCGAGCGACACGCTTGCGCCATCAAGGGCTTTTACGCCGCCGTAATGCACATGCGCATTGTTCACTTGTAGTAATACGTCTTTCATAAATTCTAAATCCTAATACCGAAATTCTAAACAATATCTAAATCCGAATGTTCCAAATTCAAAACGGTTTGGGTTATTGAGATTTTGAACATTGGGATTTGTTTAGGATTTCGGATTTCGTGCTTCGGATTTGCGGCGAACTTCATTCGCCGAGATACGCTTCGACTACCTCGCGACGCGCAAGCACCTCGTCCGGCTTTCCTTCCGCAAGCAGTTTCCCCGAATCAAGCACGAAAACATAATCGGTGAGGCGGCGGATAATTCCCATGTCGTGTTCCACCAAAATAATCGTTTTGCCTGCGGCTTTGAGCGCGCGGAATACCTCCGCAACCGTTTCCGCCATCGCCGGAAACAATCCCGCGAACGGCTCGTCAAAGAGAAGTATTTCTACATTATTGTTATTCACTGCATGTCGTCGGCTTCGCCTCCTCCTTAGAAACCCACGGTTTCTAACACCCGCTTCGCGGTTTTCCTCCACGGGAGGAACCTCATACTTTCCTCCCGACCCCTCTTTCGACGCAATGTTGCACATTGCGTACGCTCGTGCAATTTCCAAAAGTTTCCGCTGGCCGTAGGAAAGATTCACCGCAAGCTCGTTCCGCTTCTCCCAAAGCCCCACGAGCCGCAGCACTTCCTCCGCATGCTTGAGGTGAAATTCGCTGTGCCGTTCAAACAACGCTCCGAATACGCCGCGTTCGGTGAGCACGAAGAGAATGTTGTCCAAGACGGGCATCTGCTCAAACAACCGCACGTTCTGGAACGTCCGCGTGATGCCATACGCGGGCAACTCCTGCGGCAAAATCCGCCCGAGCGCCGCGCCGCCTACCACCACCGCCCCGCCGTCAATCGAGAGAAGCCCGCTTATAAGATTAATCAGCGTGGTCTTCCCCGAACCGTTCGGCCCCACAAGCGCGGTAATACTCCCCTTCTCGATTTTGAGCGAAAGGTTGTCCACCGCATACACGCCCCCGAAGTGCTTTGCGAGATTTTTAACCTCAAGCGCAGTGCCGTTATTGGTCATAGGTCATAAGTTATTAGTTAGAACTTGTATTCCCCCATCAATCCCTGCGGACGGTAGAGCATGAAAAGGATGAGCACGAGCCCGTAGACGAGCTGCTGCATGTTTGCGGCAATTTCCTGCGAAAAGCCCGCGAATCGGAGCGCCTCCGGTATGAGCACAAGCGCCAGAGCGCCGAGGACCGAGCCGCGGATATTTGCAAAACCGCCAAAAATCACGATGGCAAGAATGAGCACTGATTCCATCACGCTGAACGTGGTTGGCTCTATGAACGTGATATATGACGCAAAAAGCGCACCCGCAATCCCCGCCATCGCGCTGGCGGCACCCGAAACTGCAACCTTGAAAAGCAAGGTGTGATATCCAAACACTTTTGCCGCTTCCTCATCCTCGCGGATTGCCTTGATGACCCTGCCAAACGAAGAACTCACAATCCAGCGCGCGACAAAGTACACGCATACAAGGAATATAAGTGAGAGCGCAAGAAATGACGCGTTCGAGGCAAAGGAAATATTTCCGAATGAGGGCTTCGGTATACCGGGAATCCCCAAGGGGCCATTCGTGAGCGACTCCCAATTTATGAAAATACTCACGATGATAAAGTTCCATGCGACGCTTCCCATCACATAGTAGTCTCCACCAAGCCGCGCAAAAAGCCACCCCATCGCACACCCTATCGCTCCCGAAATAACTGCCCCGAAAATTGCGGCGAGGAAAAAGTTGAGCCCGAGCTTCGTCATAAGAATCGCCGCCGCATACGCGCCGATGCCGAAGAACGCCGCGTGCATCACGGACACAAGGCCCGTGAAACCCACGAGCAAATTCAAACTCACGCCCAGTATGGCGTAGATAGAAAATAAAGTGGCGAGGTGGATGAAATAACTCATAAATTTCTAAATCCTAATATCTAATTTCTAAACAATATCAAAACTCGAATGTTCCAAATTCTAAAGGTTTGGGTCATTAAGATTTTGAACATTGGAATTTGTTTAGGATTTCGGATTTACTTTCTACCCATAATTCCCTGCGGCCTGAAAATCAAAAATAGCGTAAGCAGTCCGAATGCAATCGCTCCTTTCCACTGACTTGGGATAAACCAAATTGCAAAGTTTTCAACAAACCCCAAGAGAAACGCCCCGAGCACTCCTCCCGCCATATTGCCCACACCTCCCACAATTGAAGGGATTGCGCCCTCGATTACGATGAATAGTCCCATATTCGGCTGAACACCGGTGTCCATTCCCACAAGCACTCCCGCAAATCCCGCGAGTGCGGCACCCAGAAAAAATATCCACGAAATGACCCTATCTGTGTTTATTCCCAACATCTTTGCTACCTCTTCGTCATCCGAGAGTGCACGGATCACTTTCCCAAACATCGTGGAGCGCATCAGGAAAAACAATGTGACGCTTACCGCCACGGCAAGTCCGATGATCCACAACTGCACACCGGTAACGTATGCCCCCGCTATCTCAAACACCCGCCCCCCTTGGGAATCTGAGAGGAGAAAGAACTGGCTGCTGAATATCACCGAGAGTATGGCTTGCGCAACAGTGAATAGTCCAAGCGATGCAACAAAATGTACCAGGGGCTTCGCGCGCCGCTTCCGCAGCGGCTTAAACACAAATATATCCGAAAGCGCTCCGGCAGCACCCCCGGCAAGCGCTCCCAAAATCACGCTCGGTAAGATCCCCCATCCCGCCCACTGCAATACGACGAATGCCCCATAGGCGCCCACTGCAGCATAGCTCCCGTGCGCCATGTTAATGAACCGCGTCGCGCCGAAAATAAGATTGAACCCGAGCGTGATAAGCGTATATATCGCTCCCGCAATCAAGCTGTTCACGACAAGCTGGGCGAAAATGTCCATTGGGCAGTTTTTAGGTTTAAGGTTTAAGGTTTTAGTAAACCCGCCCGTAATTCACTAATTGTAACGATTCCTACTCTGAAAATGCAAAAGCTCCGACTGCGGAGCTTTTGTCAAACCTAACACCTAAAACCTAGCACCTACTTCGCCTCCATCGCTTTCCCATCCTTCACCGCTTTTACCGCATAATTCGCTTCAATCGGGTCGCCATTCTTATCAAACGCAACCTTCGCTGCAGAAACGCCTCCGGCATACTCCGTTTTATACAATTCGTCTTTGATTGCCGTGGCGTCTGTTCCCACTTTTCCCATTACCTGCGCAAGAATCTTCAGCCCGTCATATGCCTGCGGAGAACACAAGCCGACTTCATCGCTTCCCACTTTTGCCTTGAGTGCCACGCGGAACGCATCGTTCAGAGGCGCGGACACCACCGTGTACATCGCGCCCTCGCCCGCCGCGCCCGCGCCGCTCCAGATTTTCGGATCATCCCACCCGTCAGCGCCGAAAAGCGGCACGCCCAGTTTCAACTCCGCCGCTTGCTTCACGCCAACAATTGACCCTTCGGTGTATCCCAAGAAGTATACGAGGTCGGGCTTCGCGGCTTTCACTTTTGTAAGCTGGGTGCGAAGGTCACGCGCCACCTGCTCATAGCCCTCTTCGGCGACAATAGTCCCGCCGAGCTTTTTGAACTCATCCGCAAACACCTGCCGGATGCCGCTCCCCCAGTCGCTCTTCACGTAGACGATAGCCACTTTCTTTTTCCCAAGCTTCTCATACACATACTTCGCACCAAACGCCCCCTGGAAAAGGTCCGAAGGGTAGTCGCGGAAAATGTAGTCCCCTGCCTGCGTAATGGAGGGCGCGGACGAGCAGTACGAGAGCACCACTCGCTTCGCTTGCTCTGCCGCACCTGCGAACGACGCAGTCTCGCCGGAGCAAAGCCCGCCCAAAATCACCGGGACATTGTCCGCGTTAATCAGTTTGTTCGCCGCATTCGACGCGACTTTCCCCGTACACTGGCCGTCCTCATAAATGACGCTAAGCGTCCTTCCTGCAACTCCTCCTGCCTTATTCACTTCCTCCACCGCAAGCTCAACCGCGGCTTTGGCGTTTTGACCAATCGCCGCCGCATCCCCGGTAAGCGGCCCGATGAACCCGATTGTAATCGGCTGCGCCGGTTGCGGCGGCGCCGCCGTTGGACCATTTGCCGTCTGTGGCGACTGCATAAAGGCATAGACCCCCGCGAGTACCGCCACGATAATCACCACCCCCAACACCAATCTCCCTGAACTATTCATGTTCAATAATGGATATAAATGAGTGACCTTTTTATTTCCTCTTATTTTACCCCTCTTCCGAGAAAGGACGCAAGCCCCGTAGTAGAAACTCGACTTGCTCCATATGTGCCGTAGGCACCAGTCGAGTTCTCACTACGGGGCAAGCCCCGCTCGTTCACAACTGATATAATGAACTTGCTATTGGCTATTCCATGACCATCCTCACCTTGAATTGCTTCGGTACGCCCCTCGTCGCACCGCGCGCATCGGAACGGATGCGCAGCATCGCGCGGCATATCCAATCACTCAACCCCGACATCGTCTGCCTCCAAGAAGTTTTCCTCCCGTGGCATAAGCGCATTTTCCTCTCCGCCCTATCACCGTGGCGGCACCGTTACATGCCGCGCAACGGCATCCTCGGCACCGGCGCGGGGCTTTGCGTATTCTCAAAACTTCCCATCAAAGACGCCTCGTTCCATGAATTTTCCGAAGTCGGGAAGTGGGCCAGTCGCACTGCGGCGGATAAAATCGTGGAGAAAGGGTGGATGGAACTTTCATTCGAGAAGCCGCGCCCTTTCCGCATATTCCACACCCACCTCACCTGCAACTACGCCGGCAATTATCACCCCATCCACCGCATCGGCCGCATCCAGCGCGTGCAACTCCATAATATGTCCACATCGGTACGGAAAGTGCCGCGCAGCATACCCGCATTCGTTGTGGGAGATTTGAACATCCCTCCCGAAAGTTCCCTCCTCCGCAGTTTCCTCAAAGCCACAAAAAGCGTTGACCTCACCCCCGGCACCGCGCCGTCAGTCCAAGGCAACCACTTCCGCTTCCCCATGTTCTTTTCTCCCATCATTGCCAACTCCAAAATTGACTATATGCTCGGCCGTAACGTTGCCGTCCCCACATCATGGCAATACGTTTTCTCTCATGGCGAAAAACTCTCCGACCACCTCGGGATACTTTTAGAAATAGGTTGGTGACTTATGCTTACCAAATTGTGCGCGTTGCAGGGATCGGACCTGCGACCTTTCCGATGTGAACGGAACGCTCTGCCACTGAGCTAAACGCGCCTACAGTTCACGATAATAAAGCAAAAAAGCGCCGTCCGCAACGGTCGCCTTTTTGTTTTTGTACACTTACTATTCTATAGCCGCCTTCGCCCCCCCGCTTCGAGCTTCTTTCCCGACGCTCCTTCTGGAGGTCGGGACCCCGACCCCTTCAATTGCTTTAGCGAGGGCCGTCGGGGCTTCTACCTTCTTACTCTATTGATGCTTTCGCACCAGCGTCTTCTAACTTCTTCTTAAGCTGCTCCGCTTCTTCCTTCTTCAACCCTTCCTTCACCGTCCTCGGCGCGGCATCCACCAAGTCCTTCGCTTCTTTAAGCCCCAAGCTCGTCACCTCGCGGATGACTTTGATGACGTTGATCTTGGTCGCCCCTGATTCCTTGAGAACCACGTTGAAGCTCGTCTGCTCCTCTGCAGCGGCAGCCGGCGCGCCTCCGCCGGAGGCTACGGCGGCCGAAGCCGAAATACCGAACTTCTCTTCAAGCTTCTTCACAAGCTCCGCAAGCTCAACCACGGTGAGCGTTTCAATCTTCGAAATGATGTCGTTAAATTTTTCCATCGCTTGACGCTCAAATTTTGAACAAATCTCGGCGAATATCTTCGAATATTCGCAGAATTTATTCGTCTTGATTCGTTACAGATTCGAGCGATTTACGTACGACCTTTTCTACGTTTTCGCTTGCTTCGACTTCTCCTGGAGCAAATACATAAATGAGCGGAGCGGCGCTACAAGCGTTCCCAAAAGCTGCGCCAAAAGTACTTCGCGCGGCGGGAGCTTACCGATAAAGATCACCTGGTCTGCGCCCACAGCCACTTTCCCCTTCGCGTCGTACGCGCCCAAGATATGCTTTGCCCACATATCCTTCGCGCCTCCCTCAAGCACCTCAAGCTTAGAGAAGAATGAGTACACCGGCCCGCTGATTTTTTCCACATTCCCTTTCGAGAAAATCGTTCCCACCGAACCGCCAAACTGTTTCACGTCATATGCAATTCCCTTCTCCTTAAAAAGCACGTTCAAAAGCCGCTTCTTGATGACGAGGAACTCGGCACCCGCCTCACGCGCGGTCTTCCGCAACTTCTTCAAATTCTCGTTTGAAACGCGCGAAAAATCCGCAAAGATAAGTGCTTCGCTTCCCGCAAGGAGCTTCCGCCCCTTTTCGAGTTCCACTCCTTTTTGTGCTTTGGTTTTCATGCGAATTTTTCCGTGGGTTACCTCTATCCCGCCGATGGCGGGATGTAAGGTTTTCTAAGTTCGTTCCTCACTAAGAAAAACCTAACAAAAACAGCCCTCTCCAAAGGCCGTTCGAGTATGGCAAACAATTTACCAATTGTTCCTCGGTAGGACCTATTCCCTTATCTCCGGGACGCCTACTATCTTTGGATTAAGGGTAGTGTAGCACATGCTCTAAAACCGTCAATCCCTCGTTAATGGCTATGCTGCTCGGTCGCAAACACATGTGCTTTTTCCGCCGGGGAATCCTCGGCGAGAAGAAGCAGCTCCGAATTCCCGAAGTGAAACATGGAAAGGACACGCTCCCACAGAAGACCGTAATACGCCGCATAGAGCATCTTTCCCATGTCGCCATGCCCGACAAGAAGCACGTTCCCGTCAGCGTGCTTCCCTTTCACCCAATCGATTACTTTTCTGCCCCGCGCGAGCTCTTCCGGAAATGTTTCCGCGCCCTGGGGATTTATAAAGTACACCACCGGATGGGCTTTGATGATATCGGGGGCGCACAACTTCTCGATGTCCTGCACCCGCTTTCCCGTCATGACACCGAAATCCCGCTCAATGAGATCGTCAAGTACAACGGGCGCCTTCGCGCCCAAGCCCTCCGCGATAATTTCCGCCGTACGCCGCGCCCGTACAAGAGGCGAAGTATAAATCGCATCAAACGAAATCCCGTGCTTTTTGATGTTCGCCGCAAGCAGCTCCGCCTGGCCGAAGCCGAACTTGGTGAGCGGCATGTCGCGCCGCCCATTCAGGATTCCTTGTGCGTTATCCTCATCCTGCCCGTGCCGTGCGAGGTATATACAAAGCATACGATTAGCATAATGCATTTCCCATCAATTTGGGATACACTCAAAGCTAATGGAAAAGCAAAACATCTTAATTATCGGTGCGGGCGAGCTCGGACAGGCAATCAGAAAAGTGCTCGCGGAGAAACGGCTCCGCCCCGCGCTGTGGGACAGGAATCCCGCGAAAGTCCCGGGGCAAAAACCCCTCCCCGTCGCCGCCCCGCACGCCGCAATTATTCTTTTGTGCGTCCCCTCGTGGGCGCTCCGCGAGGTCGCGCACGGGATAAAACCATATCTCGCACGCGGAGCGACTCTCGTCACGTTCGCAAAAGGGCTTGAGCAAACTTCGCGCGAGACCGCCGCCGAACTCCTCGTGCGGCTCCTGCCGCGACAGCAAATCGCATTCATCGGAGGTCCGATGCTCGCGGAAGAGATTGGGGAGAAAAAAGGAGGCATGGGCGTCCTTGCATCATCAAGCGCACATGCGCGCCGCGAGGTGCGTGAACTCTTCCGCGGGACATCGCTTCGTCTTGAATGCATGAATGGCTCGCGGAGCGTGGCGCTCGCCGGAGTCCTTAAAAACATCTATGCAATCGGACTGGGCATCGCGACGGCGCTCCAGTGGGGAGATAACCGCAAGGGATGGTTTGCAAGCGCGGCATTCCGCGAAATCGCCGGCGTTTTGCGCGACCTCCGTGCGGCGCCAGACGCCGCCTACACCGCCGCGGGGCTCGGCGACTTCCTCGCCACCGGCTACAGCGGGTACTCCAGCAACCACCACGTGGGCATCGAACTCATCACCAAAGGACGCTCGGAGCGCCGGAGCGAAGGAACCTATTCCCTGCCAACGGTGCTCGCACTCCTCGGAAAAAAGAAAAAGCGCTATGCGATTCTCACCGCGCTCGAAAGCGTCGTCCTCCGCCACGCCGATGCCACAAAAGCATTCGAAAAGCTCTTCAAGGAAACGTGTTAAACGCCAAAGCTGCTACTTCCCCCGAAGCGCGAGGTATTCCTTCACGCCCTTCAACCACCCGCCGGAGAAATAATTCTCCGGCTTGAAAGTCTTTATATCCACCCACTGCATTTCGGCGTGGGCGGGCAAAAGATGCACATCGCCGCTTGTGAGGGTCGCCTGATAGCCGACTGCGAATATCCGCACCATGGACTTCTCCGGTGTTGCCTCCACCCGTTCGTGGCGCATAAACACCAACGGCTTCCCAATCTCGTATACAATCCCCTCGCCCAACTCTTCGCGCATCTTGCGGCGGAGAATATCCTCAAGCGGCACCTCGAACTCGTCGGTGGTAATCCTCCCGCCGGGCAAGTCCCAATCACCAAATTTGTCTTTCAAAATCAAAAGTTTCCCCTCGCGTTCAAGGAATGCCTTTACCGCTACGAAGTAGGAGTCTTTAGAAGGAGTGGACATATAGGCAGTTTTTTATTCGATCACATCCGACAGCAGGGTAAAATTTGCCTGTGGATAACTCTGTGATATAATAACTGTGGTCGAGGTGGCAACTCCTCGCCCATCAAAAGAGGGCTTCATGTATAAAAGCGGAAGTCCTTTTTTGTTTCTGTCGGGAAAAACTTTAAAACCAAGAAAGTCTGGAAGCGTTCCATCAAGAAAATGTACGCGGTGTGATATGGATTTTGCGATGGGTACTTTACCCAATATCCTTTCTTATCTATACACTACGGAGATGATCACAACAGGAATGCTCTTAAGAAATCCCTGAATGTCGGACTGCAACGCATCGTACCTTCCCTGATCGTAAAGCTTTATTGGTGATTGCTTTTCCAGGTCAGTGATTTTCGGATTTGCATAACGAAGATAGTTTGACTTAATTTCCACATCCTCGTTCTGATAGTATTTCTTTTTGATTCCCCGAAACTTTAATTCAATCTCGCGCTTATCTTTTTCGTCAATAATACAACCGGTAAGGGTTAGAATTTTGCTCCCGCCTTGGTTGAGGGGCGCAGTATCACCCGACTCGTCTATGTACAATATGTGCATCTTTATTTAATACACCTCAATCGGCACAGCGTCACAAACTTACGGAAACAATATTTTTCTAAACTCCTCTTTTTTCTTCTCGTCAAACTTCGCGCGGAGCATATAATTCTTGAACTCGGCGGACATCCAGAAGCGCGGGTCTTCAACCAATTCAAGAAATGCATCGAACGAGATGAGGCGCACGCTGATTTTTTCTCCTGCGTCGAGCTGCGGCTCGGCGGTTTTTGCGCAATCGCGGGCGATGAAATAATAAACGTCGTGGAGTATCTTACTGTTATCCCGTCCGTGCTTCATAAAAAGCGACCACTGCGCCGACGTGTAACCCGTTTCTTCCAAGAGTTCCCGCTTCGCCTCTTCAAGCGGATCCTCTCCCTTGTCCGCCCTCCCGCTCGGCAAGTTTATGTTTCCCGGCCTGTCCGGCTGGTCCTGTTCCTCGATAAGAAGCTTGTCACCCACCGTCGCAAATACTTCGATAGTCGGATAACGCCACACTCTCTCGAATGTTCCACTGGTCCCGTCAAACAACTTCTGCTCCCACTGCCACACCTCGAAAATCTCGCCCTTAAACACCCGCTTGGCGTTTACGGGAAGCCCCGCCCTTGGCGCAATGTTTTCCATTGATTCTCTTAGTGCTGCAACGCGTATAAGCTGCCAAGCTTCGAACCCTTCCGCTTGATGAGCGTATCAAACTTCCCGCGCTCCACAATCGCACCCTTGTCGAACACGATGACTTCGTCTGCGTTGCGAATCGTGGAAAGGCGATGCGCCACAATAAGGAACGTTTTGTCTCCGCCAAACTCGCCGAAGAGCCGAGCCACGATGTGCTTCTCGGTTTTGCTGTCGAGGGACGATGTTGCTTCGTCCAAAATCACAATCGGGCAATCTTTATAAATCGCGCGCGCAATGCCGATGCGCTGGCGTTCCCCGCCCGAGAGATTATACCCCCGCTCCCCGATATACGTATCCACCCCCTCGGGGAGCCGCTCGATTACCTCCTTCAGGTCGGCAACCTTGATTGCGCGCGCAAAAAGCTCGCGGTCAAAGTCCCGCATCATCGTGATGTTCTCCTGAAACGAAAGATTAAAGAGTTCGGTTTCCTGGAGCACCACCGCGATGTTGCCGGTAACTGCCTCACGGGACATCCCATAAAAATCGGCTTCTCCCACGGCGAACTTCCCGCGCTTGAGCTCATAGAGCCCGAGGAGAATCTTTACGAGCGTAGACTTACCGCTGCCGGAGCCTCCCGCAATTCCTACGCGCGCGCCGCGCGAAATATGCAAATTGAAACGGGAAAGGCCGACGTGCGTATTCGGATAGTGAAACTCGGCATCGGTAAGCGTGAGCGCATCCCACTCCTTCGGAAACGGCTTCTCCCCCGAACGCACCGCCGACTTCTCGCGGAATATCGGCATCATGCGCCCCACGTCAACCTTGAACCCGACAAGCACCGTGCCAATGTCATTGATATCGTTCGCGGATTCCCGCAATTTACTGAAATACACGTAGAGCACGAGGATTGAGCCGATGCTCACCGTGCCGGCAAGAACCTGCTGCCCGATGAGAAAAAGAAGAATGCCGTACGCGCATCCGTTCCACACCTGGAAAAATTGCCACTTCTTATTATTCGTGTCCGCGATTTTGAACTGAAACTCTTTGACGCTCATTTCATGCGCCTGCACCCGCGAATGCACGTGGGACTCCGCGCCCGCGGCTTTGATGGAAAGGATGTTGCCCGCGCCTTCAATGTAGGTGCCGCTCGAGCGCTCAAGCGCCTGGTCGTACCCAAAGCTCAATGCTTCCATTTTCCTGCTGAACGTAATAAGTATGGTGAGAAACACCGCAACGTATACCAACGCGAATGCGAAAAGCGTCCAGTGCGTAAAAAAGAAAAACAAAGGAACGCCCACGAGATTCGTAAGAATGAGATATACGTTGCGGTTGGTGAGCTGGATAAACTCAAAGAGTGCGGTGCTCCCGCCGAGCACCCTTTGGACTTTATTCCCGGTGTTCTCCTTCGCGTGCCACTCAATCGAGGCGTCCATCAACCGCTCAAATCCCTTGACCTTCGCGCGGCTCCGCACCGCAATGGCGATCTTACTTAACACATTCTTGGTTTTGAGACGGATAAGCGCAATAATCGCGTAGGAAACGGTGAGAAACGCAATAAGGAGATAGAACGGCTGGAGCGAGTTGCCCGCACGGTAGCCGCTCCAAAAATCCACCACTTTCCCTATCACGAACGGTGGCACAAATTCGTAAAAAAATACCGCGAAGAGCAGCGCGTTGAAAAACGCGAACCTGGCTTTGTCCGCATCTAAAAAAGACCAGATGGCGCGGGGCACGTCCCACCATGAAAATACCCCGTCCTCGGGTGAGAGCTTCCGATAATGCCCCGCCTTGTACTGCCCGCGTTGAAGTTCTGGTGCGACTCTTACCATAGATATAGTGTAGCGAAAAAAATATCGAATATACCCGAATGGTTTTTAAAACTTCCTATCACTCCCACGGGAACTTCATCACCTCAGGCACCTCTCTCAAGAAGTAATCCGGCGCCATCTCCGAAATCGGCATCGTGTACAAACATGCGGTTTTGACCTGCGCTCCTTTGGACTCAAAATATTGCTTCGCAGTTTCCAAACTCTTCCCCGATTCAATCATATCTTCCACCACAAGCACCTTTTTTCCCGTGATGTCTTCATGGAGTTCATCCATAATTTTCCTCTCTCCGCCATTCCGTACCATTGTGATACACCGCATCTGCGGGACGTTCAAAAGCGTCGAAAGAAGCCGCGCAGGCACGAGCCCACCCCGCACGACCGCCACAATTATCTCCGGAGTGTAATCCACCTCTTGTGCGAGCGCCCGTATTTCCTTGTCGAACTCATCCCATGACATACGTTAGTGCAGATTATACTCCTCCTGCACTGTAAGAACAGTGGAAAAAAGGAGGCGCTTCGGTAAAGAAGCGCCTTTGTTATGGACCTCGGCATCCTTTCAGTGCGAAGTCTTCGTGTCGGTACGGCGGAATAAGATTCCTCCTGCAGCGAGGGCACCTTGGTTTACCCGGAAGCAAGAGAATGATTATCTTCCTGCAACCTCGGCACCAGAAGTATTTTTTCATTGGAAGTCAGGTGTTGAGAGCGTCAGAATCGAGAAACGATCGAAGTTCCTGAAAATCTCTGCGCGCTCTTTCGTGATTTCCACTTCTTTTTCTCAATGAGCGGTATTGCTCCTCGCACCATGCATATCCATGTTCGGTGAGGTCCTCGATCAAGGGTTCCCCTTCAAGCGGAATGTAGCAGGGCGCGTTACACACCGTCATATACCGGTCGATGGGGGCAACACCCGAAGAGAGCTCCGGCCTCCGACTCGTAAGGAACTTTCGCACCGCCGAAAACCGATTCTCTGACTTGCTCATCAGATTAATGAATTGGCGCTCCGCCGGATATCGCCTTCTCCACACCGACGGATGGTGCATGTCGAGCCAAGAAAACGGATGCGCCGCCATGTACAACAGTGCATTCTTCGCGCCGGACTCACCACCATGCCTTCTTCCCGACTCCTTGATTCTCTGAACAACATCATTCATTTCGGCATCGGAAGAAGATTCGAGCTCGGCTCCAAGGTCTTGCAAAACTCCCAGCATGCCGCTACTTACCGGCTCGGCTTCATCAAAAAAGAAGTCTACCCGGCACCTTTGCAAGAATTCCGAAATGATTTCCCGAAAACGCGTCGGCCTTGTCTGCCATCCGTTGCAGTGGTTGGCGATAGATGTCGGGTCTATCACCCGTATGGTTGGCGTGAAAGCGTTGAGCTCCAGCTCGGGCGACTTTGCGAGCTGTATTGCGGGAATGAGTCCGGCGCAAAATCTTGCGGGAATACCGGCTTGATGCTCGTACGCGACAACACTGATAACAAGCGACGTGTGAGTCCTCAACGCAAGAGGCTCTTCCCCGATTAAGTCGGTGGCGCAGCGAGGGACATTGATGGTAATTTCGTTCATATCGTTCGTATCTTTCCTTTGTAGATTGCTAAAAGTTCCTGTATATGCAGCCAGTCATGATCTTTTTGAGTTTTCAAAAAACAAACCAAGAGTGGCGCGGGCAATAAAAAACCCGCCCTCATGGTCCGACGACTGTGTCAGACAATAAGGGCGGGATTCATTCCCACGGTGCCACCTTACTTCGCCCGCCGAAGCTTTAGCGAAGGCGGGCTTCACCTATGCTTCTTCGGGCTTCTCACCAGCTCCATCCTTCGGCAAGCTCAGGACGACATTGGTTATCCCATGATTACGGGGGATGCCGGATTCTCACACGCCCTTCGACGAGCTCGGGGCAAGCAAGAATCATCCTTTCCTTCGGGCATTGCCTTCAGGACAACCTGGCCCCAACCCTCTGCGGAAACGCCCGCAAAGGAACCAGATGTGGATGTTGTGGTTGTAAAACTATTACAAGATTAGCAAGCTGCACAATTTTGTCAACATCTTATATCCCTCCCTGCACGGTCTTAGCGGACTTGCCCGCCGAAGCTCAAACATAGCTTAACGACTCCCGCCGTCACTAAAGCTATGGCGGGCGAAGGCGGGGGTAGTAAGCGTAAACGCTCAAGGGAATCTCACGCGCTCGCTCCGCTCGCTTTTCAGAACCCTCGGTTCTGAATAATCTCCTACACGGGAAACCAATCGTGGTTTCCCGACCCCTTCCACTCGTTCGATTCCCTACTACTACCAATGCAAAACGCATACCAGAAAGGTATGCGTTTTGCATCTGCGGGGGTAGTAGGAATCGAACCCACGTTATCGGTTTTGGAGACCGATGTCCTGCCACTGAACGATACCCCCTTCCCCACGATTTTAGCGAGCTTCCAGAAAAATGCCAACCGAGTACACCATTCTACCATTCGCGCGAATGGTTCCTTGGGGATTTCTCACTAAACATACTTCGGCGAATGTTGTCGAAGGGCACGCTTATACTTTGACCTCCTTGTGATTGACGTGCTTCCTGCACCACTGGCAAAACTTCTTGTACTCGATTTTCCGCTCCACCAGCTTTTTATTCCGATGGGTATGATAATTCCGCCGCTTGCATGCGACGCACCGCAATCCGATTAAATTATCCGAATGTTTCGCTTTTGCCATATGAATTTTGTCTGAAAAGTATACCGCACTTCGACTATAACTTCAAGCACCTCTCGCCCCGCCGCTTGGCGGGGCACAAGATTTTGTAACACTCGTACCTCGCTAACAAAATCTAGTGAGCCGATGGCCGGAATCGAACCGGCGACCTACTCCTTCATTACTACCTCTTTTTGACTGCCACACGTTCATAAGAGGATTAGACTGTATCTTTCCCCGCCTCGGCGGGGACCCTTGTCAGTCGTTCGAGCCCTACAACAGTGTTCGGGCTACGGTCTGAACCTTGTGCAGGCCTTTAACCGTAATTCGGGATTCATCCCGCCGTTACCAACGGGATGGGCAGGAAGTCTACCATGGAGTTGCTCTACCAGCTGAGCTACATCGGCAACATATTATCAATCGCACGCTTAAGCTTACTATTACTCACATGCACAGTCAAAACTCCGTATTTCGATTTCTCCCGATAGTTCCCCACTCCCCGGTAAGGCGTTACGGTGATTTTAAAGAACTGGCTGGCGCGCACCCCAAAACTCCTTAATTCTCGAAGCCAAAACCGCATCGTTGCCCGCGCATCCATATCGCCAAAAACTTGAAGCCCGAACTGAAATTTGTTTGTATGGACACCGCAAATCTCCGTAAGAAACTCCATGAACTTCTTTATGAGGTTGGGATCAGTATTGCCCAGTCGGACAGCATTTTTATTTTTCTTATTCCCCTCTCCCCAATACAGTCCCATGCCGAATCCGAAAAGTTCGGCCTCCTTCAACGTTTTCCGCTCTTTAATTTTGAAGGGGTCGCCGTGTGGGTTGCATTTGACGTATATCGCCTCTGAAATAGAGCGCTTCGTAATGTTGTGCTTCAGGAGCCAATAATTCACCTTGTGCTCCGAACACCCAAGCAACCGTGCAATATCCGCGGCAGAACACTTTTCGGTTTGGTAGAACCGCGCAAGTTCCTCGGCAAATAACGGGTTCTTATGCACCCTGAAAGTATAGCGCTCGTGGGACTTTGGTCAACCTTTTTCTGTTGATTATATAGGTCAATCAAGCGAGAAAGAAACCTATTCTTCCCCTTGTAAAGTCAGAGCTATTGCTCCTCAAAGTATTTTTTGAGAGCCTGGAAATACTCGGCACCGTCGTCGAGGGCGCGATAATCCTCCTTACTCACCCACTGGAACTTGTCGTGTTCATCGCTCAATTGAACTTCACCAGAACGATAGGAACAACGAAAGCCGACGAGGTACACTTGTTTACCAGCATTTCTATGTTTTGCCGGAAAATCATAATACCAGCGATGAAATGGGGGGCCAATTTCAATTTCTAGACTGGTCTCTTCGCGCACCTCGCGCCGGAGCGCTTCATCAAAATCAATTTCTCCTACCTGAATTTTTCCGCCAGGGAAGTCTAAGCCAAGCTGCGGATCAAAAAGGACGAGTACCTTCCCATCCTTTTCTATAAATGCTTTTTGACCTACACAAAAAAGCTTATCTTCAGGCATGAAAGTACATTACTTCTTGGGAAGCATAAGAATCCTTTTTTTAAATCCGCCGCGCTCCTCCCTCTTTTTCTTTTGCACCGCCGCAATGTCTTTTCTCTTTTTCTTCTTCGCGCGGAGGATAGCGCCGAGGACTTCGAATATGTCGGCCAATTCTTCCTCAAAATTGCCGTGCACTTTGGATTTCCGGAGTTCCATCGATTCCTCTATGAGTTTTTTCGCAAGATAATCAAAGAACTCGCCATCGTCGTCGATAGTTCGGAACCGGGCGCTTTCTCCACTTCTCGCTTTAACGATTTCCGGAATCCTATCGCGCACGAGCTTCGGATACTCGCGTTCAAAGTTATAGTTCGTATGCTTAAAACTCATGAGCCGTCCCCGGGACTTGAACCCGGAACCTTCACTTTACAAAAGTGTTGCTCTGCCATTGAGCTAGGACGGCGCCGCCAAAGGCGCAGGCACTTCGCCCACCCACTTTACCAAACGGAGCCATATGAGGCAATAAACCCCGCCCTTCCACGGAAAGGCGGGGTTTGCCAACAAACGCAATCGCTACGCCACTTCTCCCCTCCCGCGCGTGGCGATGAGCGCCCAAATACCAATAACCAGATGGACAATGGTATCGGCGGGGTTCTCCAAGCTCACCCCGAGAAAGTTCCCGTTGAAAATGCCGTAGAGACCCACAAGCACCAGAATAGTGCCGAGAATCGTGGCGAGGGTTTTCTGCGGGTCCGCATCAAACGCATACGCGCCGATGAGCGCGACAATCCCCAGAATAAGGTGCCCCCAACTCTCGCCGTTATCCGACCACCACGTGGCGCCGAATATGCTTGCTTCGGGTGTCGGTCCCAACACGCGCACAAACCCCAGAACGCCGAGCACGATAAGCACCGCGCCACCAACGCGAAGAAATTTTTTTGAGTTCATTGCTGCGATAGTGCTTCGCTTCCCTCGACCTTTCCTCCTATCAATTCATTTCCTTGGTTTTTTCGCAAGCAGCAGAACCAATCATCGCCGTGCAGGGCAATCGCGAGCGTCGCCATACTCAACCCGAAATCGCGCACGCCGATCTCGGTTACGCCGAGGTGCGCGGCAATCACCGCAAGATGAAGGAAAAGGAGTGCCGCAACCGGCCTCACTCCGATACCGAGCGCAAGGAGCGCGCCCGCAATAACCTCGAACCACCCGTTCACATGCACAATCGTGAAGGCGCTCATCCCCGAGATGCCCGATGCCCATGCCGGCACAAATCCCGTCCACGCATTCGGATCCGTGAGTTGTGAAGCGCCAAACCAGAGGTACACCAAGGCGAGCGCGAGCCGCAGCACGACGGGAGCGTATGGAGAAAGCTTATGTGATGACATCGGTATAAGGATTGGCGGAAGCGGGATCCAGTAAAGAAGATTCGTGCAAAGCGGAGGGGGTGAGATTCGAACTCACGATACCCTTTCGAGTATACCGCATTTCGAGTGCGGCGCCTTCGGCCACTCAGCCACCCCTCCTTTGTCTCGCCGTAGCTTTATGCGCAGGCGGACTTACCCGCTATTCTACGCGCGAGCGGCGCGAAAATAAAGCCTTCCCCCTCTACTACCCCCGACGCTCCCAGTCGGGGCTCCGACCCTTTGGGGGCGTCGGAGTTACTCTTATTTGTCGTTCCTAAAAATTCCCTTAAGCCACTTCCCCGTGAGCACGCGGATGCCGACAAGTTCCAACCCCACAAGCGCAAGCCACGAACCGGGCGTGAGGGGCGTCACGAGCGAGAGTAATCCGACCAGCACCAAAAAAATGCCAATCGCAAATTTAATCCGCGGGTATTTCTCGGAGATGTAGTCGTGGAGTTTTTGGAGGTGGTCTTTCATACCCGTAAAACAAAATTACGCTGTAATTTTACCACGGACCGCTAGAAATGCTGGCGGGCTCGTAAAGCTTCGCACAAGCCACCGGCGCCGCGCTGCGGAACGTGTTACGTTCTGATGCGGCTTGCCGCATTTTACGCGGTGTGTCTTTACAGTTTGGCTCGAACTCATTTTATCAAAAACTGCTGAACGAAACCAGACCAAGGAAGCCAGCCTCGCCACTGCTCGACAAGCTCGCCACACCACAGAAAAATACTCTTTGCTCTTTTCATTTTGCGCGCACCCGATTTTTCTTTCTCCTAATGAAAAGAGTATTTTTCTGTGGTGTCCTGCCTTCCAAGTATTCAGGCAGGTGGCGGGACTGGCCTCATTTTGATTTGGCAAGAGAAAAGCGGAATTCCCCCCAACCCCCCCTTCCGCTTTTCTCTTGCTCAAACGGAACGGGAACGGAAGCAGGCGGGCAAAAATTCCTTCCCCCCAACCCCCTCCCTTTTTGCCCGCCTGCTTGGGCTTCGCCCCAAAAACTTTCGGACGGACAGACGGCGGGAC
>Ga0209514_10001279_pt1 | contig 44644 bp, 34 predicted proteins | sample Subgrocontami58m_FD_187452 | JGI IMG/M metagenome (GOLD analysis project Ga0209514, IMG submission 187452) | Subsurface groundwater microbial communities from S. Glens Falls, New York, USA - GMW37 contaminated, 5.8 m (SPAdes) (version 3) | ecosystem: Environmental > Aquatic > Deep subsurface >... | reverse complement strand
CTCCTCGTGAGGGGCGCCAGGTAGAGGAGAAGAGCAACTCGCCTAAAGAATTGGCTTCCAGGATTGGCCTTGCCTTCAGGAAAAGTCCGATAGCGATAATTAGCACCAGAGCGCCGACAAAGGCCGTTGCCGCCAGCATGAGCCTGGTTGACACAAGCTCCGCCAGCCTTCTTCTGGATACGATGGTTTTTTTTGATACTGTGTTAAGAGTAATCGTGTTGTTCCCCTGGTCTACGGTCATTGATTATTCCTTTGAACATAAAATCCCCCGCCTTCGGCACCCCCTTTAGTAAAGGGGGCGTAGGGGGATTTAGCCGAATAATGCTCCTATCACTTCAGTTTGGGAAGTTGACTATCCACTTTTGCCTGGGAAAGCGGGATATATCCCGCCTCCGGGGCGTACCTCTGGCCTTCTGTCAGAATCCATTTAACAAATTCTTTAGTAGCCCCTTTGAATTCGCGCAGGGTAACCAGATTGAGTTCCCGCGCCGGTGGAGATGGATAGGCCCCCGTGCCTATGGCTTTATTTAGCTCATCCAGAGTGCCGTAGAAATTCTCCTCGGGGTCTATCTTGCCGTTCGCGTTGACATCTATGGGGATGACCAGAAGACCCTCCACCTGCTTCCTGGTTTTGACATCGTAAATATATCCGATGTTGCTGAAGCCTATGCCCAGATGGTCTCTCCTCACTGCTTCGGCCAACCCCGGGTCGCCATAGACCCCTATCCCCAGGAGGTCCTCCTGTTTTTGTCCCATGTAAGCCGCCCAGGTCTCCGGCGCGCCAGCGGCATCGCTTCGTGTAAAGACATGGAGGTCGGTCTTGCCGATGGCTTTTGTCCCGGGGAAAACCTCTTTCCAGTTAGTTATCTTCCCGCTTATCCAGATATCAACAAAAACCTGTCTATTTATCCCGTTGGCCAGAAGGTCGTTTTTTAGAGGGTTGCCTGCGCTGGCAGTGGCAACAACGGCGTCTATCACCGATGGCACGTAGAATGCGCCCTTCTCAATCTCCACAGGGAATACCTCCCGGCTTACCATTCCGATGTCCGCCAGACCACCTAAGGCATCAGCCATTCCTTTCCCAGCGCCGCCTGCAGAAACGTCTATCCTCACGCCGGGGTTTATCTTCTGGAACTCCTCGGCCCATTTTACCATCATGGGGTAGAGCGCCCAGGCGCCTGAGACGGTGATCCTGCCCGTTAGCGTCGGATTCGCTCCGGTTAGCCCCGCTGCTGTAGAGGGTGATAGCTGGGCTACTGGTTCCTTAGGCGAGCAAGCGTTGAAAGACACTAATGCAATAAATACGAGAACCGATATAAAAAACTGCTTTCCAACCATACTTTTGGTCACGTTTAAACCCTCATATCCGGGTATATTCTTTTCAAGCTTATAGGGGAGATTCCAGGGTAATCTCTTAGTCCCTTAAGAATAAAATCATGCGCGAAAATGGCAAAATATTATGATTTTGTTATTATATTTCTTCCACCAATTATTTGTCATTCCCGAGAAGTCGGGAATCCAGAGGGGATGGGGATTCTGGATTCCCAATCAAGTTGGGAATGACATTAGCATTTTTGGTTTCGGCTTGTCCGGGTTAGGAGTTGCCAAATTTCTCATTACATGACATTGTTGACTGTAAACATCAACATTATAAGGATGACCAGGAAGCTTGTCAAGAGGAAATCCGTTGGTTGTTGATAATATCAGTAGACTATTTGTGCGCGAAATGCGTGTGGAGACGTCCCCCTAACGATTATTAACAAAAAATTGGTGTCCCAGCTATAATAATTGTTTATACCTTTATACCCCACCCTGAGATCCTTCGTCCCGAAGGTCGGGACTCCAGGATGACAAAGGTCATCTACCCTGCTTTTGTCATAAAAATGGTTATTACTTATCTAAAAGAGGGCCAGGGGAATTTGCCATGTTCCCGCAATATGTCTCAACTAAATAAAAGAAGCCCCCCCGATTTATCGGGGGGGCTTCTCGTTTCCTGTATTGTTTGCAGGGTTAAATGAACAGTGGTGACAGCACCAGGGTTATGGTAGCCAGAAGTTTGATTAGAACGTGGAGGGAAGGTCCGGCGGTGTCCTTGAACGGATCGCCTACAGTATCCCCTACCACAGCCGCTGCGTGAGTCGGCGTTTTCTTTCCGATAACGTTACCCTTCTCGTCTTTGAGCTGGTTGTCTTCGATCATCTTCTTGGCATTGTCCCAGGCGCCTCCGCCATTGTTCATGAAGGAGGCCATCATGATGCCGGCAATAGTGCCCACCATGAGGAAGGCTGCCACAGTCATAGCAGCATCATATCCGGGTATACGGTTGAAGATCAGGCCAACCGCTATTGGCAAGCCAACAGCCAGGAGTCCCGGACCTATCATCTGTTTGAGGCCAGCCTTGGCAGTGATGTCTACTACCTGAGCATAATCAGGTAAGGCTGTGCCAGCCATAATACCGGGGTTTGCCTTGAACTGGCGGCGGACCTCTTCAATTATCTTGGCAGCCGTGTTGCCCACTGCCCGTATTGCCAGAGAGCTGAACAGGAACACCAGCATAACAGCAATCATGGCGCCAACGAAGACTTCCACACGGGCGATATTAATGGCGGTCAGAGGATTATCCGGGCGCAATAAGTTAACCCTGTCTATATAAGCCTGGAAGAGAAGGAAGGCCGCCAATCCAGCCGAGACCATGGCATAACCTTTGGTCAGTGCTTTGGTTGTGTTGCCAACTGCGTCCAGACGGTCTGTAATCCGGCGCACTTCGGGCCCGGCCCCCGCCATCTCGTTAATGCCATTGGCGTTATCTGTAATAGGGCCGAAGGTATCCATAGCCAGGATATACGGGGCAGTCATAAGCATGCCCATCGTGGCCACGGCGGTGCCAAATACATGGCCTCCCTCCAGGCCGCTCATGGAACCAAGCCAGTATGATAAAAGTAGTGAGGCTCCAATGACAACCGTAGTTCCCAGAGTGGTCTCGAAACCTACAGCGACACCGGCCACGATATTGGTAGCCGGGCCTGTTCTTGAGGCCTGAACTATCTCTTTGACCGGACGGAAGCGGGGTTCTGTATAGTACTGGGTAATGTAGACAATCCCGACGCTGGCAATGATGCCCACCATGCCTGCCAGGAATAACCACCAGCTATGCAACATGACCTGAGTGGTTACCATCATTCCAGCCACCGAAAGGAGTAAGGCCACGTAGTAGCCCCGGTTAAGGGCATTCATGGGGTTCTCTTTTTCATTGCCTCGCACGGAGAGAATTCCAAACATGCTGGCAAAGATACCGAAGGCGCGCACCACCAGCGGGAACAACACCCATGCCGGGTTCTTGGTTACGGCATAAATTGTTATGCCGAGTATCATAGCGCCGATATTCTCGGCTGCCGTGGACTCGAACAGGTCGGCGCCGCGGCCGGCGCAGTCGCCCACATTATCACCCACCAGGTCAGCGATAACCGCAGCATTCCTGGGGTCATCTTCGGGGATGCCGGCTTCTACCTTGCCGACGAGGTCAGCGCCCATATCCGCAGCTTTGGTATAGATACCGCCGCCCAACTGGGCAAACAGGGCTACGAAGCTCGCCCCGAAGCCGAAGCCGACAATAAGATGCGGGGCAATGCCCGGGTTAGTGCCTCCGCCGTAGGCATAGAAAATAGCGGCTACACCTATAAGACTGAGGGCTACAATCAAGAAACCTGATACCGCTCCACCTCGCAAGGCTACTGTGATAGCTTCACGCAGGCTGCGCTGCGCTGCGCTGGCGCAACGCTGGTTGGCTTTTACCGCAATATACATGCCGATAAGACCGGATATTGCCGAGCAAAAAGCCCCGGCCAGAAAAGCTACGGCCGTCAGAGTGCCCAAGCTCATTCGGGTAATTCCGAGCAGCTTCAGCTCTTCGGCGCTGGCCAGACCGCCCAGTACAACGCCTATGATGGCGGCTGTAACCAGGGATAGGTAGCCAATAGTCAGATACTGCCTTTTAAGGAAAGCCATAGCGCCCTGGAAAATCATACCACCGATACGTTGCATGTCTTTGGTGCCAGGATCGCGGCGGAGCACATCCCAGGCCATGACCAGGGCGAAGATAACGGCCACGGCTCCTGCCACAGGCACAATCCAGATTAATTCCATAATCACCTCCCAAATGGCAAGATTAGCCGAGAAAGGGGAAATTGTCAATAGGGGGGTCTTTGCTTGGCGGTTTTTTCACTAACGTGAGTTATGGGTATAAAGCATGGCGAATGAGAATATTATTCGTTAGAATCGCTCATGTCCCGATTAATAGGGTCACCACGAAGAATGAAAATCCCGCTAAGCGGAATAAAACCTCTCGCCCCACCGGGGGAGAGATTTAGAGAGAGGGGGAATAAAAACTATTTTCCAGGCAATTTAAATTTAAATGTTATTCTTTCCACATATATATCGTAATTAACGGGGTATTGGTAGGGGTGGACTGGGCGCCGTCCGGGGAGCGGCGGCCGGTGAATGCTACACGGGCTGTCAACGTGATGCCATCGGTAGTCTGGCTGACAATCTCGTATTTAGCCCTGACGTTGAATGGTTTCCGGTCCTGCTCAATCCACGTGCCTGCCGATTTTTCCATCACCGCTACCACAAAACCGTTACCCCAGTTGACATTAGCCGGTATAGTTATGGACACTGGATTAAAGGAAAGGGGTCTGAAACTGCCCGCCAGGGTGGTTATGACGCCGGTAAGGGCTGTGCCGGTAGGTGGATCAGTGGTGGGGTTGAGAGGGTTGTTCAAGTCCACCCAATAGATAATGACACTTTTTTGAGGATCAAAGGTATATCCGGTTACATTGACATTCGTCCAACCCGGCGGCCCGGAGGTGTTGCCGGTTGCCTCACTGACGATAATACGCGCTTGGGGCGCATTTACCCTGACCTGTGCGGTGTTACCCGTTGATACCACAGGAAAATTGGAGCCGACGGCTGAGGCGTTATTATTGAAATCGGCCTCTACATCGGGGACTGTACCCGAAAAGGAAAGGGTTATGTTTGAACTGGCAGCTATCGTCCGTGTGATAGTCCAGGTAAGCGTCTGGCCGGCAATGGATGGGTTGGCGGTGGTGGTGCCTGTTGTAGAGCCAGGCACATATACGAAACCGGCAGCTAATGTATCTGTAATTGACGTTAGCTGGACTGAGGCCCCTCCGGAATTAGCCACCGTTATAGTATAAGTTACATTATCACCCATAAATACTGAGTCCGGGGTCACTGTCTTGGTAATAGTTACAACCCGTTGAGCCAGCACTACCGGCGCTGTGTTCCCGGTACTGACGGTGCTGAAGTTGCTGCCCTGAATAGAAGCGTTATTGTAATAAGTGCCATCCGGCCCTGAGGTTGTGGCCTGGAAATTGTGAAGCTGGGGTTGTGGTGTGTTGACGTTTTTGCTTACATTCCAGGTAAGGGTCTGGCCGACTATTGCAGGGTCAGTGGTTGTGAAATCGCCGGTTGTGGAGCCGGGCACGTAGGTGAATCCGGCAGGCAGGGTATCTGTAATGGCGGTAACTTTAGCTGTTCCATTCCCGTTATTTATTATCTGCATGGTATAGGTTACAGGATCGCCCGAAAATACTGAGGTAGGGTCAACTGTCTTGGAGATAGTTACATCGGGAATGGAAACCGTGACCGGCGCCGTATTACCGGTGCTCACTGTGGTAAAATTGCTGCCCTGGACTGACGAGTTGTTGTTGTACGTGCCTGCCACAGATGAGGATGTAGCCTGGAAGGATAAAGTAACCGGCGAACCGGAGGTCACATTACGGCTCAGGCTCCAGGTAAGGTTCTGGCCGGCAATGGATGGGTCGGCGGTGGTAGTGCCGGTGGTTGAACCGGCAAGGTAAGAAAACCCCGTTGGCAGGGTGTCGTTGATGGCTGTGACATTAGCCGTCCCCGCCCCTGCCACGCTCACCGTTATAGTATAAGTTACCGGGTCGCCGCCGGTAACCGCGCCTGGAGAAACAATCTTACTGAGAGACACGACAAAGGTGGTTACTACCACCGGAGCCGTATTACCGGTGCTGGCGGTATTAAAATTGCTGCCCTGCACCGAGGCATTGTTGTAGTAGGTTCCCGCTGAAGACGATGCCGTAGCCTGGAAGGACAGGGTGAGAGGCGTAACGGTGTTAACGTTACGGCTCAATGTCCAGGTCAGTGTCTGCCCCACAATAGAGGGGTCGGCGGTGGTAGTGCCGGTAGTAGAGCCGGGCACGTAGGTAAAACCAGAGGGTAAGGTATCGGCGATAGCTGTGACCTTAGCCGTTCCAGCGCCGGTATTGGTTACTGTTATGGAGTAAGTAACAGGCTGTCCTGCGTTGACGGTACCGGGTATTACGGTTTTGCCGATAGTAACAGCGGTAAATGTGCCAAAGTCCGTATTGGCCTCCGGGTTGCCCCCGTAGGAGACCCATGGGCCATTGCCCGCGCCTTTCGAGATTCTGGCCTGCCAATGATAGTCTGTACCCTGTGTTAACCCGCTGACTGTGACTGAACCCGTTACGGGTATACCGCTATAGGCCACGGGGTTACCTGAACCGGTAGGAGAGTTCGTAAAGTTAGCGCCTATCGGTTGGACCTCCACCTGGGGTGTAAGGGAGTCCGCCTGGGCGGGGCTGGACATGCTGAATTTAACGACTACAGAGGTTTCGTTGGTATAACCTCCAGAAGCAATTACGGTTGTTCCATCCGATTTATACTGGGCAAGCGCTGTCGGGGAGTTAGGGCTGACTGCATAATTTAGAGTGATGTCCTGGACATCGGGCAGAGCGAAGGTTCTCTGATAGAAGGTATGGCTTTCCCCGCCCCACACATTGGTGTCAGCGCCCGGATAGGACGGGATAGCGCGGGAATAATCAGCCTTCATCTGGAGCCAGACCTCGCCGACGGTGGGGTTGATGTTTCCACCGTTTGTTACACTTCTGTAAATAGCTGAATCCAGTCCGGCGTTGGAGGTAGCTGTCTTGACGCTGAAGGCGATGGTATTATCGGCGGTCTGAGTCCAGGCTATTGTATTCCATGAGATGATATCGGCGGGGCTTAGTTTTTCAGACACATATTGTCCCGTCGCGAACCATCCAGCATTGTAAATGAAAGTGGAGGTGCCGGCGCTACCCCGGAAAATAAGGAAAGTGCCGTCAGGCCGCTGCAACGCATAGCCGCCGGTGTTTACCGCGGTGGCCAACGTGGGGCCGGCAGCCATAGTATTAGCGACGGGGTCGTATATGTTGGTACCGGTGGTGTTATTGCCTCTAATTATTAGAAAAGTCCCGTCCGACCGCTGGAAGGAATGAGCGCCTGCGCCGGCGTTGCCGCCGAGCACCGGACCGGCGGTGAAGCTGTTGGCCACCGGGTCGTAGATAAACGTAGTTGTCTGGTTATTGCCCCGGACAATCAGAAACTTACCGTCGGGCCGCTGCAATGCGTGGCCGCCGGTGTTTACCGCGCTGGCGAACGTGGGGCCGGCAATCATGGTGTTGGCCACCGGGTCATAGATATCAGTGCCGGTAGAGTTGTTACCTCGCACTATGAGGAACGTGCCGTTGGGCCTCTGGATGGCATGGGCGCCGGCCCCGGCGTTGCCGCCGAGCACCGGACCGGCGGTGAAGCTGTTGGCTACGGGATCATAGACATACGTTGTCGTAGTCCCCGCGCCCCGGACTACGAGGAACGTGCCGTTGGGTCTCTGTAAAGCGTGGCCGCCGGTGCTTACCGCGTTGGCGAACGTGGGGCCGGCAATCATGGAGTTGGCCACCGGGTCGTAGATATTGGTGCCGGTAGAGTTGTTACCTCGCACTATGAGGAACGTGCCGTTGGGCCGCAGGATGGCATGGGCCCCTGCGCCGGCGTTGCCGCCGAGCACCGGACCGGCGGTGAAGCTGTTGGCTACGGGATCATAGACATACGTTGTCGTAGTCCCCGCGCCCCGGACTACGAGGAATGTACCGTCGGGTCTCTGGATAGCATGGGCGCCTGCGCCGACAGCCGCTGTTAAAGTTGGGCCGGCGGAATATACAGCGTCCGGCGTGCCGCCCAGCGTAAGAATCATGTCTCCGGGCGTTGTTGATGTATCCAGGTTGGTGCGGATAGAGCCGGCGGCTTCAAAATCCGCCTGGCTGGTCTTATACAGGTTAAGGGTTCCCGGCGCTGGCGGGGGTGGATTTACTGTGACCGGTGCAGTGTTGCCTGTTGACACAGTTGTGAAGTTGGAGCCGCTGGCCGACGCATTGTTATTATAGGTGCCAATTGTACCTGGAGTGTTCGCTGTAAATGAAAGGGTTATATTTGAACCCGATGTGATTGTCCTGGTCAAGTTCCAGGTGAGCGTCTGGCCGGCAAATGAAGGGTCTGCGGTTGTTGTGCCACTGGTGGAGCCGGTTATATAGGTAAAGTCCGTTGCCAGCGTATCGTCGATTGACGTAAGTCGGGCTGGACCTCCACTGGTATTGGAGACGGTTATCGTATAGGTCACGTTATCGCCGCCGTATACCGAAGCAGGGTCAACGATTTTAGCAATACTTACGGTGGGATTGGCAACTACCACCGGCGCTGTATTGCCCGTATTGACGGTAGTAAAATTACTCCCCTGGACCGAGGCATCGTTATTATAGGTGCCCTCGGTGGATGATGTTGTAGCCTGAAATATGAGTGTTAAAGGTGTGGATGTTACATTCTGGCTCGTGCTCCAGGTAAGTGTCTGCCCGATGATAGAGGGGTCGGCTGTTGTAATGCCTGTGGTTGAGCCTGGAACATAAGCAAAACCAGATGCTAACGTATCTATGATACCGGTGACCCTGGCTACCCCTACCCCGCTATTGCTGACAGTAACTGTGTAGGTAACCGCATCGCCGGGAGCTACGGTCTCCGGTGGGACCGTTTTGGATATGGCCACGATTGGCGCATTAACTATAACCGGCGCGGTGTCACCTGTAGCTAAAGTGGTGAAGTTGTTACCCTGCACCGAAGCATTGTCGTTATACGTCCCCCCGGTTAATGAGGAAGTGGCCTGGAAGGACAAAGTCAAAGGTGAGCCGGAGGTGACATTCCGTGTCAGGTTCCAGGTGAGGGTTTGCCCTACAATAGACGGGTCGGCTGTAGTGGTACCCGTAGTGGAACCGGTCACATAGGAAAAACCCGCAGCCAGGGTATCTGTAATAGCCGTGACCCGGGCTGTACCCAGCCCGCTATTGCTTACTGTAATGGTGTAGGTCACGTTGTCGCCGGCGTCAACCATTCCGGGTAAGACAGTTTTAGATATGAACACAGTGGGCGTATTCACTACAACAGGCGCGGTGCTGCCGGTGCTGGAGGTAGTGAAATTATCGCCCAGTACCGAGGCATTGTTATTAAAAGTTCCGGCTGTGGTCGGGGCAGTGGCCTGGAAGGAGAGCGTAACCGGGCTGCCGAAAGCAATAGCACTGCTGACAGTCCAGGTGAGGAGTTGCCCGGCTACGGAGGGGTTGGCCGTAGTAACGCCGGTAGTAGAGCCGGTAACATAAGTGAAACCTGCTGCCAGAGTATCGGTAATGGAGGTAACCTTAGCCGCCCCGGCCCCGGTATTTGTTATGGTTATGGTATAGGTTACAGGGTCTACAGCCGATACTGTACCGGGAACTACGGTTTTGCCGATAGATGCAGAAGTTTGTGTGCCTAAATCCAGGTTGGCTTCCGGATTACCCCCGTAAGAAGCCCAGGAGGAATTGCCGCTGATACCGCCTACCCTGGCCTGCCAGTGATAATCGACGCCCTGGGTTAGCCCACTGATAGTCACTGTGCCGGTCAACGTAGAGCCGCTATAGCCTAGGGCAGTTCCGAAATTAGTCGGCGAGTTAGTAAAGCCGGTGCCCAGGGGGCGTATCTCTACCTGGGGGGTAAGGGTATCTGTCAGGGCCGGACTTGACATGCTGAACTTGAAAACAACAGTGGTCTCATTAGTATAGCTACCCGTAGAGATAACGGTAGAGCCATCGGACTTATACTGGACTAAAGAAGAGGGTGTATTGGGGGTGACGGTATAGTTAAGAGTTATGTCCTGGACATCGGGCCTGGGAAAAGTTCTCTGATAAAAGGTGTGGCCTTCACTACCCCAGATATTTGTATCGGCCCCCGTGTAGACCGGGATAGCGCGGGAGTAGTCGGCCTTAGTCTGAAGCCATATCTCGTTGGCGCCAGGGCTAATATTTCCACCGCTGGTTACACTCCTGTAAATAGCTGAATCCAGTCCTGCGTTGGATGTAGCGGTCTTGACGCTGAAGGCGATGGTATTATCCACAGTCTGAGTCCAGCCGATAGTATTCCAGGAAACAATATTTGCAGGGTTAAGTTTCTCCGAGATATACTGTCCGGTTCCGAACCAGCCTGCATCGTAAATGAAGCTTGTGGTGGTATTATTGCCCCGGATTATAAGGAAAGAGCCATTGGGCCGTTGTAACGAGTGAGACCCGGCCCCGGCAGCGCTAGAGAGGGCTGTCCCGGCAACCAGGGTATTAGCCACGGGGTCATAGATGTTAGTAGTTGTGCTGTTAGCCCCTCGCACTACGAGGAACTTTCCATCGGCCCTCTGAAAACTGTGAGAGCCAGCGCCCGCTGCTGCCGTCATGACGGGTCCAGCGGTCATGGTATTGGCCACAGGGTCATAGACATCCGTGCCTGTGCTGGCCCCACGGATAATAAGGAACGTGCCATTGGGCCGTTGGATAGCATGGGCGCCAGCTCCTGCATTGCCCCCTAAGGCCGGACCAGCGGTAAAGCTGTTAGCTACCGGGTCGTATATAAAAGTTGTGGTGGAGGTATTGCCTCGAACTACCAGAAATGTACCATTGGGTCGCTGGAGGGAATGGGCGCCAGCGCCAGCGGCTAAAGATAGGGTTGGGCCGGCTGAAAAGCTGTTGGCCACCGGATCGTAGATAAAAGTGGTGGTGAAGTTATTGGCGCGGAAAATGAGGTAAGTGCCGTTGGGCCGCAGGATGGCGTGAGCGCCAGCGCCGGCAGCCGAAGACAGGGTTGGGCCTGTGGTCATAGTGTTCGCTACCGGGTCATAGATATTGGTGCCAGTGGTGGCATTGCCCCGGACAACTAGAAATGTGCCATTGGGCCGCTGAACGGCATGGGCACCAGCTCCGGCATTACCGCCCAGAGCTGGGCCGGCTACAAAGCTATTGGCTACCGGGTCGTAGACGTTAGTGCCTGTGGAATTATTCCCCCGGACAACCAGGAATGTGCCGTTGGACCGCTGGATAGCATGAGCGCCTGCCCCAACGGCCGCCGTTAAATTTGGCCCTGCGGAATAGGCAGCGGCGGGTGTGCCCAAAGCCAGGAACATATCTCCGGGGGTGGTGGACGTATCCAGGTTGGTGCGGATAGAGCCGGCAGTCTCAAAATCAGCCTGGCTGGTCTTTACCAGGTCGACCTCTCCCGGGCCGGCCGGGGCAGGGGCGCTTTGGGTTAAAAAGGGGGCTATTTTAGTGATAGCTGCCCGGGCTGTCTCGGATGGCAGCAGCCGAAGCCCGTATGCCAGCAGATTTACTAAGGCATTACTCTGATTATTATCCGGGTTAATACCTAACGCTGTCTCCAGATTGGGTTGTTGGGGAGCCATCACTAAATCCCAGTCGGACGGTGTGAGGAGGGTGGCAGTAAGGGAAGTTACAGTTTGCTCATTAGTAGGCACGGGGGGGAGGGGGAGAGGTACGGGTACAAGAGGTGCGTTGCTCAGGCTATTTAATAAATTTCTATCGTTCTTAAGTTTGGTGATGCCATATTCAACCCCGGACTCCCGGGTGAGATACGACTCCCACCGTTCCAGGGTTTTAACAGTGGTCAGGTGGGTAGTAGATACGAATGACAACACGGGTACGAGGATAATCAATGCCACCATCATCGCGATGATGGTTATCATCAATATAAAACCCTGTTGGCCGGGCCTATGAGTTGCGCCGTGAATGTAAGGCATATTTACCCCAACACCTCAGGGGGACACATAGGTAGCATCGGCTGAATTGGAGTTTAGAGTGCTATTGCTATTATTAAAAAAATAGAGAGTGTAATTCCCTGCCGGTTGCGGGGCTGCAGTGTTAGCCCAAATAAAAGCGGTATTGGAACTGGCGCTGGCTACGACAGGAGCAGTCACATTTACTGGATTTATGATGCTATCCCCTAGCCCGCTGCCCATCGGCTGGCCGCTATAAATATAAAGTTGGAGTTGAGTCGGCGCCTGGATATTCCAGGTTGCCATGATATTGCCATTACCTGCTGTGGTGATAACTTGCCAGAAACCGGTCCCTTTTTCATGGTAAGTTGGCACAATAACATTCCATGGCTGAGAAGCAGGAGCAGTAGGTTGGCCGGGTTGGTAGCTGCGCGGAACGGAGTAAACAATATTAGCCTGGCGGGTTACGGTGCTGGTGGAACCTTCAAGCGTAGAAGTGATACTCATGGTCAATCCTGTCGGCGCAGACCCGGGGTTCGTCTCCGCTGAACCAGAAAATACCACATCGGCGGCATTGGCTATATGTTTGGCTACGACAACCACACTGCCGTCATCCTCCCGCCGCACCAGTTGGATATCATCGTCGGTGGGGTCCATGTCCTCAAGGCGGTAGGTTATAGAACGGTTATCCGCCGAGGTATTACCCGCCGATTGCCAGGTATGATAAGTAATAGCCAGCGAGTTATTGCCCGGATACCCGGGCGAAGAGCCAATGGTTACTGAGGCTAGAGATGGGCTGGAGCCGGATAAACCCAAATTATTGCCCATAGGGCCTGCTCCGAGGTCTCTTGAAATCCAATCTCCAGAAAGCTGGACATCCTGGGCGGTTGCCAGTTGGGCGCTTTTTTCCACTGGCCCCAAAAAGGTTTGAAAGAAAATACCCGCCAATGCGGGTAGTATGAGCCCTACAACAGAAATAATAACAATCTGCTCAATAAGCGTAGAACCTTTCTGTGAGTCTTTCATCTATCTGCCTTATATGTCTGCAAACGGTTTATTTCATTGCCTCCGTTGCTAACAACGACGGTAACCAATTGCGCTCCCGTTTCAATTTCCCGGGCGATTATTTCCATGTCAAAAATAATGTCCCCCACAGTTATTTGAGCCGGCAAGGATGAATATCCTGGCCCTGGAGTTGAGGTAACTGTTAAATCGTATGCAGCTTGCTTGATACTCTCCAGGTGCGTTCTACCAGCTATCATTGAGCCAACCCGTTCGTCATGGACACCCTGACCCCGCGCTACAGTAGATAGGCCCTGCATTAAAGTAACTCCCAGCACCGATATCAGGGCCAGGGATATCACCAGCTCAATAAGAGAAAAACCCTGTTGATCGGTGGTGAAACGTCTTACAATACGGATGAAATTTATTGATGTCTTTCTCATATTTATTTGATATAAATGAAATGTTATTGTAACCAAGCGGGTAAAATCCATTCATGTTCGTTAAGGGATTTAAGGAGGTTATTTCAGTTAGTTACACATATACATTATATCACATTTTTATTCTTCGTAAATAATTGTAAGATTACTGTAATAATACGCGACAATAAAAATACAACGGACAATATTGCCAAAGGGTTTAGTGGTTGAAGCGGAACAAAATGGCCTCAAGCACACCTCCCGCTATAGCTCTGGGAAGGGCGCGGATACGCCCACAATCTTCAGGTCGGGCGAGTGGATCGATTTCTGCAAGCTTGGTATCTTTTTTTACATATACGCCGCTGCGGATAAGGCCACGAAGAACTCCTTTGATTTCAGCCTTGATAGCCTGCCCTTCAACATAACCGATGATATCACCGGGTGAAACGATTTCACCAATAACCCTATCGGAGGTAAATCGGCCCTCTATTGGAGGATGGAACACCCGTAGAAACGAATGGCCGCCAACGGGGATTGGAATTCCTGTGTTAGCATCAGCGCTTCCATCCATAATAACTTTTCCCAGATTATTGCTGTTGTTTGACTCGATGACAACGTGTACATCCTCACCGGCTGTAAAGCCAGGCCCCAGGCCGATAACCAGTGGGGCATGTTGAATACCGGTACCGGTATTCTTTTTAGCCATTATGGCATCAACAAAGACATGCGGGTGAATCAGGTTCATTATCTGGCTTTCGGGATCGACAAAAATAGGGACTTCCGCCGACGCCCATATTTGAAAAACCTGTTGTGGGTTATCTATTCTTCTGGCTATTATACCCTCGACGGTTTTATATCCATCATAAACCGCTTCGCAGAAAGTGGCTTCCCGTGTGACCGCCAATGGATTGGCAATTTCAGTAATGCACACACGGAAGTGACATTGTGCCAGGCGGTGAGCCACAGCCGTTCCTACCTCTCCGCCGCCTTTTATAAGGATGACAAGATTGAGTTTCTCTAACATCTTTTAGTATGACAATTTTAACATATTCAAAACCTGCTGTCGAAAATACATGGTTTTCCTAACCTGGACAATCCCCGACATGTCGGGCCGGAGGTAAGGTTGAGCTTTAACATGCCACGCTTTGCGCGCCAAGCTCGTTTTGAAATAATCTCTAAAACTATTGCCATTTCTTGGAATAATATTTAAAGTACTATCTTATTCTGCCTTGAAGGTTTAATATAGCTATGTTAAAATATATATTGAATTTGATTACGACACTGGTTCGGTCAGGACATTGAGTATCCTCGAAGCGTTAGAAGCTCGCGGGCTTCGTTATGCTTCACAACTCTTTGCGTGGAACCGCCTGGGTACTTTCTACCTCAAATATTGTATTCACAGGGGAAACTATGCTATTGGAGATTTGACTGAATAATGTTACAAGATAAGACTATGCATCCAGAACAATATACGGCTCAGGATATTCAAGTACTCGAAGGCTTAGACGCTGTTCGGCGCCGACCGGGTATGTATATCGGCAGCACTGATGAAACAGGACTCCATCACCTGGTATATGAAATAGTGTATAACAGTGTGGACGAAGCTCTGGCCGGCTATTGCGATAGAATACAGATTACCCTGGGCAAGGATGGACAGATTGAGGTAGAAGATAACGGAAGGGGAATCCCTGTAGATATACATCCAGCTACGGGGGTCTCAGCTTTAGAGACAGTTATGACCCGTCTTCACGCCGGGGCCAAATTTGGAGGTAAGGTCTATCAGGTATCCGGCGGTCTCCATGGGGTAGGGGCATCGGTGGTAAACGCTCTTGCCTCTCAGTTGGTTATCGAGGTAAAAAGGGATGGGCACGTCTATCGTCAGGAGTATCGAAAAGGGAAACCTTTAGCGCCGGTTGCCGTTGTGGGAGATTCCGCTGAGACAGGGACCAGGACAACCTTTTTAGCCGATACGGAGATATTCTCTAAAATAGAGTATAACATTGACGCCCTCGCCCAGCGGTTCCGCGAGGTTGCTTATCTCAACAAGGGGTTAGAGATAAGCTATGTAGACAAAAGAAAGGACGATAATCCCCCAACCTATACCTTCTATTTCGAGGGTGGGATAGCCAGTTTTGTCCGCCATTACCTGAATAAGGATAAACCACTCCTTCACCCCACACCGGTGTATTTTTCTCAGTCCATAAACGGCACCGGCATCGAAGTGGCTATTCAATATAATGATGGCTATAGTGAAACTGTCTTCAGCTTTGCAAACTGTATCCATACCCCTGAAGGAGGGAGCCACCTTACCGGCTTTCGTTCAGCTCTTACCAGGGTATTGAATGACTATGCCCGGAAGATGAAACTAATCAAGGAAGAGGAGGCGAACCTTCAGGGCGATGATGTTCGGGTTGGCCTCAGCGCCATAATTAGCGTCAAAGTCCGCGAGCCTCAGTTTGAAGGGCAGACTAAAAACAAGCTGGGGAACCCCGAGGTTAAGGGCCAGGTTGAGACGGTGGTAGGCGATTTTCTGGGCCGTTACCTTGAAGAGTATCCAGCCGATGCCAAAGCTATAATAGAAAAATGTACCACTGCTGCCAAGGCGCGGGAGGCGGCGCGGAAGGCGCGGGATATGGTCCTGCGTAAAGGGGCTCTGGAATCTACAACACTGCCCGGTAAACTGGCGGATTGCTCAGAAAAAGACCCTGCTTTAAGCGAGCTGTATATTGTCGAAGGTGAATCAGCCGGGGGCTCAGCCAAACAGGGCCGGGACCGCCGTTTCCAGGCTATACTTCCGTTAAAAGGTAAAATCCTCAACGTGGAGAAAGCCTCAATCGATAGGATATGGGCGCATGAGGAAATCCGGGCGCTCATCGCTGCCCTGGGGGTCAGCCCCAATGACCAGGCGGATATCACCAAGCTGAGATATCACCAGGTAATCATTATGACCGATGCCGATGTGGATGGCTCCCATATACGAACCCTGCTCCTCACCTTTTTCTACCGGCAGTTGAAGAAGGTAATTGAGGATGGACACCTGTATATAGCCCAACCCCCCCTCTATCGCATCCAGGCGGGCAAGGATATCCACTGGGTATATTCGGATCAGGAGAAAGAAGAAACGCTCAAACAGTTAGCGGGCAGCAGAAAAATTGAAATCCAGCGCTATAAGGGTTTGGGTGAAATGAGCCCGACGCAGCTCTGGGAGACCACCATGGACCCTGAGAGACGTACCATGCTCAGAGTAAACATCGAGGATGCAGCAAAGTCCGATGACCTGTTCACCAAGCTCATGGGCGAAGAGGTATTACCCCGAAAGCAGTTCATCCAGCTATACGCCAGTTCTGTACGAAACCTGGATGTGTAAGGGCACGATGCATCGTGCCCTTACAAGAGGCAGGGAGCAAGAGGCCAGAGGGTTGGTAAGGGCGATATGGACACTGTTGACCGGTTCCTGACATATCCTCATAATTGGTTAGACAAATCGTAAATTACATCACGAAGTATGAAACCCATGCACCTTCTCTACCTTTGTACCTTTCGCATTTTGTTTGCCCCGGTGCTTCGGGTGGGCCTAAGGGGGTAACCGGCCAATCGCTGTGTGTTACGCTGTCATTCTGGAGCGAAGCGAAGAATCTCAGGGTGGAGGGTGTGCCACCTTTAGTTTCTCGGATATAAAGATTGTTTATTACTTTCTACCCCTCCCTGAGATCCTTCGTCGTCCCGATAACTCGTGACTTTCCCTCCGAGTAAAACATCGGAGTCCGATACCCGCTCGGACAGGATGACATGAGAGCATCTATGTTCGTGACAATGTCGGATTGAAAAAACCTTAAAGTAAAAAGGAGGCGGAATTTGGCGTACAAAACTCTTCTGCTGGAGAAAAAAGGTAAAATCACCGTCCTCACCTTCAACCGTCCTGCCCGGCTCAATGCAGTCAATGCTACCATGAATACGGAGATTCCACGAGCTATCCAGGAGGTGGCAGCGGACGATTCCTGCCGGGTGCTTGTCCTTACCGGTTCAGGGCGAGGGTTCTGCGCCGGAGGCGATTTCCGGGGCGACGAGGACAGCCTGATAGGGTCAGAGACGGTCCAGACCGCCAACCGCACAGCCGGCAGCGCGGCCAAACTGGTGCGCGGCTACACCCGCCCAATTGCCCTGGCCCTGATGCAGCTAAATATCCCCACGGTCGCTATGGTTAACGGAGTGGCGGTAGGCCAGGGCTTCTCAATGTCCCAGGCCTGCGACATCCGCATTGGCTCAACGAATGCCCGCTTCCGGGTGGGCTGGACGGTGCGCGGCCTGGCGGCTGCTTTTGGCGATACCTGGATGCTGCCCAGAATTATCGGATTAGGCCGTTCTCTGGAGCTGATATACACCGCCCGCTTCCTTGAATCAGAGGAGGCGTTCCGTATAGGTTATCTGAACAAACTGGTCCCTCCCGAAAAGCTGGAGGAGGAGACTATGGAGATGGCCAACCAACTGGCCAACGGCCCGGGCGTGGCCCTGCGTCTGGACAAATGGGCTACCTATGCCGGACTCAACATGGATTTTGGCGCCGCCCTGGATATGCTGGCTGTCTCCCAGGGGATAGCCCTCACCAGCGATGACTTCAAGGAGGCTACCAAAGCCTTTCAGGAGAAGCGGGAACCGGCATATAAAGGGAATTGAGAGATGAGATGTGGGAGCAAAGGTGTAAGCAGATATAGTGGTCGCGATTATGGCTCAGAAATAATAGAGCCATTTGCCGGTATTTGCAGTAAACGAAAACCCCCTACCCCCTTTACGTAAAGGGGGTGTCCCGATACGCAGGCGCATCGGGACGGGGGATTTTTGAAGTCGCTTCTAATAGAGCGGACAATCATGGGAATTGGACTGACACATTACACCTATACCCCTCCGATGCTTCGGGGGGGTATAATTGTTTTAAAATACACCGGGGGGAAGGCTAAATGTTAGATATTAAACTAATCCGTGAGAACCCGGACCTGGTGCGCGATGCCCTGCAGAAGAGGGGCGATGATACTAAGCCTCTGGAGGAAATACTCTACATAGATAAACAGCGGCGCGAAATACTGGTTAAGGTGGAAAATCTTAGAGCGGAGCATAGAAAAGCCAGTAAGCAACTGGGTACCAAAAGTCAAGAAGATCGACAAACAGCTATTGCTGAGCTTGCTGTAAGGTCTGAAGAGATAAATAAGATTGAGGAGCAAATCACCAAATGGGAAAGTTCGCTAAACGAGCTTCTCCTCCGCATCCCCAATATCCCCGATAAGTCCGTTCCCATCGGGAAAGGCTCCGAGGACAACAAGGTGCTGCGTACCTTTGGCGACATACCGGAGTTCCCCTTCAAGCCCCTTCCGCACTGGGAGATCGGTGAGAAGCTGGGCATCATAGACTTCGAGCGCGGCGTCAAGCTCTCTGGCACCCGCTTCTATGTGTTGCGGGGCCTGGGTTCCCGCCTCCAGCGGGCCCTTATCAATTTCATGCTGGACATACACGTAAAAGAGCATGGCTATACCGAGATCTATCCGCCATTTATGGTTAAGGGCCAGTGCCTTTATGGAGCCGGCCAGCTACCCAAGTTCGGCGATAACCTCTATCACGACGCTGAGGAGGACCTGTGGTGGGTGCCGACCGCCGAGGTGCCGCTGACCAACCTGCACAGGGATGAGATTCTACCCCCGGGTAGCTTGCCTATCTACTATGCGGCCTATACCGCCTGTTTCCGCCGCGAAAAAATGGCGGCGGGCAAGGATACAAGGGGCATCAAAAGGGGACATCAGTTCGACAAGGTGGAAATGTATAAATTTGTGGAGCCGGACAAATCTTTTGATGAACTGGAGAAGCTGGTCCATGACGCTGAGGATGTGGTGCAGAAATTAGGCCTGCCCTACCGCATTATCCAGCTTTGCACTGGTGACATTGGATTTGCCTCGGCTAAGACATATGACATTGAAGTCTGGGCATCCGGCTGCGAGGAGTGGCTGGAGGTAAGCTCCTGCTCCAACTGCGTTGATTTCCAGGCACGCCGCGCTAACATCCGCTTTCGCCCCGAACCAACGGCGAAGCCACAGTTTCCCCATACCCTTAATGGCTCAGGGCTGGCGCTGCCCCGGATAGTCATATCCATATTGGAGAACTACCAGCAGGCCGGTGGCAGCGTTGTGGTTCCGGAGGTATTGCGGAAGTATATGGGGGTGGAGGTCATCAAGTAGCTTCAATAGCCAGGGGGTAATAGTTTTGGTCAGGAAATTAAGACTTGTTCTCTACCTTAAAGACGAGGAAATAAAGAACCGAATAAAGATTGCAGCGGCTAAAAGAGGCAAAAGCATTACCGCTTATTGCACGGAGGCCATAAAGAAGCGTCTAATCAAGGACGAAGCGGCAACCGGTAATACAGACGAAGAAAAAAAGGAACTGCTTGCCAGGATGGACAGGTTAGCACGGGAAATAGGGCCTATAGGAATGAGCGTCACCGAACTTATTGATGAAGGCCAGCGCAGGTAGGAATGATTCATTCCATATAGCTTCCGATAAATAAGAGGCAACAAAAATATTGCTGATAATTCGAAAAAAATTCTTCCACGGGTGGGCAATTGTTGCCGCTCTTTTTCTGGTTGGTTTTGCCGAGGTCGTGACCTTCAACCCTGTCCTGGCGGTAATGATGAAGCCCATGGCAGCGGAAATGGGCTGGTCCCGGACAGCCATAGTTGGCGCTCTATCGGCCGGTTCGGTGGTCAGCGGTGGGGTGGCTCTAATTGTGGGCCCAATCCTGGACAGGAGAGGCGCCCGGGGAACGCTGGTGCTGGGGATAGCAATAATGGGCTTATGTCTTATCGGCATATCCCAGGTAACTGCGCTGTGGCAATTCTACATGCTTTTCGGACTAGCACGCGCCATCTCTGCGGGGATTGTAGAACTGGCTATATCGGTGACGATTGCGAACTGGTTCATTAATAAACGGGCCAGGGCCTTTGGCATAGCAACGACCGGACCTCGAATCGGGCTGGCCTGCATCCCTCCATTGGCTCTGCTGTTGATGTCGGGGATGGGCTGGCGGGGAGCCTGGGTCGGGCTGGGTATCACTACCTGGTTAATGGGCATTTTGCCAGCCGTTTTGTTCCTTGGCCGGCGCCCCGAGGACTTTGGACTGGTGCCCGATGGCGGCACAGGCCACAAAAAAGTAGAATCCTCCGCCCCTAATCAATCACCTTCGATAAAACCAAGCAGTACACTAAAAGCCGATCGTTCCTGGACGGTAAGGAAGGCACTGGGGAGCATGTCTTTCTGGATGCTCACCGCAGGCCAGGCAATAGTTACCCTGGCGAGTGGGGGCGTGAATATGCATCAGCTACCTCACCTTACTGACCGGGGCATCCCTCCGGCAGTAGCCGTAGGAGCTATCTCCAGCTATGCCATGTGGGCTATGGTCGGGGTATTGTCCTGGTCCTTTCTGGCCGAGAGGTGGGGCGTACGGCGTTGCCTGATTGTAAGCCTTGTTCTTTCTGCCATGGGGGTTTTTGTCCTGTCCAGGGTGGATTCGGTGGCTATGGCCTTTTTTTACTCCGCCTTCTACGGTCTGATGTTTGGCGGCGAAATGGCGTTATTTCCACTTGCCTGGGCAGACTATTTCGGCCGTGCTTCCCTGGGAACTATCAAGGGTATATCCCGGCCTATTGTTATGGTATTTAATGCAGCCGGGCCTTTGTTTGGGGGATGGATATATGATACCACTGGCAACTACTGGATAGCCTTCGTGGTGTTTATAATTTCCTTTTTAGCTGGGGCTGCTCTCATATTTGCCTCCAGTCCGGACCGACCGTCCAGAGCTATGTAGATGACGTCGCAGACTCTCGATTTATCGGAGGAGTAAAGCTGACCTGCGGATAGGGCAGTGATATAATGGCTCGGAAGGCGGAGTAAGTAGACTGGGGGGTGATGTATAGTGGTGGAAGTCGTCGTTGGTATTATATTGGGTTGTATGTAATAATGCGAGATTTAGATAAACAGTTAATCGAGCAATTAGAATTCCTTTCTGAAAAAGATGTTGAAGATATGGGAAAATGGATTAGCAACTTTTTACAAGAACATAAGCCATAAATATGCGGAAAACGTAAATGACTAAAATACCAAGGAAGAAAAAACCGTCATATATTCAATCAGACAGTCAACGAACGGAAAGAAAAAAAGGCTATTTTCATTTGTGGGCATGGCTTCCGACACAGCAACGGATGTGGCACGCAAGCACGATGAATATTATGCCGAGGCCATATGGGAACACTTGAAACGCGCAAGACGTAAAGATATAGATATAAAGGCTTAATATAGATGCGCATCCTCACTATAGACGTTGGCGCCGGCACCCAGGATATTCTGCTCTTCGATAGCTCTCAGCCTCTGGAGAACGCTATCCAGCTTATTATGCCCTCACCCACCCGGATTATAGCTGCTCAGATTCGGCAGGCCACCGCCTCTCGTAAACCTATCTTGCTCTTCGGTGTTACGATGGGGGGTGGCGCCAACCACTCTGCTCTGAAAGAGCATCTGGCAGCGGGATTATCGGTTTACGCGACTCCGGAAGCGGCCCAGACCTTTAACGATGATCTGGAGCATGTGGCAAGCTGGGGGGTTAAGATTGTCTCTGAGGACGAGGCTAGAAAGGTCAAAGATGTAACCCGCATTGAGACTAGAGACTTAAATTTAGAGGCTATCGCCAGCGCCCTGAAACCCTTCGGAGTGGACTGCCATTATGATGGAGTCGGGGTGGCGGTATTGGACCATGGCGCTGCCCCGCCGGATGTCTCCGACCGCATCTTCCGCTTCCAGCATCTGCGCCGGGTGGTGGAAAAAGAGAATAATCTTCTGGCCTTCGCTTATATGTCCAACAAAATTCCCAAATACCTGACTCGAATGAAGGCGGTAGTAAAGTCATATAGGTTCAAAGCGCCGCTGCTTCTCCTGGATACTGGCGCTGCTGCCGCCATAGGTAGTCTGGAGGATAGAGAGGTGGCCAAACACCCGCACCGGCTCTTGGTGAATCTGGGTAATTCTCACACACTGGCTTTCCATATGGACGGCAATTCTATTCTGGGCCTTATGGAACACCACACCGGAGGCGTAACACGCCACAGCCTGGACGGCTATCTGGAGAAGCTGAGCCGGGGGGTTGTGGAATCGGACGAGGTATTTAACGATGGCGGCCACGGTAGCTTTGTTATCCGGGCCAAAAGGGGCCGCCCTTTTCTTTCGGTTACTGGCCCAAGGCGGATTCTGATGCGTGATTCCCGCCTTACCCCCTATTTTGCAGCACCCTACGGCGATATGATGCTAACTGGCTGCTTTGGTCTACTGAGGGCCTTTGCCCACAAGGCGCCTGCCTGGCGCGAGGAGATAGAAGAGGCGCTAAAGAAAGGGTAACTGGTTATGCACCTACGCTATCCTCCATCAGCTTTACATACATATCTTCGAGGGCGGACTGCCGTACCGAGAGGTCTATCAACGCCCAGTTCTTCTCGGATATTTCTTGTAAGAGCGAGGCTATGTGGCTGACATCCCCGGCCCGGAAAACGTAGTTGTCCCCCTGTTTTTCATAGCTCAGTTCGGCATCGGCTTTGAATATGACCTCATACTGCCGCTTCCCAAGCTTTTCTCTGATGGAATCCATGGTCTCGCAGATATAGAGCTGACCGTTTTTCATGATAGCGACACGGTGGCAGATGTATTCGATGTGGAACAGGTTGTGGGCGCTTAACACAATAGTTTTGCCCTGGGCATTCAATTTCTTTAAGTAATCTATAACAAAAAAGGATGTCAGCGGGTCCAGCCCGGAGTTAGGTTCGTCCAGCACTAACAGTGACGGGTCGTGCAATAAAGTGCGGGCGATAGCGACCTTTCTCTTCATGCCCTTGGAAAGCTCACCGGTATATTTGTTTTTGTCGGTGAACTTTAATGAGTGAAGGAGGGATTCCATACGTTCGTTCGCAACCGAGCGGGCCAGGCCGTAAAGCTCCGAGAAGAAGGTGAGGTATTGCCAGACAGTCATGTTCTCATAGAGCGGGCTTTCCTCAGGCAGATAGCCTATATGTTTCTTGACCCGGGTGCTATCCCTGGTCATGTCCTGCCCCATAACCTCGATTGTGCCCGATGTAGGTGTAATAAGCCCGACCATCATTTTAAGCGTCGTTGTTTTCCCGGCGCCGTTGTGGCCAATCAAACCCAGAATCTCACCATCCCTGATTTCCAGGTTGAGGTTATTGACAGCGGTGAAATTTCCGTATAACTTGGACACAGCGTTTAGACGGGCGATTGGATTCATACTAATATCACTCTTACCCTGCCCTCTCCCATGACGGGAGAGGGAAATAAAGTTTTGCTTTCGGGATAAGCATGAAAAATATTTTAACTATATCCAAATGGGAAGTCTCCCGTGTAAGAGCCCGCTTTAGCGGGAGGTCTCGGTTTATCATTCTGGCCATACTACTCCTGGGTCTTGTCAGCGCTTACCTAATTTACCACCAGGGCCTGGCAATATGCAAGGGCCTCTACACGATCGGCGTTTCTGCCGATGCGCCGGTAATAACAGATAAGTGCTTTAATACCATTGGAACCGACCCGGCAACCGGCCAGATGCTGCTCCGGGAGAAGACTATAGATTTATATGTGAACGGCAATAAAATACTGTTTAGGGAAGATATTAACTCGCAATACGCTGTTGGGGCTTTACAAAAGTATTTGGAACGGCAGGAATTGCTCAGGATTGCCAACCAATATGAGATGAACAGGGCCTTCCCCCTGCGCATCGAGGTCAGGTATCTGGAGGGGCCAGAAACCAACAAAGGCATGGCGCCACGGATTACAGAACCTGAAGAGACTCCAACGCCACTACCGAATATTCCGGAGCAACCGAGCAGACCAGGAACATCACCACCCGTAACGCCCAGCGCCTCCGATGCAGTGGTTGAGCAACAGTTGAACGAACTGTTAAAAAGCAACAGGTTACCTGAATTCAAGGCTGAATTTGTATCGGAAAATGAGATTATTATCCCATCTTTGATGACGCCTCCGATACCTTTAGCCCAGGTAATTATCGCTTTCCTGTATATTATTCCACTTTTCTTCGTGAGTGTTTTTTTTACCAGCAGCTTCACAGAGGAGAAGATTAACCGGAAGCTGATAGTCCTCCTGTCGACTCCGGTGTCCCGGTTAGAAATCATCCTGGGCAAGATGTTGCCTTACCTTGTCTATTCAATAGTTGTCATCGTGGGAATCACGTTGGCCCTTAAGGGAAATGTTTTACTTGGCCTTGCCATATTCATTCCGGTGATGTTGTTTATCTTCTCAATATATTTAATAGTTGCATTGACTTACCGCACATTTAAGTACCAGACATTTTTCTCGGTTTTAGCCCTATCGACCATTACACTTTACCTGGTTGTGCCAGCGATGTTCGCAGGCGTGAACGAACTTAGCTATATCTCACCCCTGACCCTGGCAGTGGAGATGTACCGGGGAGTTTCGTTTGGAATCGGCCACTATTTTCTGGCTACGGCTCCGTTGTATATAGTTTTCCTCCAGGTAATGTTTATTGGTACACGAGTCTTCAACGAACAATATCTGATGGGTTTCAAACCTCTTCATGCCAAGGTAGCCGAGGCGCTCTACCTGGTTATTGACAAGAAACACCTGAATGTATCGGTGTTATTGTTGGGCCTGTTTATTGTGCCTGTGGTATTCGTTACCGAGTTAGTATCTATCGTCTTTGCCTCTAATATCCCCTTGACTTCAGCTTTGTTATTGCTAATTGTCATATCAGCGATTATCGAGGAGATTGCTAAGTCCCTGGGTATCCTGGTGCTTTTGCAGAACAATGCTGTTAAAAGACAGAGGAATGTGGCAATACTTGCGGCGCTGGCGGCGGTGGGGTTTCTAATTGGAGAGAAGCTGTTGCTCTTTTTTGCCCTGGGAATATTATCCGAATCTGTGTTCATGTCGGCTGTTTTCGGTAGCGGACTGTTGATTATACCGCTGACTCTTCACGTAGTCAGCACTGTCGTTGTTGGAGCCGTAACTATGCGCCTGGGTACAAGGTTCTATCTGCCGGCAGTATTGGTCGGTTCGGCAATTCATGTCATATACAACTTAAATGTGATAAAGGCGTTTCTATGAACGAATATTTTATATTGTTGAAACGGGAGCTCAGGTCAATACTCAAGGAGAAGACCATAGTTTTTGCAATTATCATTCAGTTCTTTATCGCTTCCTTCTCCTCCATCATCCTGGTGGGTGTCATGGCTTTTTATGACCCATCTTCCATCGGGGAGACCTCCCGGGTGACTTTCAATGTGGGAGTTGTCAGCGACACGAATAACAGATTACGTAGCTATCTAAGGGAAGGACGTATCAGGGTCAGGTCTTTCCCCGACCTTCCTGCAGCGGAGGAGGCATTCCGGGCCGGACAGGTGGATACCGTTATTGTCATACCGGAGAGCCAGTCGGGGGTTGTGGATATGAAGCTCTTTTTGCCCACTATGGATGTGAAAAAGACCATTATACTTCTAAAACTTAACGGGCCTTTGAAAAAATATGAGAACTATCTGCGGGAAACGAATGGCATCAGGCTAAACTATCAGGAAACAAAGGGTAAATCTAACACTACCTACGAGTTCCTGTATTCGGTCATTATTCCCATATTGATGCTATTCCCGGCGCTCATAGCTGGTAGCATTGTTATTGACACTGTATCGGAGGAATTCGAAAATAAGACCTTTGATACGCTGGTATCTGCACCGGTGTCGCTAGGCCAGATATTTGCCTCAAAACTATCCGCAGCCGTCGCCACTGTGGTCGTGCAGGTTATAATGTGGTCGGCCCTGCTGAGGCTGAACGGGCTTCCCATACAACGGACGGCTCTGGTGATACCCTTTGCGGTGGTAATTGCTACCATAGTCTGCTTCGTGGCTGCCATAATCTCGCTTTATTTCAAGGATAGAGAGCGGTCCCAGTTCGTTTATTCTATTGTACTTGTCATGGGGGTAGGTGGAAGCTACTTTCTGGATGCGTCACCCTTTAGCCTCATTACGCGGCTGGCGGCTGGCGTACCCAACGTGGGGGCGCTGGAGGTGGCGCTCTATTTATTGCCTCTCGTCCTGATAGGTTTAGCCTTCTTCAGGGTATCAAAAAGGCTTGTGCTGGCGCATTATTGAATAAGGGACTTGACCATTCCAGGTTGTCGTAGGGGCGGGTTTCGAACCCGCCCGCCGGGGCGGTCTGGTTATAAACCTGACCCTACATTAAAAATACATCTTTTTATCGTTCGTGGGTGTCCCCGATGCATCTGGATATCAAATATTGCTTAGAAAATAGACGGTCTCAATGTCATTCTGAACAAAGTGAAGAATCTCTCGCCGTAGCGAAATACTTAACGACAGGCATACAGGAGATTCTTCGTCGCTTTGCTCACTCTCCGAGTGAAACATCGGAGTCCGATACCCGCTCGGACAGAATGACAGATTGAAGTATTATTTTCATCCTTAATGACGCCCCTTAGCAGGGGGGGCATGGACCCCCTGAAAAGAAAAGCAAACAATTATCAAATTACATGAAATAAAAAAAGGAGGGTATCAAACCATGGCAGACCATACTCAACAACATGCGGAGGCTCCTGGCTATGTATACGGGGAACTGAACCGGCTTAGCCAGCCACAGGCAAAGAAAACTCCGGTGGACTATAGCCGTTATCAGACCCTCAAAATTGAGAAACAGGACAGGATAGCTATTGTAACCTGGAACCGTCCGGCAGCCCTGAATACCATCAACCACCAGATGCACCTGGAATTGGAGGATATCTGGCTTGATTTGCAACGGGATGAAGATGTTCATGTAGTGGTTACTACAGGAGCGGGTCGGGTCTATTCAGCAGGTGGCGACCTTAAAGCCCAGCGGGAGAGCCTGGTCAACAATACATTTTATGTCAACCACTACATGGCCCGCAGGCTCATCTTAAATATACTCTCCCTCGATAAACCTATCATCGCTGCCTTGAACGGCGATGCGATCGGTCTATCGGCAAACTTGGTCCTGTATCACGATGTCATCATCGCCGAGGAGAATGCGCGGCTTGGCGACCCCCACGTCCGTGTTGGACTGGTGGCAGGGGATAGCGGTTGTATCGTCTGGCCGATGCTCGCCGGGTTGGCCAAGGCCCGGGAATTGCTCCTCACCGGAGACCTTATTGGGGCGAAACAGGCTGAAAGCCTGGGGATTATTAACTATGCCTTACCTAAAGACCAGGTCATGCCGAAAGCTATGGAATTTGCAAAACGTCTGGCCTATGGCCCTACACGGGCTATCCGCTGGACCAAGGTGTGTTACACCAAACGGCTTCGGGATGAAGTGAATATGGTCCTGGATGCATCTCTGGGACTGGAGTTCGCCGAGACTTTTGGCCGGCATGACCACCTGGAGGCCGTGAGCGCCTTTACCGAAAAGCGGGAGCCCCATTACACCGGAGAATAACTTATAAACCTCTCGCCCCTTTGGGGAGAGAATTAGAGAGAGGGCACATGGGCGCGCTTCGAAAATCCCTCTCAATCTCCCTTTTCTAAAGGGAGAGGCAACCTCCCCCTTTAGAAAAGGGGGTGCCGAAGGCAGGGGATTTTTTTTCGAGGAGAGCATCCATGGTTACTGTAGAAGATGTCATAAATAAACTGAAAACCCTGGCCAGGCAAGACCAGTTGGAGGGAATGGCCAGATTTGGCATAGCGATTGAACGGAGGCTCGGGGTGTCCGTCCCCGACATGAGAAAAGTAGCCCGAGAAGTGGGGAAGGACCACCCGCTGGCGCTAGCTCTGTGGAAGACCGGTATAGCTGAAGCCAGAATGTTGGCATCAATGATTGACGAACCCGATAAGGTAACAGAGAAACAGATGGAGGACTGGGTTAAGGACTTCAACTCCTGGGATGTCTGCGACCAGGTATGCGATAATTTATTTGAAAAAACCCGTTTTGCCTGGAAAAAGATAATAGATTGGTCCGACAGGGAAGAGGAGTTCGTCAAGAGGGCTGCTTTTGCTCTGATAGCCTGCCTCGCCTGGCACGATAAAAAGGCCCAGGACAATCAATTCATCGGTTTGTTTCCATTGATAATAAAAGCCGCTACCGACGAACGTAATTTCGTGAAGAAAGCTGTCAACTGGGCGCTGAGGAATATCGGAAAGAGGAATGCCAACCTGAATAAAGCGGCTATAGAAACAGCCGAAGAGGTCAAGAAACTCGATTCAAAATCTGCCCGGTGGGTTGCTTCTGATGCTATTAGGGAGCTGGAGAAACGGGAAATGAGAAATGAGAGGTGAGATGTGGGAGAGTGGAGTGACTACTATGGAATACCAGTACGACCCAAAAGCTGATTGTGCATATATTCTGATTAATTTTTACCGCATAGTTACTCCAAGAAGATTGATGAGACAAGATTTATTGACTATGCAGCAGAGGGAACGATTATAGGTATAGAACTACTTTATATTAGTAACGGGGTAGATATATCCTGTTTACCACCCGAACCTGAAATAGCCAAACTACTGGAAAAATATAACGTAAAGGTCTATTGTAAATAGTAATATTTACTTGCTTTTAGATCGTAAGATATATTTAACACAAGATCGGTTTTGTGGAAGGAGGTAATATGGATAAAGCTGTGGGCAACACTATGCAGGAGGCGATTTCAAATGCGAGACGCTGGCTTAAGAGGGCCAGGTTAGATTATGATGGATTTGAAAAGATTATAGGTAAGCAATATTTACAGAATAAAAATATCCGTCCTCATGACCCTGCATTATCATTGTATCTACTTCAGCAAGCAATAGAGAAAACAGTTAAGTCTATTGCTGTGGCATCAGGTTCCTTTAAAGAAGAGGACCTGGTTCGAGAATATCAGCACCATACGCTAAAATTGTATTTAGATTTTTCTTTAAAGCTCTTAGATTTGCCTTTGGCCCAGGTGCTCGCATTTATGCCTGGTTTTAACCAACCAAAAATTGATGAAGCACGTATTAAATTAGATGAAATAAAGAAAAATACCCTAGGTACGAAGCGCCGTCCTGTGCAAGCGCCCGACTGGTGGGTAGAGTATGCTACATTACCTCCGGATGCTGTAGAGAGGATGCTATCAATCTTGATTAATATACGTAAAGGTATGGTCACGGTAATACATAAAAACGTTAGTGGTAGGTCTCGATTGAATATCGCTGTGATTGAAAGCTATTCAAATAATCCAACAACAACTAATTTGAAAGATTTGTTGTCCCCAATGCTCCGCGTAAATGATTTGGAAGAAAGCTATTTCAATATTGCAGAAAAAATCATTAAACAGGTATCTGGTAATGATTTTAGTAAACTTCTAAAGGAGGTTTTAAACAAGGAAAGAGAATCGTTAGTAACTCCATCTATCAGGATAAAACGAGAAGACCTGGATAGCGTATTCCTGCCTGCTTGGGCTGTAGCAGCCCTAAGCGTACTATCGGCATTAACCTTTCCACACGAGAGTTCGGTTAGATACCCGTCTTTTGGTCCGATGTCTGAAACAAAATTAGATTGTGAACGATACACTGAAAAGCTCGGTGTGGTTGCTCACATCAGGGAAGTTGGATATGTGACAAAAATGGTTCTCGCTGATATGGAAAGTGTTCTAGAACCGATTGCTTTGACTTTTTCACAATATACTAAACATTCTAGATACGTCAACTAGATTAAGGTGTGTCAATTTAGAAAGCTAGTTATGCTGTTTGTTCTGTTTTACCTGCTTCGTCACCTCCACCAGTCAGTGCGCTTGGCTATTTCTTTTCAAAGTCTCTTTTTGGTATTCCCAGGTCTCTCAGGATTTTGGAAATTGTCCCTGGTCTCAAATCTTTGCTGCCCCAATTGGGTACTGTAGTCCGGTGACCAGTAGCTAAGCGTATCCAGATTTCATGGTCACCTTTAGCATGCCGGTCAAACGCACACCCCGAACTCCGCAAACGACTCGTGAGCTCGTGGTAATTCAAAGATAAACAGTAACCTCTGTGGTAACCTTTGGACCTACCAGTTCATAGGCTGTTTCTTCTACCGCTTTAGGGAGAATGTGCCCGTGGCTTTCATACGATTTAATGAACTCGCTGGCCACACTCTGTAGGTTTTCCAGCGCCTGCGCGGCCGTATCGCCCCAGGCGCGGCAACCCGGCAGTATAGGTACTTCTGCCAGATACTTGAATTCGGTATCTTCCGAAGGCTCATAAACCGTTACAGGCAACCTGTATTGTTTCATACCCCTTCAACCTCAAAGCCACTATAGCAACCAGCCCCAGACATGTCAATTCGTATTCGTAGGGGCGACTCTTGTAGTCGCCCAGTGACCCGATATAAAGGACACCCTATTGATCGGAATCACTGCCCCGCCTTCACTAGCCGCGTAACCTCCACCAACCGTTGCGCCAGGTTGCGCGCACCGATAAGGCCGTATTCGTCCCTGAGCACTCCTGTCCGCTCTTTAGGGTTAAATACGCCGGTGCCGCCCTCGCTGGATAGACCGACTGCTCCAGTCGGCGCTCCAAGGCCGATGTGGGGGGCTACGGGGATTATGCCCTGTATCAGATATAGAGTAATAATAGTCATCAGGGCTTCCTCACCGCCCAGGTGCCGGTACCAGCTCACAGCCAGCGCCCCGCCCACCTTATTGATCAGCTTCCCTTTGTAATAGTTGCCGTGGGCAAAGATGCGGCAGCGGTCGAGGAAATTCGCCAGGTAGCCGGAGAGGCGGGTAGAGTATACCGGAGTACACAACAGCAGGCCGTCGGCCTCCATAAGTTTGGGGTAAAGCTCCAGCATATCGTCAGACTGGTTGCAGAACTTGCCCTCGGACTGTTTGGCGACGCACCAGTTGCAGTGCTTACACTCGCGGATTTCCTTGCCTGCCAGGGAGATAAGCTCGGTGGTGACGCCGCCGCAGGCCTCAGCGGCCTTGAGGGCTTCCGACAGAAAAGCTTCAGCGTTGCCTTTTTTGACCGGGCTGCCAACAATGCCCAGGATTTTGATGTCCATATATCTAACTCCTTATGGTGGGTGGCTCCGGATCCCCCTATATCCCCCTTACTAAGGGGGACTCAGGGGGATTCTCCCTTTCTTCGTCGCTTTCTTCGCCTCATTCCACATCTCATTCAATTGTTCAAAGGAGAGCTTATCCATGTTTTGCCCCCGCTCCCGGTAGGCTGACTCCATCCAGGCGAAGCGGCGGCGGAATCGCTCATTGGCCCCTCTCAAGGCCATCTCCACATCCACCCCTTGCCTTCGTATTATGTTAACTAAAACAAACAGTAAATCGCCGAATTCCGCCTCTTTTTCCTGCTGGCTTTCGGCCTGTTTAATCTCATTTATTTCCTCGGCTAACTTATCCAGGATGTCGTCCGCCTCTTTCCAGTCGAAACCGACGCGGGCTACGCGTTCCTGAATCTCCTGGCTGTAGGCCAGGGCAGGCATGTGCCGGGGCACGCTGGACAGGATAGAGGCATCAGCGGCTCTTTCATTCTTCTTAAGATGCTCCCATCGGTCTAAAACCTCCTGGGCAGTATTTAATTTATCATTGCCGAAGACGTGGGGGTGGCGGCGGATGAGTTTGGCGCTGATTCCCCGCAGGACATCCTCCAGTTCGAACTCCCCCGCTTCCGAGGCAATCCGGGCATGGAGCACAATCTGCAAAAGCAGGTCGCCCAACTCCTGAGATAGTTTCTTGGGGTCGGCCTCGTCCAGCGCCTCCAGCACCTCGTAACACTCCTGGAGCAGGCTCTCTCTGAGGCTGGAATGGGTTTGCTGTCGGTCCCAGGGGCAGCCACCATCGGGGCTGCGTAGTTGGGCGATAATGTCCCGCAGGGTAGAGAATTCGCCCAGGGATTCGGGGGTGGGGGTAGAGAATGCGGGTTCTGCCATATCTTTAAACCGGAACCAGTCCGGGGATATGTTCCAGGGGGCGCACCAGCTTCATGGACAGGGCCTCCGGCTGGCACTTCAGGACGCACAGGCCGCAGCCCCAGCACTTCTCGGCATCAATCACAGCCCTGGGTTTTACTGAACCCGGGCCCTGTTTGATTTCTATAGCATGGAAAAGGCACCGCTCAACACAGTCGGGACAATCGCCAGTGCACTTAGCTGTGTCAACAACCGTTTGGAACCGGCTTTTTGCCAGGCGTTTTCCCACTGAGATACCGTGCTGAGTCAGCGGCGCCCAAACAACGCAGCAATCATCACAGCAGTTGCACATGAAGCGGTTGTGCATATAATTGGAGTTGATCCACGTATGCACCTGCCCCTCGTCCTCTGCTTTATCGGTCAGACGCAACGCCTCCTCTACGGTGATGTGGCGGGCAATCCCCTGAGGTATGAAAATGTCAGCCATCACATCGAACATAAAACAGGTATCCAGAGCGCCATGACACTTCTGTACCACGACCCGGCAGGGGCAATCAACTATAGCGATAACTTTGGCAGCTTTGATTAGCTCCCGTACATCCTCGCAGGCGTGCAGCACAGAAGTATCTTTGATTGCTTTATAAGCGGGTATAACCCGTTCTTCAGGCATGGGTTTGGCGGCAAAGGTCTGAGCGAGCTGCGGATACCAGTCTTTGTAGAAATCCAGCCAAAGCTCGATCATCCGTTTGCCCTCAGGAGTGGCCGGATTGTAGGCACAAACGGTATAGAAAAGCATATCTGGGACAGCCCAGAATTTATAGACCGGCGGTAGGGAATGCTCTTTGGGGTAGGCAATCCCGCGGCGTAAAAGGTCATCCAGCGCCGGGGTCAGTTCTTTCATAGGTATATTGAGCCGGCTGGAAAGGTCTTCGGCAGTGGCTGGCATCTCTACGGCAATCCTGGCCTGGAGAGGATTCAGCAGGAACTCCAGCAGGCGGCGGTAGCTTACAGAATCGGGGTATTTATGCCGGGTAGCTATGATTGAATAGGCATCTTCCATTATGAACATCGCTCCGATAATATAGATATGAGTTTGTGATATTGATGGCTAAAATCCCTCTCAATCTCCCTTTACGAAAGGGAGCGTAGGGGGATTTTTGCTTAATGATTCTAAATACACATGAGTGTAGCTGGCCTTGAATATCCACCTCTTTAGCTCCCTCACCTTTGGAGAGAGAGGTCTTATTTGCTAATTTCATACTTCTTAGCGTCCCGGCCATGAGGAAGAGGCAATATATCTAAGCCGGAACCGCCCCTGGTATGTGCTGGGGAGGTCTGACCAGTTTCATAGATAATGCCTGCGGTTCACATTTTATCACGCAGAGGCCGCATCCCCAGCATTTCTCCGGGTTGACCTGTGCTTTCATCTTTTTGGAGCCGGGTACTTTCACCATCTCGATGGCGTCGAACATACACCGGTCAACGCACACCTGGCAGCCATCGCACTTAGATTGGTCGTTAATGGCCTCAAAGCGGCTCTTCGCCGCCCGTTTTTCATGGGGGATATTATTTTGCTTTAAAGGTACCCAGGCGATGCAGCAGTCGTCGCAGCAGTTGCACATAAAGCGGGGAGCGCCGGTGGCCACATTGGGCCATATATGGACTTCTCCTCCGTCCTCCACCTCGTCCATGACTTTTATAGCTTCAGTGTACGATATCTTTTTTCCAGAGCCCCGCATGATGGCATATTCTCCACCCCGGCCCAACTGGAGGCAGACATCCATAGGTTTGTTGCATTGCTGGGCATGGCGGCGGCAAGGGCAGGGGACAACGCTGATAGGGTCAGCCAGCCTGATAAGTTCGCGCACATCGTCGTAGGGCTGGATGCCGGGTACTTTTTCGATAGCTTTGTAGGCGGGGACTATCCTTTCCAGAGGTATCTCACGGGTGGCATAGGTCTTGGCAACTTCCGGATACCACTCTTTGTTGCAGAACTCATCCCACAGGGCGAAATACTTAGCCTCTGTGGCCTTATCAAACCGGGTCATGGTCTGTGTAGCGTCGTGAAGCTGCTCGGTGCTGCGGCAGAAGCGGTATCCTTCGCGGGTCTGGAAGTTCCTGGGGATAATAACGCCTCTCAGGAATAGCTCCTCCAGGTCCTTGTTGACCTGGGCCAGCGGTGTTTTCGTCTTCTGCGATAGCTCCTCGGGTGCGGCTGGTAGCTGCACTACCAATTGGGCCTGGGCCGGGGTCATAAGCATCTGAAGAATCTGGCGGTATCGCTTTGATTCACCGAGGTTGTGGCGGGCAGCCAGGTTTGTAAATGCATCCTGCTCGGTAGACATATTTAAATCCCCCTTTGTAGCGCTATTACCAAATACGCCTTATTATAATGGGCGGTCATATTCTTGACAAGTCAAAGCAGGCTAGGCTATTATGCCTGTGGCTTCTCCCGAAAACAACGTTTTTATGTCCTCTCCCTTGAAGGGAGAGGACTAAGGTGTCCGATGATGTCCCGACTGGGTGGGACTCATCGAGACTCCGTAAAGGTGAAACACTTTCGGAGAGGGTGACGAAAATTGACTTTTCCCCCTCTCTCTAATCTCTCCCCCGATGGGGCGAGAGGTTTTTAAGCTATTTTCATCCTTGAAAGAGGCATATTTGAAGATTCTAAAAGCAACCGCATTTATCGTTTTCATTGTTGCTATCCCTGTTTTGCTGTTTACCTCAGCCGTCCATATTGTGGTTAACGACCTGCGTTTATATCACTACGGCTTCGTGAAATACAATATAACTCAAGCCACAGGCGGCATCGAGCTAATGGAACTGGACAGGGCAGCCATCGAGCTTGTCCAGTATTTTAACTCCGACGAGGAGAGGATAAATATTGTACTGAATAGCGGGCTGGAGCTATACAACCGGAAAGAGATCGACCACTTGAAGGATGTTAAAGACCTTATCTGGTTTGGTTATAAGCTACAGGTTTACTCGCTGGACTATGTGTTGGGGTATATTATTGTTTTGCTGGCTCTGGGAGGCAAAACGTGGCTACGTACTTTTTCCATGTTGGGCCGGGGTTTGATGCATGGGGGGGGATTGACACTCGCCCTTATGATGGCGATAGGGATAGCCATGCTGGTAGCTTTCGACAGGGTGTTTCTATTTTTTCATTTGGTAGGATTTAGTAACCTGGATTGGGTACTTGACCCACGTACCGACAGGCTTATCCAGATGTTCCCCGAGGATTTCTTCTTCGATGCGTCTCTGACACTGGCTGGTGTTACTCTGGCGCTAGCGCTATTGGTGGGGGTGGTGGGTTGGGGTCTAAGTTTCTACTGCAAAAAACGTCTCGTTGCCCAATAAAGAAAAAGAGCGCCCCGATACTATCGGGACGCTCTTTCTTATAGTTGGTTGATTGATTTATTTGCTTTTAGCCATACCCCAGATAGCTTTAAGCGCCACTATCACTGCGGCCGGGGCTACAAAAATAGATATGTAATTCAACGTGTTATCTATTCTGGTACCTAACGCTAAACCGCCAGTGACGTTATCGAGCACTTCAAATCCGGCTGTTCCGGCTGCAATCAGAGCTATTGTGGCTATCAGATAGGGGGTAGTCTCCTTTTCGGTAATATTTATAATGCCAACAATAATACCCAGGATTACAAGTACCAGCATCATGAAGCCATTGTTAGGGATAAATAGACCACCAAGTACGGCGATGATGACGCAGGCAAAGAACGCCCATTCGCCAAATTTTTGCCAGCTCATAATATCTCACCTCCTTTCTTTACATTTCCACAAAATATTATCACCAGAAAAAAGACTACTACTTGTATTAAACAAAGTCAAGATAAGCCAGGAGGCGCTAGAGGGCATTCAGAGGAGTTTATGGGTCTGCTTACGTGAAATACATTGCGAAAGCTCGCTCAAGCTATATCTTTTTATTGTTAGACTATGAGCAGCTTTTATCTGGTTACATTCGTTGGTGGATAACCTAACCCGGACGAATGGAATCTTTTACAGAAGATGCGGTTTTAAATTTCTTGTAAAGCGACGGCGCCATCTCATGTAGAACAGAGGATACTGAACTCTGTGAGACGTGACTCAGGAATGGTGTAATGGAGATGTTATTTTGTTTAAGCGCCCAGCGGTCTGTTCCCGGCTCGGCAGTCCAATTTTCTTTTTGACGCACGATCCAGTAATACCTTCTCCTGCCATCATAACCCTCGTGGACACCATCGGCGCTTTCGTTGAATGATAACCGGGTAATGTGTATTCCATGCATTTGTTTAATAGATACATTCGGGAGATTCACATTCAAGAGGACAGGTTGAGGTATGGCGTTATTGATATCCTTAGCTTTTATTAACATTTCTCCTAACAGCCTGGCCATTTTAGCAGCCGGTTCAAAGAGCGGGTTTTTCAGGGAACCAACCGAAATTGCGATGGATGACAACCCGAAAAGAAATCCCTGGAGAGCAGCGCCGACTGTTCCGGATATATACACATCGCTACCCAGGTTAGCCCCTTCGTTAATGCCGGAGATTACCAGATCTATTTCGTCCTTGAATAGATAGCGCAAAGCCAGAATCACGCTGTCAGCAGGGGTCCCCTCGGCGGAATAGGTCGGCACCCCTTCGATTAACGGGTTTACCTCTTTGAAACGTAATGGATGGTGAAAGGTAACTGAGGTGCCTACCCCACTCTGCTCTCTATCCGGGGCGACTACGACCACATCTCCCAGCTTTTTCATCTCGGCTACAACCGCCCATAGGCCCGGGCAATAGACTCCGTCATCGTTAGCGACCAGGGTTTTCAAAACCTGTTGCCTCCTGGCCCAGTTTATCATAGGAAAAGAGGGGGCACAATGAAAGCATTGATGAATCAAAAGAAAGATTTGTAGTGGTTGGCGAGGGTAACAGGAATAAACGCCAGAAGTACGTATTCTATAGCTTTGCTTATAGAGGCAAGTCTATATGGGTATTTTTCAGGGCATCATCTATAACGGCAGCCGCTTTTTCATCGGGTTCGGTAAGGGGTAGACGTGGTTTACCTACGGAAAAACCTACCTTATTCAGGGCATATTTCAGAGGAACGGGATTGGATACAACGAATAGGGCATTTACAAGGGGTAACAAACGCCGGTGGATAGTTGCAGCCTCCTGGACCTTGCCTCGAAGATAGCTTTCTATCATCTCCCTTATTTGAGCGCCTACAAGATGCGAAGCAACACTTATTACTCCATAGCCTCCAATAGCCATTATGGGGAGTGTATCGCTATCGTTGCCGCTATATACCAGGAAACCAGGGCGGGCGCCATCAATGACTCGGGCGACAGGTTCAAGTTTTCCACTAGCCTCTTTTAACCCTGTTATATTTTCAATCTGACTCAGCCGGATGACCGTCTCCGGGGATAGCTCAGTGATAGTGCGGGAAGGGACATTGTACAGGATGCATGGTAGATTGGTAGCGCTGGCGATGGCTTTGAAGTGCTGGTACAAGCCTTCCTGGGTGGGCTTGTTGTAATAGGGCACTACAAGAAGACAGCCATCAACGCCTATCTTTTCCGCCGCTTTAGTTAGTTCGATGCTCTCGGCGGTGTTATAGTTGCCGGTTCCAGCAATCACCGTTCCCTTGTTCCCCACAGCCGCTTTTATTTCCGAAAAAAGCTTTAGCTTTTCCTCACGGCTTAAGGTAGGTGACTCGCCTGTGCTCCCGGATACTACAAGGCCGTGGCTGCCGGACTGGATCAGGGCGAGGGCCAGCTTCTTAGCCCGGGTATAGTCCACTTTCCCCATGGAATCGAAGGGGGTAACCATGGCGGTAAGCAATCGGCCAGGTTTGTTCATGCTACTTTCATCCAATCCTTAAGGAGCAGGATTTCAGCAATCTGAACTGCGTTGAGGGCAGCGCCTTTACGGATATTATCAGCTACTACCCACATCACAAGGGCATTGGGATGAGAGACATCGCGGCGGATTCTTCCCACGCAGACCTCATCGGTGCCAGCCACAGACCAGGGCATGGGGTACAGGCTTATATCAGGGTCATCCAGAAGCCGGATACCCGGTGACTGAGATAGAATCTTTTTGGCATCCTCAGGAGTAATGGGATTGGTGAACTCCACGGTAATAGATTCGCTGTGGCAAATATAAACAGGCACCCGCACACAGGTCGCGGAAACACCCAACTCCGGGGTATGCATGATTTTACGTGTCTCCTCCATCATCTTCCACTCTTCTTTTGTATAGCCGTTGTAAAGAAAAACATCTATCTCTGGCAATACGTTAAAAGCTATCTGATGGGGATATGCGTGCGGTGTAGTGCTGCGACCTTCCAGGATTTGTTTGGTTTGAATCGTCAGTTCCTCCATTGCTGCTGAGCCTGTCCCACCGGAAACAGATTGATAGGTGGATACTATAATACGCCGGAGGGGATTAATTTTATGCAATGGATATAATGCCGCGACCATCTGAATAGTCGAGGAATCAGGATTAGCAATGATACCTTTATGGTCCTTAAGGTCCTGTGGATTGACCTCCGGTATAACAAGCGGCACCCAGGGTTCCATGCGGAATGCAGAGCTGGTATCTATTACCACAGCTCCGGCTTTAGCAGCAATTGGTGAGAAATGCCGGCTGACCTCAGCGCCGGGTGCAAAAAAGGCCAGGTCAACATGCTCAAAAGAACGTGAACTTACCTCCTGGACATCCACCTCTTTATGATTAACGAATAGTTTTTTTCCTGCCGTGCGGTCAGAAGAGAATAACTGAACCTGCCCGAGAGGGAAGCGGTGTTGCTCAAGCACACGGATAAATTCTTGTCCTATCATTCCAGTGGCGCCAACTATGGCCACACTTAGCGGCCTCATGCTAACCTCCTAAAGCCCCAGTAACTGGTCTAGCCCATAAATGAATCCAGGTCGTTTTACTACCTCTTTAACGGCCATAATTACCCCTGGAATGAAACATTCCCGGCTGATAGTATCATGTCGTATGCTCAAGGTTTGTCCTAGCGCCCCGAAGATGACTTCCTGGTGAGCCAGAAGGCCTGGTAAACGTATGCTGTGAATGGATATACCCCCCGATTCACCGCCTCTGGTCCCTTCAAGGCTAACTTTCTGGGGTTTATTAAAATTAAAAGGTTGCCCCCTTGCTTCCAGCATAGCCTGAGCAGTCGCCAGAGCCGTACCGGAAGGGGCATCTATCTTTTCATCATGGTGCATTTCCAATATCTCGGTAGCTTTAAAATCCTTAAAACGGGAGACCGTTTTTGCCAGGTGGATCATCAATACAGCCCCGATGGCGAAGTTAGGGGCAACTATCGCGCCTACGCCCTGGGCCGTTACCCACCCTTTAATATCCTGGACATTCTGCGGGGTTAGACCCGTGGTTCCGATAACAATATTTACCTTGTGCTGGGCACTTAGCCTTGCTGCTAACAGCGATGCCTCCGCCAGTGAAAAGTCCACCAGGACATCCGGTTTACAGCGCTTCAGGATTGCTTCCACATTAGACGAGTAAGGAATGGTACCTGAGCCAAAAGGCAAGGGTAAAACATCCTGTTTAGCTTGAACGTCTATAGCGCCGACTGCCTTAAGCTCCGGATCCCGGCATACAGCCCGGAGGACTTCCTGTCCCATTTTGCCGGCAGCCCCATGTATTACGACCTTAATCGCCATTATCTCCCTCTGGCGGTGATTGTCGGCTTCTGAATCCCGGTCCACTTCCACCGGGGCCGCGGAACGGTTGGCGAAATGGTTGTGAAGGTGGACGGGGGGATTGTCCTGCCGGTCCACTCCCTCGCGGTGTATTGGATGGTGGCGCCGTACCCCGTTTGGTTTCGTCAAATACAGCCCGGCGGGATAGGTTTATTCTACCCTGTCGGTCTACTTCAATTACCTTAACCATAATTTCATCCCCGACTTTTACCACATCTTCCACCTTGGCTACCCGATAATCTGCCATCTCGCTAATATGTACCATCCCTTCTTTGCCGGGGAGGATTTCAACCATAGCCCCAAAGTTAAACAGTCGGGTTACCTTACCGGTGTATATTGTCCCTAATTCCACGTCACGGGTTAACCCTTCTATTTGATGGATGGCTTTCTGAGCAGACTCTTCATTGGGAGAACCGACGATTACAGTGCCATCGTTTTGAACATCGATAGTTGTTTTCGTTTCTTCGGTTATCGAGCGGATGGTCTTACCGCCCGGCCCGATAATGGCGCCAATTTTATCCACCGGGATAGTTATTTTATACATACGTGGAGCATATTTACTGAGCGCATCACGGCTGGTGGCTATTGTCGCCTTCATTTTATTGAGTATCTGGAACCGGGCATCGCGAGCCCGGCTAAATGCATTTTCAATTATCTCAAAACTGACTCCCCGGAGTTTTATGTCCATCTGGAGGGCGGTCAAGCCTTCCATTGTGCCGGCTGCCTTAAAGTCCATATCCCCGTAAGCATCTTCCCAGCCCTCGATATCTGTGAGGATCTCATGCCTTCCTGTATCATCAGTGATTAACCCTATGGCTACGCCGGCAACAGGGGTTTTTATGGGTACACCGGCATCCATGAGAGATAAACTGCTGGCGCAAACGCTGGCTTGCGAGGTACTTCCGCTGGAACTTAACACCTCTGAAACAAGACGGATTGTATAGGGAAAACTCTGTTCATCAGGAATTATAGGAAGTAAAGCACGCTCGACCAGAGCGCCGTGGCCGATCTCACGCCTGCCGGGGCCGATCATCCTTTTGACTTCGCCTGTGGAGAACGACGGGAAATTATAGTGATGCATAAACCGTTTAGTCTCATCCTGGCTTAAGCCGTCCAGTAACTGCTCTTCCCGTCTTGATCCCAGGGTGGCGATGGTCAATACCTGAGTTTGCCCCCGTGTGAAAAGGCCTGAACCGTGGGTTCGCGGTAAAATCCCGACCTCCATGGTGATAGGCCGTATTTCATTAAAGCCTCTACCACCAAAACGGACGCCGTCTCTAAGTACCCGATTTCTAATTTCAGTTTTAAGCTTGGACTCCAGAATAGCCTGTTTTTCAAGGGTGGGATATTTATCACCCAGAGCCTCTGAAACCTCTTTTTTAATTTTTTCTACTGTTTGTTCCCGTTCCTGACGGTCCGACATTTTTACTGCATCGGCCAGGCGGCCACCAAGGAGAGATTCTGCAGCCTTGACTAACTCCGGATTTACCGGAGTCGGCGTGAATTCCATCTTGGGTTTACCGCAGGCCGCTCTGATTTCATCCTGAAGCTTGATTACCTGGCTGTTTATATCCTGGGCAAATTTGATGGCATCCAGTATTAAACTTTCTGGAGCTTCCTTTGCTCCAGCTTCAAGCATTGCCACCGCTTCACTGCTGCCAGCTACCGTAAGTTCTATCAAGCTATCGGAGAGCTGAGTATAAGTGGGATTAACGATAAATTTGCCGTCCTTGTAACCCACTCTAGTTGCACTGATAGGCCCGAAAAAAGGAATCTCTGATATTGTTAGAGCGGCTGAAGCCCCGATAATGGCCAGTATATCAGGTTCGTTTTCCTGGTCAGAGGAGAGCGTGGTGATGACTATCTGGACTTCGTTATGGAAGCCTTTTGGGAAGAGAGGCCGCAGTGGTCTATCAACTAACCTGCTGGCTAAGGTAGCCTCCTGACCGGGACGTCCCTCCCGGCGAATGAAGCTGCCAGGAATCTTGCCTGCCGCATATAATCTCTCTTCGTAGTCCACGGTTAAAGGCAGAAAATCTACCCCCTCCCGTGCACCGCCTACACAGGCAGTAACCAGGACTATTGTATCTCCGTAGGATACCACAACAGCACCGTTAGCCTGTAGGGCAAGCCTGCCCACCTCTATTGTTAGTGGTTTCCCTCCCACCTCTATTTGAAATGTTTTCATCAAATTAACTAACCAGCCTTACTTTCACCAGGAATATCAAAATACTATTTTCTCAGGTTCAATGCAGAGATTAGTTTATGATATCCGGGTAAATTGTTATTTGCCAGGTAAGCCAGCAAGCGGCGTCGCTGACCAACTAAAAGAAGCAATCCCCGGCGGGAATGATGATCCTGACGGTTAACTTTTAGGTGTTCCGTTAGCTCGATTATCCTTTTTGTCAAAAGAGCTACCTGGACCTCTGTTGAACCTGTGTCCTTTGCGGTGGTAGCGAACTGCTTGATCACTGCTTGTTTTTCTGTTTTCTCCAATCTTCCTCCCTTTTATTCCCGATAAACCAATTCGGTTAATAAACGTATCAATTCCTGACCATACTTTCAGGCAAAAAATTATAACATATGCAGTGTAGACTGTAAATGTCTATTTACAGAGTATTGGTGATTCTTTTGTGCCCAGCCAATAATCTACTATATATTTTTAGCTTATCCAGTTCTTGACAACTAACCTTGTTATAAAGGACAACGCTAGAAAAACAACGAGACCGAGAACAAGGGACTTGACTAACCCAATTTTTTCAAGGGTGAAGACAACTGTTAGCGCATAGGATAACCAGGCGGGAAGGAAATAGAGCAACCCTTTAGCGTAAGCCATCACTCCTGCATTTCCCGCTTCCATATGAGTAAAAATGAAAGTTAGCAGGCTTGTAGTTGGAACTGTAGCAACAAACGCCGCAATAAACCCTTTACCTACCGAAGCGAAATAGGTTGTGGAAGCAATGATGGCGCCACCCACCACGAAATAGATAGCTAACCTGGTTATCATACTTGTGTCTATTTAAAGACTCTTTTCTTTCAACTATTCTTTTCAATGGTATTCTACCATACATTGCATAATCATGCTTTTTAGCCAATAATGAGCCACAGGTATAACGGATAACTAAAAAAGCTCGTTTGGATTAAAATTTATAGGTTCTCTGAATATATCTGGAGAGGATACTACTTTCCGAACCGGTAAACTAAGTCAAAAAAATAATTACAGCATATCGGTGAGAAACTGAATGGGTACATCAGCATCCTTTGTGAATTGAGAAACGAAGGGAAACGTGGTAAAGTATTTTATAGCTAATAAGGCATGATGGCACAGGTCATGGTCAATTATTATGTTAAGGGAGGGGAAAATATCATGAAACGGCATCGGAATATATTCGTTTTAATAGCAGCAATTGTCATAGTGTTGTCGAGCGCGGCATGTAGCCCGACGTCTGCTCCGACTCCTAAACCGACAATTTTACCCCAGGCTACCGTTCCTGCAACTGCGACGCCGGCGCTGTCTGCACAGGATAAAGCTCTGGCCCAGTTGGTAGAGGCAGCCCGCAAGGAGGGTAAGGTTACCGCTTATGCTTTTAGCTTCACTGGCGATATAGGGCTGGCCCTCCAGAAGGGCTTTAAGGACAGATATAACATACCTATGGATATAGTCACCGGCCGTGGCGCTGAAATGAGTGAAAGAATCAAGACAGAGCGGCGTATTGGAAATGTAGTCGGAGACTTTATGGAGACCTCGCCGACAAATGTCATGAATTTAAAAGCATCAGGAGCAACTGTGAGCACCTCTGATATTCCGGTGCTCCAGGAAAAGGATGTGTGGAAGGTAGACCCATTCGTCAACGACAAAGAAGGTCATCTTCTGGGTCATCGTGGAATGGGCTTTAACGCGTATATAAACACCAATCTCGTTAAGCCTGGCGAGGAGCCTAAATCATACAAAGACTTACTCAACCCCAAGTGGGACGGCAAAATGGTTATATCTGACCCCAACGTAAGCAGCGGGTCTTACGAATTCTTCATAACGCTTAATGAATACAAAGTGCTGGACATGGATACCATAAAGGCTATAGGGCTGAAACTTAAATTTGTGGCAGGCACCAGGCAAATAGCCGAGGCCCTGGCCCGCGGCGAGTATGCCATCGGGTTCCCTGTCTCGGACGTGGACTCTTACCCCTTTGTGAAGGAGGGAGCGCCGATGAAGGCTATACCCATGCAGGAGGGGGGTATTGTCATTACGTCTGCCATGGCCCGCGTAAAGGATGGTCCGCACCCCAATGCGACTAAGCTATTCATTAACTGGATGTTTACTAAAGAAGGCCAATCTATTTATACAAAGGCTGCCGGGCTTGCCTCGGTGCGGAAGGATGTTGAAGATGCCCGCCTTCCCAACCAGAGGGTTGAGTCTAATTTACTTCCTATAGATTCAGCTTTATCGGATAAGCTGGCGCAGCTTTTCCGGGATAAATATCTGGTTAACCTGTGGAAAAAATGATCTGATATCCTTATAATGATAGCAATTATATGTCGGTAATAGTTGTTGGTATAACTGGCGCCTCGGGGGCAATATACGGCATCCGGCTGCTGGAAGCTCTC
>Ga0209514_10001271_pt1 | contig 44874 bp, 60 predicted proteins | sample Subgrocontami58m_FD_187452 | JGI IMG/M metagenome (GOLD analysis project Ga0209514, IMG submission 187452) | Subsurface groundwater microbial communities from S. Glens Falls, New York, USA - GMW37 contaminated, 5.8 m (SPAdes) (version 3) | ecosystem: Environmental > Aquatic > Deep subsurface >... | reverse complement strand
ACTGCGCCAATTGGGCGATGGTGCTCGGAGATACCTCGCCGCCCCGAGCAATCTCAGCCTGGAGCTTTTTGATGTCGAGGGCGGCATTCTGCGCCTGGAGCGCCTTCAGCTCTCCGACAGCGCGGGTGTACTCGTTCCAGGTGTTGTACCCGGCCTTCGATGCGATGGACTGGCGCTCCATACGGATGGCATTCGCCTCGTCGGGGTCGGCGGGCGTGTCGCCCGGGTTGTCCTCGGCAAGGAAAAGGGTTGGGTCGAAGATTTCAGCCATCGCCCATCTCCTTCACAAGCCTGTCCACGAACTCAAGTGTATGACCCTCGCCCACAAGCCCCTGGATGTCGGGCGGGGCGTTGGCGATGCGCTCCTGGCGCGCCTGCGTTCCTCTCGACGGACCCTTCATCGGGAACTGGCCGTAGGGGGAATCCTTCATGCCCTTCAGCATTTCGTTGAGGTCGAGGGCGGCCATCTGCGCGGCCTCGAAGTGGGGGTGCTTCTGGTTAGGCACCGATGGGAACTCCGGGGGCGGCAGCGTTGCGGACGGCCATCGGCGACCCCTCGGGCGCGGTTGGTGTGATGCTCGGAGACGCCGGGCTGCCCGCCGTGGCGTTCGCGGCGTTCGACGGCGTGTGCTGGGCGGCGGCCATCGCGGGGTTCACGGGCGCGACCGCGCCGGGCATCTGCTGCTGGCCGGGAACGCCGAAGCCGAGCACTTGGAGGAACGGCATCGGGTCCACGCCCGCGCGGTTCGCCACGTCGAGCGCGTAGTCCACAAGGCCCGTCTCCATCGCGGCTGCGACGGTGGCGATGCGGGTGAACTCCGGGGAGGACATGATTTTGTCCCGCAGCACTCGCAGGCGCATCTTGCCGGGCTGCTCGTATCCGGCGAAGTCACTGATGTAGGTGTCCATGTCGATGGCACCGACCTGGAGGAGGAGGTTCCCAACCTCGATCTCCGTGGCGCGGTCCACCGGGAGCTTCGGGTTCACCGTCACGACGTTGTAGTAGTAGCCGTTGATGTCCTCGGGCTTCAGGACGACATCGACGAATCCACCGGCAAGCGGACCCCAGACCGGAAGCGGCTCCGCCACCACGTTCTCCACGCAGCGGGCGAAGTCGCTCACGAACTCGGAGAGCAGGGACTGGAGTTCCACGACGACCGGGCCGAACCGCACCTTCGCCTGCGCGACGAGCGAGTTCTGACCGTAGCCGGAGTTGATGCCCTTCGCCTTGATGCCCTTCACGACGTTCGGATAGGTTCCCTGCTCGATGTCCTGACCGATGGATTCCTTCTCCGCCATGAGGCCCTGGATGACATCGGCGCGGTACTCGGAGACGGGACGGATGGCAGCGATGTCCTCGGCCTTCCGAATCTGGATGACCTTGCCGGGAGACATCTTCGTGAAGCCGGAGTTGGCCGGAGCGAGCATCGTGCTCCACGCGGTGTTGCGGTACATGACCCGGACCTGCGAGGCGGACTGGATTTCCGCGTCGAGCGGCGAGCGCACGGGGAAGAGCATGGAGCGGTACATCTCGTGGACGAGCCCGACGCCCGGAGACTCCTTGCCGAGCCCGGCAGAGCGAATCTGGAACGGCGGCTTGCCGTACCGATGAGGCCGAATCTTGTCGATGGGCGTGGACCCGGCCAGATAGACCCGGTAGTGGGCGTCCCAATACTCCAGCCACTCGACCTCATGCATGTCGGGGAGCGGCGCGTCCGCGCGGCTCATCCCGTCGATGCGACGGTCCCACGACGGCCACTGGGCCGAGATGTCGCCCACGGTCCTGCGGCACGAGACGATGACCCACTTGCGGCCGTGCGTTCCGGGGTCGGGGAACACGAAGCGCGGGTCGTGAATCTTCCAGTAGAACGGCCACTCGGTGCGCTGGCGAGCCTCGTACTCGTCCATGTCGTCCTTGTAGTCGCCGTCGCTTCGGTACTTCCCCATCGTCGGCTTCTCGCCCCAGACCGAGGGGTCGAAGATTGGTCCCTGCGAAATCATCTGCCCGGCCCACCCGGCGCTGATGACGAGCGCCCGGATGGGGTCAGCGCGCTGGACATCGCGGAAGCGACCGAGCGCGGCGACGTAGCACTGCTCTAGGGTGTCACTGCGCTTCCCGGCTTTGAGGGTCTGGTTCGCCTCGGGCACCTTGATTTGGGGAGAGTCCCCTGCCACGTGGTCGGCAAGCGTGGTGACGATGCTGTTCCCCGTGGCGGGGTAGTAGACATCGCTCTGGTATTCGACGGGGGCGTTGACCGGACGGGCGAGTTGGAAGTATTGGTTGTCCAACTCCTGCTCGGCGTGGAGGGGTCCCCAGAACCGCTCGGCGTCGGACTTCCGCGCCATGATTTCCTCGATGGTGGGCGGAGGGGGGACCTTCGGCTTACGGGCCACTACTTGTACCCCATCTTTTTCCAGGACTCCTCTGCCCTATGTTCGTCCTCGGTAAATGAAGAGAAACCGAGCCACGCCTTTCTCTCAAAAAAGGCGCTAACGACAAAGACGAGAATGAACACCTCGCCAAGAAAACGAAGTCCCACTATATGTTGACCGATCCTTTGACCTGTGTGTAGTAGGAAAAGGACTGGCCGGGGCCGCCCAATGGGTTCTTCAGGTACGGCATCCCTGCATTGTAGGACAGCACGTACGAGTCTCCCCGGTCGGGGCTTCTGCGGCTGCGCTCCTCATCGGAAAGCAGCCCCTCCGACGCCCCCTTGGGGAGTCCGAACTTGTCAATCTTCAGCAGGGAGGCCCGAACGTACTCGTAGGTGGGGCGGTTCAGGTCGGCGATAAGCTCGTCCACGGACTCCACGTCGTCGGTGGCGAGGCCTATCTCGTCCCGCTCGAACGCCCCGCGGACGTTCCACCACATCTCGGCCGCGACGTTCGCGTAGCGTTCCGGGTCGCTGGACTTCCCGCCGTTGTGGACTCCCACGATGGGGAAGGTGCCGCCCTTGATCTCGACCAGACGGTCATAGACCCCGCCGCCGACGCCCGTGATGTCCACGGCCACGTGGGCCGGGGCGTCCTGCTCGATGTCCATGAGCGCACGGGACACCGTTTTCATGGTGTCCTCCTTGGCCGTGGCCTTGGAGTAGATGAGTTGAGCGCCGGCCAGAAGGGTCCGCACGGAGCGGTCGGTGCCGAAGCGCGCCACGTCGATGCCGAGCGTTCGGACCCCCTGCTCGACCGAGCGGTTCCGGGCGCGCATGAGCCACGAGATGGGAATGAGGGTGTCCTTGGACTCCTCCGGCCACTCCGCGAGCACCTTGGAGATGAACATGTTAGCCGTCTCGCCACCGTAGTTCTCTCTGGCGTAGTCGATCCATTCCGGGCTGATGAGGAACGGGTAGACGATGCTCCCGGCCATGACGTTGGGGGTGTCGGCGGCCCGAATCTGGATGACCTTCTCGCTCTTCCGATTCTTCGCCAAGTCCACCCGTCTCTTCCACTCGGAACTCGGATTGACCGCGTTGCCGATGGCGAGGATGCGGGAGTTCGCAGAGGTCGCCACGCCGTCGATGGCCTCCCAGACCTCTTTCGGGATGCCGTCCGCCTCGTCAATGACGATGAGGATGTTCGGGGAGTGGAGTCCCTGGAAGTTCACGCCACGGTCGCTTGACTGGCCCTTGGCGAACCACTGGGGGTCGATATCCCACTGGGACTGAAGCATCCTGCCCCCGAGGCCCTGACCCATCCGAACCTTGGCGGTGTCGTGGAGGCCACGAATCTCACGCCAGAGGTTGTCCACCACCTGCGTCCACGAGGGTGCGGTGGTGAGCACCTTCGCCTCGCCGGGGTGGGCCATCATCCACCAGTGGGTGGCGTAGGCGGCGGTGCGGGTCTTGGCCGAGGCGTGGCACGCCTTGACGTGGGTGACCCGGTTGTCGCGGATGGAGTCGAGGATTTGGCGCTGCTTGTCGAAGAGCGGCACGTCCCCGAATGTGCGCTCGACCCACGGCCAGGGGTTCTTCTGGGTCCACTCGACCAGCTCTTGCGCTTCGTTCTTTTCGGCTACCGCCAACGAACTATTCTCCCACCCAGTCTCTTTGGCAACTGTTTGTAGTGAGTGTAAACAGCATCCAGTCGAACAACAGGGCTGGGAGAGCCGCGACTGCCGTCAGTCGGACGATGGCTCGCGCACCACCCATGATAGCCCGCCATAGGATTATCACAGGCATTGTAGGAGCAACCCAAGACAAGATGCGGACCCGCAAGTTCCTTCACATCGAGTTCATCTATGTTGGGATGGACCCCAAGACGACGAAGAACTCTCAGTTGTGACTGAAGCAAACTAAGGTCCGGCGGTCTTACCGCCAATTGAAGGCTGCCATCACCTCACAACAATAGTCCGTGTCGTCTGCGTCGAGGTACTGGTGACAGCCGATGTAGAAGCCTGTCTCGTTCACCCGGTGGGCCACGGGGAACAGCACGTCTGGGTCGTGCTTGAACATCCTGCGGACGTAGGGCTGAGAGGTGAGCGGGAGGAGCATCCGCGTTTCGATGCCGTTCGCCTCTAGGTGCTGGACGAGGCGGTCGCGGGTGAATCGGTTGGCCGTGAGGATGGGGTACATCATCCACGCGCTGTCGTCGTTGTCCCAGCGAGGGATGACGATGGGAAGGTCGATGAGGCCGAACGTCAGGGCGGCGGCGTTGCGACGGCGGGCCGCGAGGTTTGCGTCGAGACTGGCCAGTTCGGCGCACCCGATCGCGGCCTCCATCTCCGTCGCCCGCGACGAGTAGCCCTTTCTGTCAAAGTGGAAGCGCGCCTCGATGACCTCGATGCTGCCCAACTCCTGGTCGATGCCCGTGTAGATGCCGCTCCGCCCGTGGTTCGCGTAGGACCGGATGAGCGCGGCGAGCTCCGGGTCGTCGGTCGTGGCGAGTCCGCCAACACCCGTGGTCAGGATGTGGGCAGCGTAGGTCGAGAAGGCGCTCACATCGCCATCGGCGCAGCCTGTCATCCCGACCGTCTCGCAGGAGTCTGTGACGCACGGCAGGCCGCTTGCGGCTATCTGGCGCATCGTCGGGTTCACGTGGCCGAACAGGTTGACCGGGACGGCGGCCACCACGTCGGACGGGAAGCGGTCCAGGTCCATGCCGAAGTGCTCCGTCTCGATGTCAACGATGTACGGCTGAAGTCCGACCTGAAGGACCGCGTTCAGCGTGGCGACGAAGGTCACGGACGGAACGGCCACCTTCGCCCCGCGCTTCCAGCCGTGGACCTCTTTGAGCGCCGCGAGGCCGATGCGGAGCGCGTCGGTTCCGCTGTTCACGAAGCACGCGAAGTTGCGTCCGTGGCGCCGAGCGAAGCCCGTCTCGAACTCCTTGGTCCAGCGACCAGCGGTCAGACGATTCTGCGAGAGGGCGTCGAGGACGTTCGCCGTGGCCCGCGCCGATACGCGAACATCGCCGACGCCGATGCGCCTCACTTCTTCTTGGATTTGCCCGCGGGGTGCATCGCGGCGTGCTGCTTGGGCATCATCATCGGGCCAGACATCATCGGGCCGGGCACGTTCTTGGGGGGCATCCCCTTCGGCATCGACTTGGAACTCTGCTTCGCCATTACCATTGCTCCTTTTTCTTCAGGTCGTACTTGCTACCCAGCAGACTACGCCCCATGTGCGTGAAGTGCGACCCGTACCTTGGCTTGTCAACCGGGACAACGACGTGGTGGTAGCCGTGGAGCGCCTTCTCGTGCTCGTCCCGCTCTCCGGTGGTCGGGAAGAACGACGAGCAGTCCTTGACATAGGCGCGACAGCCGAGCCCGCGTCGGTTGCTGATGGCGAAGCGGCTACCGTCTGCCAAGGTATTCCTCCAAGGCGGCGGGAGTGCCGAGGTCGTGGAACTGGGACTCCTCCACGAAGAACGGGGTGACCAGCATCCCCTCCGCGAGCGCGTAGTTGTAGGTCGGCGCGACGTAGAACTCGTTGTTCACGCGGTCGTCAAGGGAAATCATGCGCCCTGCCGACCGTACGAAGTCGTAGGTCCGACGCCAGTAGTACACCCCGGCGGTGGCCCACTCGGAGATGGCCTGCTTCTCCGCGACCTTGGTGATGTAACCCCACTCGATGCGCGCGTAGGACCACCGAGGTTCGCCACCGTGTACCGGGAAGACGACCATCGAGGCATCCCCCGCGCCAGCCAAGAATTGGGTCAGGTCGAAGTCCACGATCTGGTCGCTGTTCACGATGAGCAGCGGGTCGTTCAGCGGCAGCCCCGCCCCGTGGATGCCGAGAATCACCGACCGTGCCGCGCCGTCTGTCACATGGTCGAGGTAGACGTTCTGAATGCCGTAGAGGAGCGGGAAGCCCCCACGGACAACAGCCACCACTCGATGCTGGCTCGTGTCCTCTCCGAGGAAAGAGGTGAGGACCCGTCCGATCATCGGCTTTCCGTCAACCGGGATGAGGGGCTTCGGGACCGTGTATCCGGCCTCCTGAAACCTTCGGCCGAGTCCTGCCGCAGGTATCAGAATGTTGACTTCTCGACCCCGTTCTCGTCCAGCGTCCCGTTGTAGTAGTCGAGGACCGAGTGGATGCTGCCGCAGTCGTCGAGGATGTGCTGCTCTGCGGCCAGCGCGCCAACCTCCCCGTACACCGTACGAACGTAGTCGATTCCTTCTCGGTGGTGGAGAAACTTGCGCCAGCAGTGGAGACGACCATCCGGACCGGCCCCCATCACATCCATCAGCCGGTTGACCTTTAGCACAACCTGGCGGCGACTCTCGCTGTCCAGGTTTGAGTTCTTCCTGAAGAACGACCGGACGTGGCTAATCGTGTCCACAGAAGTCCCTCACCAGTTTCGCGGTGATGTCATTGGGTCCGCTGACTTTGAGACATGGGATGCCCGCCACCGTTGCTGCCTCGACGCCCGTGTCGGAATCCTCGACCGCCACCACCTGACCGGCTCCAATCTTCTTCAGGGCGTAGCGATACAGGTCCGGGGCGGGCTTGTGCTTCCCGTCCTCGCTGGTGGCCAGCACATCCAGCACCTCCCACAGTCCCATCGCCTTCAGCATCGCCGACGCTGGGGCGAAGCGGGCGTTGGTCACCACGCCGATAGCGAAGTCCTTGGACAGGTCCTCAATCTCCGCGTTCAGCCGCTCGTCAGGGTGAACCAACTTCGGAATCATCTCCAGCGTTATCTGCCGAGTGACCCGCTGTACGTCCTCGCGCAGCACACCCGGAAGGCCGATCAGGTCCATCTTCTGCTGCGTGGTCAGGTCCGTCCTGGTGGGAACTTCGCACGGGTGCCACCACAACTTGACCGCGCGGGAGAAGGCGTCAGCGTGGAGCGCGGCGGAGTCAATGAGGGTTCCGTCGAGATCGAAGAGCACGCTTCGCCTTGGCAATGTCATCCTCCGCTTCGTTCCTTCTCCATGCCCGGTAGACGGGAGCGTCGTGCTGGAAGTTGGCCCGGTTGTCGCGTTCGGTGTAGAGGTGGGGGATGACCAGTTCTGGGATGTAGCGGATGCCAACCCCGCCGTCGCTCTCGCCATTCTGCCCGAGGGGCCTGGCGGTATCGGTGCCGGTCCCGAGGCGCATATCCACGTCGTCGTGGAAGGTCGAGATGAGTCCGGGGTGGCGGAACCAGCCAAGCGCGCGTGGTATGCGCGCGTCCATGAAGACATGGGAGGGTTTCGATCCCGGACTCACCACGTCGTTGCCGAAGATGATAGGGGTCGCGCGGAGGGCGTGGAGGACCAGCTCGTCCCAGCCAACCGTGGCGAAGCGGTTGTCGTCCGCCACCCAGCCCACCGCCTCGCAGTCGTTGTCCTCGGAGACGAAGCCGGCGTTACAGCGGGCCGTCATGGCCTCCTCGGGGCGGAGGGCGCTCTTCATCCAGTTGCTCTCGTACTTGTGGGCGGTGGAGTCGCCGGACCAGACGAGGAACACAAGCCTGGTGTCTGGGAGGATGGCGGTGCGCTGGAACGTCTCGTAGAGGCGGCGGGCCTCGACCGGCCTTTGGTGCGACGGGCACAGGACGAGAAGTCCGCTCAACTCGCCGCTATCGTAACCGCCGAGAGAAAAAAGTCAACAGGCTACGGGACCTCATCACCGAAAATCGTGCCAGTCACGATCGTCGCGGCCGTTCCGGCGTCCACCACGAGGGCGCTGTTCGCGCTCGCGCAGGAAACGCCCCACCGGAGGTCGGGAACGACGATGGGGGTGTTCGCCGCCGCGCGGTGGGTCACCTGGAACGCCGCGGAGGCGACGCTCCTGAGGATGATGGTGTCTGCGGCGCTGGGGGTGATGTGGTAGCTCGTGACCCGGAAGCGGTACCCGGCGGCGGGCGACCACACGGTGGCAACTGTTCCGGCGGAGGCAATCGTGACGGAGAACGGGTGAGCGACCGGGTTCGTCGGGTACTTGACGCCGGAAGTGCTGGTCTGGATGACCGCCTGGCGAGACTCCCCACCACTGTTCGCGTTACGGATCGCAAGCACACCCATGTCAGTTCTCCTTGCCCATCAGGCTGCTCACAGTCTAGCGCAGGAGTGGCGCAAAGTAGCCCCGCAGGGCAGGGGGGGCGTTCCCGAGAATGACCGCCTCGGCGGCCCCGGTGAAGATGTGCGCGGGGTCGTTCTCGACGGCGGCCGGTATCGCCCACCCGGAGTCTGCGAGCGCCTTCCGGAGCGCGGGGAGCCCGGCGTTGTAGTCGGCAAGGAACGGCGCGTGCTCGGCGGAGGCGGCGTGGAGCAGTTCGTGCCGCACAAGGTGCTGCTCATCGTCCGCAGTCGGGTAGGACCCGTCACGCTTCATCCTGCGGGCATAGATGGACCCGCTTCGGGTGTACTCCCCATCCGCCGTGTCCAGGTAGCCGGGAGGCGCTGAGCGGTTGAGCTTGCGGTTCTTGAAGTACGCCTGTGCTGCCGGGGTGAAGGCCTCAGTGGCCTTCGGGATCAAGATGTTCGACGGTGTCCAGGTCTGCCACTCCGCAGTCCCCATCCCACCAATCTGCGGGTCCATCCCGATAGCCCACGGCTGGAAGTGCTTGGGAGAAGGAAGGTCAGGAGGTGGACCAGAGAACTCTTGGTAGTCCATAAAGAAATACTAGGACCGCTCGGTCCCTTTCCCCGGACCTCCGTGTTCGCTTCCCCGTACCTGGGGGGATCGTAAGGGGGGTACGAATATCGCACAAGGGGAGATTTACGGGGTTTGCTCGGAGAATGCTCTACCGCAGGAACTTCATCGAAAGACGTGGACAGACCGTGGATAACCCAGTACCCAGAATTACGGGGTTCGCAGTAAGAATGGTCTAACGCAGTCTGAGTACACCACCCTTATGGGATGGGACCCATAGGTCGATGTTCCAAAAAGAGACAAATGTCGAGGAATGTCGCATCCAGGTCTGAGTATGTCAACGAGAGCGAGAGTGGAACTGGAAACTGAGTATGTCAGTGAGAGAGGGTGGGCGTACCACGGGTCCCATCCTCCCGTAAACGACAGGCCTCGACCCTCCCCCGCCCCCACGCACGCGCTCCCGCACGCAGGCACGCGCATCGCGCGCTCATGGGATCGCTCGCTCGCTCGCTGTGTGGTGCCGAGCTGTGCCGGGGCATCATCGTAGGTAAGTCAAGGAATGTGCGTTCCCTTGGGTAGTGTCTTTCCGAAGACCGGTCTATCGGTACGGTGGCGCTATGTCACTTAGACCAATGAATGAGCCTAGTTCTAGGCTGGTGTCTTTCCAGACTCTTGTCCGTCAATCGGTAGAACGGTCACAGTCTTGGTCGGTAGAGCCTGTTGGAAGTACTGCGCGAGGGTCACGGTGACCCCTGGACCCTGGGGGTCACGAGCTCCAGGGGATAGAGCGGTCATCTTGTCCACTGCCAGGCCGGCGATCCTCGCGGCCTCCCACGGTCCTGCGTCTTTCAGCGTGGATTGAGCCTGTTTGATGGCCGCTTTGGCCAGGATGGTCCACTGTCGCATCAGGCGAAGTCGAGTTACGGACTGCGCGGTCTTCCTACTGCTCTCAGCCGCCTCACCCTCCGCCTTCCTTCTCTTACCACTGACCCATTGATGTAGGGTCATCCTCGGTATTCCAAGCTCCGTAGAGGCCCTAGAGACGTTCCCGCGGTGTCCGGCGATCACTGCTAGTGCCCTGCCGATGTCATCCTCTGTGTAGGTCTGTTTGTCCATACTTGTCTCATTATGAGACATCTGTAGCGTCTTGGTACTCAGGGTGTCCGCTATCCGTTCAGAGTGGGTCCTAGGACTATTTTCGTATGGCGAGTTTTTTCCTGCGGGTGGACACTCTCGGTGTTACCGATGAGCGGCAAGACTCACGGGATTAGGAGATGGCAAGATGAGGCAGCACTACGAGAGCGATGACAAGGCTTTCCCGGCCGACGCCTACACCGTTTCAGGCTATCGCGGTATCGCTTGGAACGTCATGGGGTGGGAGATTGCGCCGGACGCGGACACGGAATGGAGCGGCATCGAGGGGCGGACCGGCGATGTCGTGGCAGTCATGGTCGGGAATGACAGGTACTTCACATTCTCGCCGGACGACGTGACGGCTCTAGACCGCGCGGACTACTGCGGCTCATGCGGGCAGGTGGGATGCGGGCACGATGGCCTGGAGCGCGCTTCCTAAGCCCCATTCCTGACCTTCCCACTACTTGGGTGGGGTCAGGCGACCGCCGGACGGCAATATTTCCGGCAGTCGAGAAGGTGGCAAGGAATGGCGAGCACACTGCACGTCGCGATCATGCCGTGCGAGCCCGGACATTCGCCGTGCGTCGAGGGCGAGCACATCATGGTCTCTCTGGACGGTAGGTCCTGGCTCGAAGTGACCCGCGTACCATCCCTAGAGGATGCGCCGACCATCGCGCGCATGTTCGTCGGAAGCGGCCGGACGAAGCCCATGACCTTCGCCCGTCGATACCTGACAATGCGCGGAGCACGGTTCGACCTTCCGATGAGGACCGCCTAGACACCCATCCGGACCGGAGAACCCCGAGGTTCCCACGGTCCGGCGCTCCCTCGAACAGGCAAAGAGTCGAGGGGGCGGGAAGGATGGCAAGGATGAGCGCGCTGTACGAGTACACCACGACCAGACGGCGCATCAGCGACACTCCCGCGACCGTCTGCGACACCCCCGCTAGCGCGTACGCGGCGGTGCGCGACCTGGCCGACGAGGAGCGCGAACACTTGATCGTCGTGCTCCTCAACCGCAAGAATCGCGCCGTGGGCCGTGAGACGCTCTACATCGGCACGGTGAGCGGCTCGCCGGTCCGCATCGCGGAGTTGTTCACGCTCGCGGTCCGTCAGTGCGCCGATGGCATCCTCCTCGCGCACAATCACCCGTCGGGCGACCCCGCGCCGAGCGCGGACGACCTGAGGACCACCCGCGAGGCTGCGGCGGCCGGGAAACTTCTCGGCATCCGCGTCGTGGATCACATCATCGTCGGAGAGGCTGGGCGCTTTCACTCGATGCGCGAGCAGTCCCCCGAGTCGTTTATGGTCTGACCACAAGCGGCAGGATTTCCAGTCCTGCGCTCACCTTCGGCTGTAGCCTTGCCTCTACAGAAAAGGCCATCTAGAGGCCGTACCGAGGGTGAGCGGAGGGCTGGAACATCAAGCCTCTTTCGGGAGGTGTGCCATGCGAGGCCCCTAAAAGGGGCAGGGGTCGAATGGAGCGACTACGTAACCGCTCCATTCCTCCCGAAAGAGGCTTGATGAGGCTCATCCAGAAGGGCAAGAGAATGAGTTATCAAAAGCGCACCGCGTACACGCCGGGGCCGTGGGAGATCAGGGATCTAGGAAAAGATACCGAGCAGAAGTACACACCAGGGCCGTGGGTAGTCGGATGGGGTGGCAATTTGTGGATTGTCACTGATGGTCGCGGATGCCGCGTTGCCGCAGTCGGGCTAGAGGGCTCAATCCCAGAGCGGTTTGAGGAAGCCAACGCTCGTCTTATCGTCAAGGCACCAGAGCTTGCCCAGGCTGTGCGTGACTTGCTGTACGGCGTGGCCGGCCACAATGCGTCAGTTGATCGCGAGCGAGCGATCAAACTCCTTGCCGAGGTCGAGGGAGCCGTCCATGCGTTATGAGATCGCGCCCGACCACCACGACAAGAGCGGCAATCCCGTAGGAGGTTGGTATGTCTGCGATTCACAAACCGTTCGCACGCCCGATGCCTACGGAATCAATGTTGATGTGGCGGCGGGTCCATTTCCTGTCGGGAAGCCAAGTATTGCAGGAAGGATGCGCGATTGGATGAACATGCCGTGGTGGTGGCGGGCAACTCATCGCTGCCCCAATCGCGCATCCCTTCTGATTGGCACGACCGGAGGGGGAACAAGAACATACCTCCGCTGGTGGGCATTTCGAGACGCTCCGCAACATGCGCGAGGGATGCACCATCAACGACGACAAGGCGTTTGACCGGTGACACAGTACATGCCAATCCCCAAGTCCGAGCAATCCGCAGTCTTGACCTACCCCGTCGTCTGGCGCTGCTGGTGTGGGGCGCCGGCATTCGGTATCTACGACCTCAGCTCGCCCCAAGACGACCCCCGGCGCGTGGCTATCACCACTGCGGCGATGGCCCATCGGGCGAGCCACAAGGCGCACCGTGGCTGACCCGTTCGCCCGGTACGACACTTGGCTGGAAGCCCCCTACGAGGCCGAGGAGGTGTGCCACCAGTGCGGGAGGGACATGAGCGACCACGATGAGGAGTGCGGTCCAAGCGACCCCATCGACTACACCCACGAGGACGAGATGCGCCGCGACGAGGCTGCGGATCGCAAGTACGAGGAACAGCGCGAGAGGAGATACGAGTGAGCGCGCGCAACCGCAATCAGGTGTTCCCGAACCGGGGCGGCGGTGGGGCTGTTCAGGGCACTCCGGGCAAGGGCGAGCGACAGGTGACGCAGACCTACATCCCGCCCACCTGCGACCACTGCGGGGGTATCGGGCATCGTCGGGACGACCATGACGTACACATCCACCCAGCGTCGGAACGACTCGGAGCGGTCGTCCTCGCTCACGCTGCCGAGCTGCGCGCGCTCGCCAAGGACATCGAGAACGACCCCGGTCCCATCGGCGCCTCGCTCACCATCGCACGCCTGAGCCGATCGGATGCGTACAGGTGGATGGCTGAACGGTTGGAGCGGGATGCCAATGTCTCAGGATGACCTGCTGAAAGAACTGGAGCGCCTGAGCAGAGAAATCGAAAGCATTAGCGGGCTGTCTCGGTATCTGAATCCACGCCTAGACGCCGACGGGCTGCCGATCGATGATGGGGTCGTTTCTGGCTACGCGATGGGCATTCTCATGGAGTCGGTCCGGGCAAGGCTGGGGCGGGATGCGAGGGGCTAGGTCCCTAGATGCGGAAGGGCAAAGTACGCCTATCGAAAACATACGAAAGCCCCGAAACTGCGGTGGGGGCTGCGGCGCTGTACGGTCGCAGGTGCCGGCCCATGATGCTCGACCGTGAGCCTAGTTTCAGCTCGTCGTGCCGCCGTACTTGGCCCGATCAGGACCAACGGCGTAACTACATCCCTGTTGCGACAGTCGGCTGACCACCCGTTATCAGCGGCGGGCTTTGGTACGCAGGCCCGGCCCTGCTAGAATGCTTATGAATCCGATCCGTGGGTAGACGGGTGCGGACGAAACGCTCGTCATGAAAGTGGCGGGCGTTTCTCCTCCCAGAGCATATCACACCCCCTTGACAACGCGTTATGTCTGTGATTCACTGCGTTTCTATGAAGAAGCGCAAGTGCGACAACTGCCTAGCGTCCTACCAGCCGACCCGCGCGTGGCAGCGGTTCTGCTCCCCGGTCTGTCGTCTCAGGCTGTGGAGGCGTGCGAAGAGGGAATCGTGGGAATCATGACGCAGTGGAGCACCACCCACCCCGAGGATGCCGAGCGCATCGCCGCCCATGACTCGCCGCTCTTCCCGGCGTACGTCCGGAGGGGCTGTGAAGGCTGCGGCCACAAAGTGCACACCGCCAAGGGCTGCGGTATCCCGACGACGTTCAACCTGGGGCCGTGCCTGTGCCACGAGGAGCAGGTCCGATGACCGCTGACACTCGCCCCGATGTCGAGGGACTGCTGGAGAGAGCGGCAAATACCCTAGCAAGGTACTTTGGGGACCCATACGGAAGCGTTGTGTTCCAGGGCCCAGACGAAGAATCATGTGACCTCATTCGCGACCTCGCCGCCGCCCTACGGACAGTCGCAACCGAAGAGGGGGCGGCAAGGCGACCGATGAACGAGATAGATCGGGCGGCGAAGCAAATGCTTCGGTCGCGCTATATCTCCTTGCTCATCGATGTTTTGGGCAAATGCGAACCGTTCGATTCTGCGTTGGCCGACCACATCGAGGAGTTGATCGAGCGACAGCGAGAAGGGGACCAGCGATGACCGGCTGCGCTCGCTGCGGCCACATGTCCACGACCCACGCGGTCAACCGCCGAGCCTTCTCGGAGTGCTCTGAGTGCGGGCCGTGCGTGTTCATCCCGTTGCGGCTCGTCGGGCGGGATCGGTGGCCGACCGCGCTCTTCTTCGTCGCGCTCGGCGCGCTCATCGTGGTGGTAGGAGGATGGCTGTGGGGATGACACCACGCGAACTTGTCGAGGATGGGCAACCATGAGCACAGTGAAAATCGCCGACGAGCCGCGACCGTGCCTCAGTCCAGAGCACGATCCAGCGACGATGGTCGTTCGGAGCCCGGGAACCTACGAGCACACCTGCCCATCGTGCGGAAGGGTCGTGCGATTCACGGTCTACGGAACCTACCTATGACCCAATCAGAGCAGCCGAGGCAGCCGACCCGCCTCGTTGGGCACGGTGCGTTCTGCGCGTGCTCTCCTAATCAATGCCAGCCCACTTCGCGCCGAGGGGGGGAAGTGAGTAACCGCCCGAACGACACCGAGATTGCCCTCTCGGCCATCGAGGACCCGCTGGACCGCTCACTCGCCATGGCCTACATGGACCTCCATGACGCCGAGCGGGCTCTCATGGAGCGCATCGTCACCATGCCCGCCGAGCAAGTAGCGCCGTCGCTCCACATGCTGACCGACTTCGATGGCGTGATCGGAAGGCTCCGCGCCACCCTCGAAGCGCGGGCGACCGCCGATGGACTGCGCGAGTGGACCGCACCCGACGGCACCGTCTACGAGTTCGACGGAACCCACAAGCGGGTGGTGAAAGATGTCCGCGGGCTCTACGAGGCACTCATCGGATGCCCCATCATCACGAGCGCGGACATGAATGCTATCTTCCGGCAGAAACAAGAAGTCCTCTTCACCCGCCTCAACGAGTTGGCTGATCGTGATGAGGACGTGCGCGCTGTTCGTGACGACTTCGCGGTCTGGTCCAATGGTCCAATGCACCTGAGAAAGAAAGAGGAGAAGCATGGGTAAGTTCGATTTTGGCGCAGCGCACAAGCAGGCAGAGAAGGACGGGCACCTCGTCGGCGGCGGCTACCTCAAACTGAAAGAGGGACCGAACCGGATGCGCCTCGTCTCGGAGGCGCTCCCGCATCCCGGCGAGTACCAAGGCCGCAGGACCTTCAAGTGGCTCCTCTACGTCATCGACCGCGCGGACGGGGCGCTCAAGCCGTTCTTCATGCCGCACTCCATCTCGAAGATGGTGGCGGACCTCCAGCGGTCGGACGACTGGGGCTTCGACGGCGTGCCGCTCCCGTACGACGTGACCATCGTCGCTCGCGGGGCCGGCACCAAGGAGGCCGAGTACACGCTCACCCCATCGCCCAAGCATGTGCCGCTCACCCCCGACGAGGAGAAGGCCGTCGCCGAGGCCAAGCCGCTCCGCGAGGTCCAGGCTGCCATCTACGAGAAGGGCGGCGGGACCCCAGCGGAGAAGTCGGCCCACGTTCCCGGCTTCGACCCGGACGACATCCCGGCATAGTTGTGAGTGATCTCCAATACGCCGTAGATGGATTGGGCCGCGTGGGCGGAAACATCTCTCGCATTGAGAGAGGAATCCGAAACTTCTGCGACGAAGTGGGCGGACACGACTATCTTCGGAAGGCGCTCCGCGACATCGTCGTCGCCAAGACCCCCAGGTCGCGTAGTCGTGCCGTCAAGACCGCCAGGGCAGTCCTCTTGCGCGAGGCAGAAGAATCGGGAATCGACCCCTGATGGCCCACCTTCACGTCCACGACTTCTCTGTCCCTGCCCTTGGAGGTGGGCGGAAGTGCTCTCGATGGAAGTGCGGGGCTGTGTCATTCACGCCTCGGCCAGACTTCTTTGCGACCCTCGTTGAGGTGGCCGAGGAGAGTGAGAAGAAGCAAAAGCCCGCACTTGCCATCGAGAGCAGCCAGCCGTCGAAGGATGCCGCCATCCATGCCGAGGAGACTCGCGGTCGGACGCAGACGATGGTCTGGATGGCACTCAAGGGCGCTACGGACGGACTGACGACTGAGGAGATATGCGAGGCGACCGGACTTGACTCCTCCACGGTCCGTCCACGGCTCGTGGAGCTCGACCGGCAGCAGCGCGCCGAGCGTGTCTCAGCGAACAGGAAGCCGTGGCACCCCGTAGCCAATCCCGAAGTCAAGACTCGGCCGAACAAGAAGGGGCTAAGAATGACGCTGTGGCAGGTCACACGATGAACGAACGCCCGGTGACCGAACGCCTGAAGGCTGTCGCCGAGACGGTCAGGAGCTACTATGGCGTCTCCGAGCAGGAGTTCTACTACGTCGGGTGCCGCACACAAGAGGCGACCGAGGCTCGCTACGCCGCCGCACTCGTCATGCTGAGGAAGGAACCGAACGCCACATGCCCACAGATCGGCAAGGTCCTCCGGGTCGCGTGGCCCAAGAACCTCATCTACAAGGCTCGAAGGAACCCGTCGGCAGTCCAGATGGCGGAGTCGTTCGCGTGAGGGTCTGTGCCTGCTGTGTCCGCAACCTGTTCGCCGGCGGTCACGTCCACCCGTGGGATGGAACGCGAGCATGACCATCCGACGACTCTTCTACAGAATCAAGCCACGGCTTACCGGAGAGTGGGTAGCGCTGGGGGTCTTTGTGCGGCACAACCACGACGGGTACCCCATTGGAAGAGGAAGCCACTCCAACTGGTCGGCCGGGGTAGAGCTAATCTTCTTCGGCGTTGGTGTCAGAGTGACGACGGTGATGAAATGACTGTCCGATTGTGCATGAACGAGTGGCAAAGAAAGTACCGTCTTGCTCGCTCGTAAGAAACCACTGCCAAGGAAACGGTCTACCCCGCGTCGGTATCGCACGCCCCGGTGCGACGTGCGTGGCTGTAAGAAGCCGCAGGATGTGAAGTGGGCCGCCCCTAACTACGCGGGGAATGACGCCGAGTACGGACAATGCCGTTCTCACGCCAAGGCCGAGGCCGACAGGCGCTTCTCGCTGTTCATCCGAGCGCGGGATGGGGAGTGCCGCATCCGCACCGAGAAGCCGTGTGTCGGTCCGCTACAGTGCTGCCACCTGCTCAGTCGTCGGTTCGGCGCGACACGCTTTGATCCCGCGAACGCCGTGGCCGGATGCGCTGGACACCACGCCTATTGGACCGCGAACCCAGACAGGTGGGCGGCGTTCCTAGAGGGCTTCGTGGGGGGAATCAAGTTTGATGTGATGCGCGACCGCGCCTTCGGCGGCCCACCGCCAGACCTGGCCGACGTGCTCGCCAGCTATCCTGCGGTGTCGAAGTGAACCGCCTCCTCATCCAGTGCGCCATCCTCGTGCTCATGTTCGCGCCCAGCGCGGACCCGTCGTCGTTAGTGGCTCCCGCGCCGTCTGTACCCGGTGTCCTAGGGATAGTGGCGGCACAAAGCGGAATGGGTCATGGGACCGACGACGGGTCCGCGGTGCGCGCGAGCGAAGTAGCCGGAGCATCCCCTGCGCGCGCAGGGGATGCGGTGAGCGTCGGCAACCCGACGAACGTGAAAACGCTCGCGCGCACCACCCCAATCTCCCGCGGCGGCTACCTTCGCGTGGAGCACCGCGACCCCGTGACCGTCGTGACCCCGGAGCCGACACCCGAACCCATCGACGTGCGTGCCATCGTGGCCGCTTCTGCGCGACGGCACGGCGTCGATGTGGCGCAACTCCTGCGAGTGACTTGGTGCGAGAGCCGTTTCGATCCGAGCGCCGTGAACCCCGAGAGTGGGGCGGCAGGGGCGCTACAGTTCATGCCGGCGACGTGGGCAGCTAACAGCGTGCGATACGGCTGGCCCGGCGCATCGCCACACGACCCCTACGCAGCCTCGGACGTAGCGGCCCAGATGTTCCGGGACCACCAATCGTACCAGTGGGAATGCCGATGAAGGAGGATGGAATGACCCCGACACCTGGTCAGAAGTGGCCTTGGGTGAAGCGTGACGATGGGAAGTTCTCGCCAGAGCCGCCGTATCGTCTCGGCGACAGCGTTCCTTGTGAATCTAACGAGTTCCATCAACACATGAAAGCCGATCCGCGAATCGTCGCGGCCCAATGGGCGCAGAACTATTGCAAGGAGTGCGGCGACGAGTACGAGGCGTACATGCAGCGTATGGAGGACGAATCATGACCACCCCGATACCCGCAGAGAGCGCCATCGAACGCGACCGAGAGATCGCATTGGCCGCACGAATCGCAGCGGCGGGTTCGGTGAACGCGGCGATCCGAGAGCACGAACATCGTCTGTGGTCCCGCCAGCCCCTCTACGACGCGCTGGTGGATGCGGTGCGTGAGTACAAGCGGACCCAGTTCGAGGGCGCCCACCAGGAGCGCCTGCGCGCCGTTGACGCGATGACCGAAGCCCTCGCCGCACTCGACCGAGAGGAGCGGCCATGACCCAACCAGAGCAGCCGAGAGGATGGGCTGGATTCGAGGAGAACTACCGCGCGCTCTACGGCCTCGCACAACGGCTGGCGAAGTCCTACCGGGCGGTCATCCAGACCGACAACCTGGCCGACGATAGCGAGGAGCAAATGCTCATCGAGGAGGCCCGTCATGCCGGACTCATCTAGCCCATCAGAGCAGCCGAAGGAGACACCACACGAACTCGTCGCAGAACTCCCGGCGCTCTGGCGTGTCTATGCAGACCACTTCAAAGAACGCGGGTACGGAGATGGATTTAGCGATGCCACGGAACGCTGCGCCGCCGACCTAGAAGCTGCCCTCAACGCCCAGCCGAAGCCGAGCGACGCCATCGAGCGGCTGGTGGGGGCGGCGCGGATGGTTGCGGGGACATACGGCGAGCGGAATGCTCATCCCGACCGCATCCTCGTGTGGAGAAAAGACCACGACGCGCTTGTGGGCGCCCTCCGCGCCATTGAGGAGGCCCGCCGTGAGTGACCTAGCGCACGATGCGATGCAAGAGCACGCCGACCGGCTACAGCGCGAGCGCGACGAGTGGAAGCACGCCGCCCTGAGCGAGCACGCGACCGTTGACAAGTTGGAGGCGGAGCTCCTCGCCCTCCGCTCCTCCGCATCCGAGAGGCCGGTGATGGGTGAGGGGAAGTGGACGTGGCTTCCAGTCGAGGAGCCGACGAGCGGCGAGCCCGAGCGCGTCCTGATCCATCCGAGCGGGGAACCTCAAGGCGTGAAGTTCGAGAACCCGCTCTATCACTGGATTCCCGAAATGGTCCGAGCCCTCAACGCCTCATCGAGCAGGGATGCCGAGGTGGAGCGGTTGACCACGGCGGTAGAGCGGTTGAACCTTGCGGCGCGTCTCGCTGACGCGGACTGCGTCTCGGCTCTTGGCGAAGTTGTCACTCTCACCGCCCGCCTCGCTGCCGCAGAGGAGGCGCTGAAGAAGGCTGACGACCTAGACGCGACAATCCCCTGGGGGTGCCTTCACGACGAGTACCTCCACCCTGGTTACGAAGATGAGTGCGAGAAGGCACTCGGCGATGCAGTTCATGCCTACAGTGCGGCTCGATCATCGACCGCCCCGCAGGAGCCGAAGCCATGAAGTACCGAAAGACTGCGCTCATTGAGGCGGAGCGGTTTGGATTTGGCAGTCTGAGTGCCGAGTTCCACGCCGCCCTTTGCTTTGAGGAGCATCGCATGGTCGCAGGGTCGCGGGACGAGTTTGGTGTCGGCCTCGACATCCCCCACATCCATACTCTGGAAGGACCACACCACGTCAGCGACGGCGACTGGATCGCGCGTGGCATCAAGGGTGAGTTCTGGCCCATCAAGGACGACATCTTCCGCGCTACCTACGAGCCCGCCCCACAGGAGCCGACCACCCCGAAGGAGGACACGCGATGAGCAATTCGTCGTGCCTACTCTGCGGCCAGGTTGGTGAGCGTGCCGTGTGGCACGCGGTCCAACCTGATATCTACGTCTGCATGGTCTGCCGCTCGACAGTTCAGCGATTCGGTCCGGGTGGACAGGGGCTTCATGGTCGTGGCATCGGTCTTGCGCCGAACGATCCACCCGTTGTCTGCGGGGAATGGTGCCAAGATATTCACGCACGCCGCGCCGGATCGGCAGCGACCACGGAGAAGTGCCCGACGTGCGGAGCAACCGATCCTGCGTATCGAAACTTCAGCATCGGGAATCAGACGGGAACCTGCGACGACCCGTTCCATTCGGCAGCGACCACGGAGCCGAAGGACACCATCGAGCGTGCGAAGTGGCTCGCCAGGGGCCACGGTACGGAGGTCGCCCCGGGCATCTTCGTGGACGAGGCGACCCGTCGGGCGCTGGAAGCGGAGGAGTGCCCGAGTTGCTCTATGTGCGAGATGGTTGAGGAGGATGGGGAACACTGTCCACTCTGCCACGACTCCGGCTCGGCACCTACGACCGAGGAGGGGAAGTGAAGGCCATCCAGCCGCCCCTATTCCTAGTCGCCCGCTCGGATTCAGCCTTCACTCGTGAAACCCTCCGGCGGGGAGGGCCAAGAGAGGTCATGGGTGTCCGCTTCCGTGGCCTGAAGGCTGCCAGAATGGCCCACGAGGCCGCAGGATCGGTTGAGCGGGCAGCAATGCCCCCGGGGGTCCTAGCGGCTATCGGGTGGAGGAAGAAGGGTCTATGACCAGGCAAATCTCCGGGTGCCGTATCTGCCGGTCGGACAACCTCGTGAACGTGCTGGACCTCGGACACCAACCCCTTGCCAACGAGTTCGTCACCAGTCCCAGGAATCAGGACACCTACCCCCTGTTCGTCCTGCGGTGCGTGGACTGCGGGCTCGTCCAGCTCTCGGTGGTCGTGGACCCAAAGCTGATGTTCCAGAACTACCTCTACGCCTCGTCTGCGTCAGCCCCAATCGTGGCGCACTTCGAGGAGTACGCCGCGGAGGTGGCGAGGAGGTTCGCGCCGCAGGGTTCGACCGTCATCGAGATCGGGAGCAACGACGGGGTGCTGCTGGAACCACTCGATAGGCGCGACATCGGCGTGTTCGGGTTCGAGCCGGCGACCAACCTGGCGAAGGTGGCGAACGACCGGGGACTTACGACCAGCAACACCTTCTTCTCCGAGCAGGCGGTGCGCGACAGCCTTTGCGTGTCGAGCGCCAACGTCGTCATCGCCAACAACGTCATGGCGCACGTCGATGACCTTCACGACTTCATGCGAGGAGTCGATGCGGCCCTTCGTCCCGATGGGGTGTTCATCGCGGAGTTCCCCTACCTCGGGGACCTCCTCGCGCACACGGAGTACGACACCATCTACCACGAGCACCTGTCCTACTTCTCTCTTGCCCCACTGGAACGACTGTTCGCCCGGTACGGGATGCGGGTGTTCGACATCAAGCACCTTCCCCAGCAGGGCGGGTCCATCCGGGTGTACGTCTGCCGAGGAGACACGCACAAGGAGACTGATGCGGCGTGGACGTTCCGCGAGGATGAAGACGAGCGCGGGTTCGCGTACGGAGACTTCGCAGACAGGGTGGTCGCTTCTCGTCGTGCGCTCGTGGGGATGCTCAACAGACTCTTCATCGAGGGCCATAGTGTCTCGGCATTCGGCGCCTCAGCGAAGGGGAACACTCTCCTGAACTACTGCGAGATTGTCCCAGACCTCATCCAACTCATCTACGACGACGCGCCGCTGAAGCAGGGACTCTACACACCCGGCACACATATCCCGGTGGTGGCACCATCGACACTTGACCGCGCGAAGCCGGAGTACATCGTGCTGCTCGCGTGGAACTACGCCGATGCCATCGCAAAGAGGTATCCGGAGTACGTCGGTAGGTTCATCCATCCGATCCCGCTGGCGAGGCTGGTCTAGAGGCAGAGCGGATCGCGGGCGAGCAGGCGCTTGTACCACTCCAGGGTGCGAGTCCTTGGGGAGGGTCGAAGTGTCCCGGTGACAAGTCCGGCGTACACCTCTCGGGCGCCGTCCTCGAATGTGCGTGTCGTCCGGTAGCCGAGGGCAGCCAGTTTCCCGAAGCCGACCCGGTAGGAACGGTCGTCCGGGTCGCCGAACCACTCCATCTTGAACGGCGCCCCAACTGCGGCGCACACCATCTCGGCGCGCGGAAGCACTTGCGAGTTCTGCTCGTCCGAGCCGACGTTGAACACCTCGCCGTTCACCGACGAAGACTCTGCTTCCAGCATCAGGCAGAACGCCCGGCAGGTGTCCTTCATGTGGATGTACGGCCGCCACTGGGTCCCGCTCCGACCCACCCGCACCACTCCGTAGCGCCACACCGCGAGCGTCATCATGTTGATGGCCGTGTCGAAGCGCATCCGCCGACTCGCGCCATAGACGGTGGCCTGACGGAGCGCGGTCACGCTGAAGTGGTGGTCCGCCAGGGCGAGGGTGGACTGCTCTGCGAGGAGACTGGCCTTGGCGTAGTTCGAGAGCGGGTTCGGCTCGCTCGTCTCGTCCGCGATCCCGTCGCGGAAGCCGTAGACGGAGCACGAGCTGGCGAGCACGTACCGCTTGACTCCCGCAGCCTTCGCCAGAGCGCACACCCGCGTCCTGCCGAGATGGTTGATTGCGTAGGTCTTGTCCGGCAGCAGTTCTCCAAGCGGGTCGTTGGAGAGGGCGGCTAGGTCACACACCGCGTCCACGCCATCGAACACCGAGGGCGGGCAGGTACGGATGTCGTCGCGGACGAGCGTCAGGTTCTCGACGGGCCTCGGCTCACCGAAGAAGAAGCGGTCGAGCACGGTGACCCTGTAGCCGCGAGCGAGCAGCGTGTCCGTGAGGACGGAGCCGATGTAGCCCGCGCCGCCAGTGACGAGAACGCGCACTACTGGACGACGGGTGGCGGTACCTGAATCGCACCCGGGGCGGCGTCCACGCTCGGGGCTTTCGGCACGGTGGTCTTCACCGTGATGGCGCTCAGAGCGAGTGAGGCCACGGCGAGCGCGATGATGGCGTTGCTCTGGTCCACGGTGAAGAGGTTGGGCCAGAACGCCGTGACGAGGATGAGCAGGGCGCGCAGGAATCCGATGACCGCAGCGCTGTTGTCGGTGATTCTGTTCGGCAGGCTCATGGTGCTTTCTCCTTCGCTGTCTTGGTCGCGTCGAGGGTCAGGATCGTGAAGGGCGGACGGCAGGCGGCGTTGAAAGCACAGGCCGCTTTGAGCGCGACCTCCACCCGCGCCCGCGTCGCGCCCATCCCCTGTGTGGCGTGCATCGCGCCGAGCGCGAGCTGCGAGCCGGAGCCGATGGCGACGAAGTTGTCCCGCACGCGCTCTATCTGAAAGTCCGCGCCGTACATCACCCAGATGGACCCGCGGTAGCCGATGAGCGCGTTCGTGGTGCTTGACTCCTCGGAGCCATGCGCCTCGAAGTACACATGCCCCCCGGCCTTGAGCGTGTCGCGGAGTGCGTCCACCCAGAGCGTCGCCATATAGCGGTCGGGGTCCATCTTCGCGGGATGCTTCGGCGGCGTGAACTTGAAGCGGAGCAGTTGCCCACCACGCGCCGAGCCGGACCCGCCGACAAGGAACTCGGCGTTGGGTCCGTGGCGAAAGACCTTTGTCTCCGCCATCGAGAGCTGCTGAAAATCTTCGTCTGTGAGCGCAGAGTCCCCGCCGATGACGACCTTGCCCTTGTCGGCGCAAGCGACGATGCATGTCATTCTGGATTCGCCGGCTCGAAGTCGGTACAGCCGCAGGCCATGCACACGTCGGGATCGTCGATTCGGTGCTGGAAGTAGGTCGGATCTGGACAGGTCGGGCGGCAGTTCACGCAGACGGCCTCGGCGGCGGTCACTTGTGGTGCTCCGATCCGGGGTAGTCCCCCACCATCGCCTCGTAGTACCGAAAGTCGGGCCTTACATTCCAGATGCGTTTGTCACGGGTGAACTCGATTTCGAGGAGCAGGCCACCGATGGTCGGGTTCTTTCCGAGCGATCGGAGGAATCGGTCCTGCGCCTTGAAGCAAGGGAGCATGAAGCCGAACATGCCGAGGTAGCGGCCGAGGTACAACTCGTTGTGCCAGTGCCCGAAGAGCGCCACGTCGGTCGTGTTGCGGTCGGCGTCGCTCATGCCCTCTAGGAGCTTCTGCGGCTTGTATGACTTCGCATACGACCCGCCGCCGCGCGAGCCATGCTGGATCAGGAAGCGCACACCGGAAACGTCCACAAACGCCGAGTGGTAGCCGATGTACTTCAGGTCGGGACGCCTCTGCTCGATGAGCGCCCCGCTCGATACCCCGACGTTCTGAAAGGCCCAGTCGTCGTGGTTGCCGGCGACGTGGTAGGTTACGGCATTCTTGGAGTGCGGGTACTGGTCGGCGACCGCGTTCACCTGGGCGTCCACGCCGTGCGCGTACTGTTCATACGCCGCGTCTCGGTGGGCCTGGTGGATTCCCTCCAACACATCCCCACCGTGTAGGTAGGCTGCACACCCCTTCTCGTCGGCATAGGCGTAGAAGTCTCGGAGCGCGGTCACCTGCTGGAGCGTCGAACCGATGTGGGTGTCGGAGACGACGCCAACCTTGATGATTCCGCCGGGCCTGACCTTCAGGTCCAGCGTCACTCGCGCCCGCTCGACCGGGGCCTTCTTCGTGATCCGATAGCCCTCGGCCTCCAGGGTAGTAACGATCGCATGGAGGTCTTTGGGGGTCAGGGCCGACATCGGCACGCTCGACGGACGTGGTGCTCTATCTGCCCCCGGCTGAACGATGTGCTGAAGTTCTTATTGACCGTAGCGATGATCCAGGGGACCGACGCCCCGCGCTCTCGAAGCGCCTCAATGAGCTGCCGCTGCTCGCTGATCCCCACGGCGCATCTTGGACCCGGCCTAGCCCTCTCGTACTCGGCCATGAGCGCGCCCACCTGCTCGTCCAAAGAGACAGGTGGTCGTTTCGTGGGGCGATGCTCACTGTTCTGGGCACCCTTCACTTCGGCTCCGAGGTTGCCACCCCAGCGAGGGGCACGTCGTGGGTGTGGTGGGCGTCGATGGCGAGCCTCTCGGTCGCGGCCTTCACGAAGTTCGGGTAGCCGTCCTCGACAAGCACCTCACGCACGAGTCGCTTGACGGTCTCCTCGTCCATACTGTTCGCCTCCTTCACGATGCGCTCAACGTCGAGCGTGCCGGGGCAGTAGGTGTTGGTGATGTCGTGGTGGCAGACGATCCCCGGCGTGCCGCCTGCCCATGAGCCGCGCTGGATGGGGATGCCGCGAGCGAGCGCCCGCTCGCGGACGAGCGCGGAGCCGGCTGCGTACTGCTCGTCGGTGTAGAGGCCGGAAGGCGCCGGCACGCCGGGTCGGTCCTGATTCAGGTCCTCCCACTCGAAGGTTTCGCTCGTGAGGTTCGCGATCCAGTCGCCGTTCGCGTAGGGCACATCCTCGACAGCGAGCCACTGGACGCACCGGCTATTTCGACCGACACCGAACGTCGAACTCACACCGCTCTCGGGATTGTGGAACCAGGCATCGGACCCGGCGAGCGTCCCGTCCATGTGGTGCATGACGAGCAGGTCCACCGTGTAGCCGTGGCGACCGACAAGGAAGTTGCCTTCGGGCAGCGGGCCGAGCCACTCGACGGTCACGGCTTCCCTTTCTTCGCTCGTGGACACTCCTCGGGCGTGTGGTCAGGCTGGACGATGTAGCACGTCGGGCACCACGTCTTGCTCCACGGCTTCTTGCGTTGCCGCTTGCCGGTCATCTCGGTGGGAAGCCGTCCTTGAAGAATGCGACCACCGAGCCGAGCACGGAGAGGATGACGGCATAGCTCACCTTCCCCTGACTGGCCTCCATCGTAGTGATGCGCTCGGCGTGCGAACGCTGGCCGTTGCCAACGAACACGACTTTCTTGATCTCGTTCACATCAGTCCTAATGAGGGTAACGTCAGACCGGACAGCGCGCATCTCCGCAAGGAACTCGCCCATACCGACCCGGCGCTCCTCGGCGGCCTCCTCCGCAAGCCTTCGTGCCGCACCCTCCGCGGCCACGACAAGACGCCCCGCTGCGTCGGCTGCGGCGATGGCGCGCTGGGCGGCGCTGTCGGCGTCGGTCATGGTTTCTGGTACTTCTCGCAGCGGATAAGGTGGTCGTCGTAGAACGCGCGGAACAGTTCGTCCGACTCGTACTTCGCTCGGCAGTCGTCGCACATTGGTTCGCTCACCTCATCGCGCCGTCGGCATCCGTGAAGCCGAGCCCACGGAGAGTCGCGGCATCATTCGGGCCGCCCAGTTTGTGCTGCGGGTGCTCCTTGCACGCAACCTTGACGGCGGCCCGTTGCGCCGGTGTGATGTCGGCGGCGCGGCGGTGCGGAACAGCATGACCGCCACACAATCCGCTACATGCCTCGTAGAGCACGATAGACACGAACACCGACCCGTCTGGGCGCAGCGATGTGTTGATGTAGCCGTCCTGACCGGCTGGGTCGCCCCGGAGGCGCAGCCCGGTGGCTGTCTCTGCCGCAAGGCAGATATCGTGTGGCGATTTTGTGCCATCGGCCACGAAGTCGTACACGCGCAGACTCTTGCCGTGGAACTCGTCGTAGGGGTTGCCAACGCGGTTACGCATAACGCTCAACCTCGAAGTCCCGATTGCGGAAGGCGGACGTGTCCGTGCCGGTTGTGCTGTATTGAATCTTCTCCGTATGCGTCGCAGCGGATAGCCCTGTCTCATTGGCTATGAGAGAGATACCGAAGTAGGCGTTCGCCGGGGCTCCGTTGAGATTTAGCTGCGCGCCAATGACGGCAGCGGCAGCATCGAGTTTGGAATACATGATGGAGCCCTGCGCCGTTACGCTGTTGCCTGTATCGCACTTCGCGCGGACCATCAGTTTGTCGTTGAGCGTGGCCGACCCCGTCGTGAGGGTCATCACGGTCGTAAGGTCGCCCGCCGAGGTGCTCGTCGTGGTCTCGTTGGTGGCGACCCGCTGATAGAGGATTTCCTTGATGTTGATGGTGCTGCCCGATGCGGCGGCTGCCCACTGGAGGTTTCCGTTTGTGGACGCCACGCTCAACAGGTTTCCCGTGCTCGGCACGACCGCCGCGCCGAGGGCGAACGGGTGCCCGTGCAGGACATGCGCGGCGAAGCCGCCAGATGACCCGACCGTCCCAACGTCGCCAAACGCGAGCGCGCGGGCGACGGTGGTGTCGAACAGCGCGATGGTGGCGTTGCGGCGAACGAACTCCACCCCGGTCCCGGCCGCGTTGGTGGTGCTAAATGTGAGCGACGGGGTGGCGCCCCACGCCGAGGCCACACTGGTCGCCGTAGAGCCGACAGAGGCCCCCATCGCGTTCAGGCTCCGCCCAGTCTCCCGCCAGTTTCCCGAGCCCTCGGAAATGAACTCGAACACATCCCCGGCGGCGGCGGTGTAGTTGACCGCACCCTGGAGGATGAGGGTGGTGGCGTTGTGGGTCAGGACTGGGGTGGAGTCGAACTGAAGCTTGATGACCGTTCCTGCGGGAAGTGTCGAGATGCTGGTGATAGTGACCGCCCCGGTCACATCGAAGTAGTTGCCGTCCGTGCCGAGCACGAGCGCCGAGGCCGAGGCAAGGTCCGCGCCCTTCGTGAAGACGGTCAGGTTCTCGCCCGTCGTGCCCTTGATCGCGGCGACGATGGAGTTGTGGTCGTTCGCCGCGATGACCTGCCCGGTGGAGACATTCGCCATCGGCATCTACGTGGTGTCCTTCACAGCCTTGATTATGGCATCCGATGGCTTTTTGCTGAACACGGCGAAGGTGTCACCACCCCTGCGTACGATTCCGTTGAATCCGGGGTGCTTTTTGAGGGAGGCGTGGAGGTTCTCAACTGGCAGCGCCGAGGACACCGGAATCATGGTGTCGGTGTCTGGACCGGGCATCTGGTTAGGCATTGGCGGCCTTCCACGAGACTTCCATCGTGTCGATGAAGTTCATGGTGCCGGAGGCCCCAGCGGCCCCCATGTCGAGCGTCCCGGCGGTGTTGTTGCGGACCACAAGTCCGATGGTGTGAAGACCTGGAGCCTGGGACGCCCCGACGGTGTCAAGGGGGAAGGTCCGAGAAAGAGTGAGGGTCTTGTAGCGGGTTGCCGATGGGATCGTTTCCGAAAGTGAGTACGGACCATACACCCCAGTTCCGGTGCCGTTCCCGTAGTCCATGAAGAACAGGAAGTCCACGCTCGCGGGCGCCCCAGAGTGACGCAGTTGCGCTTGGGCGAGAACTTGGAGCGCCGTGAAGCCGTAGCCGACCGTCACGATGTTCCCGCTGAACAGGTAGATATACGACCCAACATTGGTCGAGGAGTATGTGCCTGTCCCAGCGTTCACGTTGTTCAGCGTCGTCCACGTCTTGTTGCCGCCGAGCGAACGACCGGGCGACATGATGGGGTTCTTGACCCCGAAGCGGCCGAGCGGTTTGCCGAAGTTACCTTCTTGTGTCACGTGTACACGGCCTGACCGTACGTGAACGAGAGCGCTCCGACCGTCGTCGGGGCTTCGACCACCGTCACCTTGAACGTCTGCCCCGGCTCGGTGTCGCTCTTGGTCGTGGAGTCGGAAACCTTCTGGACCTGCGTGACGAGGCCGCTGAACTGCTGCTGGTTCTCGTCCGTCACCGTGACGTAGACGTTGGTGTCACGCAGCGCGTTGATGTTCGTGTAGACGGACACCGGAGACTGACGGAGGTTGCCGCCGCGCGCGGTCGGCTCGTGACTCTTGGCGGTGATGGTGAACACATGGACCCGCCTGCGTCCGGGGCGCTTGATGCCCTGGAACGACACGCTCGTCACGACCGGCGTGGTCGTCGAGGTGTTCGTGACGAGGTACAGGTAGAAGTCGTAGAGGTGCCCGGCGGGCGGGGCGGCGGGGGTGATGGTGGCGAGCGGCGAGGAGGTGGCCGACGAGGACCCGAACTGCGTGATGGCCCCGCCGTCCACGGAGTAGTACGGCGTCACCGTGACGTTCGCGCTGAGGTTGCGACTCTTGATGACGCAGCGGTCGAAGAGCGTCGGGGCGTCGGGCGAGCCCCAGCGGCCGAGGCGGATGAGGTGGTTCTGCGACTCCGTGCTGTAGGTGTAGTTGGAGTCGTCCACCGCGTTCGGGTAGGTCGAGAGGCGGATGTACTTCGTCGTGTAGGTCGTGGCTCCGTCCGAGTAGGAGAAGAACAGCGCGGGGAATCCCGGTGCGGCGCTGATGTCGATGTGCTTGCCGACCTTCGTGCCCGCCGTGCCATCCCACCAGAACACATGCCACGAGCCCTTGAACGCTCGGCGAAGAATCATGAGGTCATTCGACGTGTTCGCGCAGAGGGCGTAGAGGTAGCGGTCGTCGGCGCACATCGCCTGAACGACCACCGTGGGGAGGTCGGGGGAGGCGAGCTGGTCAAGGCCGACCCGGTACTTCAGCCCGTCGTTCGCCGCAATCTTGATGACGCCGTTCAGCGTGCGAAAGTAGAAGTCGTTGTTGAACGTCACCACCGCCCGAAGTGAGGCGAAGTTGGCGTTCGCTTGTGGCCGAAGCTCTGGGGTGAGCGGGATGATGGTGCCCTCGGCGTCCACCGTGTAGAGGCCATCCTCTTTGCCGATCATGAGCAACTGCTCGACACCCGTGATGCTGTTGATGTTGTACGTCGAGTCGGCCACGGTGTACGCGGCGCTCCACGTCCCGCCGAAGGCGGTCGCCGAGTAGATGCTGTTCGGCCGCACCGCGCGCCAGAGGTTCTGGTTCAGCACCCCGAAGCGGTCGGCGTCGGTGTTGTCGGTCGTCCAGTTCGTGGCATCGGTGGTGTACTGGTGTCCGCTCGTGTAGGCGATTCCGAGCGTGGCGCCGTGGACGATGATGTCCGAGGCGGTGAAGGCCCCGAGGTCGCGGGCGTCTATCCACGTTCCCGCGCTGTACTTGTAGACGTTCCGCCCGGCGGTGATGAGGAACGCGGTGTTGCTCGCGCCGGTCGGCGTGAAGTCCACCTGCTTGATGGGGTCACCGGGGAAGGCGGTCCCCGCGTTCGTCACCGTCGTCGCGGCGGGCTGGAGAATCAGTTGATGGGCGAAGGCCGCATCGACGCCCTTGGCCGAGGTGTACTGCGGGGTGCCCGCGTCGTAGACGCCCTGGTCGGCGGTGAGCATCCCGGCGGAGAAGTCGTCCTTGGTGAACTCCGCCGCTCCGCCGGGGGAGTAATCGGTGTCCACGGCGGAGTGGGCGTTCTGCTCCGCGAGGTCGAACCGGAAGTTCCCGATTTTGACGAAGGTCGCTGGTGCGCCGAGCGGCATCCTAGCCCACCCGGAAACGCGGCACGTTCAGGCTTTGGGGTTCGTGGACCCGGAAGTATTCGAACTTGGCGTTCTCCAACTCTCGACCCCACTTCTCCACATCGGCCTTCGCGCTGGGGTCTTGGAGGGCGAGGAACTTACGGGCTGCGAGGACGATGAGGTGGGCGGGCTCCTGCGTGATGTCCGTGTCGTTCGTGAGTTCGGCGGCGGGGCGGACGCCCGTGAGGCGCAGGACCGTCGAGGCGACCGTCACGTAGTTGAGCGTGATGGAGATGGCTCCGGCATCGTCCACGACGTTGTAGTCCTGACCCAGCCGCAACTCCCGCCAGTCGTAGTCGGTGTTGATGCTGCCGACCGGGCGCTCGACCTTCACGAGTTGCGTAATGGCGTTCGCCGCGGCGGAGGGGACCGAGAGGATGTGGGTCGTGAGTCCGGCGGGCTCGTGCGTCGTGGCGATGGTGTAGACGTTCCGGGTGCCCCAGATGTCTCGGATGCCGGAGTTGATGGCGAGTCGCACGTCGTCGTTCGGGCCGTAGTTCTTGAAGATGTCGTAGGTCGTGCCGGACGGCACGGAGGCCACGAGCGCCGGAGCGAAGGTGATGGACTGGTTGCCCGTGGAGAAGCCCGTGATGGGGCGGACGAGCCCGTTGTTGACCGAGGCCACCCCAAGCCCGTTGGTGAACTTGATGAAGGCATCCACCCGGTCGTACTCGCCGTCCGGCTCCTGCCTGTTCGCGTCGATGAGGTAGGTTGTGGTCCCACCCGTTGCCGGGACGGTCCCCTGCGTCAGGAGGCCCAGCCCCATCCCCCGGACGGTATCTTCCTCTAGCGCAAGGAGGGTAATCGGCACGGTCTAGGCTCCTAGGGCGGCCAGGTACTTCTTGGCGACCACGTCCCAAGCATACCCCCTAGCGACCGCCGTACCGGCCCCAGAGAGCGCCTGCCAGCGCGGACGGTTGTCAAGGATGTTCTCCACCGTTTCGACCCACTCCGCCAATCGTACGGGCCTAGGGAGGACCGCAGCGGCTTCGGACCACAACTCCGGCATGGAGTCGGCGTCAGTCACCACCACCGGGGTCCCCGCCGCCATCGCCTCCAAAACCGCCATCGAGAAGAAGTCTGAGGGGCGACGGGGGTCGAGCGGGTAGATGAGCACCTGCGCCGACCGCTGGAGTTTCACCAGTTCTTCGCGGGTCACCTGCCGGGTCGGCGGGAGTCCCTGAACGGGCTTGTACGTGAACACAAACCGGGGGAACGCAGCCCCAATGGCGAACGCGGCCTGACATCTGTCGGGAGAGGAGGTACATAGCACAAGCCCCTTCGTCCGCTTCGATTCGCCCGCGTAGTCCGCGAGGTTGACACCTCCTCCTACGTGTGGTCGTCCGGCATGACCCAAGAACCGAGCATGGTGAGCGGATAGGAAGATGAGCTCGTCGAAGTTCGTTGTGATGGGCGGGTCGGATCGGCAGACAACCAGAGCCGTGCGACCCGCGTGGTCCCGCCGAGCGTGGTCGTCGAAGCAGAAGAGTGCATCGTACTCCTGCGGCGCGGCCTCTTGACCCAGCCAGACAACGCCACGATGAGCGAGGGCGACACTGGGATACGGAAGGCGAACAGAAACCTCGTGGCCTTGCCGAGCCAGTTCACACGCCACCTCCACAAGAAGATGCTCGCTTCCGCCGATTTGCGTTGCGTTGAACCAGTCAGTGCCCCAGTACGCCTCCAAATATCCGCTCGAAAAGCCTATCTTCACTGGACCTCGACCGTGATGCGGAGCAACTTCTTCCCGAGGGTCGCCATCCTCATGATGCTCGCCAACTCGCTCGCACTCGCTTCCAGCACGACCTTCGCATCCCCCTCGTTAGAGAGCGTGAGCCAGCGCGATGAGGTATTGGTCCCGCTGAGGTTCGCGTGAAACACGATAGGTTCGCTCATCGGTATTCCTTCCATGGGTCTAGTGACGTGACCTCGTCAGGGTAGTCCTCCCAGAGATATGCCTTCTTGCTGCTCGGCGGCCACGGGTGGTACTGCCATGCTTCGTGCCACGCCTTCTCGTGGGCGGCGGTCTTCTCCTCGCGGCTCTTGCGGGCGGCCCAGAGGTTGAAGTGCCAGAGGACTTCGGGGGTGTCGTGCTCCGGCAGCGCGCGCATGGCGAGGCGGTCCATGCCGCCGCCGGTCCAGCGGAACGAGTCCATGCGGAACAGGCGTGGCTGGTAGGTGATGAGGGGCTTGTAGGCTGCGGTCCAGCCGGGGAGCGGGGAGATGATGGTGGGTCGGAGGATGCGGTCGTTGTACTTCTTGGTGTCGCCGGCCAACTGCCACAACTGCCCGCTCGGCAGCTCGTCGTCACAGACCCAGAAGCCGTAGTCCGTTTCCACCTGGTCCGCAATCTCGTTCAGCACCTCTTCGCAGTAGCACGTGTCGTTCGTCACCTCGACGAGGTGGTCGGTAAGTGTACGGATAGCGTCCAGTGTCCCGTCTGTGGTGCGCCGGTCCACGCCGACCACGGTGACGATGCCGTGCTCGCGTGCTTCTTTGAGGAGTCGCAGGGTGACCTTGTGCGGGGCGAGGGCGTCGATGGTTGCGAGGATGAGCGAGACTTTGGGTTTCACATTCCTCCGAGTTGGGTGGGGGTGTTACCCCCCACCGTTCCCGATTCTGCTAGTAGATGGTGAGCGACGGGACCGCGAACCACGAGCCCGCCTTGTTGACGATAAGCGTGTTGCGAGTGGTGTCGAACGAGAGGAAAAAGGTTCCGGCGGCCGGGACTGCGGACTGCCCAACCGGCGTGCCCGGCAGGGCGGAAATCTGGACGAAGCCAGAGGTGCTGGTCGCGGAGGTCGGAACCGCTGCGGTACCGAGAACGACCTTCCCGGTCGTGCCCGCCGCGGGCGTGGTGAACGAAACGCCGGGACCTTCGACCGTGAGGGCGCCGTTGACGTTCGTTGCCGCGAGAGAGGCAACGCCAGTCACACGGAGCGTGTCGGCCGTCGCAAGGCTGGCGACCGCGGCGCTGAGCGTGGTCAGCGCCCCGTTGACGTTCGTGGCCGCGAGCGACGCTACGCCCGTAGCGCGGAACGTGTCGGTGAGCAGAAGGCTCTGGACCGTGACGTTCGCCGAGGTGGTGAGGCCGGAGTTGTTGACCGTTGTCGAGGTGAGCGTGGTGACGGTCGTTGTGCCGGCGAGCGTCTGAGTCCCCGGGTTGCGCCACGCGCCGTTTCGGAACACCCGGATGGAGTTGTTCGTGGAGTCCACCCAGAGGTGGCCCTCGGCCGCGCCGCTGGCGTTGTCTCCGGTGTAGTAGGTGTCCCTGCGCGAGGTGTTGCTGGCAGGCATTTCAGTCTCCTATGTCCTCGGCCGTTTCGACCGAGGCGGGCAGAGCCTTTTGTCCGGCTACCGCCCCCGCGATGATTCGGTTCGCCACTTCGGCCCACGTCTGGGACGCTGCCCAGAGCCGCATCTTGGTGCGCTCGGCTTCGGGGCGGGATAGGGCGTCTTGGAGCGCCGTTACCCACTCGTCCACCGAGGAGTCGTTGGGGAGAACGATACCGTACCTGTTTGTCTCCGGGAGAGCGCCGTTGTCGCGCGTCACCGGGACGCACCCGGCGGCCTGCGCTTCGAGGAAGGTGATGCCGAACGTCTCGCAGAAGTCGTGTGGGCCGGGGTAGAGGAGGGCGCTGGCGCCCATCAACGACTGCGCCAGCGCCCTCTGGCCGACCCGCCCACGCCAGTTTATGCCATCCTGCCGACAGAGTGCCATGACCTTTGCCTTGTAGTCGGCGGGGCCGCCCATGAGGTCGAAGTTCACCCAGTCGTAGTAGATGTCGAGTTGGGCGTCAGGCAGCGCCTCTCGAATCTTCGGCCAGTATCCAGCCAACTGCTCCAAGCCGCGATCGGGCGAGGAGGAGTAGATGATGCGGTTGGGGTCGCGCTCGATGTTTCCCGTGAAACGCTCGGGGTCGAGTCCGTTGCCCACGACCAGCGTCTTGTCGGCGCTGAACGGGTATAGGTCTGACCAGTGCTTGCGGTGCCACTCGGACATGACCCAGACGTGGTCCACCTCGGCCATGCGCTTCTCGGTCACGAGGTCGCGGTAGTCGGTGTCGTGCACCCAAAGCACCTTGACCTCGGCGTCGATGGGGGTGTCGAACATGGCGGGATTGCGCCACGAGACGAACATCCACTGACGGGCCTGCGGGTTGAACTTCGACCAGTGGCGGTAGTGGACGCCATCCCAGGTGCCCTCGGACGGTCCGTACACCATGACCCGGAGTCCCTTGGCGACGAACTCCTTGGCGAGGAGCACGACCGCAGTCTCGGAGCCGCCGAGTCCCTGCGCGTCAATCTGGTCAGGGTTCCAGTCCTCCCAGCCCGGGCCGCAGTAGATGGTGACCGACGGATGCTCGGCGCCCCACCAGTTCTTGTCCGGCTCGTAGGCGAAGCCGATGGTGTCCTGCGCTTCGCGGAGCGTGTGGGCATCGACGATGCGCCCTCGCGTGAGGTAGCGGTTCTCCAGCTCGACACGCGACCATAGGCGCATGACGCCGGAGTCCCGTTCGACGGGCATCGGGAACGCCCCATCGGGGAGCGTGTGGATGATGGGACAGTTGAGCGATTCCAGCGAGGTGATGAGCGCGTCGGGGTCGCGCACGCGGCCGAGGAGCGAGCCGCAGACCACAGCGTCGTAGGGCGCGAGCGCGAGGGCGGCCTTCGGCAGACGTTCGCCCCAGCCGTACCAGAACTGAACGGGAAGGTCGGGGTCGTGCTCGCCCTTCTTCATGAGAACAGGGAGCGACTTGCCTTGGTCCTTGACGTATCGCTTCTTCAGGAAGCCCCGCTTGACGGCGGAGAAGTTGCCCTGCTTGACCTTGCGGCTGTTGATGTCCACCACGACGACCTTGACCCCGCGCTCCGCGAGCGCGAACGGTCCGGCGCTGTTGCCGGCGCCGACCCAGAGGACCTTCTTGGCGCCCTGGAGTCGGTTCACGATCCAGTCGAGTCGGGGGTTGGACTTGTCGTCCTTCTCCTGGTCAACGAAGTAGGCGTTCTCGTACACGTTGTCGTCGTGCAGCGTGAACAACCGCTGCTCCACGGCGTTCATGGCGTTGCCGACATCCGCGACCGCCTCGCGCGTTCCAGCGGGGAGGCAGTCCAGCACGGTGCGCGCCTTCTCGACCTCGGAGGTTTCGTAGAGGTGCGAGGCGAGCGTGAGGCCGCCCTTGATGGCCGACGCGCGACCGACGAGCCGCTGGTAGCCAGCGCCTGCGCGGCGGAGGTCGGGGTCCTTCGGTCGGATGGCGAGCGCCTTGGCGAGCTTCCCGGCGGCCTCGTCGAGTCGTCCGAGCGCGGCGTAGGAGGTGTGGATGATGCAGTAGGGGTTGTAGTCGTAGTCGAGCGGGTTCGTCATGACCGGCCCGCTCGGACGGCTCTTGGTGATGCCCTGCTCGTGCCACCAGATAGCCCGGTCGAAGCTCCGAAGCGCCTGATACGCCTGGGCCATGTCGTGGTACGAGTCCGCGAGGTCCGGGTACATCATCATGGCGCGGTTGGCGCACTCGATGGCCTTCTCGTTCTGGTTCAGGTTCTTGAACGCCTTGCCCGCGAAGACGAGCGCCTGCCACGCTTCGAGGTTGATGCCCGGCTTCTTCTCGACGGCGAGGAGGAACCGCTGGGCGGCCTTCTCGTAGTCCAGCCCGGCGAAGTACTGCATGCCGAGGTACCAGTGGACGCGGGAGTTCTCCGGCTCCTGCTCCAACCACTTCCAGAGGAGCGAGAAGTTGCGGGTGCCCTTCTCGGATTCCTCCTTGCGGTTCTTGTGCTCGACCCAGCAGGGCGCGTCCTTCGGGTCGCCATAGGGTCTGCCCCACTCGCCACCCTTCTTGACCTGACAGGTTTCGTGGAGCGGCCCGACCCAGAACGGCTCGCAGGCCATCCGGATGACCCGCTCGCGGTCGAAGATCGTCGTGAGGTTGCCGTACTCGTCGCGGAAGTAGGCGTAAGGGAGCGCGATGCCGGAGAGGTTCGCGGGAATCTCGGCCACGACATCGTGGAGGTTGCGGTCGGCGCAGAACACGTCGTCGGTGTCTATCCACATGACCCACTCGACATCGGCCGGGATGTGGGAGAAGAGGGTGTTGCGAGCCTCCGCAAAGCCCCCGTTCAGCGTGAGAACGTCCGGGGCGTCATAGACGACGGCCCCGGCCTTCTCCGCGATGGCTTTCGTCGAGTCGGTGGTCTTGGCGTCGATGCCGATGACGAGTACATCGACGTGGCCCTTCAGTGACTTCAGGAGTTCGGGGAGTTTGCTCTCGGCGTTGTAGGCCAGGATGGCAGCGGCGATGCGCGCCACCTAAGGCTTGACCGGCTCGACCGGCGCCTCGCCTTCTGACATCGTGACATCGAGCCCGGTGCCGAAGTAGGCGAGCGGCGACCACGCGGGGAGGCCACGCTTGGCCCGTTCCTTCATCTCGTAGTCCTGCTGCGGGGTCATGGAGGGGTAGCGGGATGCCACGTCGGGGAACTGCGCCTTCATGCGGCGCTCGTACTCTTCCCTGACATCGCTCGGGACGGTGATTTCCTTATCCGCGACGAAGTCGTAGCGCACGCGCTGCACGATCATGGGCGCGCTGCGACGTGGGGTGAACGTCACGGGGGGAGACGCGGCGTCGAGGTCGGCGCGGGTGAACGGAACCTTCCTCGTGACGGAGGTGCCGTCCGGGTTCTTGCCAACCTCGATGATGGTGCCCGCCTTCGGACGCTGGGGTCCTGGGGCAAGCTTGATGTCGGCAATCTCGATAGAGGGTATGTCGGCCTGAACGTTGCGGGCCGCGAGGTCCTTCTTCAGTTGTGCGACCGTGGCCGCAAGACCTTCGATGAGGTCGCGGTCGGTCGCCTTGCGCTCGCTCTTCGGGGGACGCCCCCGCCTTGGCTTCGTTGCCTCGGGACCGGATTCCGTCGCCGTCGGCTCTGACATTGTCGATTGACTCCTATTTTCTTGGGCCGGAGGGGAGTTGTCGGCTCCCCTCCGCCCTACTTGCTGCTAGTAAACGCCCTGGGAAACGACGTGCTCGACGCTGACGATCCACGTGTTGTCGAGGATCGCAGCGGCGTGCGAGAACTTGTAGCCCTGCGACCAGAGCTGGTCCAGCGGGTCGAACACACCCGAGGAACCGGGAGCGTGGTAGATGAGGTCCGCCGTGAGCGCCGACAGGGCGACAACGCCGTAGGCCCGGTCGCCGATGAAGAGCGTGCGGTAGACCGTCGCGCCGACGCCCGCGCCACCGTTCGTGGTACCGACCGACACGCCCGCGGCGGTCGTCGCCGTGGCGTTCGTGGTGACGTAGAAGTCGTTGCCGAGGTAGCGGCCGAGCTTGCCCTGGAAGATGGGGTTGCCGGAACCGCGCTCACCCGCGTAGGAGAAAGCGTTGGTGATGGCGGGGTCGTTGAAGAGGTCGCTCTCCGTGTACGGGTGGATGATGACCTTGAAGCCACCGTCCGCGAACGGAAGGGCGTTGTTGTTCTTCAGGGTCGCCGTGGCCTCACGAATCTCGGCCGAGTTGAGCAGCATGCCCGACGCGACCGTTGCGCGTGAGGTCGCCGTGCTCGCGTACTGGATGCTCGTGGTCGCGTTGATGACGTTGCGCGTGAGCTGGTCGCGCGAGTTGCCCATCGCCTCGCCGAGCGCGGTCGCACCTTCCGACTTGAGGTCGTCGATGGACTGCGAGGCCGCGATGTCCGTCGAGAGGTAGTGCTGCTTAGTTGTTACTGACCCATTTGCGAAGTCGTTGGAGTTCTGCTGCGGCGAAGACGAGGTAGTCCCGCTCTCGTTCCGAGTAGCGAGTTCCCGAGTATCCGCCGACCTTGATGGAGACGGCTGTCCGCCAGATGTCGAGTTGGCGCTTTTTGAGGAACGGGAGCCCGGAGTCGCCCCCGGCCAGAACCTCGCCAACTCGTTGGCAGTCTTTCGCCACCCCGACAACCCATCGTGTGATGGTCTTTGCGGTCCCATCGCGATACTTCTCGATCCGAACACAACCGCCGAGGCGGCGCTGGAACTCAAGAAGGATTGGAGCGTCATCAGAACGAAGTCCAATGCTCGCCACGTTCGCGAATGAGAACCGACCCCTGGCATGATTGATGGCTATCGTTCCCTCGCCCCAGAAGAAGCCACGGAACTCGGCCTGCCAAATCGGGGAAATCTCCACACCCTGAACGTCCAAGACGTGGGTTGGGACGGTCGTTTCCGCCGCCCTCCACGCATCCCTGCGTGGTTCGGACTTTGCCTTCACTCTGAGAGTATACACCATCGTAGGCAATACTACCCAGAGGCCCGCCGTCAAGTCTCTGCACCTTCCCCAGAACGGGGCTTGGCTCACTCTCTGCTGTTCTAGCCTTTGAGTGAGTTTGACGGGTTTTCATACGGCCAGCATCCACGCTAGGTAGCCATCTCTGGGGCTACAAAGCGGAAGAGATCGAACAGTCGATGAAGCAGGCTGTTCAACATTTTACCGTACTGGTTCACGGTGGCCGTCACGCTCACGACAGTCGGGATCGTCTCGGCACCGGGCGTGCCCTCGGTGAGGGCCGTGGTGCTCGCGGCAATCGTCGAGAGGCGCCGCCACTCGATGGACTGCCCGCCGCGCACGGGGATGTAGCTCTTGTCACCGAACTGGTCGTGAACAAGCTTCGGGACGGCACGGGCGAGCATCTTCCGAACGAAGTACTCTTTGTCTTCGCTTCCGGCAAGGGCGTTCGCGCCCCCGCGGATTGAGAGAGGCATCTAGTTTTCCTTTAGCGGAGGGCTCTCATGCGCCGAGCAAGAGCGGCCGCATCTTTTGCGGCCTCCCGAGTTGCGAACTCTTCTGCTGGCATGTTGACCCAATCCGTTTTTGCGCCAGAGGAGGCTCCGGCACCTCGGTCCACGATGCCTTCCGTTTCGCGCTGCTCGTTGCGGAACTTGGAGCGTTCGTCCTCGCGAGCCTTCTTCTCGCGCTCGGCGTAGGTACCCTCGGCCTGCTTCGCCTTGGTCTTGTGGACCTCAGCGATGGCCCGCCCAAGGACCAACCGCCACTGCGCGGGAGTTTTTGCGTTCTGGCCGTACCGCTGGTACGCCTCGGCGAACACGGGGTCTTCGGCGCTCACGCCCTCTTCCGCCAAGACGGATGAGGCTTCCTGCCTGAAGACTTCCTGCTCGCGCTCGGCTTCCTGCGCCGGGTCAGTCCGCTGGCTGTTTGCGAGGGCGCGCTCCGCCTTGAACCTGGCCTTCTGGTCGTCGTTGAGGTTCTGCGTCAACAGCTCGTCCAATGCTTCGCGCATCGGCTGTATCTGCGAGAGGACCTGCTGCGGCGCCCGCTCGGCTTTGGCCTCCGCTCGCCTCGCGGCGTCGTAGGCTGGTTTCAGGCGTTTCTCGATCTCTGGGAGCAGCGCGCTGGTGAGTGCTTCGATGGTGAGCGGCGTTGTCGTGACACTCGTCCCTGCCGTTTGCGCCACCGCGTCGTTCGCGGGTGCGGTTTCGGCCTGGGCCGTTGTCTCGTTTTCGGCCATGTGTCTTGTTTGCCTCCTTTGCTAGAGGAAAACATAGCACACGGTGGGTAGGTTTACCGAGTTTTAGGGTCGCCAGAGGTAGGTGCTGTCGGTCACGAACCTGTCCAAACCCTTGTTGAGCGACACGAGGCGTGCCCTGGCTGGATTGGCGGCGGAGGGCAACTCGTACAGTCTGACGATGGACGGCTTTGGGGCAAAGGCGTTGACGGCCTTCGCGGCGTTATAGTCCTGCCGGGCGGCCTCCAACTTCTTCCATGTGGTCGGGTCGCCGATGAGGAACGGCTTGGTGGCGAGGTACTTCTGGACAAGTGGGGCGAACCTGACGTACTCCGCCACGGTCGGGTCGGCCTTCAGGCCAGGTGCCTTCGTGGGCCGGGCGTCGTCGATGGCCTGGGCCGCGGCCGGGGTCATCTTCCCAGCCTTCTGAATGTCCTCGATCCACCGGGCCTTGTCGGCCTGGCGGGAGTACGCGGAAAGGCCGATGAGCGCCACGCTCGCCACCGCCTCCGGGGTGGTGGCCCTCGGAAGCAGGACAGTCATCGCAGTCTCCACCTTGGCGTCGTTGCGGGCGGCGTCAAAGGCACCCCTCAGCAACCGAACCTGCTCCTGCTCCGGCAGAGAGTTGAATCCCGGCTTCCCCATCGTTTCGTGGAGGGCGTCGAGGGTCTTCGGGTAGGCGGCCCTGCGGAGTTCGTACAGCTCGTCATCCTTCAGTTTGACCCCACGACCGACATCCGACTGGACAGGCTCTGGAATGGTCAGCCCGAAGTCTTTGAGATACAGCAGTCTCCGCTCGAACTCGTCAGCGTGCGGCTGCTGGACACGAGAGGGGACGAACGCGAGCACTCCGGTGTTCGTTCTCGGCTCCGCCGGGCCGAGCGCCCCGATCTTCGGACGAAGCGTCTCGCCGAGCACCGGGAGGTTGGAAATCATGTAGTCCTCGAACGACTGCGGGTCGCGCGGCGCTACTCCCTGGACCTGGTTGTAGAGTCGTAGCGCCCCGGAGTACGGGATTGGGGCAGTAGCGATCTGTCGAATCCATGTCTTCGCCGAGCGGTCGGGGTCGTTGATGGCATCCTGGAGGTTCGTGATGCCGTTGAAGAACGACTCGTCGAGTGTCGTGTCGGCCATCCGAAGCAGGATTCTACTCAGCAGTTCTGGCGTGAGGCCATCCTCCCCATGCTTGCGCTGGGTGTCCTGAATGCTCGCAACGAACTTTCCGACCGTGGAGAACGGCGGATAGTTGAGAAGCGACAGGTCACCCCACGGCGTCTTCACGCCAAGCTCCAGATTGTCCTTGGCCCATATGTCCGCCTCGGTCGTGCCGTAGCGGTACGGGTTGTAGCCGGTGATGTTCCCCTGCGCCATCTCGACGTAGATGACGGCCATCGCGGTCGAGCCAAGAATGGCACGCGAGTAGCGAACCGCTCGCTCGGCCTCGCCGAATGCTCCAACTGCCCTGTTCGCTCCGATGAAACCAGCCGGGGTTGACTGAACGGCATCCTTCAGGATGTTCGTTGGCGTATTGATGAACGGAGCGATGAGTCGCCCAATGCCGAGCGGGACCTTGTCGCGTCCCTCAATGGCCCACTTCGCCAGTCCCGTTCTCGCGTTGTAGGTGTATTCGATCGCGGCATCGCGGGCGAGACGAACCTCTTTGACCGAAGGGTTGGCGATGCGGTCGGCGATGAATCCAGCCCGCTTGTCTCCGGTCAGTTTCAGCACGTCGGCGGCCTGCGTGGCGTGGAGTGCCTTGAACGCCTCCTCGTACATGCCCTTGTAGAACGAGTCCGCAGCGACCATCGTTCGACCGGGAAGGCCAATGAAGTCCGCAGTTCCAGCGACGACCTTCCCGACGCCGTTCTCTCGCGTGGGGTAGCGCAGAAGGTCACTGGTGGTCGTATCGAGTTTGGCGAAGTCTCCGATGGAGCGATGAATGAACGTGCCCCAGCCGCGCGCCATCCCGCGACGAACGCCGCGCGTGAGCAACGTCCCGGTGAAGGCGTTGGCGGCGGACAAAGACACCGACCCGCCACCGATGGGCACCGCGCCGTACAACTCCGCGACCGTCTTCCCCAGCTTCGCCGTGTTGCCGACGACGTTCCGAACGTTCGACAGGCCGGACATGATGCCGTTGATGAAGATGTGCTGCATCCACCAGCCGACATCCACCGGCTTCGCTCCACTCGCAAGCGGCTTCGCCAACTCCCCTTCGACCTTACGAACGAAGTCGCCGAGACGACCCTGGTCCTTGGGGTCAATCTGGGCCAGCAGTTTCAGATAGTCCTTCCGCAGTTCCAGATTCCCGAGCTTGCTCATCGCCTCGGCTGCGGCGGAGTAGTTCCCGTGCGCCCCCTCGACGATGATGTTGAACGCATCCAAGTTCCGACCGCTCGCAGTCGTGATGCCCGAGAGGCTGTCGGATATCTCCAAGTATTGGAGCAGTTCACGCTCCGCCGCAGCCATCCCTTGCGGCGTCAGACCACCCTTGACCGCGTTCTCCGTGGCGAGGGCGGCGGCGCTGACCTTCTCGGCTGCCGCCATGCGGGTCGCAGTGACCTCTTCTGCCCGCAGTTGCCTCTTGGCAAAGTTCTTCGCAAGGTCAACCGGGTCTACGCCCGTCAGTTTCGACGACAGCAGAATCTCCTGCGCGAGCGCCACGGTCTCCTCGTGCGGCTGAACGACGCGCGGTGGCATCTGGTCCTGGGCGGCCTTGATGATTCCCTTCGCGTCGTCCGAGAGATTCAGACGGTCGAGGTTGATGTTGCCCGCGTACTTCTCAGCGGACGTGACGGTCGGCGCGGCAATCTTCTGCTCTGCCGTGCGAAGAAAACCCGGAGTGGCGCGGACCTCGGATGCGAGCGGCTTCGCCAACTTCGCGAGGGCACCTTCGGCCGCCCCGACCTTCTTCACCCCAGCCGCCACAAAGCCAACACCTGGAAGGATCGGGGGAATGGTCGGGTCCTCTAGCCCCGCAGCCTGTCGCTGGGCAAAGAACGGCGGGAACGTCTGCTCGGCGACATCACTACCGAACCGTAGCAACGGGTCGAGCACCGGAACGGCGCCGAGACGGTTGCGGTACGCCTCGCGCACGTTCGGGTCGCCGAGATAGGCGGCGATGTCACCCGGAAGTTTCAGCGGATTGAACACTGGGGCGGGATTCGGAACGTTCGGTGATCCCGAGTACGCATCGCCGAGTCCCGCAAGGCCAAGAGGTGGCGGGATGAGCGGCGGCGGGGTGTTGTCGCCCTCGGTGGGCTGACCTCTGGCCACGGCTAACCGGCGTAGCTGGGAGTGCGAACCCCCGTTACTTTTGGCGCAAGCCGCTTGCCGAGCGCGAACACATCTTCCGGGCGGACCCCGGCCTCATCGGTGAGGAACCCGGAGTACGCGCCAACCTCGGAGGGCAGCGCATTCGAGAGCGTCTGCGCGCTCGGGATGAGCGACTGCCCGCCGCCCGTGAGCATGTTCACTTGTGGGGGAAGCGGGATGCCGGGGGTGTTGAATCCCTGGCCGACGATGCCCGAGAGGTTCGGCGGGTTGAACACCTGCGGGTTGTAGTCGTTCTTCCCGCCCGAGTAGCCGATGGTACCGCCCGCAGCATAGGAGTTCATGGGTGATTCGGGCATCTTCTTCTTGCCGAGTTTCGGTGGGCCGTTGAGCGTCATGGTGATGCGCTGGCTCTTGCCGTCCGATCCCTTGCTGTTGAAGTCCACCTTGCCGGCAACGGCCATGAGGCGTTCGAGCATGTCGTTCGACATGACCGCCTCGGTGCCCTCTTCGCCGAACTCGTAGGTCTGTCCGCTGTCCTGACCGACCCCGACGACGTGCTCTGGGATAACGCCGCCCTGCGCGTACTCGTTGCGAGCGCCGTAGCGAATGTTCTCGCCGTCCTGCATCGCTACCGGCGTGGCGAGCGGGTTCCGGGTCGGCACCCAACCGAAGTCCTTGGCAAGTCCACTGAACGGCGCCGTGCCGCCACCGCCGTTGATGGAGATGGTACCCGGCGCCTGATTCGCGAGCGCGAGCGGAGACTGCGGAACGAGCGTCGGCGCCACGCCACCGGCCGGAGCAAGCGAGGCGAGCGGGTTGGTGCCCGGAAGGAGCCTCTGGTCGATGTAACCGGGCTGAGCGGTCAGATTCGGAGCGCCGACGCCAGCGGGTGCCGCGCCGACGTTCGGAAGGTTGATACTCGCGCGTGCCCCGGCGAGCGCAGGCTGGGGAGGTGGAGACCCAGCCGCGCTGACAGCCGGGGAAGAAGAAGGGACGCCCACGTTCGGAGCGCCACCCTGCGGCAGCGCGTTGATGCCGGGATAGCCGGGAAGCGCGGGGGCAACACCGCCGAGCTGCTGCGGGGCCTGCTGCCCACGAAGCGCATAGAGGTAGCGGATGAGCGTGTCCGGCCGAGAGCCAAGACCGAGGAGCGTGTCGCCACGCTGCTTGTCCAACTGCTCGCGGCTGAGCGCCTGACCGGACGCGAACTGCTCCTGCTGAATGTCCCGCTTCTCTGCGGACGCAACAGCCTCCTGATCGAACTTGGCCTTCTCGAAAGCCATCTTCTCTTGGAACTGGCGCTGCTCTTCGACGACAGCAGCGCCCTTTTCGGCAAAGTCCTGTGCCATGCGAAGGTCGAACTGTTGCTTCGACTGCGCCAATTGGGCGATGGTGCTCGGAGATACCTCGCCGCCCCGAGCAATCTCAGCCTGGAGCTTTTTGATGTCGAGGGCGGCATTCTGCGCCTGGAGCGCCTTCAGCTCTCCGACAGCGCGGGGGTACTCGTTCCAGGTG
>Ga0209514_10001269_pt1 | contig 44923 bp, 40 predicted proteins | sample Subgrocontami58m_FD_187452 | JGI IMG/M metagenome (GOLD analysis project Ga0209514, IMG submission 187452) | Subsurface groundwater microbial communities from S. Glens Falls, New York, USA - GMW37 contaminated, 5.8 m (SPAdes) (version 3) | ecosystem: Environmental > Aquatic > Deep subsurface >... | reverse complement strand
GCTACCGTCTTGGTCACCAGGACATCAACCACGGCTTCCTGAAAGCTGGCGGCGGCATCAGCTTTGTTGGTAACCTTACCATCCTCGACCAATCGCCACAAAGCGGACTTGATGCCACTAAAGCTGAAATCATTAGTCTCCTTCAGCCAGGCACGGGGTAGCGGGATAGTGGCCGTACCGTCGCGGGCAACTCGCTCAATTAGAGGGCCACCGGGATAGCCGAGGTCCAGTATCCGGGCGGCTTTATCGAAGGCTTCGCCGGCGGCATCATCCCGTGTCCGCCCCAGCAACACATAGTCGCCGTGCCCCTTCATCAGCACCAGGTCACTATGTCCCCCGGAAACAATGAGGCATATTAAGGGGAAGGTAGGTGCGGCATCAGGCTGAAGCTCCACCAGCCAGTTAGCGTAAATATGACCCTCCAGGTGATTCACCCCGATAATTGGTAAGCCCTGAGCCAGGGCAATCGCCTTAGCCGTATTGACTCCGACCAGCAGTGAGCCGGCCAGGCCGGGGCCATTGGTAACGGCAATGCCGGCCAGGTCGCTCCAGGTAACCTGAGCCTCAGCCATCGCCTGCCGGATAATAGGGATAATGGTCAGCAGGTGCTGGCGTGAGGCGACTTCGGGCACAATGCCCCCGTAGCGGGCGTGGATTTCTACCTGTGAGGCAACCTGATTGGACAGGATACTAGCTCCGTCCTCGACTACGGCGGCGGCAGTCTCATCACAGGAGGTCTCAATGCCCAGAATTTTCATACCCCCCGATTATAACAGAAACAAGGGTGGCTGTTTAGCTGTCATTGCGAGGAGTCCCGATTCTATCCCGATGAAATCGGGACGTGGCAATCTGAGTGGAGAGGTTCGCCCCACCCAGATTGCTTCGCCTTCCGACACAAGTCGGAAGGCGAAGCAATGACATGGTGATTCATAGAGATTACTTCGCCCTCATGCTGAAGACTTCGGCTCGCAATGACATCAATAACCATAACCGAATAGTACCTATCTCTTTTGACACCCTTTGCCGCCGATGGTATTATTTGATTACATAAGAGGTATATGACGGACATTAATGGTTTATATTTATTGCTCTTTGTAGTCAGCCTGGGGTTGGCTGCCTTTTTCTGTAGTGCCGAGACCGCTTTTATCGGCATGCAGAGGCTGCGCCTGCAGCATCTGATACATACCAATCAGCCCCAGGCCAGAATAGTGGCTAGAATCCTGGCGCAGCCCGAAAAATTCCTGGCGACGGTGCTTTTAGGCATCAACCTTTTTGAGACTACTTCTGCCACGCTGGGGACACTGATAGCAGTGTCCCTGTGGGGAGAGAGCTGGGGGGCGGCCCTGGCTATTATTATGGTGACTCTGCTGACTCTGATCCTGGCCGAGCTTATTCCCAAAAGCCTGGCTACCCGCTATGGGGAGAGAATGGCATTAAGCTATGCCCGACCGATAGAGTTCGTCGCCACTATCCTCTACCCCCTGGTCTATGTGCTGCACCATATCGGACTGAGATTCACCAGGCTGGTCAGCGAAGGTAGCGAGTTAAAGCCAACGATGAGCCAGGAGGAGTTCCGTACCGCTATCAGAGTGGGGGAAGCCGAGGGGACGATGAAAGAGGCTGAAGCCGAGATGCTGCACAATGTCTTTGACTTTGGCCACCGTCCGGTGCGTGAGGTGATGGTACCCCGCCCGGAGGTCGTCTTTATAGAGCAAGGTGTTACCGTGGCCGACTTTCTGGCTATCTATGTCCAGTCCCCGCTTTCCCGCTTCCCGGTATATCGGGAGAACAGGGATAACGTGGTCGGTATCCTGGAAATCAAGGATGTGCTGATGGCTCTGGCTAAGGGCACAATGAATAATGAGAGCAGTATTGATGAGCTGGTGCACCCGGCTTATTTTACCCCGGAGAGCAAGCAAATTAGCGAGCTTTTTGCCGAGATGCGAGACAAAAACCATCACATGTCGATAGTGGTGGACGAGTTTGGCGGCACGGCGGGGATAGTCAGTCTGAACAGATTGGTCGAGGAAGTGGTGGGGCCGGTAGGGGATGAGATGGGGGGTGGGGCTAAGGAATATGAGATAATCAATGAGCACACCTTTCAAATCGAGGGGGGTATGCGCATTGAGGAAGTCAATGAAGAGATGGGACTGAATCTACCCGAGGGCGATTATGAAACGGTAGCCGGTTTTGTACTCAGTCTTCTGGGACACATACCAAAACCGAACGAACAGTTAAGGTATAGGGATTTGAAGCTGGTGGTCATCGAAATGCGCGGGGCTAAGATTGAGACAATATTAATAACCAGGGAAAGCCATGCAGCGTCTGCGGATTCGGCTTAGCCGAGGGCAAGAAGTAAAATTTATCTCCCATCTTGACATAATACGGTTGTGGACGAGAGCACTGCGTCGCGCCCAGATACCACTGGCTTACTCAGAAGGGTTTAGCCCCCATCCTCGAATGTCACTTGCCGCACCCCTCCCGGTAGGGGTAACCAGTGAAGCGGAGCTGATGGATATTTTTGTCACCGGACTGGTCTCGCCGCATTGGTTCACTAACGCTGCCGGCCAGCAGCTACCGCCCGGCATTGGCATACTCGGGGTGTATCCTGTAGCCTTAACTATGCCCTCTCTACAATCGCAGGTTCGCTATGCCGAGTATCGGGTGGAAGTGGCAACCGACCAGCCAGCCCCGGATGCAGCCGCCGCAGTGGCTGCCTTGCTTTCCGTAGAGCACTTACCCTGGCAGCATCAGCGGGATACCGGTGTGCGCAACTATGACCTGCGGGCTTTAATCGATACCCTGTGGCTTGTTGATTGGCAGCCTGCCTTGTGCACCATTGGGATGCGGCTGCGTTGTGGCAGCAGCGGTTCGGGCAGACCGGAGCAGGTTGCTTCCGCATTGGGTTTTACCCAATATCCGCAGTCCATTCACCGCACCCGGCTCATCCTGGAAACCTAGCAGTCAGATGTCAATGGTCAGGGTTGCTTCCACTTAGCCCATTATGACACTGAAGATTGTTTTAGTAAGGGGATTAAAGGGGGCGAAGCCCTTTAAGAAATTACCTTCCCTCTCCCCTTCATAAGGAGAGAGGGATAGAGGGTAAGGGGTTAGCAAACAATCTCTATTATATTAGAATGGCTTTAAATTGAAGTGTGCATAAATGGTAAAAAAACAGGGATACTCAGCAGAATTAGAGCCGAGAGTGCTGGGTTTCATACGGGAACATAGCCTGCTTGGCGGTCAGCAACAGCTGGTGGTAGCGGTATCCGGTGGTCAGGATTCGGTGTGCCTGCTCCATATCCTGGTAGCACTCCAGGAGCGGTTGAAGCTCAAGCTGCATGTGGCTCATCTTGACCACCAATTGCGTGGCGATGAGTCGGCGGCTGATGCTCAGTATGTGGCTCAATTAGCGAAGCAGCTTGGTATCCCGGCGACGCTGGACCAACGTGATGTAAAAGATTATCAGGCCCGTCAGCGTATCTCACTAGAAGAAGCTGCCCGTGAGGTTCGCTATACCTTCCTGGCTGAAGTCGCCAGATCTATCGGTACTGACCGGGTGGCGGTCGGGCACACTACCGATGATAATATCGAGACGATACTGATGCATCTTATCCGGGGCGCAGGCACCCGGGGACTGCGTGGCTTGCAACCCGCTAGCCAGTGGCAATCCGCCGGCGCCAGCCTGACGATAGTGAGACCTCTGCTGCAGGTAAGCCGGCAGGAGACCGCCGACTATTGCCACGACCACCAGCTTATACCCCGGCTCGATAGCTCTAACCTGTCGCTATTACCACTGAGAAATAGAATTCGTCAGCAGCTCTTACCACTGCTGCAGAGCTATAACCCGCGGGTGACTGAAGCCCTGCTGCGGACGGCTCACATTGCCGGTGATGACCTGGCTTTCCTGGAGCAAGAGGGCGCTCGGTTATGGGATAGCATCGCTCAGAGGCAGGGCGACACGATTATACTGGGCAAGACAGGGTTTCTTGCTTTACCGGCAGCGCTGCAACGACACCTGCTGCGGATGGCGATAGCCGAGTTGTTAGGCAACCTGAAAGACATCGAGACACGCCATATTGAAGAAATAATTGCGATATTAACCAGGTCAGCCGGCAAAAAACTCAGTCTACCCGGAGGCTTGGTCTTTACCATCGAATATCAACAGTTCCGGCTCAGCCTGGACACGGAGCCTTTATCTCCCTTCCCTGTACTCGATAATGAGTTCGTCCTTAAGATACCCGGGGAGACCTGGCTGCCGGGCTGGCGTGTGCAAGCAAGCATCGTCGCTCCCCCGGTAGCACATGGCAATCCCGAGGGGACTGATGCTTCTTCGGGAACTATAAGCCACTTTACGGCTTATATCGACCGGGACAAAGCTGGTGCTCAAGTGCTGGTGCGCTGCCGCCAACCGGGCGATAGGTTGCAGCCGCTGGGGATGAGCCAGCCGAAGACGCTGGGGGAGTTTATGATTGACGCTAAAATCCCCCGTAACTGGCGCCAGGGAATCCCGATTGTCTGCTCACATCAGCATATTCTGTGGGTGGTCGGCTGGCGCATCGATGATAGAGTTAAGGTTACACGGGATACCAAAGAAGTGCTTTGTCTGAAGTTTGAGCGTACCGACGATACCTTGAGCCAAACTATGCGTCCCACCAGGATTAGGCTATCAGGAAGCATATAGGCTTACTGAATTTTTCTGCCTAGCTCCTGACTAAGGTGTAAATAGTTGATTATATCAGCACGTTTCAGTATCCCGGAGCACTGTCCCTGTTCGCTTATTATTACCTGGTTGAGGTCATGTTCGGCAAGCAGCTTTAACGCAGTGTCTACCATGTCTTCAGCGGTTACCGTGTAAAGAGGGCTGCGGGTCATAGCTTTTTCCACAGGTGTCGTTGCCCATTTATCTTTGGGCAATCCTTTGATGTCAGTCATGGTAATGATGCCGAGCAATTCTCCATTCTGGCATACCGGCACGGCACGCTCATACTTTCTGTGAAGAATGCCTGTGACAACCTGTTCCACAGAGGTATCCGGAGATACCGTATCCATGTTACTACTCATGACTTCCTTAACCTTGATGTGGCTGAAATGTTCCCGTAGGGTGACCTCCTTACGGTTAACATCGGCAGCGTGATTAAGAAACCAGCCGATAAAAGCTGTCCATAGCCCCCCCAAGTTACCTGCCAGCAACACGACGCCTACTCCATAAATTATCAGACCCCATCCAAAGAATTGACCTGCCAGGCCGGCAGCATTTGTTGCCTTGGTGAGGTTTCCGGTTTTAGCCCAGATAATGGAGCGTAATACCCTGCCGCCATCCAGGGGAAAGCCGGGCAGGAGGTTAAATATGGCCAGTATGAGGTTTATCAATGCCAGGTAACCTACCAGAGCCCCCGCCATACTCTGCGGATTCAGTACTTTGCCTAGTCCCCAAAACATTCCGGCTAAGACAAGGCTCGTCAGGGGGCCGACGATAGCCATGATAAACTCAACTCCAGGCTGCTTCGGTTCTTCCTGTAGATTACTGACCCCGCCAAAAAGAAACAGGGTGATGCTGTTTACCGACATGCCTCTAGCCCTGGCAACCAGGGAATGTGCCATTTCGTGAAGCAGGACTGAAACAAAGAGCATTACGGCAGTTAGAGCTCCTATTATCCAGTAAGACAATGTGCCCCAATTCGGGTACAATTGGGGAAAGTACCCTTGAGCCAGAGACCAGGTAACCAGCAGAAAAATAAAGAACCATGTGTAGTGGATTCCGATATCAATTCCGGCAATGCGGAAGAGACGAATAGAGCTTTTCATAAATATTCACCCCTTTTAGATTTCGTAAGCAGATGGCTGTTGAATTCGACATCACTACAGGTATTATAGCTCAATCACCAACAACAAGATAATATGTATTTGGATTCAGAGACTTGATTTATCTCGCACGTTTGCAGTAGAATTGAACATCTGCGGGCCATTAGCTCAGCTGGTTAGAGCACAGTCCTGATAAGACTGGGGTCTGTGGTTCGAATCCACAATGGCCCACCAAGAAGGATTATCCCACAGCCAATTCCGCAAGTGTTTTTCGAATTACTCTAAACTCAAGAGAAAACGTCAAGGATCGATAGTATCGAATGCTCTCTATATTGCATCTCTGATAGAAAATTACCAATTAATGATTTAGCCATCAGCGGATTTTTATTGTACCGTCCTAAATACCCGACCATGAGACCTTGGGAAGTTCAATCTGTTATAATACTGGTGAAGAAGGCTACATAGTAATAGCACAGGGAGCCAGTTATGGACTTGAATGGTGTCATCAAACTTGTTATTAGTATCCTAGCCAGTTTTGCCGCCGGAGGCGTCGGCAGCCTTTTCACCTTCAAAGCAATACCAACCTGGTACTCCGGACTGAAAAAACCACCCTACACCCCGCCCAACTGGGCATTTGGGCCCGTTTGGACCACCCTATATATTCTGATGGGAATCTCCGTCTTTCTTGTCTGGCAAAACGGATTAGCCACTAATGGCGCGTTGCTGGCTTTTACGCTATTCTGGATTCAGCTTGTGTTTAATGCTCTGTGGTCAATTATCTTCTTCGGGGTAAAGTCAAAGGGGGGAGGAGTCCTAACGATTATTGTTCTGTGGCTCCTTATTCTGGCAACGACAATTACTTCTTTCCGGGTTTCTGGATGGGCAGGGGCACTTCTTATCCCTTACATCGTGTGGGTCAGCATCGCCTCATACTTGAACATTGGGGTCTGGCTGTTGAATAAGTCTACAAACAAATAACAGCTATGTAATTCTACCTGTAGAATGACCTTACCAGTATTAGTAGCACCACTATCTAAAGTCCAGCCGCTTCTTGGGCTTACTCCTTGTGTGTTGTTCCGTTCAATGAGCCATTTTAGGATTCTTGGATATATCGAAGACCCTCTAGTTAGAGTGTCTAGCCTGGCTGTATGGCTGGTCAGGACTGGGGCGAGTCTGTGAATTAGTTTCGGGTTGGGTTAGCGACCATATACGTGGGCTGTTAGCGCGCTAACAGTTAGCTCCCGCTAACAGTTAACTGCCGCTAACTAACAACTCCTTACCTCTTGCTGACCGGCCAGAGGGGCTATACATGACCGACGGATAACCGATGCTGATAGCAATCCCCAACTGATACCCGACAATGATGCCGCTAATCGATACCGCTAATCGATACCTATCAGCTAGTGGCGGTATTCCACGTTAGCTCTTTTGGTGACTCATCAAGCCCAACCATATACTCCCAACCATAGAAAGCGTAGGTCGGTTAGCTCGCCAGTTAGCTGCCCTGTTAGCTACTATAGGGAGTTAATTAGCGCACTAACTAACCAGCTAACTCCCGCCCCCCGCTAACTGGCCGGCTCTATTGACCTTTCCTCCCGAAATTTACACTTTCTTGTCTATTCTTTCTTCAGTTGAGTCTCGCTCCCCGCGACGACACACTTTTCCGTAGGGCTTAGGTGTTAAGCTATAATGAATGAATGGATACAATAACCTGGAACCATCCCTGCTATTTTTGCCACCGTCCAATAACCCGAGGCAGGCCTGCTCTCCTTTTTTCAACCGGTGAACCTGTTCTTATTGGAGTTTCTCATTCCACCTGCTGCGCTACCAAATACCGTTATGGACACCTTCAAACCTGTCCACCTAATCGCCTTACCAGCGACCAGGTTTCGTTCATTACTCATTTCTATCCCATGCTTTATAGTCTTCCCGGCGGCGATAATCCCGATAGAGAATTGCGATGGAGTCTGGCAAGGTTATTTGATAGGTATCCAGCTTCCGTGAAAAAACCTAGGCCGATTCTTAAAAGATTCGTTAAGGAACAGCAAAGGTGGGGGATCGAATGGCTATACACAGGTGACTTGGAAATGGATTTTCTCAGGTTTCTCGGGCGGGTTCAGAGAATGGCAAAAGAGAATCCGGTAGAGGTCAAGGTAGATTTTAGAAGATAATGTGAGTTAGCTCTTCGGTCTCCGTGATACTCAGAGTTAAGGATGTTATTACGGCTCTAAGGGTAAATTCCAAGGGGATTCGCCAAGCCCAGTCCTATGCCCCTAACCTCGGAAAGTGTAGAGCCAGTTAGCTCGTTAGTTAGCTGCCAGCTAACTAACCCCCCGCTAACTGTCTAGCTCTATATTTTTATTCCTTTATTTGCCACCAAAAACAGACACGCTCACAAACTGCTCTCCAAAACTCTGGACCGTCCTATGAGGCCATTACGATGCATCGAAGACACTCTATCAAGAGTGTCACCTCCTCGCTGCAGGGCTGGCGGGGACTGAGATGAATTAGTTGCTATCGGTCTAGGGAAAGGTACAAGAACCCACTTGACCTGAACATGGCAAATGGTTTAGTCTCAATACAAATACAGTAAGGAGGATAAAATATGCAGGCTTATTGCGTTAAAGACAGAAAGAAGGTAGAGATTAAGAACCCGAAAGCAATTACCATGAAGAACGGGCGCCCGGCGACTCAAGGCATTTGCCCGATATGCGGCACGAAAGTATTTAGAATCGGCAAGAGCTAGATCTCTTCACCATAGACCAGCAGAATCTCAAAGGGGGCTGAAATATTCCCAGTATCGGGATATCCAGCCCCTCTTGTGTATCTAATCACACTAAACAAGCAAAAGTGACCTACGGACGACCTCCAGCCGTTAGGTACGATCATCGTCAGTTAAACGGAGGCATTATTTACTCTTGCTTGTCTAAGATGGATAATAGGAACATTAGCCAGGGCATAAGCAAAACGCTGGCGACCGTTGCATGGAAAAGTCCAACCGTTGGGGTTGGGGTATGCGTATGGCAGTGGAGAATAACTAGAGGAAATGGTGTGAGCATAAATAATGAAGTCTTAACTTGCATCCATGAGCGGAGGAGTACGCGTCGGTTTGGTGACCAACAAATATCATCAGAACAATTGGATGCCCTGCTTGACGCTGCAATATGGGCACCGAGTGGCGGTAACAGCCAGAGCTGGTTGTTTACCGCGATCCAGAACAAAACTGTGCTACTTCATCTGAACGAGCTTGTTCGTGAAGGATTCCAACATTGGGTCCCTGACGACGACTACCCCGGAAAACTACGCATGAAGGAGAATTCCCAAAAAGCCGGCTATAACTTTTGTTACCAAGCGCCGACGCTTATTATCGCCTCCAATGTCCCGAATTACGAAAATGCAATGGCAGATTGTTCCCTGGCACTGGAGAACATTTTCCTTGCGGCCCGGTCTTTGCGCTTGGGTAGTTGCTATATCAACCAACTTCATTGGCTTCGAGATGATCCAGGTGTCCGAGCGTATCTATTGGAATTGGGCATTCCGAGGGAGCACACGATCTGCTCGTCCGCGGCTATCGGTTTTGCGGCCATCGAATTAACTGCGCCTATTCGCAAGCAGGGCACTACACACATAATTCGATGAAAAGATGGAATGGGGCTCTAAGCGCGACCAAATGCCTAACATTCCATCATGATTACAAGAACATCGGGAATGGGCGAGGTGATGACCGCCACCCACAACGAGGCTCGTCGGACGAGGGCAACAAAATGGACATTCGTGCCCTTCGTTGAACAAATTACTTGAATGGTACTCTTTCAAATAATCTTGGTTACTTTTGTTATTAGTTATATTTCACTATTTATGCGTGTTTTGTACTTGTTGCTGTTATATATAATTTACCGAGATTAAAAGAGGAGTTAATTTAGTTGGACGGACATTCCATTCTCGCAAGCACAGAATTTCAGATGAGCCTGCTTATGTTTGTGGCATTGGCGGGTTACCTGATTTCCTACCGGATAAATCAATCGGCAGTTGTCGGGATTATTCTAGCCGGTATATTAGTCGGTCCAAGTCTCCTCGGTCTGATTACCTATACTGATTTTGTAGCCACTCTGGCCCATCTTGGCGCCGTGGTGCTTCTGTTCACTGTCGGGCTTGAATTCAGCATCAAAGATATCGTAAAAATCCGTTACTTCATCATTGCTCTGTTTGGCGTTATAGTACCTGCCCTCGGCGGTTTCTTCCTGGCCAGACTGTTCGATTTTGATTTTAACGCTTCCGTCTTCATCGGTACGGCGCTCACCGCAACCAGCATTGCCATTACTGCTAACGTGCTCAGGGAAATGGGGAAGCTCCAAACAGAAGCAGCTCATGCAATTATTGGTGCCGCGGTAATAGATGATGTTCTGGCTCTGCTGGCTTTATCTTTCTCAGAGGGGCTTGTCTCTGGAGAATTGTCAACAATAGCACTTCTTATTACGTCGGCAAAGGCGATAGGATTTATAGTCATCGGAATTCTTATCGGCAAATTATTCTTGGGCAGATTTATGGAACGGTTAGATAGCGCCCAGATAGGCCGGAAATATCCGGAATCCATTTTTATTTTTGCAATTATGGTGGCATTCCTTTATGCTATGGCTGCCGAATTTGTCGGGCTATCCGCCATAGTCGGCTCATTCTTGGCCGGAGCCTCTTTTACCGGAGTTAGACTGACGCACGGGCATATATTCAAAGAAGGGGCGGAACATCTTCAGATAATATTCGCATCTATTTTCTTTGTTTCTCTGGGAGTAATCATGGACCTCCATTACGTTACTTCTAATTTGCTATGGTTCGTTGTGGTCTTGTCAGTAGTTGCCTTAATCACGAAGTTTATCGGCTGCGGACTGCCGGCAATAATGCAACGTATGAGCTTAAGAGATTCTATGATTATTGGCGTGGGAATGGTGCCCCGTGGAGAAGTGGCTATGATCATCGCGCTTATTGGACTCAGCCAAAATCTTATAAATCAAAACACCTATTCGGCGATTATCTTGATGAGTCTTGTGACAACAATAATACCTCCGCTAATTCTGAGAAACTGGTTGTATAGGCGCTAGTTTCAAATGCGCTTTAACAACACAGGTTACCTGATATAAATCTAAATGGTACTGGGTTGGTGAATAACCTCTAGCTATTGATTCACCTCGGGCAATTAGGGTATGATAGTACAATTGTGGTTTGTAGCTGTTTGCCCCTGTAGCTCAGGTGGATAGAGCACCAGCCTCCGGAGCTGGTTGCCCGGGTTCGAGTCCCGGCAGGGGCGCTTCTTATATGGATGACTAAAAAGCAGAGTTCTTTAGACTAAGATTAGGAGGTCGAGTTGATAGATATGCCCAACCTTGTTGAGATTCGGTGGCATGGTCGGGGTGGTCAGGGTGCGGTTACCTCGGCGGAACTACTGGCCAGGGCAGCGATAGATGAAGGTAAGTATGCTCAAGCCTTCCCCAGTTTTGGTCCGGAAAGGAGAGGCGCTCCGGTACTCGCTTTTGATAGAATAGATAATAAACCTATCCGGATAAGAGCTGAAATCACGGAGCCGGATGTTGTAGTGGTGCTTGATGCTACCCTGCTGCGCGTGGTCAATGTGACATCGGGTCTTAAGAATAAGGGGGTGCTCATAATCAATACGGCCAAACCTGTTCAAGGTATTGAGTCTGCATCAGGTAACAAATGGCGACTGGCGACGGTTGACGCCAGCAAGATTGCCAGGGAGATACTGGGAGTTAATATTGCTAATACTACCATGCTCGGTGCAGTGCTCAAAGCCACCGGCGTGGTTAAGGCAGAATCTCTGTTTGAACCTCTACGGCATCGCTTTGAGCGCCTGGCTCAAAGAAATATCGATGCCATGCAGAAGGCGTTTGAGGAAACTGTGATAAGGGAGTGAGGCAATTGGTTAAGAGTGAAAGTGAAGTAACCTGGAAAAACCTGGAGATTGGCAACATAGTGGTCGAGCCGGGGAGTGCCAGTCAATACGAGACGGGTGGCTGGCGGTCACAAAGACCGATTATTGAAAATAGCAAGTGCAATAGCTGCGGACTCTGCTATATTTTTTGTCCTGAGCCGGCTATAGATATGGAGACGGGTGGATACCCAACAGTCAATTTGTTTTACTGCAAGGGATGTGGTATCTGTGCCGCTGAGTGCCCGCGCAAGGCGATAACGATGATAGAGGAGGCAGTATAATGGCGAAAAGGGTGGGGATAGAAGTTTCCCTGGCTGTCGGGGAGGCTGCTAAGCTTGCGAATGTTGATGTAGTGGCGGCATATCCGATTACGCCTCAAACCCATATTGTCGAGCACCTGGCGGAGCTGGTCGCCAATGGTGAGCTAAATGCTGCTTATATTCCAGTTGAATCAGAACACTCAGCAATGAGTGCCTGTCTGGGTTCTTCAGCGGTCGGGGCGAGAACGTTTACCGCGACGGCGGGGCAAGGTTTGGAGCTGATGCATGAAGTATTATATGTTGCCTCAGCAATGCGGCTGCCAATCGTGATGACGGTAGCCAACCGACCTTTATCAGGTCCACTTAGCGTCTGGGGCGATCACTCGGATGTTATGTCGGCCCGTGATACCGGCTGGATTCAAATATTTGCTGAAAATGGGCAGGATGTTGTGGATAATGTCCTCTGTGCATTCCGTATTGCCGAGGACCGGAGAGTTTTACTACCGGTAATGCTTCACCTGGATGGGTTTCATCTGACGCATATGGTTGAGCCTATCTTTATTCCGGAGCAGAGCGAGGTTGACCGGTTTCTACCTGCCTTTCACTACCCGTTGCCTCTTGACCCGGAAAAGCCGGTAACCATGGGGGCTTTCGGACCACCTATCGTCTATTCGGAGACCAAGAAGGCACAAGAAGTAAATTTAAGAGCGGCTAAAGACAGAATTCTTGAGTGCTGGCAGGAGTTTGCTAGTATCTTCGGGCGCCATTACTCGCCGGTGGAGTATTACCATAGTGAAGATGCCAAGGTTCTGCTGTTGACTATGGGTAGCTTTAGCGAGACGGCGATGGATGCTATCGACAGGATGAGAGGAGAGGGCAAAGATGTCGGGTTAATAAGGCTGCGCCTGTGGCGGCCTTTTCCCTTCGATGAACTACGCCGGGCAGTTAAAAATGCCGATGTTATTATCGTGCTGGATAGAGCTATCTCTTTTGGTGGACCGGGTGGTCCGGTTTGTTCCGAGGTTAAGGCAGCCTTATATAACGAGGAGAAAAGACCCAAGGTAGTCAGTATTGTGGCGGGTCTGGGCGGTAGAGATATTACTGTTACAGGTTTTGAAAAGATAGTTAACCGGGGTATAGAAATGGCGCAGACGGGTAGTGACCAAATATTTGAATTCTGGGGGGTGAGAGAGTAATGGCAAATACGATTGCTTTTGGTCGGCGGTTGGTAACTAAAGATGAATACCTTGCCCCCGGTCATCGTGCTTGTATCGGCTGCGCCGAGGTTTTAGCGCTAAGGCTGGCCTGCAAAGCCCTGGGGCCGAATGTAATAATTGTTATGGCTACCGGTTGTATGGAAATAGTCTCTTCGCAACTGCCCTGGACTTCCTGGCGAGTGCCCTGGATTCATACCCTGTTTGAAAATACGGCGGCCGTGGCTTCGGGCATCGAGGCTGGTTTAAAAACTCTGGTGAGTAAGGGGGTGAAGCCAGATAAGGAGGTACGGGTGGTGGCGATAGCCGGTGATGGCGGTACCAGTGATATCGGTCTGCAGTCACTCTCCGGAGCACTGGAGAGGGGGCATAATTTCCTTTATATTTGTCTTGATAATGAAGCCTATATGAACACCGGTATCCAGAGGTCTTCAGCTACCCCTTATGGTGCTTCAACGACTACCGCTCCGGCTGGCAAGAAGAGCATCGGACAGGTCACCTGGAAAAAGAATATGCCGGCTATTGTGGAGGCTCACAATATTCCTTATGTCGCTACTGCCTGCCCCAGCTATCCCTTTGATCTGATGGATAAAGTGGCCAAAGGGGCAGCCACTAAAGGTCCGGCGTATGTCCATATTTTTTCCGTTTGTCCTACCGGCTGGAGGACTCCCCCTGAATTAGGCATCGAGATCGGGCGTCTGGCAGTGCAGACCGGGATATTCCCTTTGTATGAAGTCGAAAACGGACGCTATAAATTAAGCGTTAATCCTCCCCATCTTAAACCGGTGCAGGACTATTTAAAACTGCAGGGCAGGTTCCGTCATTTATCCGAGGCAACAATTCAGGAGATTCAAGATAGAACGGACCGGGACTATGCCAAACTCAAGGAGAAAGCAGGTATTACCGAGGTCAAGTAGCCATTAGATTCAGATGGGGTTAATCTCTTGGCGGGGTGTAGCGCAGTTGGCTAGCGCGCAGCGTTTGGGACGCTGAGGTCGGAGGTTCAAATCCTCTCACCCCGATTTTTATTTTCCGGTAAGTAATTTCCTCTCCTTCCTCTGGGAAAGACGCCTCTTTTTATCCCCCTACTGAGTAATCTCTTTCATTTAGAACCTTTTCACCCACGACTTGACAAAAGAGTAAAGGTTAGTTTAATATCTTTCACAATGGGGTGTTTTCCTCTAATCATTACCCTCAATAGACTTCGATGTAAGCTGCCAAAAGGCTGATTAAAATAAAGTTAAGGAGGGGACAATGCACAATAAGTTCATCTGGGTGGTGGCGAGTGGTTTGGTGGTGGTTTCTATGCTCCTGGCTGCCTGTGCTCCTGCGCCGTCAATAACCCCGCCGGTAGCACCGCCGGTAGCACCGCCGACAGCACCACCGGTAGCACCACCGACAGCACCACCGACAACAACGACTCCGGTAACCCCGGCCTTGCCGACTGGGGCACAGGGTGTGGTGTCGACATCCTCTATATCACCGGCGGTACAAAAGGTAGAAACGGGCAGCACGCCGGATACAGTGAAGGTTACCCTGAAGAAAAACGACGGCACGATGGTGGTGAAGGATTATGTGAAGCCGAAGTATGGCGGTATTGCCAGGTTTTCGAGGCCCACGGCTATCACCGCCTGGGATGAACTGTTTCTGACGCCCTGGACAATCATAAACTGGCAGGCCGCCAGCGAGGCGCTAGTCCAGGGGGACTGGGCCAGGGGTCCAGCCGGCAGCGCTGAAACTGAGTTTATTGTGGGCGGCTGGGTGAGATTGGACTACATTTACGGTATGCTGGCCGAAAGCTGGGAGTGGCCCGATGACACGACAGCAATCTTCAAGATCCGCAAGGGGGTGCGCTACGCACTTAACCCGAACAGTGAAGCCAGCCGGCTGGTGAACGGGCGAGAATTCACCGCAGACGATGTCGTCTGGAATATCAAACGCATCTATATCGATAACCCTAAATCTCCGATGGGTGGTATGGCAGGGGTATCCCGGCCGACTGATGCCTATGCTACCGATAAATACACGGTGGTGATGAAGGCGCCCAAGGGGCAACTGGGTAAGACCTGGGAGTATGTTGCTGATTGGTCGTTTATGATACCACCGGAAGTAGTCAAGAAATACGGCGAAATGAACCAGTGGGAGCGTGTTGTTGGCACCGGACCCTTTATGCTGACGGACTATGTGGCGATGAGCGCGGCCACCTGGAAGAGAAACCCTAACTACTGGATGACAGACCCGCTCCTGCCGGATAACCAACTGCCCTATGTGGATGGTCTGAAGCAGTACATCATCGCCGACCGCTCCACCAACCTGGCGGCATGCCGCACCGGCAAGATTGACTGGCTGCTGTCTCAGAGCTATGAGGAGTCCCAACAGATCCTCAAGGCTAATCCCGAGGTAAAGTACAACGAGAGCCCGGCGTCGAGCGGTTTCACCGGTCTGCATTTGAGGCTGGACAAGGACTTTCCCTGGAATGACATCAAGGTGCGTCGTGCCCTGATGCTGGCGTATAACCAGCAGGAGATAATCGCTACCTATTGGGGTGGCCATGGTCAGATTGTACCCAGTAAGGTAAAGAACCTGGATATATTCAAGGATATCTGGACCCCGATAGACCAGTTGCCCCTTTCAGCCGACGGCTTCGATAACCGCAAGCTCTACCGCGCCTACGTCTATCCTAATATTTCCAAGGACGACAAGGCGGGACAAGATGCCGCGTATCTGGCAGAAGCGAGGAAACTGCTGGCCGATGCCGGCTTCCCCAATGGCTTTAAGGTCAAGGTGGTTTGCAACTCGGGCACACCCGTAACTACCGACCAGTTGTTAATGGTTCAATCCTCTTGGGCGAAAATTGGCGTTCAGATGGAACTTGACTCTAAAGAGAATGCCGTTTTCGTCAACATACAGCTGAGGAAGCAGCACGAACAGGCGATAACCGGCGGTCGCTGGGCGGGCGAGCCTTACAGTATGTTTATGGTTCGCAAGGAGAACCAGTGGGACTGGGCGATGTGTAACGTTCCTCTCTTTGAGGATTACTACGATAAGATTACCGCCCTCTACTTCGACCCGGTGGCACGGGACAAGATGACGAAGGAGATGAACCTGGCCACTATAGATTATATTCCCTTCGTTATCATGCCGCCAGGCGATCTGACCAGCCTCTGGTGGCCCTGGTTGAAGAATTTCGACGCTGTGCAGTCTCTTGATGTTGGCGGATACTACTACCAAAAGTACATGTGGATTGACCAGACGCTAAAGAAGTCGATGGGATACTAGGCATAGGTGCAAAAAAGGAGGATTGGCTACTCTGCGTGAGGAAGCCAATCCTCCTTTACAAAACTTACAAAAACAAGGGAGCGGGGGCAATTGCCCCCGCTCCTCTTTATTGATTCTTTCCGGGCTTAAAAGTTATCGGGTACCCTTACTTAGTCTTGGAGGGTAGGAGTACCTCGCCGCGGCAGGGGACACTCACTCCGTCACGCGGGTTTTCGCCCCAGACCTCAAGGTCAACAATATGTTGCCCATCCTCAATGTGCTTACCGGTTACCTTGCCTTTGAAGGTAAGTCTATCGCCAATGAGGTTGACTCTCCTCATCTCCATACGGAACTTCTTCAGCCAGCCCTCATCGCCGCACCAGTCGGTGACCACCCGTGTGCACAGGGAGAGCAGAAAAGAATTCTGAGCAAAAACATCGGGACGGCCATCCCCTCGTGCTACTTCCACATTGTGATGGCCTGGATTGTAGTCTTGTGAACCACTGACCTGGAGAACTATACGCAAGGGGTCGTAGTCCACGAAGAAACTGGGTAAGTCCTCACCTACTTTTACATCCTCATAATAAACCTGTTTAGCCATTTCCTTTCCTCCTTTTTATTTTCAGGCAGGCTACCTGTATCTTTGTTTACACTTAACCACGCGACGGCGGTTAGTTACTTAGGATAGTCAGTAATGCCAGCCTTTCTCAGCGCATCGACACGGCGGTAGGCTAGCCCCCAGCTACGGAAGATACAAACTACCTCTCCCGCCTCGTTCATGAAAATCTGCTCGTTCGTCGTCCAGAAGGTATGGGGGTCATAACGCATCGCTTTCATCTCGACATTGGCAATCCGCCGTTTGTACCAGAGCTGCTCTCCCACCTTGACCGGCTTGATGAATTCCCACTCGTGGCCCATAGCAAAAGGGACATCCATTCCCTCGGGCTTAGGGACGGCAGGCAGCTGCTCCTCTTCGACCTCCTGTGGCCAGGTGCGGCGAGCCACGAGTTGAATAGCACCGGGAGGACAAATTACCCCGCCGTACTTTGTCTTGTTGGCGTATTCCGGGGTGAGGAAGAGCGGATTGGCATTGTCCGCCATGTGGCACCAGCGCCGTATCGCCTCGTATTCAACCGGGTATTTTGCCTTGACTGGTTTTGTTTCCCTGCCGATGAGTTTTCTTGCTTCTTCCAGAATCTCTTCAGGGGTCTTGGCCATTTTAAACACCTCCTTTTTGTATTTACTGAAAACCTAGATTTTTAATTTCTCCCTGGTTAAATCGCACCCCCCTTCCACTCCCCAGATTTTATCACCGGGGTATCTTGTCCGGGCGCTTTAGTCAGTCTGCCAGCTCCGGGAATAACTCCAGGATTTGACTGTCATTCATGTGGCAGCGATCACGCAGTATTTTGGGCGTATAGGTTACCTGTGGCGACCAGTGTATGCATAGTCCCGGGTCTTTAGCCCCTCCGGGGGCTTTACCAAATAATAGCTGATTGAATCTGGGGTCATTTCTGGAAATAACGACCTTATTTTTCATATTGCCCTCCTTTAATTTATTCGAGTGGTCCCGAACTTGTGCCGTAATTATAAACAGTCTGTAAGAGCATGTCAAACAGAATCAAGCTATACCTGTTGGTTCTTTATGCTTTGGTGGGGGAGCAAATAGAATTAAAATGCCACCCAGCAGGTAGGCAACAGCAAAGATGATGAAAGCAAGGTCATAGCTTCTGGTGGTGTCATAGATGTAAGCAGCAAAAAGGGGACCACCGCCGGTGGAGATAAGTCGGAGCGGCATCAGCACCCCGCGAATGGTGCCGATGAATCTCCGTCCGTAATAGTTCGCTGTTATGATGCCATCGAGCGGTGACGAACCGCCGGCACCAATTCCGTGAATTACCGAATAAATGAGCACTCCCTCAATAGTATTGGCGGTGATGATAAAAAATAGCCCGGTAGCCGAGACGAAAAAAGCGGCCGTAATACAAAAGCGGACGGGGATTCTTTCGGAAAGGAATCCCCAAAAAAGCGAGCCTACTGCCGCCGCTATGCCCCAAACCATTATATTAGTAGCACCGACTGACGGTGGTAATCCTTTATCCGAGATGTAGGCAATTTGATGGAGCATGGTGGCGCTTAACCCCATTCCCGAGGAAAGAAAGGAGAGGAGGATTATCCATAGAGTTGGTGTTCGTAGAGCCTCTTTAAGTGTCCAGACCTCTTCTACCCGAGAGCCGGCAGAATTCGGTGTGCTTGCTTCCTCTTTTGTTCCCTGTTCTGGTTGGGGAGAAAGCTCCTCACCATCGGGGAGGAGTCCAATGTCTTCAGGGGTGCGTCTCATAAAAATCCAGGCTAGTGGAATGATTATAACCCAGATGAGAATCCCCAGCACTACCCAGGCCATTCGCCAGCCGAAGTTGGTGATAATATACAGGGTAAGCGGACCCAGGATAACACCACCGAGGGGTAGCCCGGCGGAGACGATAGCCATGGCGCGGCCTCTCTTGCGGATGAACCACTTGGCTACTACCGTAGTCGCCACCAGTCCGCCTATTGCAGTTAAGCCTGCCGCGTCCATAATGCCATGAATAAGGTAGAAATGCCATAAGGCAGTAACCCGGCTTAGCATTATGACGCCGATGCCAGCAATTATTGCCCCACCCACCATTATCGGTCTGGCTCCATAGCGGTCGAGCATGGGACCGAGAAAAATGCCGCTAACAGCCCCGGTAATTGCTCTCAGGGTGGCACTGAAGGATATCTGGGCTCTTGTCCAGCCAAACGCCTCAGTCATCGGTTTGACGAAGAAGCCGAAACTGTGTGTTGCGACCCCAGCCATCATCAAGTCACCGAAAAAGCTAACCAGAACGATTAGCCATCCGTAGAAAAATCGCGGCTTTTTGGGGATGCCGACAGTTTCGGGAGGCATAGTTTATCTCCCTTGGCTGAAAAGAATGCCCTTATCATAGCACTCTCTTTTCCTTTTTGCAAAGTGTCATCTATATAGCCAGGACAAGTATGCCGGGAGACGCCCGCAGGAGTGGCTAAATAATGATACGGACCTTCTCGGTCAAACCTGAATTAATGTTTGGACGCCTGTTAGCGATGGTCAATGAGCAGTCGGCATCAAGAGGTGAGAGTGGAGAGGTGTTTGATTCTTTTCAGCATGTTGGGGTGAGTGGTGAAAAGCTCCATCAATTTATCACCGGAGCTCAGGCGCACTGTCTTCTGGCGGAGCGCGGCGAGTTCTTCGTAGCCAATAGTGCCACTCATATCACGGTCAATCTGGGCTAATTCCCTGACTTCATACCAGGCGCGGCTAGGGTCATTGACAAAGAAGGCTCTCACCTTTTCGGCTTGTTTCAGTTCCTGGCTGCCCTTGAAACGGGCGTTACTATAGGTCAGCTTATACAGGGCAGTTGCCAGTTGATGGGGCATATTCCCCAGTTGCACACTGCCCATATCAGCGTAATACTCCCGTATCCTGGAGCCATAGAGCACCAGAAGGTTAGTTAATAAATACATGATGAAGGCACCGATTCCGATAAGAGCAGCATAACCGCCACCCTGACGGCGATCGCCAGCGCCTCCCCACATAATACTCATAGCAATCCAGTAGAGTATCATTGGTATTACCGAAATTAAGGTTATGATTGCCATATCGCGGTGCTTGATGTGAGCCATCTCGTGCCCGAGGACAGCTTTTAGTTCATCGTAGTTTAATATGTTGAGGATACCCCGGGTAACGCAGATTCGTCCGTCCCTCTGTGTCCGCCCGAAGGCGAAGGCATTGGGTATGGCTATCTGTGAGATACCGATGCGCGGTTTGGGCAGATTGGCACTCTCGGCAAGCTCAGCCACCATTCGGTGTAATTCCGGTGCTTCTTTGGCCGAGACCCACTTTATCCTCATTGACCAGCCGACGATAGAGGGGCCAATGAGATACTGAATGCCCAGGAAGACAAAAGCGAGCACAATATAGACTACGGCATTACCGGCCCCCATCCAGGTGCCGACACCGACGATGACACCATAAAGGATGGCGAAGAGAACCGCGACTAATAAGAACATTCTCGTTTGCAGCCACATACATTACTTCCTTGCTAGTTATAGCTTCCAGGTTAACTTACTACAATTATGATACAACAAAAGTCGAGGCTGATCAATATCTGCCGAGTATTCAAGTGTGACCGTTAGAGTTGAATTGGGCCATTTCTTGACACGCTTAATTGGACAGTGGTAACATTACGAATACAACAATGGACTATTGGGAGTATCTTGTACCTGTTGCTATAAGTGATGCCAGGGCGCAGTCGATACCTGAACACAATTGGCAGAGTAAAAGGAGGTAAAGATGATTTCTACAAAGCGGACAATCCTGATTGTTAACGACGAACCGGTGGGGTGTGAGCTTCTCTATGAGTGTTTACAGGAAAAGGGCTACCTGTGTGATACTGCCATGAACGGTCCTGAGGCTCTGGAGAAACTAGCCGCGGAGGACTTTTCTCTGATGTTACTGGATATCAGGCTGCCGGGCATATCGGGCATGGAGGTGTTGCGGGAGGCACGGTTAAAGCATAGTAAAATAGCAACTATCGTGATAACGGCGGTTAGCGATGTTGCTACCGCAGTTGAGGCGATGAAGTTAGGGGCTTTAGACTATCTTGTTAAACCTTTTAAACTTGATAGAGTAAATGCAAGCATAAGTGCTGCCCTGGAGTCCAGGCAGGCAATTGAAGAATCCTCAACTGTAGTGGAGGCTATAGCCCGCGGTGTGGAGCTAACGCTAGACTCTTTGTTTGGATACTCAAAGCTCGTGACGGAAAGAACCGTTGAGATTGCCCATGGTATGGGCATAGCTGAAGATGAAATCAGGCAGTGGGTAGCGGTTAAAGAACAGCTCGATTCTAAGAGGGATAGAATCCTTAAATTAGCAGCCTAGCCTAAGTGATACTTATGTCAAATAAGATTGAGCCAGGCAATCCGGGCGGGTAACCTTCCCGGTTCTTTTAGGGTTTGCCTCACCATATCTGCTATAATCATATTGTGTCCTGTAATCTGGCGCTTTATATCCATGTCCCCTTTTGCCGGCATAAGTGTCACTATTGCTCCTTTGTATCCTTTGAGCAGCGTGAGGCTGATATTAGCCCATATCTGAGGGCACTCGGCCAAGAGCTGGCGGAGCACACTGGTAGTGAGCGTATTAGCAGTATCTATTTTGGCGGGGGTACTCCGAGCGTGCTCACCATCAGACAAATCGATGACCTCCTTACCACTATCAAGTCGCTATTTACCGTGGACGAAGCGGCTGAAATAACTATCGAAGCTAATCCGGGTACGGTTACCCGGGAATATTTAACGGAAATCAGGAAATTGGGTATTAACCGTTTGAGTCTGGGTATGCAAAGTCTGAATGACAGCGAACTGGTCTTGCTGGGACGCATTCATACTGCGGCCGAGGCAATAGACGCAGTGCGGTCTGCCCGCAACTCCGGATTTGAAAATTTGAGCCTGGACCTTATCTATGGATTGCCCGGTCAAACCATGACGAGCTGGCGAGAGACACTGGAAAAGGCATTGGAGATGGAGCCGGAACATTGCTCACTCTATGCCCTTACTCTTGAACCTGAGGCGCCGATGCGGCGAGAAATCGAGGCAAAACTTATACCTGATATCGACCCTGACACATCTGCCGACCAATACGAACTGGCTGAGGACTTGCTGGCAGCCCACGGCTACCGGCACTACGAGATATCGAACTGGGCAAAAGAAGGACGGGAATGTCGTCACAACACGGTCTATTGGCAAAACCTGCCCTATCTGGGCGTCGGAGTCGCCGCTCACTCCTGTCTGGGTGGTCACCGTCTGGCTAATACCAGGAGCTTGGATAGATATATGGCGGCTTTTGCCAGCAGTGTCCTGCCGGTAGTGGAGATGGATGAGGAGATTAACCCGGAGCTAGAGTGTGCTGAAACAATCATACTGGGTTTGAGGCTGTGCCCGGGGATTAGTCTGGATAATATTCACCAACGCTTTGGTATAGACATCCTGGAACATTATCGTCGGCAGGTCGGGGAAATGGTCGATTATGGCTTACTGGAGCATGCCGATGGGCATATACGGCTCACCCGCCGCGGCCGCTTGCTGAGTAACGAGGTGTTTTGGCGGTTCTTGCCTGGATAATTAGCGGCTAAGTTTTGAGTAATAACTCTGACGGGGGGAAAACAATCTTACTATGGACCAATTATTAATCAGGAACTTCTGCATCATCGCCCACATCGACCACGGCAAGTCGACACTGGCTGACCGCCTCATCGAACTGACGGGGACGTTGCGGCGGGACGAGATAGGCGAGCAGATGATGGACAGCATGGAGCTTGAGCGTGAGAGGGGTATTACCATCAAGGCAAAAGCCGTCCGCCTGGACTACAAGGACAGCCATAATGAAATCTACCGGCTGAATCTCATCGACACACCGGGGCATGTCGATTTCTCCTACGAGGTCTCCCGTACTCTGGCCGCTTGCGAAGGGGCCGTGCTGGTTATCGATGCCACGCAGGGCATACAGGCACAAACACTGGCTAACATCTACCTTGCTATGGAGCATAATCTGGAGGTCATTCCTGTCATCAACAAGATAGACCTCCCGGGGAGTGAACCTGAGCGTGTTCTTGAAGAAATTGAAAGTGTGCTTGGTTATAAAGCATCGGATGTGCTGCTCATCAGCGCAAAGACGGGACAGGGAGTGCCACTGTTGCTTGAGGAGATAGTGCGGCGAATACCCCCGCCCCGAGGTGATATCAGCAAGCCATTAAGGGCGCTTATCTTCGACTCTCACTACAATGATTATAAGGGAGTCATCGCTTATTTGCGTGTCGTGGATGGTCGTATCGCCAAAGGTGATCATCTCCGCCTGATGGAGCATGGTACCGAGATTGAGGCGCTTGAGGTCGGCTATTTTACCCCTGAGCCGCGCCCTTTAGCTGAATTGGCAGCCGGCGAGGTGGGCTATATCGCCACCGGGCTGAAAAGCGTGGGAGAGTGCCGTGTTGGCGACACGGTGACCATAGCATCTCAGGGAGCCACGGAACCCCTCATTGGATATCGCCCGCCGAAGCCAATGGTCTATGCCGGTATCTACCCGACACAAATGGAGGAATACCCGCAGTTACGTGAGGCTATTGAAAAGCTGAGTCTTAACGATGCTTCACTCACCTACGAACCGGAGACCAGCCCGATTCTTGGTTATGGCTTCCGCTGCGGTTTTCTAGGTCTGCTGCACCTTGACATTGTATGCGAGCGTTTGGAGAGAGAATTCTCCCTGTCACTGGTAGTTACCGTACCCGGTGTCAAGTTTAATGTTACTAAGACCAGCGGCCAAAAACTTACCATCACCAACCCCACCGAGTTCCCAGTGCCGACGGAAATAGAAAAAATAGAGGAGCCCTGGGTTAAAATCTCGGTGATTACCCCATCAATCTTCATCGGCGCCTTGATGGAGGTCATCCAGAAGTCTGAAGGTACCTATAAACATACCGAGTACCTGGGACAATTGAAATCATCAGAGGCACTGGGGCAAAGAGTTCGGCTTGAATATGAAATGCCTCTGCGTTCCATGCTGACAACATTCTACGACCAGTTGAAGAGCCGCAGCCGCGGTTATGCCTCGTTGGACCATGAATTTATCGGCTACCGGGATGCTAAACTGGTCAAGCTGGATGTAATGGTGAATGATATAACAGTCGATGCCTTCAGCCGTATCGTGCCGCCGGATAAAGCCCATGATGTCGGCAAGGCGATGGCGGCAAAGCTTAAGGAAGTCATCCCGCGCCAGTTATTCAAGGTGCCCATTCAAGCGGCTATCGGCAGCCGTGTTGTTGCCCGGGAGGACATAGCCGCTAAGCGTAAGGATGTTCTCGCCAAATGCTACGGGGGTGATATCACGCGCAAGCGTAAGCTTCTTGAGAAACAGAAAGAGGGCAAAAAGAAAATGAAGAACATCGGCCGGGTGGAAGTGCCCAAAGAGGCTTTTCTTGAGGTGATGAAACTCGGTTGAGCCATGACTGGCACGGGTGAGCGGATTCCCTTGCTCGCTATTATGTCAATTAACAGCCAACACTACCACCTCGTTAGACAAGTTTTATTATCGGGTATTACCTGTGCTAAAATAGTAGGTGGCGTCTCTTAAAGGAGACCGTATATTCCGTGGGAGAATCAGAGAATCTACAGGTTTGGAAGGAGTGCTATGGCTAAAAAGAATAAGGCAAAGACGATAGGAGCCCTTAGAGCATCGGGTTATCAGGTGGTGTCGCTCAGGGAGGAAATGAGGTGCAACCTGCTAGCGGCGATAAAAGAAAAAAAGAATTTATTCCCGGGGATAATAGGCTATGATGATATGGTTATTCCCCAAATTGAAAATGCCATAATCTCAGGGCAGGATATTATCTTTCTCGGCGAGCGCGGGCAGGCTAAATCGAGGATTATGCGGGCACTGGTGAATCTGCTCGATGAGGAGATACCTGTCATCAAGGACTGTGAAATCAACGATAACCCTTTTGCTCCGATATGCAGCCAGTGCCGGGCAAAGGTAGCTAACGAGGGAGATGCTACCGAGATTAGCTGGTTGCCACGGGCTGATAGGTATGGTGAAAAGCTAGCCACTCCGGATATCGCTATCGCTGATTTGATTGGTGACGTCGACCCGATTAAGGTAGCCGAAGGCAGATACCTCTCCGATGAACTGACGATTCACTATGGCTTGATACCCAGGACGAACCGGGGCATATTCTGCATCAATGAGTTGCCTGACCTGATGGAGAGGTTACAGGTTGGACTTTTCAACCTGATGGAAGAGAGGGATGTGCAGATAAGGGGGTACCGTATCCGGTTACCTCTCGATATTTTACTGGTGGCCAGCGCTAACCCGGAGGACTATACTAACCGGGGTCGGATTATTACACCGCTGAAGGACAGGTACGGGGCTCAGATTAGAACCCACTACCCGTTGACTATCGAAGATGAAATTAACATCGTCGAAATGGAGTGGCGGCAGTTCAGCGGGACTGAATGTGAAACTTACATTCCCCGTTATATGAAAGAGATTGTTGCCGAGATAACACATCTGGGCAGGAAAAGTGCGGACATCAATCAGCGTTCGGGGGTTAGTGTACGGGTTTCCATTACTAATTATGAAACAATGGTCAGCAATGCCATCCGGCGGGCGGTAGCCCTCGGTGAGAAACTGGCGGTGCCCCGTATCAGCGACCTGCCCTATATCCGTTCGTCGACCAGTGGCAAGATAGAACTGGAAGGTTTTGAGGATACCAAAGAGGATAAGATTATCGATGACCTGATAAAGAAAGCAGTGCTCACTGTTTTCAATCGTTACAACAAAGAGCACGAACTTGAGAAACTGGTTGTGCAGTTCAGTGGCGGCGTCAGCCTGGAGGTTTCGGAAGCCATGAGCGCCCAGTCCTATGTGCGTCATGTCAAGGAGATGGCGGGTCTGGCGGATGCCGTGAAGCTGATGAATGACTCCAAAGAACCGGCAGCGATAGCTTCAGCCGTGGAGTTTATTCTGGAGGGGCTGCATTTAAATAAGAGGCTGAACAAAACCAGGTTGGCAGGTGGAAAAACAGTGTACCGAGGTTGAAGTGAGCCAATATCGTTATTCGGAATGGGATGGCAGTCAGGATATATTTGACCCGGATGCCGATGAGCTTATAGATGAGCTCGGGCGTAACCTGATGGCTCATGGGGATATGTCCGCTGCCATGCACCAGATGCAGCGTGACGGTATCAAGGGGCGACAGGGCAGACGATTACCGGGCATACAGGAATTGCTCCAGCAGTTACGGCAACGAAGGCAGAGCCAACTGGAGAAATACAACCTGGGTTCAATGATGGATGAGATACGCCAGCAATTAGACAACATACTCAAGACGGAGCGGGAAGGGATTCAAAGTCAGTTGGAAGAAGCCCGGCAAAAAGCAGGAGAAGGGGCGGGTGAGTTGAGCCAGGAGATGCAACAGAGGCTCTTAAAAACAGTTGAAGCTATGGCGGCACAAAACCTGCAGAAGCTGGATAAGATACCACCTGATGTTGGCGGTCGCCTCAAAGAACTGACCCAATATGACTTTATGGATGAGAAGGCGGGACGCCAGTTCCAGGAACTTCTGGAGCGGTTGAAAAAGCAGGCTGTGGAATCATACGGCCGGGAACTGGTGCAAAAACTGAAGGATATGGACGCCAATTCCCTGGCGGGTATCAGGCATATGGTTGAGGCTTTAAATCAGATGCTGGAGCAGCGCCGGCGGGGCGAGAAGCCTGATTTCGACGGGTTTATGGAACAGTTCGGCAACCTTTTCGGGGAGCAACCGCCGCGTAATCTCGATGAGTTGATAGAACGCTTGCAAAATCAGATAGCCCAGGCACAATCCTTAATGGATAGCCTGTCTCCGACAGACAGGGAGGCGCTGGAGCAGGCATTACAGTCGGTACTCGATGAGGGTACTCGCTACGAGCTGGCCAAGCTGGCGGCTAACCTGGAAGCTCTCTATCCCGGTGATAGATTGCACAAACAGTACCCCTTCTCCGGTGAGGAATCTATCTCTTACACTGAAGCCCTCAAGCTGATGGAAATGTTGCAGAAAATGGACAAACTGGAGACACAACTCAGGGAGTCCCGGCAGAACCGTTCCTTAGATGAGGTCGATGCACAGTTACTTAAAGAACTGGTGGGAGATGAGGCGGCACAAGAGTTGGAGAGACTGCGCAATATGAATCGGGTTCTGGAAGAGGCGGGTTATATTCGCTGGAAGGACAATAAGTATGAGTTGACCCCCCGCGGTATGAGGAAAATCGGGCAGAATGCCCTGGAGGACATCTTCGACCAGCTGAGGAAAGACCGTATCGGCGGGCACAGGCTCGACCAGATGACTGCCGGTGGTGAGAGGATAGAGGAAACCAAGAAGTATGAGTATGGTGACGACCTTCATCTTCATCTGCAAAAAACCATCATGAACGCACTCCACCGGCAACCGGGTAAGCCACCGATGAAGCTGAGTACTGAGGATTTCGAGGTATTCAAGACAGAGGGATTGACACGCACAGCCACTGTCTTGATGCTTGACTTGAGTTTATCCATGCCGATGCGTGGTAACTTTCAGGCCGCCAAGCAGGTAGCTCTGGCTCTGGATGGTCTCATCAGTAGCCAATACCCTCAGGACAGTCTGTATATGGTCGGTTTTTCCAGCTATGGCAGGCAGCTAAAGAAGGAAGAGATATCCTATATGAGCTGGGATGAATTTGACCCCTACACTAATATCCAGCATGGTCTCTATGTAGCCCGGCAACTGCTGGCTAAGGAGAGGAGTTCCAATAAACAGATAATTATGGTAACGGATGGCGAGCCTACGGCTCATGTCGAGGACGGCACCATTTTTTTCCAGTATCCCCCAAGCCTCCGTACCCTGCAATTGACGCTGAGAGAGGTGAGGAATTGCACCCAGAAGGGCATAGTGATAAATACCTTTATGCTGGAGAGCGGTCGCTATCTGAGTAATTTCGTGACGCAAATGGCAAGGATAAATAAGGGACGGGTGTTCTATACCAGGGCGGATAGTCTGGGGCAATATCTACTGGTAGATTATATCTCGAATAAGAAGAGCCGAGTCTGAATCCGGCTGGGGACTGGGGACTCGAATCGAACTTCTGTTTGAAAAGAAGCAACCGATGCCGAACCTTTGGCAGTCACTAACATCTCGGGCAATTCCGCAATGGATAGAAGAGAGATGGTATGTTCCCAAGCCCTACCAGCACTTCGTTGCGAGCGATTTGTTATGCCACCCTCTCAATGGTAGACAATAAATTCCAATAGATTCTTATCTGGGTCTCGAATATATACGCTAGTACCCGTGTCTCTACCATGATTGTGCCCGCCAGTTCGCTCAACGGGACCCTCGATAATTTTTACCGATAGCTTATTAAGGTGTTCGATTAGTGAAGCCTCCGAACCGTTCCAGACAAAGCAAAAATCCCCACAGCCAGGTTGAGCTGTGGGACCTCGAAGTCCAAAAGACTTCGATTGCCACAATTCCGGGGCATGAAAATTAATTTTGTTGTCGCCGAAGTGAACTGAATAGACTGGCGGCATTGAATCGTTCACGGTGAATCCCAGCTTGCCGTAGAAAGACAGCATCTCTTTGACGTTCTCTATTGGCATCGCAACATGATCAAAACCGCTGATTGTCATCGTAGTGTTTATGACATTAAAGAGTTATCGCCTAAGGTATCGCATCAGAAGATGGTATGGTTATACAAACGGCGTGACCAGTGCTAGGAGGCAACTGCCGAAAATGCTCAGCAGGAAAGGTCAGCTCCCATATGACGAACCCAGCCTCGCTTGATGATAAGTTCCTTAGGAATTTCCTGATTCATTTCCTCCCTCTTTTCCAAACCTTGCTGGCTACGGATAATGGAATTCTAATCTCTACTCTAGTAGATGCAGGGCAGTCTGTCGTGCCGCTTAGCCTTCTTCGCGGAAACGCTTGTCCATTTCCATGAGGAATTTCTCTACTTCAGGCGATAGCCGGGGCGTTTCCTCTTCTTTTTGCCTTCTCATGCCTCGTGCGTCGTAATGGGTCTCCAGTTGGGCAACGATGGCCTTCAATTGCGGGTTTTTGTCTAACGCCAGGTTAATCTGCAGCAGTTGCTGCTCTGCCCTCTCGATGTAGGTCGTATCCACGGGGAGGTCGTATAGTGAGCTGAGCACTTTCATCAGTCGTGCTGTGCCCATGTAGTCGTCATCCAGCTTGGTATACTGGGGCAGATGCACAATGAGGCTCATTGTTTCTATACCCATGTCCTGGGCGCGCTGTGGAATCAGGGAAGCGATTGTTGTCGGGCCCTGGTAGTTACTCGCCCCAAGCTCTAATTTTTCGAGCCGTTTTTCCACCTCTTTGCCCACCCCGCTCCCGGTGACCAACAGCGGCCTGGTGTGAGGCACGAGGTCATACATACTGCCGATGAGACAGTACCTTTTGACCTTGAATTTGTCCAGGAGCCGTAATATCGACTCAACATATTTCTCGCCATGACTATGAGGTTCCAAAAGATGGAGAAAGAGAAAGTCATGGCCGGTCTCCCGTTGCCCGTAGGTAACAAAGGTGTTGGGAATGGTTAGCTGGCGGCGACCTTCCTTGGTATAGCTGGTAGGGCGGTACCGAGTGAAGTCGAAGAAGTCCCCCGGTCGGGCTAGCCTGGTCAACTCTTTGGTGGCGAACTGTGTCTCCAGCCATAAAAGCGTCAGCGTTCCTACGCTGCCGACATCTACCCAGGGTTGCAGCATTGCCAGGGCATACGGCTCTTTAAGTTCGGGGAGAGGCTCATTAAGCTGAAAGGCGCCTAATCTCATAACTACATCTTACCAAAGAACAGTTGATGAAGCAAGTCAGGGTAGAAGAGGTTGAGAAGCTGAATTACTGGCTACTCTGCTCAAAGGCAAAAACGGCAGCGCCGATTACTCCGGCATCGTCACCGAGACGGGCAGGCAGGATGTGCACTGCCTGAGCCATTAGTGGAAAAGCTCTTGCACTGACTAGCTGTCTCACCGGATTAAGCAGCCGGTCGCCTATTTTAGAGACACCGCCACCAATAATGACCATGTCCGGATTAAAGATATTGACCAGGTTCACTATGCCTACCCCCAGATAGCCTGCTGCCTTGGCAATAACGTCCACCGCCAGGGAATCTCCCTGCTCAGCCGCCATCGCCACCTTCTCGGCGGTGATATTTTCTATCTTGCTGTCTACCACCTTAACGAGGAACGAGCTTTCACCACCGCGAATACGTCTCATGGCTTCTGCGGCGATGGCCGTACCCGACGCCAGCACCTCCAGACAGCCGACATTACCGCAATTACACTTTGGGCCATTAATGTCGATAGTCATATGACCGACTTCGCCAGCACCACCGGACGAGCCGGAGTACAACTGCCCGTCAATAATAATCCCGCCACCGATGCCGGTGCTCACCGTAACGTAAATAAGGTTGTTCGCTCCCTTACCGGCACCGAAGCGGTGTTCTCCCAGAGCGGCTGCATTAGCATCATTGAGTAAGAAGACCTTAAGCTTGAATTTATCTTCGATAAGGCGGCGCAGTGGGACATCTGTCCAGCCGGGAAGATTGGGCGAGGCGTTTATTATTCCCTGCCTGGTATCGATAACTCCCGCAGCAGCAATACTGATGGTACTGATTGGGGACTGTCTTATAGCCTTGAGGCTGAGAAGGTGGTCTATAGCCGTAAACAAGCGGTTGATAACAGCCTCTAGCCCCTCATCAGCCCGGGTGAGGGTGTATTCTCTGGCCAGTACCTCACCCTTGTCCGAGATAATGCCCGCCCGCATATTGGTACCACCTAGGTCGATGGCTAGAACCGGCATACCGGGTTCTTGAGTTTTAGGCATGTTGAACAGCGGGCTGGCGGCGAGCCTGGTTGATTTTGCCTCGCTGGCAAAGCTCTGCTACCAGAATGTTAAGAGCCAGCTCGCCATCGTATTTGCCGGTCTTAATGGCGAGGTCAGTCTCCAGGAGTTGGTTATAGACCTCTTTGAGCCGTGCCAGAGAATAGCGACCGGCTTGTTCCAGTGTCTTGCGCAGGGCAAACTCGACTAAACCCAGCTTGCTTTGAATCTCGGTTGGAGATTTCCCCTGATTCCTCAACTCCCGGGCTCTAACTATCATCCGTACCTGGCGCGATAGCATCGTCAGCAGATAAGCCGGGTGAGCCCCCTTTTGCATCAATTGTTCAAGTAGCTGTTCGGCTAGCTCAACCTTAAACTCAACGATAGCATCGACCATTGTAAAAACATTAGTCGGCTGAGCATAGCTTACCACCATCTGGACATCATCTGCCTCGATACAGCGCCCGGCAGTAAATAGTACCAGTTTACTAATTTCACCGGCCATAATCCACAGATTGCTGCCTACCAGTCTGACCAGTAAATTTGCAGCCTCAGGAGAAATGGCGCCACCTTCTTCGGTTACACGCTTTAAGACCCACTGGCGCAGCCTGCCTTCTCCCATAAGGGGAAAGGTCTTTACCGCAGCTTTATCCGCCAGTTGTTTAAGCAGAGGATTACTGCTAGCTATTTTACCTGCTATTAATATTAGTACTGTGGTCTGGGGCAGCCGGGTAATAACATCTGCCCATAAGGTATATTCGTCTGATGGTTGCTTGGATTCACGGGCAGAGCCGGTTACCTGGTGTGGTATAGTGCTGCTGGTGGAACGGTTACTGCTGGTTCTTGGCCGACGACCGGTTCTGCCCCCGACCTCAAAGCGCTCCAGTAAACCTTTAATAATGATGAGGCGCCTCCCCATCAGGAAAGGCGCCGTCTCACCAGCGATTTTTAATTGGCCTGAGGTCACCTGTTGTCCATCGAATGCCGTGATATTAGAGCCTAAACTTAGCTGGTCACCAATCTCCCTTTTTATATCTTCGAGCGATTGGGTAAGAGAGAAATCATCCTCACCGGATAATATATACAACAAAGCTTATCTTCCTACCTGGGATTCTGTCCCATTTTATCACACTAAACGATTATTTACCTTATCCCCTGTATTTCCCTCTCCTTTCGAGGGGGGTGAGAAAAAGGAAGAGGGGCTTATAAAGCCCCTCTATTAAACACCCGAATACACGCGGTGTAGCCTTCAGGTAGGGCCAACCCCGTGCTTTCTCCAGGGTCTTACCTCTACCCTGCTGACCTCAGCAAAACCCAGAGCCGTTTCAGGTCCTGCGCCTCTGCCCGTAGCTATTTCCAGGGCTTCAATCAACCTTGGTCTGGTTTCGGCCGGGTCAATCACATCATCAACATGCAGGTTCTGGGCAGCTCGATAGGGATTAGCAAATTCTTCCTTGTATTGTTGTATCTTTTCTTGTAGCGCTGCCGCCGCTGCGGCAGGATCTTTAATTGCATCCAACTCTCTGCGGAATATTATGGGCGCTGCACCTTCTGCTCCCATCACTGCCAGTTCGGTGCTGGGCCAGCAGAAGACAAAATCAGCCCCCAAATCCTTACAGCACATACCGATGTAGGAGCCTCCATAGGCTTTTCTGATGGTAACAGTTAATCTGGGCACCGTCGCCTCCGAATAGGCATAAAGCATCTTTGCCCCGTGTCTGATTATTCCTCCCCACTCCTGGTCCGTTCCCGGCAGATAACCAGGTACATCAACCAGCGTGACCACCGGGATATTAAAGGAATCGCAGAAGCGGATAAAGCGTGATGCCTTATCACTGGCATCGATATCCAGACTCCCTGCCTTGGACATTGGTTGATTGGCGATGATACCTACTGACCACCCATTCAGGCGGGAGAAACAGGTGATGATATTGGGGGCAAACAGCGGGAATAATTCAAAGTAGTTCTTCTTACCATCTGACCTCTGGTCAAAAACTCTTTCAATTATCTTATGCATATCGTAAGGCTTGGCTGAATTGGCGGGCACAATATTAAACAGGGTGTCATCCTTACGGTCAGTAGTGTCTCCCCAATTGACCCTCTGGGGTTTTTCCCGGTTATTCGATGGCAGATAGCTTAATAGCTCCCTGATGTTGGCGAAGCATTCCGCCTCGTTATTTTCCGAGCGGCAGACAACTCCGGCTTTTCTCTGGGTGGCAACGGCACCACCAAGCTCTTCATCAGTAACATCCTGCCCTAATAGCTCCTTGACCACCCTCGGCCCGGTGATATAGGCGAAACTTATATCCTTCACCATAAAGGTAAAATCCATCAGCGCCGGAGAATATACAGCACCCCCGGCCGTCGGCCCCACGATAGCACAAATCTGGGGGATAACTCCCGAAGCCTGCGTGTTTCTGAAGAAAATCCTCCCGAAGCGAGCCAGGGCATCAACGCCATCCTGAATTCTGGCGCCTCCGGAGTCGTTTAGCCCGATAACAGGACAGCCCTGTGCCATCGCATTATCAAGAGCCCGGCAAATCTTATCGCCGTGTATCTCGGCTAATGTGCCTCCAGTACTGGTAAAGTCCTGAGAGTAGATGTATACCCGGCGGCCGTCAATTTGCCCATAGCCGACAACTACAGCATCAGCCGGCACTTCCCCGACGGTACTTCTACCCGTGGTAAATAGCCCAATTTCACGGAATGTTCCCTTATCCAGCAAGGCATCTATGCGCTGGCGGGCGGAGAGTTTACCCCGCTTGTTCTGTGCCGCCACGCGCTCGGCACCACCCATCGCCTGCATCTTAACCCGTCGTGAGGCTAAATCGGCTAGTTGTTTGGCCTTTTTATCAGTATCTTCTGTCATTTAACTCTCCACTAATTCTATTAGTACTCTTTTTGTGCCTTTAGGATGCATGAAAGCTACCTTGGACTTCTCGACGCCACCCCTGGGCTTGGTATCGATCATAGCTACTCCCTTACTGGCCATTTCAGCTAGGGTCTTATCAATGCTACTGACTTCCAGGGCGATATGATGCAGCCCCTCGCCACGGTCTGTAATGAATTTAGCAATTGTGCTCCCGGGGTCAGTTGATTCAATCAACTCAATCATACTCTCACCCACCGGGATAAGGGCCGTTTTGACTTTTTGTTCCACGACAACTTCGATATCTTTAAGCTTAAGTCCCAGCACTTCAGTGTATACCTTGAGTGTCTCATCAATGCTAGTAACGGCAATTCCGACATGGTTAATCTTGGTTATCATTTTACCTCATCTCCAAATTTGCTTTTGATAAAGCTGACAATCTCAGCAATCGGTGCACCCGGACCAAATGTCTGGGTAATGCCAGCCGCCTTGAGCTTAGCCACATCCTTACGGGGTATGATGCCGCCACCTAAAAACATAATATCCTTATCACTCTTGGCTTTGGTCAGCGCTACTGCCTTGGGGAATAAAGTCATGTGGGCACCGGAGAGACAGCTAAGCCCGACCACATCGGCGTCTTCCTGGATAGCCGCTTCGGCAATCTGCTCGGGGGTTACCCTTAAGCCCAGGTAAATTACTTCCATCCCGGCATCCCTCAGACCCTGTGCCACCACATTTGCTCCCCTATCGTGTCCATCCAGGCCCGGCTTAGCAATGACGACTCGCACCTTTTTACTCGGCATGGTAAAGCACCTCCCAATATAAAAATTCAGCTAGAGGATACCTGGCTCTTTATACACCCCAAAGACATCACGCATAGCGTCGGTAATTTCACCAACCGTGGCATAAGCCTTAACCGCCTCAATCAATACAGGCATAATATTGGCGTCACTCCTGGCTACCTTGCGCACTTCATCTAGAATCTGGCTTACCTTTTTATTATCCCGTTCCTTCTTCAGCTTTCTCAGCCTTGCTACTTGCCTTTTCTCTACGGTTTCGTCAATCTCAAGCACCTCTATTGCTGACTCCCCTTTGGTAGCAAACATATTGACACCAACCACGACCTGCTCACCAGCATCCACCGCCTTCTGATAGTCATAAGCTGAGCGCCGGATCTCCCGCTGGATGTACCCCTTGTTGATGGCTTCCTGGGCACCACCGATATCGTCAATCTTCTTAATATAGTCAAATATGCCTTTTTCTATCTCGTTGGTCAGCTTTTCTACGTAGTATGAGCCGCCCAGGGGGTCGACTGTATCGGCAACGCCACTTTCATAAGCGACGATTTGTTGTGTTCTCAGGGATAACTGGACTGCGTCTTCGCTGGGTAGCGCCAGTGCCTCATCATAAGAACAGGCGTGCAGAGACTGGCAACCACCTAATACCCCAGACAGCACCTGTATGGCTACCCGCACGACATTATTAAGCGGCTGCTGTTCAGTCAGGGTAAAGCCATCGGTCTGAACATGGTATCTCATCATCTGAGCTCTCGGGTTGTCGCTGCCAAATCTTTCCTTTATTATCTTAGACCAGGCACGGCGCACCGCCCGGAACTTGGCTACCTCTTCCAGAAGGTTATTGTTAGCGGCAAAGAAGAAGGAGAACCTGGTGGCGAATGAGTCAATCGACTGTCCCCTATCGAGCATAGCCTGCACATAAGCAATACCATTAGCCAGAGTGAAGGCAGCCTCCTGAATTGCGGTAGCCCCGGCTTCCCGCATATGATAGCCACTGATGCTTATGGAGTTCCATTTCGGCATTTCCTGGCCACAATAGATACAAAGATCGGTAATCAGCCGCATCGATGGAGCTGGTCCAAAAATGTAGGTGTTGCGGGCGATATATTCCTTGAGCAGGTCATTCTGGACAGTCCCCTCAAGCTGGCTCTTCTCTGCCCCTTGCTTCTCGGCGGCGGCTACATACATTGCAGTTAAGATGGGCGCCGTGGCATTAATTGTCATTGAGGTGCTGACCTTGGCCAGAGGAATGCCTTCCCAGAGCTCTTCCATATCCTGCAGTGAATCTATGGCGACACCGACGCGGCCAACCTCGCCCGCCGCCAGGGGATGGTCGGAATCATAACCGATTTGGGTTGGCAGGTGAAAGGCAACGCTGAAACCGGTTTGCCCTTGCTCGTACAAATACTTGTAGCGTTTGTTGGTTTCCTCTACGGTGGCAAAACCGGCATACTGACGCATTGTCCATAACCGGCTCCGGTAACCGGCGGGGAATATATTCCGGGTAAAGGGAAAATTCCCGGCGAGGCTGGCGTCCTGCCCCGGTCCTGCTAAATCGGTGGGGGTATATTCTCTGTTAACTCCTGTACCATCAACGGTCGTCGTGAACTGTGCTTTCCTCTCACGTTGCTGTGCCATTGCTTTCTTACCTCCCTAAAGTAATTCTGCTATTTTAGCTGAGAGCCAGCTTGGCCGAAAGTGGGGAAAATTCCTGCCCCTGATGGTATCATAAAACATAACGATTGTAAAGAGCCGCCTATGCCTCTTGACTCCAGTTACGCATCAGGTCCTTTATGCGCTGGGCCAGTGTGGGATTAGCCCTCAGACGGTCGATGAAGACAGGGCAACTCTCAAGCAGTGAGTTCTGCGCCGCCGACGCCATGTTGGCTAAAAGGTTTTGCATCGCCATGTCAGCCTGTAGCCCATTATTCATCCCCGGTGCCGATGATTCCAGTTGCCGGCGGACGTCCTCGGCGGTAAACTTCATCGGCACAACACAGGATTTATACCACGGGCACTCCTTACACTGGACTACCCCGTAAGCTTCATGCAAAACATCGCCCATATCCCAGTCTCCTTGTCTCTTAATTCTGTTACCTGAAAAATGCGCTACGGCATAATTTTACTCAGTTCCTTCTCAATAGCTTCCGCACTGGGGAAAGCGCCGACTATTTTTTGCCGGATGACGCCGTCTTTATCAATTAAGAATGTAGTTGGGATGGCACCGATGAGGTAAGCTTTAGCCACCTTACCATCACTATCCATAGGCACGGTCATGGAAAGATTAAGCTCGTTCATAAACTTCTCAATGGTGGCAGGCTTTTCACCGATGTCAACCGCCAGTAAGACCAGCCCTTTAGCCGACCATGTATCGTTAATTTGCTGAAGATAGGGCATCTCAGCTTTACACGGTCCGCACCAGGTTGCCCAGAAGTTAATCAGCACCGGCTTGCCCCGCAAACTGCTTAACGAAATGTTATCTCCGGTAAGGGTCCGGAGCTGAAAATCGGGCGCCAGGTTACCAATACTAACGCCTATAGGAATGGTGGGAGCGGGTGGTAGTGGAGTAGTAGCAGGTGGAAGGGGGACGGGCTGGGTAACAGGTGGAACAGGTGCCGGTTGGGTAACAGTCTTAGGCGACTGACACCCGCTAAGCAATATCACCGTAAGCAAGATTATTGCCGATAGTTTTACTTTACCCATTTGAACAAACCTCTAAGATAATTCTACACTAAATCTGGATTGAAAACTACTCTACCATATTCGTTAGAGTAAGTGTGCCCACAACAATTAGCAGCAAGTTAACTGATGACAATCCCGGTGGAATAGCGGCGGATATTCTTTGAAAAACGGGTAAGAGCAAAAGCAATTCGTTCCAATATCAAGAGGGCAGTCACACAACCCACATTATTATCGAAGGGGGCTCTGCTAAGGTTCCCACCCTAGAGAGCCCCCTTCGTTAGCTGAAACACTTCCCACCACACCACCACTTATGAATTAAAGGTCATAACTGCTATGGAGTAGCTGTAGCGGTAGTATCAATATAGACTAAATTACCGTCCTTATCAGTGAAGTAGACAATATCGCAACTTAGGCTGTCCTGGCGGTCGATAGCGGCTTCTATGTCCTCCAGACTGCAAACCGCATTATTTAAGAATTTTCCGGTATTGGCATCAACCTCGAAGGTGAGCACCTTACCCGTGTCGGTCGTAATAGTCGCAGTAGATTTAGCCGCATCAACTTCAGTGACGGTGCCGGTACCCTGAGTGAGACCCGGTGGGGTGGCGATATCAACATAAAGTGCGGTGCCCTTATCATCAGTACTATAGATAACAGTGCAGGGAAGGCCTATCCCTGCCCCTCCCCCTGACGATTGCTGAGCTTCAAGCAGAGCATTGACCAGTTCCAGGCTACAAGCGACACCACCGATGAGAAGACCGGTATCGGGGTCAACATCATAAACCTGGTCACCCGAAGCAGTCTTAACGGTTATAGTGGAGTCCTTGATATTGACATCGCTGATAGTCCCCGTAACCGATGCCGGCGGCGGTACTCGGGAGACATTCAAGGACAGAACATCGCCTTGAGCATCATATGTCACGATGCAATTGAAATTATCGCCACTACTTGCCTGCGCCGCGTCAAGCTGGTCCAGCGTGCAAGCCTCACCATCCAGAGTAAGGGCTGTATTTGGCGTAATAGGGAATGTCTGTGGTCCCTGCGGAGTCTCCACGGTCACGGTAGATTCCGGAACATTTACCTCGCCTAACGCTCCTTCGGTTGCAGTCACTGCTCCTTCATGAGTCTCAGTAGTTGCTGCCGGTGTGGTTGCTGCCGGTGTGGTTGCTGCCGGCGGTGCCTGAGTACAGCTTGCTGCCAGAACCGCCAGTGCCAGTAAGAATATACCCATTACCCGAGCGAACCTTTTCATTGATACCCTCCTTTTGTGTTTTTGTTTATTCGCTGATGGTTACTAAGGTAATCTACCTTCATTAAAACAAGCCGGAACACCTTAAATAACCCTTCTTTATCATATTGTCACACAGACGGTTTAGAAAGTCAAACAAACACCACGAAAAAATAACATTATTATAACGTCTTATTTATCATTTCGGGGGTCTGACCGGCGTATGAGATAAGAGGGTCTTGTATCAAATGTCATTCTGAGGAGCACATGAGCTTCGCTTAGTGTAAACGAAGCGACGAAGAATCTGGGCGTGGGGTTAGCGGTGAACCAAGGATACCCACCTCCCTGAGACCATTCGTTACGCTCAGGGTGACATAGGTGAACCTACTTTTGATACAAAGCAGGGTTAAAGATATTAATTGCAAAACACTACTTAGATAAGAGCTGACTGAGGCTCTCTTCCAACGCAGTCTTGTTGGGGTAAGGGCCGGTCCGTATTTCCCGTATGATACCCTCTCTATCAATCAGGAAATAGGTGGGGGTAAATTTAATGCCGTAGCTCTTGGTTACCTCCCGATTAATATCGAGGAGCACCGGAAAAGTATAGCTATTCTTTTGCATAAAGTCGGCCAGATTGGCCGGGGTTTCAGTCGGTTGAGAGCCGATAATATCAACGGTCAGTAAAACCAAATCTTTACCCTGCCACTCTTCAGATATTTGTTGTATCATGGGCCTTTCCGCCTGGCAATGGGGGCACCAGGTTGCCCAGAAGTTAATTACCACCGGCTTACCACGGAAGTCGCGGAGAGAGACTGGTTTTCCTTCCAGGTTATTAAGTTGAAAGTCGGGTGCCAGGTTGCCCACCTTGTTCCCCTGAATGGTAGTTGTCGCTGGTGTTAATGGGGTAGTGGTAGTGGTTACGCCAGGTGCGGGCTGGATGGAGGTAGCGCTGACAAGACTCTGCAAAGCAGCCAGTGCCGCATCGAAATCGACAGGCTGAGAAATTTCTTTGACATACTGCACATACTTTACCGTATCGTTCTGGTCGATGATAAAGATAGCCCGGCTAAGCAGGCGAAACTCTTTGATGAGAACCCCATAAGCAACTCCGAAGGAGCCATCATTGTAATCGGAAAGTGCTTCCAGTCTGGTCACGCCATTAGCGCCACAGTAGCGGGATAGGGCAAAAGGCGTATCCATACTTATGGTATAAAAGGCGACAGCTTCAAAGACATTGGCTTCCTCTTCGAATCTTTTTGTCTGCAGGTCACAGACCGGGGTATCCACAGAAGGCACTACGCTGATGAAGCGCACCTTACCCTGACTCTGGGCTAAGCTAACATCCGCAGCCTTTGACGATAATTCGACACTCGGGTTAGGCGGCGCCAGGCTGAAGTCAGGAGCTTGTTGCCCGACTTTAAGCTCCGGTCCAAGCAAGGTTAGCGGTCTCCCCTCTAATGTGATTGCATCTTTTCTCTCAATGACTGCGCTCGTCTTGCCAGCACAGGCAGACAGTAAGGAGAGCAGAAGAACGGCAGCCATTCCAGCCAGTACTATTTTCTTCATTTTAACTCTCCTTACAGTAAAGATACATCAAAATTGGTGCGAAATCAAACTGGTTTTCGATGGCCAGCCAGTAATAGCGCCAAAGGCAGTATTGTGGGCAACGCTACCTTTTACCGCGGAATCAAGGTTTGAAACCAGAATATCTGGTTGGTCAGGACGAGTATACCGACTAGGATGAGCAACAAGGCGCTAACAAGATAAATCCAGACCGAATAACGATTGACCTTTTTTAAGAAAGGTGATAGAAAGCCGAAAGCCAGGCCGATGGCCAGAAATGGAACGCCCAGTCCCAGTGAGTAAACCGCCAGAAGAAAAGCTCCCTGCCCGGCAGTGGTTGAAGCTCCTGCCAGCATTAGGATACCGGCCAGTACCCAACTGGTACAGGGTATCCAGGCTACCGGGAAAACGGCACCGATAAAGAATGAACGCAGGTAGCTACTGCGAGTGCCTAAAGATAACTTTAGCCGTTTGGTATAGTCTAACCAGGGTACCTTGAGGCTGGCCAGCATCAATAGACCAAAGAGTATCAGCAGGATGCCAGCAAATTGACGGACAATATCTAAGTAAGGAATCAGCACCGACCCCAGCAGTCCGGCACCCACTCCCCAGAGAGTAAAAACTATGGAGAAGCCGACGACAAAGGTGAGAGAATGCATAAATACAGATAGGCGCTTTGTCTTCGTCCCGGTCTCCAGTATCTCTGGGCCGGCTAAGCTTGCCAGATACACTGGGACCATGGGTAGCACACAGGGTGAGAAGAAGGACAAAAGCCCCGCCCCGAAGGCAACAGCAAATGAAATAGGTTCCATCCTTTACCTCAAAGACCTAATTAATCTTACTTGTTTAGCTAGAGGCTGTAAAGGGGCAAAGCCCAACTCCTTGCTAAGGAGATTAAACAATAGGATGTTAAAGAGGGGCTAACGCCCCTCTTTTTGCTCTTCTCCCTCTCCTTCTAAAAGGGTTGTATCCTAAGTGGTGTTTTTAACTCTTTTTGTCATTCCCACGCAAGTGGGAATCCAGAAATCGTGCCTAAATATATCAATGTGGATTCCCGTTCCCGTATCAAGTACGGGACAAGCTTCACGGGAATGACGACTTTTGATACAAAGCCCCTTCCAAAGGAGAAGGGGCTTAATGGGGGTGAGATTAATACTCAACTTCTAATTAGTTTCCAGGTAATGACTTCGCAAAGAACCGTTATATCCTCGGTGGGCAGATAATCGGCAATGGTGGCATCAAATAAGATACTGCCTTGAGGCGCCAGCTCATCATCTCCCTGCCACAAAATTATGGTTATCGGCACCCGGCTGAAGGCATTGATAGTTAGTGCCGTATCACCTAGATCAACCTTGGAACCACCCAGCTTTATACCGGCTTCTAATAAGAGAAGAGGTTCCTTACCAAAGCGGTTCAACAGGGGCTTGATTGTCCTCTGGGAAAATGTGGGGAAGTAAACGCTGCCTTCGGGCAGTTCCCGGAAGGTGATTAAACGGTTAGCCGCCGGGGTGCCCTTAGCCGAGATGAAATAGTGCAGGATGAGAAGCTTGTCCCTTACTGGCACCTCCCCGGCGCTATCTACCTGTGAAACCGTAATATCAGGTAGTGTAATCAGATAGGAATGGTTCAGGTACTGGATGGTAATTTCTGTCCGGGAATCTTTTACCCGATATTGAGAGCCGCTCTGACGGCACTGTGCTGCTATATCATCAAGAGCGGATAGCCGGGCAGAGGCAAGCTCATAGGCATCTCCATAATTCCTGGGTGCGGGTGATGGTAAATGCGGCTTGCTGTTCATCTTGCCACCCCCATTTGTTTAAAGCCCGGCGGACTCCAGTATCTGGGGCACTTTCTTCTCCCAACCGATAGGCATAAGGTGCACCCCCTGGCAGATGCCCTTAATCTGCTTAATCAGGTCAGCGGCAATCTCTATCCCGGTTTGGGTTTTATCTTTAGAATCAGCCATCTTTTTAATCAATTCTTCCGGTACCAGGATGCCAGCTACATTCTTATTCATGTACCGAGCCATACCTACCGATTTCAGAGGTATTACTCCCGCCAGAACCGGCGCGTTGAATTTCTCAACCCTCTTCATAAACCGGGCAAAGCGGTCTACATCATAGATAGCCTGTGTCTGGAAAAAACGGGCACCGTTATTGATTTTTTTCTCCATTTTAATAATCTGTAGCTCAAAGCTGGCTTCGGTATCAGCCCCGGGATTGACTACTGCCCCGGGGAAGAAATCCGGTTTCCCTTTAAGCTCATTACCGACCATGTCAAAGCCGGCGTTTAGGCGGCTTATTACCCAGAGTAACTGCACCGAATCTAAATCAAAAACCGACTTGGCCTGAGGATGGTCGCCCAGTAAGGGCACATCACCCGTCAGAGCCAGCACGTTCTCAATACCCAGCACCCAGGCACTTAACAGGTCTGACTGCAGGGCGATACGGTTTCTATCCCGGCAGGTCATCTGGAGGGTTGGCTCAAGCCCTTTTTGTTTTAACAGGTAACTGGTAACCAGTGAACCCAGCCGCATTACCGAGCTTTGCTGGTCAGTAACATTGACAGCATCTATCTTGCCACGCAATAGCTCAGCCACCTCAAGTAGCTCAGTCGTATCCGTCCCCTTCGCAGGAGCTACTTCAGCGGTAATGACAAATTTCTTTGCTTCAATGAGTTGTCTCAGGCTCATTTTATCCTTCCTTTTTTCACCAGTATTCTGTATGGTGGGTATGACTTAAGGTAGAGCGACTTCTGCCTGGCGCGGTATTTTCATCCGGCTGTAATCCTTAGGAGGCACAAAGCCCGTGAGCTTATCCAGCATACCCGATTTCTTGAGTCGTTCGTATATTAAAACCCAGACGCAGTCATGTTCCGGCTTCTGCTCACACATACCTTCCCTGGCGCCGCCACAGGGACCACATAACAGGCTCTTGGCACAGCGTGTCACCGGACAAATACCGGTAGTCAAACCGAGCACACACTGACCACACTGGATACAGATTTCAAGAAAATGCCCCGGGCTTTCTTCCCAGCCGATGAACATGGTATCCAGCCCCGGATAAACCGGCTTATCGCTGTATGCGGCGACTGTTTGCACCCCAAAGCCACAAGTCATCACCAGAATGGCATCCGCCGCGGTTACTGCTTCAGCTTCCTCCTCTAAAGCATACTTTGTGATGGCATCACAGGTAGTCGGCACTACCATCCAGCCGGTAACTTCCTTACCCGCGGCTACCAGCTTCTCTTTCATCGCCTGCACCTCAGCTTTGCCACCGGTATGACACATCGTGGCGCAGGTGCCACACCCGATGATATGTATCCTGTGATGTCGCTCAAGCAGCTGCATAATCTCTTCTAAAGGTTTTAGCTCAGTTATCGTTTTCATGCGGTTACACCCCTTACATTTTCACGGATTTGGCTTTCATAAGCGCCTTTAAAATAACGTAAAGTATCCATTACCGGATTAGGCGCCGCCTGTCCCAGTCCACAGAGAGAGGCCAGCATCATGGCTTCGGACAACTCCGGTAAAATTCTTAAATCACGGGACTCACCTTTGCCACGAGATAATCTTTCCAGTATTTCAAGCATTACCTCTGTACCTTCCCGGCAGGGGGAACACTTGCCACAAGACTCTTCCGCCAGGAATTCCATAGTGCGATGAACAATATCGACAACATCCCGGCTGTCATTAAAGACGGCGACCCCGCCAGCGCCGAGCATAGCTTCGAAGCTGAGAGGTGTGTCTATCATATCATAAGGTATAATCCTGCCGGTGGCACCACCAATTTGAATCATTTTGACCCTTTCGGCAAGGGCTAATCCCTCAACTAATTCCCGTAATGGGTTGCCCAGGACTAGTTCATAGACGCCCGGCTTTTTGACATCACCACTGACCGAGAAGACCTTGGTGCCCTTGCTCCGCTCCGTGCCCATCTGATTAAACCAGACGGCACCGTTAAGAATAATCTGGGGTATATTCATCATGGTTTCGACATTATTGATGACAGTTGGCTTGTGCCACAAACCCTCTGATGGTGGGAAGGGAGGTTTGTAGCGGGCTTCCCCACGCCTACCCTCGATAGAATCCATCAGGGCCGATTCCTCGCCACAGATATAAGACCCGGCACCTTCACGAATATCCAGAGTAAAGTGGTTTAAGAACCCACGGTTTTGTGCCTGAGCAACCGCCCCGCATAATAAATCAAAGAGATGGTGATATTCGCCGCGCAGGTAGATATAGCCTGTTTTTGCCCCGACAGCATAGCAGGCTATGGCTATCCCTTCAATCAAGGTGAAGGGGTCATTGCTTATAATATAGCGGTCTTTGAATGTGCCTACTTCTCCCTCATCGGCATTACAGATAACATACTTCTCATCCCCCGGGGAATTTCTAGCCATCTCCCATTTCATTCCACATGGGAAGCCCGCCCCACCCCGACCACGCAGCCCCGATGCCTTTACCTCTGCGATTGTCTGCTCTGGAGTCATCACGGACAGAACTTTCTGCAAAGCCTTAAAACCATCCCGGGACAAATAGGTATTGATATCCTTCGGGTCAATAATCCCGCAGTTCCTTAAAACAATTCTCTTTTCTGGCACTTTACTATCCTCGCTCAGAACGTCACTTGGTCTTATTTGTAAGACTTCAAGATTCGGGCTATTTTACCCGGTGTCAGTTCACCATGAACATCACTATTTATCAGCATCGCCGGTGCTATATCACAAGCACCGATGCAGTTGGTCAACTCAAAGGAGAATTTTCTATCGGCGGTAGTTTCACCGGGGTTAATACCCAACTCCTGTGCCACACTGTTAACTATTATCTCGGCATTCTTCAGCCA
>Ga0209514_10001261_pt1 | contig 45132 bp, 41 predicted proteins | sample Subgrocontami58m_FD_187452 | JGI IMG/M metagenome (GOLD analysis project Ga0209514, IMG submission 187452) | Subsurface groundwater microbial communities from S. Glens Falls, New York, USA - GMW37 contaminated, 5.8 m (SPAdes) (version 3) | ecosystem: Environmental > Aquatic > Deep subsurface >... | reverse complement strand
CCCCTGGCCTGCCTTTCACTTTATTTCGTGTTGGTTCCATATCAAGCACTTTCAGCATTTTTCCATTGTAATAACAATAGCTGCCCGGCCAGCCAAAGCAGCCGCGGAAACGGTCAAAGACCTGCTTTGAAGAAATATCCCAGCGTATCAATCCGTCTTGTTTTTTTATGCGCGGCGCGTTCGTGCTATGCTTTTTATTCTGTTTTATGAATCTTAAGCTGTTATTTTCTACGGATATTAAGACCTTACCAATATTGTTTGAGGCTAACATTGCGAGTCTCGCGTCAAGAGTGTCTACGCGGTCTAAGGGGCTTACCCTAAGCTCTTTTTTATAAAAGATATCTCCTTCATCCATGTGTTCGTTCATTCGGATAAAAGTTACGCCGGTCTTTGTCTCGCCATTTATAAGGGCCCATTGTATGGGCGCTGCCCCTCTATACTTTGGCAAAAGTGACGCGTGGATATTAACGCATAGTTTTTTAGGCAAGCCTAAGGCTTCTTTGGAAAGTATCCGGCCGTAGGAAACAACTATGAAAAGATCAGCTTGGTATTTTTGCAAAGCCTCAACTGACCTTGCGGAGTTTATGTCTTCAGGTTGAAAAATATTCAGTTTGTGGTTAAGGGCATATTCCTTCACGGGTGTTGCCCCTAAAGAGAGATGCCTTCCTTTTTTTCTATCGGGCTGGGTCACAACAAGGCAAATATCACAGCGCGAGCTTGCGCCGCCGGATCTATTTATAGCATCCAGGACTGACACCGCGAATTTACCGCTTCCGAAGAATATTATTTTCATGGTTCAAATGTAACTATAACGTTCTGTTTACGTTCCCTGGTCATGGCGCTAAGTATCTTTTGGATATTCTCCAAGCTGCCATACTTTATAAGTATCTGGTACCTGTAATTACCCCGTACCTTAAAAGGGACACAGGCCATAGGCTCAAAAGCCTCGCAGCTGTCCGGCAGCTTTTTTAATTTTTTATAGAACGTATTTGCTTTGTTCTTTGCGCTTGCATCATCCTTTGACCGTATATTCAAAGCCGCCATCTGCACAACAGGCGGAAGCTTAAGCTCTTTGCGGCACTTAAGTTCTTCTTTAAAAAATCCACTGGGTTCGCTGTCATTTAAATATTTCAACGCGTCGTTCTCTACCACATGCGTTTGCAGTATGATCTCTTTACTGGCGCAGGACCGCAATCTTAAAAGCCTGGAATATGTCTTTTCAGTGGAACGGAAATCCATATGCCCAAGCATCTGTTCGCAGGCTATAACGCAGACAGAATCAAAACTATACTTATTTAAATATGGGTCTTCTAAGAATTGTTGAGTAGCGAGCATTATATCATAAGCAAGCCCGGCTGGCTGGCTCTTTTCATATGCATGTATCTTAACTGACGGGAAAAGGCGCATTAACTCACTCTCTACTTTTTCCAGGCCATAGCCGGAATATTTAATATAAGTGCTTCGGCATGTTGGGCAAATGTCAAAAGAAGAGGCCTTAAAAGTACACGAAGGGCAGATAACAGTTTTTTCTTTAAAATGATATTTTAATGATGAGCTACAACGCGGGCAGGTCTGGGTTTTCTTGCATTTTGGGCAATATAAGAATGTTGAAAAACCTTTTTGATTGACAAAAATAAGCAATTTTTCCTTGCTGTTAAGGATATTGGCTATCTGGTACTCAAGGCTTTTTGAAATGATCTTTTCTTTGCCTTTAGGCACGAATTCCTGGCGCATGTCGATTATCCTGACCTTAGGCCATGGTTGCTGGCGTTTTAGGCATACGTAGGCAGCTTTTTGTTTTTTATAGAGATAGTAAGAGTCCAAAGACAGGATAAATGAGCCTAATATAAGCCTGGCTTTATGTTCTTTTACCCTCTCTAAGGCCAGATCAAAGGCCTGATAATGCGGCACTTGGTCCTGTCTATAGGCGAAGTGCCCTTCTTCTTCAAGAATAATAAGGCCTAAATTATTTACAGGCGCAAATACAGCTGAGCGGGTCCCTAATACAAAAGAAAATGGGGCATTTTTTATGGCTGTCCAGGTGCGCAACGAATTCTGCGCTGTAAGTGAAGAAGTAAGAATATATGGGTCAATGCCTAAGTTCAGGAATTCTATGGCAGGTTTGATCTTTTCGTGGTCAGGCACTAAAAAGATAACACTTTTTTTAGCATTAAGCGTTCTTTTGATAAGAGCAGCATATTCATCCCAGCGTTTTCTGTCTGACAGGTCCTGGATAAGAGTGATCTGGTTTTTCGGTTTCTCTTCTTTAATATCAATGTCAAAATGAGGCATGGCTTGCGCGGGTATTGGTTGATCCTCTAAAGCGGCACTTTTTGTGTTTTTTACGCCTGTAGGCAAGACTGTTTGTATGGCTTGAGCCAATGAGCAGAAATAGTCTTTCTGTATTTTATGGGCCAGTTTAAAAAGCTCATCGTCTAAGATGGGCTGATTGTCTAGATTTTTCAGGATCGGCCTTAATTGACGTAGAAACTTTGAGTTGTCCTTTAATCCTACACAATAGCCTAAAATGACTGAAGTCCTAAAAGGCACCAGCACCCTGCATCCAATTGTTACTTTAGGCGTTAAGGACGCGGGAACTAAGTAATCAAATTGCTCGTTTAAAGCAATAGATATAGGTATTGCGACTTCAGCGATCATTTGCATTGAGCTAAGATATCCTGGCAGGAGTTTGGCCTTGCAAGCGATATAGCGGCATTTTTAAAAGATCCGCATATTTTAGGGTCGTTCTTGAGCTTTAAAACCGCTGACTTTATCTCGGGCAGTGATAAAGCGATCACTCCCGCGTTGTAGGCGGACATAGTCTTCGCGTTATTTTCTTCCTGGCCCGGTATGAGGTAAAAGAATATCATAGGCAGGCCCATGGTCAGGCATTCTGTCACAGTAAGGCCTCCGGCTTTTGTAATGATGCAATCCGAAACCTTCATCAGTTTCTGCATGAAATCTACAAAGCCGAATATATGCACATTAGGGAATTTCTTTTGTTGGAGCGCCTCAAAAAGTTTTTTGTTGTTACCGCAAATGACCAAAAGCTGAGCGTCACCCTCAAGGAGCTCAACTATCTCTTCTATGGGCCCTGCCCCTATTCCTCCTGTCGCAATAAGGATGGTGAACAAGCCTGCGCGCAATTTCAGGTCATTTGTGATCTGGTTTTTGTCTTGTATCGCCAAGAACTTAGGGTCAACGGGTATGCCAGTGATCTTTATCCGGCCCTCATCAATACCTTTTTTAATGAGGATCTGTTTTGTAGCCTCAGTGGCACAACAGTAAATGTCAGTTTCAGGGGCTATCCAGAAATTATGGACCTCAAAATCCGTAACAATTGAAATAACCTTAGTGTTTACTCCATATTTTTGTTTCGTGTAAGAAACTATCTCAGACGCCAGGAAATGAGTTGATATAACAATATCCGGCTTTTTAGCTTTCAGAAATCTGATCAATCCAGCGCAGGAGCGCGCGTTCAGGAATCTTCTTAAATGCACATTAAAAAGGCCTAAATATGGCGCGTCAGATATATAGTAGAAAACAGCCCAAAGCCAGACAAAGCGCGTAATAAGAAGCGCGTAGCCGTCAGAATAGAGCTTGCCCATAAGAGGCGGCATGTGAGTAATAATATCAACTAGTTCAACATCCAGAGACCTATTCTTTGCTTCATGATAAATAGCTTCAGCCGCTTTTTTATGCCCGGCGCCGGCAGTAGCGTATAATATCAATATTTTTTTATTAGGCTCGTTCATATTTGTTCCCTAATATATTTTTTGCTGCTGTAAATAAAGACTTTGCGATAAAATCCGGAGCAACATCCCATTGGGGCACATTTTTTAGCTTCTCTCTGCCTGAAAGTACGAGCACTGTTTTACAACCGAACTTTTTGCCGGTCTTGACATCTATCATACTATCGCCAATAAAAAATGAGTTTTTGTAGTCAATTAGCCTGCCGTAAACAGCTTTTCTAAGTAACCCTATCTTAGGCTTCCTACACGAACAATTTCGTTCCTTTGTATGCAGGCAATAATAAACTTTATGTATCCTGCCCCCGTGTTTATTGACCTCTTTAAGCATATATCTGGTCATCTCACTGAGGGCCTTTTTAGAGTATAGGCCTTTTGTTACGCCGGCCTGATTAGAGATCACAAACAGTAAAAATCCGGCATCAGATAATTGTTTTATAGCCTCCAAGGACCCTACAAGAATTTTGAGATCTTTTACCCGTGTGATGTAGAGGCCATCACCCGGGTACTTGTTAATAACTCCATCCCTGTCTAGAAAAACTACCTTACTTGGTTTTTTCATGAGGTTCAAGTTTTTGACAGCAATTAACCGTTGAGCAAGGGCCGCCAATTTCGCCAAATCGTTTGTTTTTAAGTAATTCAATAAAATTTTCTCTGGCCTTGCTAAAAAATATTTCATTTATAGAAGCCGTTAGAACATTCCCCAGCTTTAATTCATTTTCACCATCCCAACAACACGCATACCAGCTGCCATCAGGGGCGATAAAAGCCTCTTTCTCTATGCGCTCTAATTGAGGGCAGGTATGATCTTTATAGTTTATTAAGCGCAAATCAACGTATTTACGTTCGGCCCAGCCAACAGCACAACTCCTCATTATCTTATCTTTAGGATGATCTAGAAGATGGCGGTATTGGGCCATGGTTTGTGAAAAATCATCTACTAATTTTTCAATATCTTTAAGGTTTATACTCACCTTGCTCGGCAAAATACCCAGATTGAAATATATGCCTTTAACATAATCATGGAATGTCAAAGCAGACAAAAGGATGGGGATATCGCGCCACAAGCGTTTTCTCTGGTTTACAAAATAAAGGAAGTTATCTGTTGTGGCCTGATAATCACCTTTTTTTACAAGGGAATAATTTTTTGCGTTGGCCCCGTCTATATTACATCCTACGTAGTCTAGCAGATTATAGCGCAATACAGCATCAATTTTGTCTTTTGTGAACATCCTGAAGTTTGAAAAACATTGGATCTTAACTCCAGGCAGCGAACTTCTTATCATCTTTAAGATCGCGATGCAATCTTTGTGCAGAAAAAAATCGCCGTTCTCACCCACTGAAACAACAACGATATTATGAAATTTTTTAAACTCTCTGCTTTTCAATTGATCAAGGATCAATGACACGCTTTGCAGAGAAATGAAATCTACGGTATTGTTCGCGCCTCTTTTTTGCGGGCAAAAAATACAATCCACGCTGCAACGTGTTGTTGTAGAAAGATTTATGCTTGTGAGCCCCTTTATCTTCTTATAACGCCTTAGGCCGCGTTTTATTTCTAAAAATAGGTATTTCGGAAAACAGTACCTTTTGGCCCTGCCCATTAACCTGACTATTTTCCAGTTCATGTTCTATCTTTTTGTTATTTGTTGACCATTATAATAAAATCTGTTAAAAGAATAGCATGAATAGTAATCAGCGTAAAGAAAAAATCCTTGTCATTCAACCATATGGCATCGGTGACGCCATATTTATGCTCCCATTTTTAAAGGCGCTTAAAACACAAAAATGTGTGGAACGCATTGATATCCTGGTAGGTTCCAGGACAAAGCCTATCATAGAAAATTGTCCTTATGTAGATGACGTTATTATCATAGATAAAGATAAATGGAAAGCTCAGGGCAGGCTCAGGACGTTGTTTGATAAGCGCGCTATTCTCGCAAAATTAGGCAAAACCCGTTATTCGCTGTTAGTAGATGTATCTATGCAGCCGGAATATTCTTTTTGGGCCAAGTTTTACCTGAGAATACCTGTCCGCATAGGTTTTAATTATAAGGACCGCTGCCGTTTTTTAACACGGTCTATTGCTTTACCAAGAGAGGGTTTTGTCAATAAGCATATAATTGAATACTACGTTGACATGGCTGCGTTGATAGGTGTGGACATTAAAGACAAGAAGCCTGAGTTCAACATATCCCCTGCCGTTACTGGTAACACAAAAGATCTTCTTGGATCACATGGCATTTTACCTAATAATTACGTCGTTATCGCGCCTGGCGGAGGTGTTACATGGGGCCGCGAAAGCGCTTTTAGGCATTGGCCATTGGAATATTTTGCCCAACTTACCGCGTTCATCAGAAAGATCTACGCTTTTGACAATGTTGTTGTGATAGGCTCACAGAGCGAATATCCCATGGGAGAAGCCTTGGGTAAGCAGATCAAAGGGCTTTTTAATCTTTGTGGGAAAACTAATATAATTGAGGCTGCGGCAATTTTAAAAATGGCGAAACTCCTCATTGCCAGTGACGGAGGGCTCATCCATTTGGCAGTAAGTCAAGACACACCGATCATTACTTTTTATGGGCCTCCTGACCCAAGGGTCTATGGCCCCTACCCCTTACATGAAAAGATCGCGGTTAATACTAGAGATATTAGTTGCAGGCCATGCTATCAGAATTTTAGGATGAATGCTTCCTGCATCACTCATGCCTGCATGAAGGAATTAAAACCCAGGGATGTTTTTGAGGAACTTACCAGGCGGGATTTTTTTAAAAAACTCTGAATATCTCGGATCTTTTCGCCCTATTTTTTTACCAAAAAATCCCCAATAGCCAAATATTCAAGCCCACTCTCTTTAAACATTAAAAGGGCGTCTTTAGGCGAACATACCATTGGTTCGCCCCTCCTGTTGAGAGATGTATTAATAACAACGGGTATGCCGGTTTTTTCATAAAAGTTCTTGATGACCCTGTAATATTTTGGATTAAGACGCTCTTCAACGGTCTGTGGCCTGCATGTGCCGTCTACGTGTACTGCCTCGGGTATCCTATCTTTCCATCCAGGCGTAACTTTAAAAGCCAGTGCCATGAAGGGTGATGGATGATCGGAACCTAATATATCGGGTGCTGACTCTTTTAGGATCGATGGACAGAACGGCCGCCAGTTTTCCCTGAACTTTATAATAGCGTTGATGCGGTCATTAGTTCCCTTGACAGCGGGATTGCCCAAAATACTCCTGTTGCCTAAAGCGCGCGGCCCCCATTCCATCCTACCCTGGAACCAGCCTACTATTTTACCTTGCGTTAATAATTCAGCTGTTATTTCGCAGATATCTTGCGCTTTCTCAAACGTAAAACCGGATGTTTTTAACGCTTCTGCGATCTCTGAATTTGAAAATTCAGGGCCTAAATAAACGTGTTCCATAGGTTCAATATTTTCATTGAATTTCGCGGCTGCATATGCCGCGGCCCCCAAAGAGCCGCCAGCATCATGCGATGCCGGTTGCACCCATAACTTCTTGATAAGCGGGTGCTCTAATAGGCGCCTGTTTAATGAAACATTCAAGGCGCACCCACCGGAAAAGCATAAAGACCCGTGTTTTTTTAATTCATCTCTCAGATAGGCGTCTATCAATTTGAGCGTGATCTCTTCTAATTTCGCCTGGGTAGCGGCCGCGTAATGAATATACGGTTCACTTAAACTGTCACCTTCGCGCTCAAGGCCAAATTCAGCGACCATTTTTTTGGAATAAACTTTATCAAGACGGTATCGTAAACTCCTTTTGACCCACACATAATCATCATTGCAATGATAGGTTTTTTTTGCCTCATCCCACCAGAGGATATGGTCAAAATTTGCTTTTTTAGCGTCGCCGTAAGGCGCCATGCCCATAACTTTGTATTCGCCGTCTTCACGGTCAAACCCAAGGTAATCCGTCATGGTTGAATAAAAATTACCCAATGAATCTGGCGCAACGATCTCTTTTATTTTCCTCATAGTTTTGCCTTCGGCAGCACCTATCAGCGTAGAAGTGATCTCACCGCCTCCGTCAATTGAAAGTATGGCCGCGTTTTTAAAACTGGACAAGTAGTAGCTTGACGCGGCGTGCGCTAAATGATGCTGAACCCACTCTATTTTGACCTTATTTGGATCAAAGCCTGTAGTTTTTAACGTTTCGCGAATAAAATTAACTTGGCCCCGATATTCCTTATTATTACGGAAGAATTTTTTATACGCGCGGGATGGATTTGATAAAAGAGTCCTTCTCAGGTATTCCCAGCGTTTTTCTCTTAACGCGGTTATGGACCATGGGTAGGCGATCAGATCTATATCGTTGGGATTCAGGCCTGCCGTTTTAAGGCAATAATTGACGGCATTGATAGGACACTGGTCCTTGGCGTGCTTCTTGCGAGTAAAGCGCTCCTCTTCAGCTGCCGCAATGATCTTTCCGTTAACTAATATGGCTGCTGAAGCATCATGTCCAAAAGGCGCTGCTAACCCTAAGATCTTCATTATTTCTCCTAAAAATACCCGAATTTACAAATTTCATCCAGGATAGAGTCAATGTTATGCATAGGTTTCCAACGGGGATAATCACGTTTGAATTTTGAAATATCCGATATATACCAAATGTGATCGCCCACCCTATTTTGTCTGACGTATTTTGTTTTAGCTTTTTTTCCTAAAATTTTCTCAAGCTTTTCAATAGCCTCTAATATTGAAATATTTGAAAAGCGGCTGCCTCCTATATTATAGACTTCACCGCATTTAGGTTTTAGGTAAAAGTGGTACATGGCATTTACGATATCATGGGCATGCATATTATCCCTGACCTGCTTGCCTTTATAGCCGAAGATCGTGTATGTCTTGCCTTTTGCAATGCATTGAGCAAGGTATGATAAAAAACCATGAAGCATGGCACCGGAATGAGCAGGCCCTGTCACGCACCCGCCGCGAAAAGATACGGTCTTTAGGCCGAAATAGCGGCCATATTCCTGTACAAGAATGTCAGCAGACGCTTTTGAAACTCCGAATAAGCTGTGTTTGGATTGGTCAATGCTCATTGATTCTGGTATGCCATTGTAAAATCGATGGCCTTTTCTTAACTCATATCGCGTTTTGAGTTCTATCAAAGGCAGCGAATTTGGCGTATCTCCATAGACCTTGTTCGTGGATGTAAAAATAAATACTCCGCCAGCAGAGTATTTCCTGAAATTTTCAAGCAAGGTCAAAGTTCCATTGGCGTTTATAGAGAAATCTGCTACCGGATCACGAGCTGCCCAATCATGCGATGGCTGGGCAGCAGCGTGGATAATAATATCAAAAGAATTTGACCTGAATATCCGCCTTATCTTTTTAGTATCACGGATATCAATATTATAATGGCGATATTGCGGAATATCCTTTGCTAAACGCCGGAGATTCCAGGAAATACTTGCTCCCGCTCCGAAGAAAGTTTTGCGCATATCATTGTCAATCCCAAAAACCTTAAAACCCTTTTTAGAAAAAAAACGGACAGCCTCGCTTCCGATAAGCCCGCCAGAACCTGTAACAAGAAGTTTTTTATTTTTCACTCTTTTTCTCTATAAGCATCTGCCTGTATTTGGCGTAACTCATGATCTGATAAAGGGTGTCAAAAAACGCTACCATAAACCCAATAAAGCCGTCTTTCCACCCTTTTTTACCTATAAAACGCCTGAAAAACCTATCAATGGCTCTCCATGAGGCCCGTCCTATCCCCATCTTCCTGTTAGTTACGATCCACTTTTTAGCCTCAAGCGTTGTTTGCCTGTTAAGACTAGCCAAAAAGTGCTCAAAATCAGGATACCCTTTGTGAATGATGTCGCTTTTAAGATGGCCACAGGAACCCATAATCTCTGCCCTTGGGTGCACGCCGACGTCTTCATACCTGAATGTTTCTTTTTTGAACAACCTTACTTTGCCCGCCGGATACCATCCGCCATAACGCACCCAATAACCCCCTATAAAGTTACGCAGTGGAATAGAAAAACACGCGTGTTCTGTTAACGGCAATATGGACGCTATCTCTTCTCTTAGCTCAGGAGTCACTTTCTCATCGGCATCAAGGCTTAAGATCCAGCTATTCTTTGCCTGAGAATGGGCCCAATTACGGTGCGTCCCCTCAACCTCCATTTTTTTTATTAGCACTTTATCAGCCAATCCCTGAGCAAGAGCGACAGTACCATCAGTGCTAAAATCGTCAACAACGATGATCTCATCAGCCCAATCTTTAACAGAATCAATACAGGCATCGATATTGCTCTCCTCATTTTTAGTCAAAATAATGACGCTTAACGGGATCTTAGCCATGGATTACCAATCCTTTCAGTTTTTTGCAGATATATTCAATTTGCTCTCTGGTTATATGAGGGTAAATAGGCAGACACAGCACTTCTCTGCATGTCTTTTCAGCCACAGGAAAGTCACCTTTTTTGTACTTGAGATTTTTATATACTTCTTGGAGATGCAAAGGGACAGGATAATGGACCATGGACGCGATACCGGCCTTTTTTAACCCTTTCTGTATTTTATCCCTGTTTTTTAAACGGACGGCAAAGATATGATAAACATGCCTGCCGGGCCCTTCCTCCTGCGGCAACACGATGCCGTCAAAGCCGCTGAGCAATTTTTTATAGTAATAAGCCGCATCTATCCTCATTTTGTTCCAACTATCAAGTCTTTTTAATTTCTCTTTTAAAAAGACCGCCTGTACGGAATCAAGCCGTGAATTATAGCCCAATGACGTGTGCACATATCTTGATTTTCTGCCGTAATCGCGAAGTTTTTTTAATTTTTCGTATAAAGCCTCATCATTTGTGACGACCATGCCCGCATCGCCACAAGCTCCAAGATTCTTGGTGGGATAAAAGCTGAATGCGCCTAAATCTCCCATTGACCCGGCCTTTTTTCCTTTGTATTCGGTCCCGTGGGCCTGGGCAGCATCTTCAACGATTTTTAGACCGTGTTTTTTTGAAATTTTCAGTATGGAGTCCATATCAGCTGACTGTCCATAAAGATGCACAGGCATGACCGCCTTTGTCCTTTTCGTTATTGCTTGTCTTATCAAACAGGGGTCTATATTAAACGTCCTTTCATCAACATCCACGAAAACAGGCGTAGCACCCGTGTATGTTACAGCAAATGCCGAGGCGATATACGTGAACACCGGCACTATGACCTCATCTCCCGAAGAAATACCAAGGCTCAAAAGGCTAAAAAACAAGGCGTCTGTCCCTGAATTAACACCCAAAGCAAAACGAGCGCCATTGTATCTGGCAAACTTCCTTTCAAACTCAACAACGTCTTCTCCTAAGATAAAATCACATCGCTTTAACAGAACCTTTAGCGAGACATCAACCTGGCCTTTAATCTGGTCATACTGCTTTTTCAGGTCTAAGAATGGAACGTTCATTATTTCCCCTTTTGTTTTATTAAAACTTTATCAAGTACTACAGACGCGTATCCGACAGGTGTCCAGCTTTTGAACAAAAGAGGCACTCTTTTGTTGTCTGAGGTTATCCACACGTGGAGACGGCCGCCGTGGCTTGACGTCAGATTTTGACGGCGCATATCTATTGAGACCTCATCAATACCGCGTGTCGTATTTATCAATTTAGCTTTAAAAATATACATGTCATAGCCGATTAAAAATGGGATGTTGTGATCTTTGTTCGGCTCAAGCGGCAGCGTTAACATATGCACAAAAGCGCCTATCGGGTCATATGTATCAGGGTAGATCTTTATCTTTTTATCGCCTTGCACACTTAAAAGGTTGACCCTATCATAAAGGACTTCCTTTTGTTTTACTTTGCCTTTGACTTCTGTTCTTTCTGCGTATTTGTACGGCAATAGGTCTTCTTTTGAAAAATAAGACTCAACGCGGGCCTGGGCTGTGATAAATTTCTCAATAAAGCTATTTTTTGTAAGCGCTTCAAAAGAAAAAACAATATCAGACGCTCCTGTTTGCGTGGAATAATGCAATTCGCCCATAGGGATCAACGACCAGAAATACATCTTATAGACCAATGTCTTATCAGTCATTAAGACATTGGTATTTATATCATTTTTTGACGCCAGCGGCATTGTTTTTTTCAGGCAATTCTGTGGTGCATCAAAAAATTTATCTTTGATGATCCCGGATACCACTAAACCTAAGAAGAACACCAGAAGGAAAATCTTTATTTTTTTTAACATGCCCGCCGCCCTACACGACTATTTCATAAATAAATTCGGTGTCAAAAGTTTTGATCAACTTCCAACCGGGGATCGTATCTAGTATCGGCACTTCACCCACGATGTTCACAGATTCCTTATAATCACCTTTTCTGTAAGGCTCCGAATGTAAAAGGACGTATTTGACGCCTAATCCTTTTAAAATTCTCACTGTCTGAGGATCGTCTATTTTCAATATTTTTTGTTTTATCTCAAAGGCTTTTGTGCCCATTATTGCCCCGTTAACCATACGTTTTTGATGGATCGTCTGATAGAATAAATAATCATAATTTTCTTGAGCTTCACCCGAGGCGCCCATGGCCATCGGGTATTCGGCCAGAATAAAATCTCCCTTCTGGTCCCTAATCCAAGCATAAACAGGAGGGATTTTTGATATATCCGTTACCCTGGAAGGAGGAGCGTTCGTAAATTCAAATAGTATCGCTGAGAAAATAAAGAAAGTAAATAATAATCTTGTGCTTTTACGCTTAATTTTCTCAAGCATTTCTTTCATGCCATATCCTGCCAACACTGTTACGCAAAGCATAACAACGATTCCGAAGCGTGCATAAGCGCGAAATATTGGCAGTATCTTATAAAGAAAGTAAGACGGAAAATAGATCTTAAATAACCCCAGCTCCGCGTAAGGCGGCAAAGAACACAAAAAAGCCGTAGTTGCTGAAAAGATAAAAAAACCAATATAAAAATTTTCCCTGCTTGATAGATAGCCCGGGAAGACATCCTTATGCATTCTCTTAAAGCGCCATTGCCTAAAGGCAAAATAAGAAAGGATCAGGGGCACCCATCCCAGATAGAGGGTTTGTTCTATCGAACCCCTGCCGTAAAAAATAGACCCGAACATTATCTTTGTAAAATTACCGAAAATAGGATGCGAAGATGCCGGCAAAAGATAGCTAAGCGGCCTGGCAGATTGTGTAATAAGATAATCAAAAGAGCGGGCATAAACCATCGGTGAACTTCCTGCAGCATAAGTATGTTGAAAAAAAACTTTTTTTGCGATCCCTAATAATGCGGGAGCATTGGCTATGACTACGAGGACAAAAACAAAAATTATATTTCTTATGAATACGAGGCTCACCCTGGCTCTTCCAAGTAATTCTTTTCGGCCCACAGAAGTTGCAAGGCTCATTATTTTTAGCTTCCATGCAAAAAAGAAACAAAAAAGTAAAAAACAAATTGTAAAAATAAACCCGAAAAAAGCATAATACGGATTAAAGGCTAAGGTCATACTAAAGGCGAATGCGGCTATGAAAATGAGAACAAGATCACCCTTCTCTTTTATCTTTACCAAGGCCCAGATATACAAGATCATCCACGTGCACAGAAAGATATACGTGAATTCCATGACCTTATTGAGATGATAGGGGCAAAAAGCGATGATAAATCCGCAAACAAAGCTGGCTTTTTTGTTTTTGGTCAGTTCATATATTAGCAAGTAACCCAAAGACCCGGTGAGTGCAAAACCGATCAATGTGGAGAAATTAACAGAAAAAATATACCCCGTAAGAACGACAAGGAGTTTTGATATAATGAAATTGATAGGCATAACTGGCAGAAAAGCAAAATTGACGCCATATGGGGCAGCAAGAAAATAACAATTGTTGTAATCAAGGTGATGAAGGGCAGAAAATCTCAACCACCATAAAGACCAGATAGTGCCGCGGACATCCGTATTAAAAAAAGGGCCGTATATACTTGAGCCCAGCTTAAAGATCAAGGGAAAAGTCCACAAAATACCGAACACAAGGTATGCAAAAAATAACAAACCATAAAATCTTAAATTCTTAAATATTCCCATTTTTACGGCCCTTAAAAAGGTCTTTTAAAAAAATATAGGCTTGCCACGACAAACAGACAAAAAATGTTAACAAAGTGATAAAAAAACCAAGGTAAAAAATGGACTGGGGATAAAAATAAATAACAAAATCAAAATTGCTTGCGGCCCCCATAACTTTTGGGTCGATATACCATCCATTAGCGTAGCTGTTCACTTGGTAATGTTGCACATCCAATGGCTTAGCTAAGAGGTATTTGATATCTTTCGGCGTAAAAGCCGTTGGTGCCTGCATCTCTTTAACCCCTAAATCGCTATATTCAGCTGCAAGCTTAGGTAGGCCAACATCGCGCAAGTCTACCTGATCAGCTTTATAAAGTTTCCAGCCCTGATGATAGGTTTCGCTAAATACCAACCAAAATGGCTCGCTTGCCTCTCGTACATTGATCAGATATTTAGTGGGATTGACCCTAAGAAATGTTATGGCTGGTTTCCTGCGGCCGGTTTCTATAGCTCGAGTCGAAGCTTGAGGCTCCAAGATCAACCAACGGATACTAAGTGAAGGGTTCTTTATGTATTCGTACCTATGGATACCAGGTTCAAGGTGGATCATTTTCTCTAAAATAGCGCCATTCTTTCTATCATTTTCGGGATTAGGAGGAAAATCATTCATCCTGAAAATCAGATCGTCTATCTTGAGAATCCCGTTGTTTTCCTTATTCTGCGTTAATGATGTGCCATCTTCATGATCTATTGAGACCTTGAGAATATAAGATGCTGTATTATTAAAAAAAACCCCCGAGCTTTTCTTTAAAATATATCCTATTCCGACCGATGGGTCTTTTGAACGCTGTTTGACCAATGATAGAATATGAAAGTCCGTGCTGCATTCATTCTGGTCCTTATCAACAAAAATAAAACTGTCTATATTTTTAAGGCCGTGTGAGGCTATGACCGATGGGTCGTTCTGACAGGAAAATATCAGGACCGGCGCCTTGTTGAGATATTTTGTATGGATAAGAATACTCAAGTCATCTTTATCTTCATCAAGTATCAAAGTGGTTTGTGGGTAACAGTAAGGTGCAAAGATTCCACACAATAAGACGCAAAACATTAAAGAAATATACGTAACAGCCCTATATCGCATCATAAATACCTTTTACGGATTCAGCAATGGCTGCTGAAGCGGTCAGTCCGGGAGATTCAATCCCTATAAGATTAATAAGATTCGGCAATCCGTTACCTGACTCCTCCTTAATGACAAAATCACGGAAATCTTCGTCCGGGCCCTGCAATTTAGGACGAATGCCGGCAATATCAGGCAGAAGGTCGTTCTCTTCAATAAATGGGAGAAATTGTTTTACGGAAGAATAAAAATCATGCTTTTTAGAAATATCCACCGTGTAATTTTTTTCTCTCGTTTTAAGGTACTCATCATCGGGGCCAAGACGTAACCCCCCGCCAAGGTCCAGGGTAGCATGAATACCCAGGCCGGCTGCCTTTGGCCTTGGAGCCGGATAAACGAGCCTATTTAAACATCTCCCTTTCAAGGAAGAAAGACGAAAGTATTGTCCTTTGCAGTAATGAAGGCCGTAGTTTGATTTTTCAACGTTGAGACCGGCCATTTTTGCGATAATATCGGAATCCAGTCCAGCACAATTAATAACGATCCTGGATGTTAAAACAAAGGTCTCCTCTCCATTCCTAACTAAAATTTTATACGAGCGCCCTTCTCTTTCTATATTTATAACGTCGCTATTAAATGAGATGAGCGCACCGTTGTTTTTTGCGTGAACAATGAAATACTCCATTAACTTATGGGAATCTATGATCCCTGTTGATGGAGAATATAAAGCCGCAAAAGCGTTGACTTCGGGTTCCATTTTTTTTATACGTATAGCATCCCATATCTCCAGGTCCATAACACCGTTTTTACGGCCTTGTTCCGAGATCTTCTCTAATGCAGGAAGCTCATCTTGCCCCAGTGCTACTATCAATTTACCGGTCTTTTTGAAGGGTATGCTGTTTTTTGAACAAATCTCATAGAGAAGGTTTTTCCCTTCCACGCATAGCGAGGCTTTAAGCGTACCAGGTGGATAATTCATGCCGGCGTGGATAACTTCGCTATTGCGCGAACTCGCTTCTTGCCCAAATGATGCATTGCGTTCAAGAATAACAACATCATCACTTTTTAAGGCCAACTTGCTGGCAATAGCCAGGCCTATGACACCCGCGCCTATAATAGCTATATCCGTGGAAAGAGTATTCATCGAAACCTTGCCGGAACAAGCTTTCTGGCTTTTTTGAGCCGTTGTGGAGTACCTATATCAATGAAAAAACCCTTTGTTCTGTATCCATAAAAACCTTTTACACCAGCCAGTTTTGTAAAAATATCATTCTCAAGAGAGAATTTTTTATGCCGTGGCATCTTAGAAAAAATATTCTTCTTGAAAATATAGATCCCTCCGTTTATAAAACAATTTTTTGATATTTTGTTTTTTTCATTAAAACTTGTTATACGACCGTGAGTATCTGTCGCTATCGTCCCATAATCTTTGCCAGACTTTATCTTTTTTAAGGCAATGGCTCCCAAGAAAGCCTTTTTTTTAAGGCAAAAACGCAAGAACCCGGATAGATCTATATCGTAAAATGAGTCGCCGTTTAAAACAAAAAAATAATCATTGAGCACAAGATGCTGAGCATTTTTTACCGCGCCTCCGGTGCCCAAGGGTGTTTTTTCTAACGAGAAAAAAATCTTTGATCCTCTATCTGGGCCCTTTAAAAAATGTTCATGAACCTTATCGGCCTTATATCCTAAAGCCAGGATAAAACGGCGCAGGCCAAACTTAGAAAGATAAGCAATAAGGATATCCAAAAAAGGGCGATCGCCTATTTTTACAAGTGGTTTCGGCTTATTTTTTGTAATACTCTTCAGGCGGCTACCGCGTCCGCCGCAAAGAATAATAACATCCGTATCTTTCAGGAGTTTTGAGCGCATTTGATTAAAACATCAAGGATTGTAGTAAATGATCCTGCTTCCTTCCCCTTCAAAAGCAAAACTTACATCCAGGAATTTTTTTAACTTTTCTTTTATTCTTCTTTGCCTTTCGGGCGGCGCAAAAAGGAGCATAAACCCTCCGCCTCCGGCACCCAAGAGCTTTCCACCAATGGCTCCATTTTTGAGCGCAGTCTGATATAGCGTGTCAATAGTATCATTTGTGATTTTATCGGAGAGGCTTCGTTTTAATTGCCATGACTCGTGAAGCAATTTTCCAAATTCATTGATATCTTTATTTGAGTTCAGGATCTCTATGGCATGATCAACCATCTGTTGCATAGCCAACAATTCGCTTTTCTTTTGCGGCGTGTTTTTGATCTGATCCTTTGCGATGTCGGTAGCAAAACGTGAAAGGCCTGTGTAAACTAATATAAGCCGTTTTTGCAAGAGGTCTATCTTTCCTTTATGTAATGTTATGGGCTCAATCTTAAAATTATGATCATTATTAAAAATGATCTTATTAAAGCCTCCGCAGGCAACAGCGATCTGGTCTTGTGAACCGACATTTTCTTTAAGAATGTCCCTCTCTACTCGTATGGCCTGTTTAGCGAGTTCCGTTTTTGATACGATCTTGCCCTTCAACGCATACAGGCAATTCAGCATCCCGACCGTAAAAGCGGAACTAGAACCCAGCCCTGATCGGGCCGGCAGATCTCCATCGTGATGTATTTCCAAGCCTTTGTTTATTTTAAAAAGCTCCAGAAGCGCCCTTGCTGCTGGGTGTTTTATTTCCCTGATCGTTTTTACATTTTCTACTATAGAGTAAACGATACGATGTTTGTGTTCAAAAAAAGGCGGCAAATAACGCAGGCTGATATAACAATATTTATCGATCGTCGTAGATAAAACTGCACCGGAATTTTTTTGATACCACCTAGGGTAATCTGTCCCTCCACCAAAAAAAGATATCCGGAACGGCGTTCTGCTTATGATCATTGTTTTCTTTTCCTTTCGTTAATTAGTGACGCAATGCCACGACACGTCTGTTAAAATACGGTTACTTTTACGCCCCCACAATAACGTTTCACGGGCAAATTCTACTTTGTCGTAATTGCGGCCATTATGTAGAACTTCCATTGACTGAGGACGCCGTTGTAATTCTATTGGACGAGACTGTAAGCAGGATTCAAAATATTCTGGAAAGTTGAATTGGAATGTTTTTTTGAATTCGCCACTGCGCCCATACGCCTGCATACGCATGCGTTGGTACATAACCAGCTCGGATAATTCACTCTCATCAAAGGAAATATGGTTTTTGTTGAGAAAAGCTTTCAAGAGAACCAGAAATTCATCGTAGAAAGTGTCCATTTGTTCCGATATTCTTAAATAACTTGCTTCCTCAATATCCCAATATATGTTCCCGAATGGCCGCATTATAATACAGCGGCCTCCGCCATTGAGGATGGCATCAAGGTGAGCCTCGTAGAAAGCCAATTCTTTCCGCAGAAGAGAACAAGACTCCGGCATGTCATTTCTGCAGATGTATTCTATCAGGTTGACGAATTTTACACCAAACCTGTCTTTTAAATAAAACAAAACGAAAAATGCGGCTTTGAGGCTGAACAAAAACATAGTCATCCAAGAAAAAATCATCATCCTGCGCCAATCTTCAATAGGCATTGAAGCCGATCCTATGACGATATCCTGAAACTCACAGATATCTTTCCCTTCTCTTGCAGAACCATGAGTTTCAGTTAAAACGATCCTCTTGGTGGCAATGCCGAATTCTTTCTGATATTCCTGATCGCTTAACTTTGTATTCGGATATATTTCGCACGGATAGATAAATAGCTGCCCTTTGAGCTCGGATTCAAATATCTTTTCGATGCCGCTAACCCAAGACTCAAAGTCTTCACCCGGGAGCCCAAGGATCAATTCCGTATATACAGGCATATTCTCCATGTTGAATTTTTTTAACAGGCTTGAGTAGGTAGACAATTTGATATTATGACGACCGATATTCCGCAACACCGCTGGATTCAAGCTCTGAAAACTCAACGTTGTCCCTTTTTCAAGGTTGTTCTTATACAAAAGCATAGCGATGTCATAAATATGAGTGTCTGAATTTTTAGCAAAACAAGACCTGAATTTTTCGGGATAACCGTACTTGTTCTTTATTTCGGCCAGGAATCGGGCGATATAGATGTCACGCCTATTGATACCAAAATTTGAGTCAGCATTGAAAACATACTTGATCTGGTGTTCTGCCATCCACGTGATCTCAGCTTTAATGCGTTCCATGGTGTGGAAGCGTAGCCTTTTATTCAAGCCGCCCTTTCCCCACACGCAATAGGCACAGTTAAAAGGGCATCCCCTATTCGTTTCAACAATGGCCTGAAATTGCATCCCATTTTTTTCTTTGAAAAGATATTCGAAAAGGCCTTCCAGATAAGGCGAAGGAAAAATATCAAGATTTTGAGGCTGTAAAGAATTTATATCGTTGCAATGGAAACGCCCTGTTCTGCTATCACGCCAGGAAATATGAGCTATACCAGAGAAGTCTCTTGAATCAATAAAACGGTCAAGGACCTGGGCAAAGGCGATCTCACCGTCACCACGGACCGTGACATCGATGAAAGTATGCTGTTGGAAGTAGGAGGCCGAATCATGGGGAACCTGGGGGCCGCCAAAAACAATAAGACAGCCGGGATAGATGTCCTTGATCCTCTTTGCGATATGAAGACTTAGTTGTTCATTCCACATCGAAATAGAAAATGCGGCAACAGACGGTTCTTCATGCGCCCTGATGATATTATCGGGATCCTCGCGGATGAACAAAAATGGCCTAAAATCATAATGAACATTCAATTTTTCCATGGCCTTGGCATAGGCGCATATTAATCCCGTTGCGATAGGCAGATAGGCGATCTTATCCATAAGGACGTTATATTCATTAAAATAGACCTTGCGTTTATTTATAAATGTATTAATTTTCAAGCAATTGCCTTTTTAATCTTGTTTTTGTCACTTCCTGAATGTGCTGTTTGACCAAGCGGCCGAATTTATTTTCTATCAGGTTCAGGTAATTTACATCTTCAAAATATTTATGAAAAGCATCATCTCGGAATCGCAATACATCCCTCGCCGCAAGATGTTTCGTAGACAAAGGCAAAGTTTCATAAGAATGCTGCGAAAAACCGTGCCACGACCGTGGTAACTCCAAACCTTTCTGCACAGCGGCATCGTAGAGCTTTGACCCGGGGTAAGCCATAGCGCAGTAAAAATTCGCAAATTCACACTGCAGCATCATGGCCATATCCAGCGTCTCCTGCATTGTCTCAAAATTATCGTCCGGTAGGCCGAAAATATAGTTGCCTATGACCCTTATGCCAGCGTCTTGAATGGCCGTAACGATGCTTTTGATATCCTTGATCTTCATCTTTTTTTCAACACCATCCCTGATATCGCAAGAGGCTGATTCTATCCCAAGCGCAAGCCAATTGATACCCGCTTTTTTCATAGAAAAGAGATTCTGGATTTTTATCGTATCAATCCTTGCGTAAGCCCAAATGTTAAGGCCCATATCCCGTTTAAGCAACATGTCAACAATATCCATATAATGTCGCTCGTTCAAAACAAAGAGTTCATCAATGATCTTGATATTCCTGATTTTGTATTCCCCAGCCAGGAATTCTAGTTCTTTAACGACCAATGCCGGGCTTCTATACCTTACACCAGGTCTGCCAAAAAGCGAGTTAATACAACAAAAAGTACATGTATGAGGGCAACCTAAGCTTGTATAAATAGCGGCATATGGGCTGCGGTGGGCCAAGTCATCGAAACAGTGCCAATTATGAGCACGATATTTATCCATAGGAAGAAGGTCCCACGCGGCTTGCGGCAGGAGTTCATCTAGGTCGGCAAAAAGCGGAGCATCCGGACTATGCTTTATATTATTGCCTTCGCGGTACCAAAGGCCAGAGATCCCTTCATAGCTTCTTTTTTGAGACCTAAGGGCCTCCAGAAGCATTTTTAGCGTGCCTGCAGCCTCCCCTTTTATCACAAAATCAATGGCTTCCTCCTCAAGAGTCCTCAAGGGCAGTGCTGAAGGATGCAGGCCGGACATAGCTACTTTTGAAGAAAGGACTGCTTTAATGGCCTTGCAGATCTTGCCGGCTATCGTCATGTTCTGTGTTGAGGCTGAAGGTTGCGAGCCGTAAACGACCACAAGAGATAAAAGCGGCTTAAGACTTTTTACTCGAGCCGCGGTCTCTTCAGGGGAAAGATTCTCAGCATTAGCGTCAATAACGGAAACCATAAAGCCCTTATTCCTTAAATAGGCAGCTAAGGCCGCAAGCCAGTATGGCGGCTCTACAGCCGAATAATCCTTGCCCAGATCTTGATAGACGAGCTTTCTATCCCCTGGATTTATAAGAACTATATCAAAATGATCGTTCATACAGAGCCCTTGATCAGTTTTACGATAGCGGCGATAATGGCATTATCACCCAAGCCATTAAGCTCATGCAGATGGTCCCGCCCTCCAATTTCAAAACAGTAGGAATCTTTAAATCCCATGCTTTTCACTTTTATGCCCAGATCGTATTCCGAAATAACCTCCAATATCGCTGCGTCAAGGCCCCCCTTGCCGATAAATGCCTCCTCTAACGTAAGAACGAATTTGTATTTTTTCAGGGACTTGGCCAGCAAAGGCGCATTGAACGGCTTAAGAAGAAAAGCATCGATAACGCCTATACGGATATTTTTTTTCTTCAGAAGATCCCTTATCCTGATAGCCTTGTGCGTCATATAACCTGTTGCAATAATGCAAATATCACCTCCAGGATAAAGCTCAAAAAAACCATCGGATATGTCAATATCTTGATCCTGCCTATAGATCTGAGGCAAAGATTTTCCATCAAAACGGATGTATTTAGGGCGTATGCTCGCCAATGAATAATCTACGAATTTTTCGGTCAATACCCAGTCGCTTGGAGAAAATACCACCATATTAGGCAACATGCGCATGATCCCAATATCTTCTAGACAATGGTGTGTAGGCCCTGAGGTCTCATAACTTAAGCCCGCCCCGACACCTACAAGATTGACATTCATAGGCCTTAATTGCGACAATAAGGAAAGATTGATCCTGATCTGCTCATATGGCCTCATGGATAAAAAAGGTGCTATGCCATAAGCGTAAACGTTGAAACCTTCTAAGGCCAAACCCGCAGAAATATTGATCAGGTTTTGCTCGGCAACCCCAACATTGATGAATTTATTTGAACACTCTTTTTTCAAAGTATCCAGCATGGGCGCCCCAAAATCAGCAGAAAGAAAATAAATATCATTTCTTGTTTTCATTCGTTGATAGAGCCGCTCAATGAAGACATCGCGCATAGATCGGCTTAAGGGCTTATTCATTCCATCTCCGAAAGCAATGCGTCTATTTCATCCTTCTCCAGCATCCTGATATGGCTCAAAGGATCCTTCTCAAGGCGGGGTACACCCTTGCCTTTTATAGTATTAGCTATGATAACCTTGGGTTTCTTATTCTTTTTTTTCTTAACCAGCAATAAGGCTTTATGTAATTCCTCGATCTTATGGCCATTGACGACTGCAGTATCCCATCCAAATATGTTGAATTTATCCTTAAGTGGCTCCAAACGGATTATATTCTCGCAGAAATCCAGCATGCATGCTTTATTGGCGTCAATGATCAAAATAAGATTATCTAGTTCATGCTCAGCGGCAAACATAATGGCTTCCCAGACAGACCCTTCATTAAGCTCTCCGTCACCCATCAAGACAAATACATGGTGCTTGGATCTTTTTTCTTTAAGCCCGATTGATATCCCGCATGCTACTCCCAATCCGTGGCCTAAAGAACCGTTGATAGTCTCATAACCTGGAACCTTTGGATCAGGGATGCTACCGAGCAAAGCACCTTCCTGGCATATCTTATCCAACTCTTGCCTATCAATGAACCCAAGATCAGCCAAAATGGGGAATAAGGAAATAGAGCCATGAGCTTTGCTGATGATAAATCTATCTTTATGTTCAGCAAACGTGTCTTTCGGGTCTATCTTCATGACTTTGCCATAATAGAGCACCGTAAAGATCTCTATAGGGGACAGAGATGAAGCAAGTCTTGTGCCAGGAGCGAGACTATGAAGCCTTAGCGTCTCCTTTTTGACAAATATTGCCTTTTCTTTGAGTTTTTTAAGATCTGAATTAAACATAATGCCCCAGCTCATCTCTTTTGGAAAGGATAGGGTTCTTGATAGGCCACCAAAGATTGAATTTCGGATCATTCCACTTGTAGGTGAATTGAGCGGACGGATCATAATAGGTCGATTGCTTATAGTGGAAAATGATCTTATCCGTTAAAGCAAGATGGGCCACGCCGAATTTAGGCGGCACGAGCACCTGATGCCTGTTCTTTTCAGTAAGCGAGAACGATTCCCACTTACCAAACTCATTGGAAGACTCATCACAATTAATAATGACGAGATAAAAACGCCCTAAAAGGCATGAAACAAGTTTCCATGTCTTAACATCGCCATGGATGCCCCGCAGCACATTTTTGACCGATATGGAGATGTCATCTTGGAGAAATTTAATATTGATGCCGGCTTTTGCATAGTCTTCTTCGTTATAAAGTTCTACATATTCTCCCCGATGATCTTCAAAGACTTCAGGTTTTATCAACACAACGCCATTCAATTTAGTTTTTACGAAAGCTGGCATATTACCCCTCCTTAAGCGGCAATTTTATTTTTTGATAGGAACGATTTTACAAATTTATACATACCGATCTTTTTTAAGATTATTATAACACTGACAATGCACATATTTTGAAAAATACCCCAGGCAGGCACAAAGGGCTCGCCTTTTATCAATGGGCTAAAACAAGGTAATTGATTCATAAAATTTAGTTCATTTTTTTCGTACCCTATGAACATAAAAATAAAACCACGACCGTCAGCATTTGCTTTTCTCGGATAATAAATTGTCACGGGATGGCTTTTAAAAAGATCCCGGAGATAAAACCAACTGCAAGCCTTGAACTTATAGACATCAAAACCTACATTCCAATGGAAAGGAATAGCGAAATCATCAATAACTATTACGGAACGCTTAAGCCTTAATATTTGCCTGATCTCATCGCGCAAGGGCCAATATTCTCCCCAGTGGGCGTCCAGGTAAAAAAAACAATTTTGGCTGTCGTTAAATAGGCCCTTGTCTATACTGTCTTTTAAGAACTTTTCGGAAGACGCGCAGATCAATTTTATGTTAGGATTTGAATTGAAAACCAGGCTCAGCGCGGATTGTTTTTTTTCATCCACATCTACGGAATAAAGCTTCAACAAGGAACTTTCTTTAGAGCCATTAAAAACCGGGTACGAAGGCACGCGCCGGTTATTTGTGAATTGCATGAGATATTCATTCTGTATTTTAGCTCCCACGGTCCCAAAATCAGGATCTAATTCTTGAAGCCATTCGCTGACGATAGAAACAGTTTCGCCGGAGAATGTCCCCGTTTCAACGAATCTATTGATCCTTAAATTAGTAATGATATCCCTGCAAAGCGGGTGTATCATTCAATACCTCCTATACATTACCGTATTTGCTGTTATTTAAGATATTATAGGCCTTGATGAGTTCTTTTATACCGAACTCAAGCGAATACTCGGTCTTAAACCCTGTTTTTTCTATCTTCTCATTAGAAACTACATAATCTCTTTTATCCGGGTCTTCACCTATAGGAGCCTCTAAGTAGATAAAATCAGTGACCTGTTCCTTGATCTTAGCGCAGAGTTCCAGTTTTGAGAGATTCGCGTCAGATAACCCGACATTATAGGGTTCGTTTTTCATCTTTTCAAAATTATTAATCGCATGAATGAATGCCCTGGCCACGTCCCGGATATGGATATAATTCCTCTTAAAGTGTCCTTCAAACACAACAACAAAACGGTCTTTAACGGCCCGGTACGTAAAATCATTGACCAATAGATCTATTCTCATTCTGGGAGATACTCCAAAAACCGTGGCCAACCTCAGGCTAATGGAATTTTTTCTATCCAGCACAGCCTTTTCTGCTTCAACTTTTATCCTGCCATATAAAGAAACAGGCTGTAATGGCGTTGTTTCAGTGCAAAAAACACCCTTTTGGCCGATCCCGTAGCCGCTGTTTGTGGTAGGAATAATAAATCTCTGGGACTTTGAAGCAAATTTCACCAGGCTTGCGATAGCATCTCTATTGGTCGAAACAGCAGCCATCTTATCCCTATCACACAAGGGTGCGCCTACCAACGCTGCTAAAGGTAAAATATAATCTACATTTTTAAGGCACTTTTGCATAATGTTCTCGTCCCTGGCGTCTCCTCTCACGATCGAAAGGTGCTTATCGAAACAACAATCCAGCAAAGATGCCTGTCCATACATAAAATTATCAAGAACTATCACTTCGTGCCCATCCTTAAGAAGCTGAGGCACAAGAACAGAGCCGATATATCCCGCTCCACCCGTAACCAATATTTTCATTTTTTATCTCCTCTCGAGATCGGGTTCAAATAATTCTTTGATGTCAATTGGTTGAATATTATTTATAAATTTCAGGATATTATTCCTATAAACTGCTTGTTCATTGTAAACCTTGATCACAGCTTGACAAAAAGCTTCTACCGTAGGCTCTATAACCATTCCCAAAAAATTTTCTTGGACTACGGGCGCCAAAGAACCAGCCCCTTCGGTCAATATGATAGGCAAAAGGTGCTGAAGATAGTGAACTTGTTTTCCGGGGAAACCATAGTAAGAATAACTGTCTTTAATGGTCAACATGTTTAAACCGCAGAAACAATCCTCCAACGCGCCTGACAACTCATGCGACTCAAGGTAACCGTTGAACTCAACGAATGGGGTTACTTGGAAATATTTGGCTAAATCCCTAAAATGATCGTCATTCTCCCTGATAGGCCCGATGGCCTTTAATACAATATCGTAATGTTTACGTATTTCAGGAAGGGCTTTTATCGCGATATCCAGTCCGGAATCAAGTCTTCTGTCACCTAAAAAACACATGGCCCTGCTGTTCTTCTTTGCCCCCGAAATCTTTAAGCTTATGCCAGGAAATTGCGCAAAAGGGCAAAGTCTCTCATTTCTGCTTATTTTTTTACCCCAAAATCGTTCCCTGACATCTCTAAGCCGTTCATTGCCATATAATACCATGGTGCTCATTCTACACGCGAAATAGTCGAGAAAAGGAAACATAAGGTTATTTGCGACAAAACTCAAAAACTTTCTGTTATTAGGGTTTACCAACCAATCGCCCGGGACATAGAAAGACTTTTTACACAAGCCTATTTTTTTAAAAAATCCGGCCATGCATGCCGCATAAACGTTTTCTGTCCAAAAAATTATCGGCCTGTATTTTAAACAGAAATTGAAAAGGACCCCGAAGATCATAAAAATATTCAACAGGAACAAGACCGGCATTAAAATATTCATGAGATGCTTATTCTTTATTGAATAAAATTTCCAGACCTCCCTATTTAGATGAAGACCTTGCAGTTTATATCTTAGGACTATCTTTTCAAAATCAAAGATCAAAATAAGAGAATTTTCAGAATAAGAAAGTATCTTCTTTATGAATTCTTCGGTATCATAAGAATTCATTTTATAAGCTAAACAATCAAGTTTGCGCATAAAATTCCATCAATCGGTGCCATTTCCAGAACCAACAATATAGATACGCGGTAAAAAGTTATCCTTATTATCATATAGCTTCAATGCACCGATATCCATATGGGCCCACCGATCGTTAAAAATACCGATCAATACTTCAGTATCGCCTGGCCCTACGTTACCGAACCATGGGATCAGGTCTTCATTAATTACCATTTTTTTAATATTATATAAACCCAGTAATTTATTATACTCGGGGTCGGCGATCTCTTCGTATAAAATCCGAATATTATGCTCTAAAGAAATATAGGCTTTCGGCGTGTTAGTAAGAAGAGGATCCATGCCCGTATAGTATTTCCCTCCATAGTTCTTGAGACAAACCTGATAATTACCGCCACCGGGCAGGCTAAGAAGCCTATATTCCAATGGGTCATTGCTTATTAATTGGCGCATTTGGACATATTCCGCCTTATCTTGATACATTCTTGAAGCGTATCCGATAGTGTTAAGTCTGTAATCCGAAAAGATATTGCCGGTTAGCAAAGGAATGCCGCAGCAGAGCAAATAGCAAATAAAAAGCAGTTGAATCCAGCGATAAATTTTATGGCCACGGACTTCCAATATGACAAAAAGTAATAAAAGCATAAAAACGAATTCATACAAGAGACCGAATTTTTCAATAGGACTTTTAAAAATATAAAAAAATGGCACAAAGCTGAATACAAGATTATAAATAAAACCAAAAGGGGCCGCACTCCCCTTTACAAAAAAAATAAGGATCAGAAGAAAAAGAAATAATCCTTTAAAAAACCGCGCCCTCCTCATTTCGGGCTTGTAAAAAAATATTAAATAAACAAGTGTAAAGATAGGGATAATAATGATGAACTTTACCAGTCCTAAGCTGTACCAAAATGAGAAAAAGCTGTACCTCGGATCATCGCTGAAACCGAAAGCAAGAGTAAAAATCTTGAACACAAGCGGCCCTGAATTATGCGCGACGGTTTGCAACCAGCCCGAAGCGAATGTTTTTGTGTATATTTTAGCGGCGAATGTAAAGGCAGTAGATACATTCAATAGCCACCAGGAATTAAATAGGAAGAACGAGAATAAAATAAGTAAATATCTAACAAAGAACTCTTTGAAGATAAACTTAAAATTATAATAAACGCACACAAAAATCAAAGAGAAGATCAGTGAGATCTGGATCACCACCATCATAGGATAATTGGTGTTCGCAAATGACAACATAAGCGACAGAAGGCCGAAATGAAAGAATAATTTAAAAACGTTACGATAATTCTTTAATATGACCCAAAAAAATAAGGGCATGGCAACGGCAGAAAAAACATTCCATTGGTTGAAGCTTTCAAGATAAATAGACATGAAAGGATTGAAAACATAGAAAAAAGGTATCGCGAATGAAAGGAAAGGCGGTGACTTAACCTCTCTTGCTATCAAATGAAAAGCTAAAAATGGAAAAAAATAGATAGAAAAAATAAGAACAAAATTAGCGGCTTGGACGTTAAAAAGCCTCTCGATCAATGACAACAAAAGAATATTTATACCTACGCCCGATGGAGAAAGATTGGGCATCCCCAGGCCGTAATCAGAAAACCACATAAATGAGAATTTTTTCAAATGATTTGTAAAATTGATCACATAATCCCCTTCCCCCCCTAAGACCAAACATCCGTTGCGGTAATAGGGCAAGAGACAAAAAACCAGGATAAGGGTATACAACAGCAAAAAAATACCGTATCTGTTGAATGCCGAGACTGCTTTTTTTATCATCATTTACTTATGTCTCTTTCGTTGTAGCATAAAGATAATCGCTGCTTTTTCTATTCACAGGGTTAAGAGTTCTCAAAAAGATCTCTATCCCTTTAGCCAATAAACGCAATACATAGGCAAGATCCTCAAGCGAGCGTATCTTTCTAGCCAATCTCCACGGATGGGTCATATACGATAAGGCCCTGTAAATAATGAAAGACTGGTAACCTTTTTTTTGGAGGCGGCCCAATTCCTCTTTTTTGAAATAAACGGTGTCACTTCCAGTTTCATTTAAAACATAATTGATCTCTTCAAATTTATTTTCATCGAATCCGTTCTGTTCAAAAAAATTATCAAAGTCCAAAAGCCCTTCTTTTTTAAAGTGCAGGTAAACCTCCGAAGTGGGCTGTGGCATCAAAAGGTAAAAACAGGCAAAATCAGTCCCGCACTCTTTTGCAAAACGGATCGTCTTTTCGATAGAGTCGAGCTTTTCATAGGGAAACCCGATAATGTTGGTGCAAATAGTCCACAGGCCTATCCGGTTGGCGTGCCGTAGGAGCTCTTTGGCCTGCGATAAGGGATAAGGTTTACCCAAGTATTTTCTCGTTCCCATATCCCCTGATTCTATGCCGAACGTAACACGATAACAGCCGGAGAGCTTCATCTTATCTAAGATCTCTTTGGTCAAGGTCCAGTGGGCGATCCCGTTAGGTGTTGTCCATTTGATATCCAGCTTTCGAGCGATGATCTCATCGCAAATGCCCTCCCACCGCTTTTTATCTACGCTGGCACTATCGTCCAAAAAAGCGAATTCTCTTATCTGGTATTTTTTGGCGAGAAATTCTATCTCATCTACGACATTTTTTGGACTGCGGCCTCTCCATGTCCTGCCCCACACGGCCTGAACCGTACAATAGACACAGTGCCCGGGACAGCCCCTGCTCGATATGATCCCAGCAGCTGGCGGCCTCATTGAAAAAGGATTACCCGCCCCCAGGTACCTCATATAGCCCACTTTTTCAACGTCAGGAAAAGGGATGGAATCTAGATCCTTTATAAATTCCCGGGGGGGTGTCTTAAGCATAACTCCGCCTTCTGTTCTCAGGGCGATACCCGGAATTTTATCTATATCTGCGCCCGCTAAAATATTTTTCGAAAGTTCTAAAAAGGTCTCTTCACCTTCCCCGATAACGACTACATCTATATTTTGGTCTTTTAATATATATTCCCAATATGAAGAAGCGTGATTTCCTCCCAAAACAATTTTTATTTTTTGGTCAACAGCTTTCACGACACGCGCGATATCTATAACATCCTTATAGTATATGGAATACATGCATGTTATCCCAACGATCTTAGGCTTTTCGGATCTAATTGAATCGGCTATTTCGTCATCCGCAAGGCCAAACCTGACCCTCCTATCCGTTTTAATGGCTGACCCGGCAGTATAAATACCTAACTCAACGATCTTGGAATCTAAGTCATTTTTCTTCAGATAGCCCGCCAAATACATCAACCCTAAAGGGGCTGTAGGCCTATAAAATGAAAAATATCTTAACGGCTGGCTATAGTAAGGATTTACAAGTAGAATATCCATTTCAGGACGGCCTTTTTTTGCATAAAAAAATGAATTGTGAAGCTAACAGGTTAGGAAAAATATTAACATAGCTGACAATGGTCCCGCTGGGAAAGAACTTAACTATTTCAAAACCGGATCCTTCGATCAATGCAAGAGCGGTCTTATAAGTGTACAAATGCAGGTGGGTCCTATCGAGCACACCGGTCTCTTGGTAATCAAAATTCCCTAAAAAAAGCCTAATGCGATAAGGAAGCTGAGCGATGTTCGGGACTGAAATGACCAAATACCCTTGCGGCGAAAGCAAACGTTGGAGATTTTTCAGTAATAAACAGGGTGCAATGACATGTTCAACAATATCCCCGCAAAATATAAAATCAAATCCAGATTCCTTAATAGCATTCAGATCAGGATCGTTGAGGTCAAGTTGATAAACTTTCTGGCAGTTTTTTTGGGCAAGACGCAATAACTTCGGGTCACGCTCAATGCCGTAGATATTTACTGAATTTCCCCTCAAGGCACCTATGACCCCGAAGGCGCAACCTACATCTAATATTCTAGGTGAAGAAGAATTTGAATAGGCACGCAATATGTCTTCGAATATCCGATGCGACCTTCTTCTATGAGCGATATCTAATTGTCCGTATTTCATCTGTTATCCATGACCCGGGAATAAATAAACTGCGTTCTTTTATCCCAATCCCATTCGTCAACGATTAATTTTCTAGCATCGTTGGCTTCCTTTAAATAGCGATTTTTATCCGATAATAAGTTGAGGATCTCCAGTGCAAAACGGTTTAGATCACCTTTGGTCACTTTTACCATGCCTTTTGGGTAATACGTTCTCAAGGCCTCCAGGTCAAAACTGACACCCGGCAGGCCCCACGCCATGGCCTCTGCCGCAGCCATCCCCCCGCTGTCATAAGTGGCTGGGTGGATAACGATACGGGAATTTTTAAAAACTTCGTATTTTTCTTCTCCATCCTTAAAGCCCAGCAGCTCGATATTTTTGTCCAGGCCTTCCCGCGCGATCTTTTCTTTTGCCTCAACTTCCAAGGGGCCTTCGCCGATCATGGCCAATCTCGCATCCTCTTTCTTACGACAAACCTGTTTCCAGACATCTATTAGCTCAAAAATACCCTTCTGGTAATGAAACCGGCCTATAAAACACGCATCGTATCTGCGCAGATCCGGCTGAACAAAAGCCGGTGATCTAAAATAGGCCTCAGAGGGCTTGATATCAACACCACCCCTGATGGCCATAACCCCATCTCTTCCCCTTGCGCGTGAAATGAATTTCTCAACGTCCGGTTGGCTGGTAACAAAAACCAGATCGGCATACTTTTTGACGATCCCATAGACCGGTAACTGCATCAACCAATATAACAAGCCTATATGCCATTTTACATTCTTATACGGCGTTTCTTTGCTCCAGGGAGCAGGGGCGAACAAATAAAATCCTGCCACCCATCTTATCTTAGGCCGGATCAATTTTAATAAAAAGGCGGGTATAGAATCGGGCCAAAAATCAGAAGATGAATAGACAATATCCCCCGCGGCAACCGCGTGTCTCATCTTAAATGCTCTGACGCATCCCCCGATCGTAGCAAGAATTTCAAAAATAAATAATCCGATATACGAATGATCCTTCATCAAAAAAGACGAAGTTATGATAAATTCAACATTTTTATTTTTTACATTGTATATAAGTAACCCGCTCTTTCCGATAAAGAGCTTGACCTTATGCCCTTCCTGGGACCATTTGTTTATACAGGCAAGGGCGATCCTGTCCCCTCCGCTCATACCCTTGATCCCTAACCCCGCGCCTGCAGTATTTGCCGTGACAAAAAAATTCATAATAAAATTATTGGGATCCTTTCTTGCTTACGACCATAATATCAGAGGCTAACGAAGGAAAAGGCCTCAGTATCCCATTGATGATATTGATCAAAAAACTGAATTTTTTTCCTATTCCAAGTTTTGGATTAACCCCAAAACCATAAGAACGCTCGATCGTGAAATTATGTTTCATTAATATCTCTTTTAGCGCCCTAAGCGTAAACAATCTGATGTGCCCCGCGTTAAGCCAAAAAGAGAAAAGATGACCCACCCCTCCCCTTGTCGAGACCTCCGTAAAAAAGGGCTGATACCCCATCATCAATACGATCCGGTTGTACCATGAGGCGAGATTGGGCGTAGTGATAATGAACAAGCCTCCCTTTTTCAAGACGCGCAAGACTTCATCAAGCAAATAGTCAGGATCAAACAAATGTTCGATGACCTCGCCGCAGAAAACAGCATCAAAACTGGCCTCTGGAAAAGGGATCGGGTCTTCGCTGACATTGAGGCTGAGCGCCTTAACGCCTCTTTCATTCGCTCTTATGACGGCTTTTTCGCTTATATCAATACCGACGATCTCTTTTGCCGCAAATTCACTCTGCACCTTAAGACAAAAATCTCCTTCACCGCAACCGATGTCCAAGATCCGCCCGAATGCTTCGCCCTTCAGGAGATTTGAGGCTACACTGTATTTTTGGATCTCCGACAACTGCATGTCCTTGGCCCAATTATTTTTATAAAACTCTTTGAGCTTCATAAATTACACCTTTATCTCCCGAGATAGCCCTTATACCACTCGATCGTTTTCTGGAGGCCTTCTTTTAAGGAAAACTTAGGTTCCCAGCCGAGCATCTCTTTAGCTTTATCAATACACAGGTACTGCTTGTCAATCTCATTGTGCGCGGTTCCGAGGATCTTTGGCTTTATGTTCGGCTTCCCGCATGAGGCCGCCATCATTTTAAATAGCTCCAGGACGCTGACAGGCTCTTCTGTGCCGAAATTAAAAGCTTCTCCTCTGACGCCTTCTTTTTCAAATTGTTCAGCGAGCATCAGATACCCGTTTACAGCATCTTCCACATACATATAGTCCCGCACCGGGGTGCCGTCGCTTCTGATCTCAAATTCCCTTCCTTCCAAAAGGCAGCGAATGGCATCCGGCACGATCCTGGCGAAGTTCAGATCTCCTCCGCCATAGGTATTAGCGTTCCTTGTAACGACGACCGGTAAACCATAGGAAGCAAAATACGAGCGCGAAAGAATATCAGCGCACGCCTTAGAGGCATCGTAAGGATAAATCCCCAAAAGAGGGCTTTCTTCCGTATAGGGTAATTTCTTCTGCACGCCATAAGCCTTGTCACTGGAAGCGACGATGACTCTCTCTATGGTCTTAGTACTCCTGCAAACCTCAAGAAGGTTCCATGTGCCTTTGATATTGGACTCAAATGTCGATAAGGGGCTCCTGTTGGCTATCTGGACTTGCGTTTGGGCCGCCAGATGAAAACACGAATCAATGGAATACTCATTAAAGACCCTCAAAAGAAGATCGTAATCCGTCAGATCCCCGAGCACTTGGGTCACTTTGTTCTCAAGTCCGAGAAGCCGGTAAACAGATTCTTTTTTTATGTCTCGGACCAGAATAACGACGTTGGACCCATTCTCAGCAAGTGTTTTAGCCAGCCACCCACCCACAAAACCATCCCCTCCGGTGATCAATACATTTTTGTTCTTCCAAATTCTCATTTTTTTACTCCTCCCAGATTTTCCAGAATGCCTTGCCTGAATGCCACAGCGATGTTAATTCCATATAATCTTTTAGAGTATTCATGGCCTTCCATTGGCCTTTGTGCCGATAGGCCCTGATCTGCTTATCGCTTACGAGCGCGTTAAAAACCTCCTGCTCAAGTTCTCCATTGTCGAGATAATTTAAAATCATCTTATTCATCACCATAAAGCCACCGTTCATCCATTCATCAAGGACGGGTTTTTCCTTAAATCGCGTGATCGCACCTGTCACCGGGGAGGATAGGACGACACCAAACTCTGAGATCAATCTCACTATGGAGATCGTGACTGTAGGGGTGTACTTTTTGTGCTGGTTAAGCAATTTTTTGATATTCACATCGGCCACATCGTCGCCGTAGGACAGAAAAAATTCGTCGGTCTCAACCAGGCCTTTTTGCAAAACTTTATTAATTCTTTGTGATTTTGAGGTTTCCAGGCCTGTGTCTTCAAAATGAACAGTCCAACCTTCTTTTCTTGCGATATCATTCATTTTGAAATATTTCACTACTTCGTCATGTTTATAACCGAGGCAAAGAACAAAATTATTTACTCCTTGAGCCGCGTAAATTTTCATGACATGCCAAAGGATAGGCTTATCGCCTATATGGATCAAAGGCTTCGGGATGTCGATGGTCTTTTCACCCAATCTCTGTCCCTTGCCGCCGCACAGTATGACAACTGGCATTTTTTTCATGGCTTGTTCACCGCCTGGTAACTTCTCTCGATAACGAGGGCATTTTTTGAACTGAAATGTTCCAACGAATACTCCCTGCATCCTTTTGATAGCCTTGCCAATTCGCCCTGGTTCGTGTAATAGAATCCTACCTCTCTTGAGATGTTCTCAGGAGTAGGATCAATAACCTTTCCCACAGAGGGCTTCAAAATATCCGGGATGGCCCCTTTGTTGGCCCCGATCACGGGCGTGCCGCAGGACAAAGCTTCAATGATCACCTTTCCAAAAGCCTCCTCATATTGAGAAGGGACGACCAACAGGTCTGCCGCCTGATAATACGGGACAAGTTGCTTTCCTCGTATATTTTTTATCAAGATCACATTTTTTGATTCTTGCGAAGCCTTTTCAACTGTTTCCAATAAAGGTCCATTGTCGCCAATGAAACAGAAAAATATATTTTGGGACGAATTTTTGGCGGCGGCCAGCAATACTTCCACACCTTTTAGCTTTATGAACCGCCCCACGAAAAGAACGATAAATTTAGCGCCAAGCCCGACCTCTGTCTTGGCCTCTCTCCTGTCCTTAGGCTTATAAACGTCCTGATCTAGCCAGAGATAGTACGTAGCGATCTTATCCTCAGCAAGGCCGATGGACAAAAGCTCCCTTTTTGAGAAATCAGCCAAGGCGAGGATCTTATCAAATCCGGACAAGGTCCATTTCGTGATCTTAGAGAACAAAGACCCGTTTTTAAAATTATATACGGCACAGGTACTCATAACCGCCCTCTTCTTAAAGATCGCCTTAAGGAATCTTGCTATAAAAGCCGCATTCAATCCCTGCGCGTGAAGGCAATCGATCTTGCGTGAATTCTTTAGCATAAAAAAGAACGAATGAATAAAAAGCCAGGGGGTAAGATAAAGGAACTCCAGCACTGGATAAGGTTCCAGTTTGTGAAAAAGATTATGGCCAAACCAGGAGATCCTGCGGATCTCTAAGCGCCCCTTTTTCTCAAAATTTAAGCCTCTAATCCTTGTCGTTAAGGGCTGATAGGCGATCACATAAACGTTATGTTGCTTCTTAATGAGATCTTCGCACAGGTCATCGAGATAGGATTCCACCCCGCCAATATTAGGCCTGAAGGTCGGGACGATGATGAGAATATTCATTTAAGAGACCTCTTAAACGCGCACGCATAAACATAAGCAAAAAGAAAACCGATGCAGACAAAAGGATGTATGAACCAGGCCCTATCCTGGAGCCTTATATAACCCTTTAAGCTCAAATAGACCGGTTCAATGAGCGTCAGCGAATAAAAAATAAATTTCAATAATCCCATCCGGTCTGACCGCGAAGACGCATCAAAGACCTTATATCTACGCAAGTCTTTCAACTGATCATGGTGAACCTTCATGTAGGAAATGCGCTTAGCAATATTCTTTAAAAAAGTTTCTCCTGTAGAGTGAATGATCCCGTTTTTTACGATGCCGTATTTCTTGTAACTTTTTTTAATAAGATCGACATGGATATCAATATGAAAGAAACCATTAGGCTTCAGGTCCAGTAAATCCAAAACGCGCTTTCTTATCAAAAAACCATTGCTCCCGATGGTCGGCAGATCGTCAACATCAAATTCGATCTTATAATAGCGCTCAAATTCCTTAAGCACTCTTCCCTTTAAATTCCATGTATCGAATAAATAAGAAAGCCTGTCGGCCTTGCCCAGGTAAAAAGGAACAGGGTCATTGACCCCAAAAAGGGCAAAGTACCTGTTCATGAGGGTCTCTTTCGGATCATACAAATACCTCATGGGTTGCGTCGCGATAATTTCCTCATCGCAAAAAGGCTCGACCATTTCACGTAACCACGAGTTATTGGGGATGTAGTTGTCTGAATCAAGGAAGAGCACGATCTCTCGCGTTGCGTAAGTAAGCCCGACGCATCGCCGCGCTTCCTGATTATCCCGATATCCTCCTTTAATAAACCTGGCGCCAAAACTCAAAGCGACTTTCTCAGTTTGATCGACTGACCCACCGTCTAAGGTAATAAGTTCGAGAAGCTCTTTCGGATAGTCCTGCGTTGCCACTCTCGCGTAACATTCACATAGCACCTTTTCGCAATCCAGGGTTGCGGTGATGATAGATATAGAAGGCAGTCGCGATGTCATTGATCGATGGGCGGCTTTTGAGCCGTTGCTATTAAAAAATGGCCATGCCATCTGTCCAAGAAACAAAACACATCGGAAATTCGGCCGAAAAATGGCAAATAGCCCTTAGAATATATTTTTACAGTATTAAATCCTGTCATTGTTAAAAGATCCCTCAGGCCTTTGTAAGCCAGCACCCGCACATGGCCGACAACACCGCTGGCTTCGCTACGCCCCCATTTTTTCAAAAAATCTTTATCCTTTGCTTCACCCTCATGCCAGATCAACGGGTTCCCTAAATTCCATCCATTTATGTTCGTCGTAGAAAAAGGCATCCACCCGAAAACGAGCGAAAAAATATTCACCCAGGAGGCAAGATTCTCAGTAAGCACGATCAATTGCCCTCCTGGCTTGAGGCAACGAAAGCACTCCTCAAGGTAAAAACGGGTGTTGTGAAGGTGCTCAATGATCTGGCTTGAAAGGATGACATCAAAATAGTCATCATTGAATCCCCACTTACCGTTGAGATCCCAAGAGCGGCATATTATACCCCTTGTCTCGGCTTGCCCACGATATTCCTCTGTAAATTCCACACCGTAAACCTCTTTAGCTCCCATCTTCTTAGCGAACTCTATTGTCAAGCTGCCATCACTACAACCTGTATCCAAAAATCTTGCCACCCCATTTTTGACAAGGAGTTTTTTGCCAAGTTCATTACACTTGAACTGACCATCTTTAAAAGACCTGGGAGCTATAAGCTTTAATAATTTCCTAAAAAATATCATTTGTCATTTTCGTATTGTCCAAAAATCAGCAGCCAGAGTCTCTAAATATTCATAGGGCATGGTAAAATAGCCTTTCTTTCCCCATTTAGGCCCCCATGAATTACGGACGAGAAATCGTTTCTTTTGCTGATCATAGCCTACTGCCATGACCGCGTGGCCTCCGAGCATACGCTCATCCTTGCCAGGCATGCGCACAAAACCCGTTCTTGCTACCTCTTGCGTTTGGAAACTCTCATATACGGCAAACCCAAAAACAAATGGATACCCTTCGCCAAGACATGTCAGCATCTCAGGAAGCGTTAAGATCCTGTGATAAGACTGTATACAATGCGCTTTTGCCTTTAAGTAACACTGCCTGGAAGGCTTCTTTGCAAAAAACTCTATCAAATACGGCCAGATAGACTCCGGGCAAGACCCTGTTTTCACCAGGGTCTTGATACCGTTCCTCAATGACGCGCCTGAATCAAAATCGACCGTTTCTTCAAGGACGCGCTCATTGTAATAAATAAAGAGGCGGCTGACATCTTCATAAACTAGATCAATTTTATAATCAAGGAATTCCAGATTGCCTGCCAGTGCCTGAGCTGTACAGCTCCCTAATTCGCCCTGATCTTCAACACCTGAACAAAATTTCACCAGGTCAATAGACTTTGGTAGGCGTATAATAGGCCTGATCGCTTTATAAAGCAAATCCCTCTGATCAGGTACATCCGGAACCCAGCCGTAACTTGCGTGTTTAAGGATCATTTTTTGCGCACTTATTTATTGTATTTTGAATTAACGAACCAATTGACCGTTTGCTCCAAGCCGTCCTCGAAACTTACTCTTTGTGACCAACCAAGCTCATTTTTTAACTTGTTACAATTAAGAGAATACCTGAAATCATGCCCTGCCCTGTCTTTTACGAACTCTATAAGGCTTTCTGATTTCTTAAGTATTTTTAAGATCGCTTTTACTGTATCAATGTTCTTGTTCTCTAGGCTACTTCCGATATTATAAACCTCACCCAATCGTCCGCGCTCCAATATCAAAAAAATGGCCCTTGCACAATCAGATACGTGCAGCCACTCCCTTACGTTCTCTCCTTTTGCGTATACGGGCACTTTTTTATTATTTAAGGCGTTAAGCGTAATTACGGGTATAAGTTTCTCGGGGAACTGCCACGGGCCGTAATTATTGCAAGGACGCGCGATCACCACAGGTAAGCCGTAAGTACGGATATACGCCTTGATCAAAAGATCAGCAGACGCCTTAGCCGCAGAATATGGGCTGTTAGGTTGTATAGGAGAACTTTCGGTGAATTGTCCACGCTTGATCTCTCCGTAGACTTCATCAGTGGACATAGAAACAAGTTTTTTTATGTGGTATTTCCTGCAAGCATCCAAGATTATCTGTGTCCCTTTTATGTTAGTTTCAATAAATGGGCTTGCGTCCTCTATACTTCTATCAACATGGCTCTCCGCTGCGAAATGAACGATCGATCCAGGTTGCTCTTTCTTAAAGATCTTATCTATCGCTTTTTTATCGCAAATGTCGGTTTTATAAAATTTATATTCGCCTTTTACGCTCTCAAGCCTGTCTAAGTCACCGGCGTAGGTCAGCTTATCAACAACGACCATCTGTTGGCCTTTGGCAACACCTTGCCTGATAAATTCACTACCTATGAAGCCCGCCCCGCCTGTTACTAATATTTTAGATAGTTTTTTACGCATTCTTCGTATACCTCTTTGATAGGCCGGACCTTAAACCCTGTTTTTTCCAATTTCTTTGTGGAAAGCATAAGGTTTGTCCTAACCAGGTTAAGTTTCTTATAACTTATGACCTCATATTCAAAATCAGGCCTGTACTTTTTATAGACGTCCAAAAACTCAGGGTATCTCATACCTCCCGAATTAACTACGTTATATATACCTTTGACATTCTTTTTTAACAGGTGTTGTAAAGCCTTTATGAAATCAGGTATATATGTAACGGAATTAGGCAGGTCTATGACCTTTTTATACCTGATTATCTTATCAAGGATGTTTCTGGGTGTGGGCCTGTCATCCAAAGGTATCCTGATGCGGGTTATAAGAATATTATATTGGGATGATAAAATATCCAAAGCTCTTTCAGTATAGATCTTTGAACGGCTGTAGAAAAGGCCAAAGAAATCAGGAGGGTCTTTCTCTGTAATAGGCTTATTCTTGGAATAATCATAATTATATATGCAGCCGCTTGAAATATGGACTAATTTTATGCCGCGGCGCAAAGCTACTTCAGCTAATAAAAGCGGCACAAAAACATTGGCTGACAAAGTGGCATCTTTATCAAGCTCGCAGCCATCTACATTCTTAGCGCCCGTGAAACCAATGCAATTGATGATGACTTTAGGCGAAAACCTTTCTACCTCTTGGTCTGCGTCTTCAAATTTAAAGATCATCTTTTCGGTTATTTGGCACTCTAGCGCCTTTTGCAGCCTATCTCCGATAAAACCTCGGCCAAAGATCAGTATCTTATCTTTTTTCATAGTCTAATATCCCTTTCAAATATTCGCCATACGGCGTCTTTATATCGTCTGCCAGACGCTCCAATTGACGCGCATTGATATACTTCATACGATACGCTACTTCTTCAATGCAACCTACTTTCAGCCCCTGCCTCTCCTCTATAGTTTTAATGAATACAGATGCGTCTATCAGGGAATCATAAGTTCCTGTGTCAAGCCAGGCATAACCACGGCCCAAAAGCTTGACTTTGAGCTTGCCTCTTTTCAGATACTCGCTGTTTACGGAAGTGATCTCTATTTCACCTCTGGCAGAGGGCTTTACTTTTTTTGCGATACTCGCGGCATTCTTATCATAGAAATAAAGCCCGGTAACAGCCCAATTAGACTTTGGTTTACCAGGTTTTTCTACTATAGAGGTAACTTTGCAATCTTTGCCGAATTCTATGACTCCGTAACGTTGGGGATCTCTTACGTAATACCCAAAAACACAAGCGCCTTCTTTTAGTTTAGCAGCTTGTTTCAATATTTCAGTCAAATTTCCACCGTAAAAGATGTTATCTCCCAGGATCAAAGAAACACTACTATTGCCTATAAAATCCTCTCCGATAATAAGGCTGTCTGCTAAGCCGCGCGGCTCATGCTGGACTGCGTATGAAAGTTTAATGCCAAGACTGCGGCCGTCTCCCAAAAGGTCTTTAAACCTTGGGGCATCTTTAGGAGTAGATATAATAAGGATCTCTTTAATACCCGCAAGCATCAATACTGAAAGCGGGTAATAGATCATCGGCTTGTCATAAATAGGCAGCATCTGCTTGCAGACACCTTTGGTTATAGGGAAAAGCCTTGTTGCCCTGCCTCCGGCTAAAATTATTCCTTTCATTGCAACCTCCTTGAGCAGTTTGGCGAAACACCGGCGCAATTCCGATTAGCGCCGGGTGGCAAAATCAAAAATGTGGCCCATTATTTTTTTTGTCCCACGGCCGAAATACGCCAGGTCAGAAAGATCTCGCACAGACATCAGGCGGTTTAAAATAAACTCAGGGCTGAACGCGACATTATAAATACCACGCACAAGGCCCATCATCTGGTCATCGCTTACAGGACTCTTCATCACAGGCTTCTTCATATCATAATCATCCCAATCTAATGTCCTTAATAGTCCTTCTTTGCGGCATTCGTCAAATAATACAGAGCCAGGATATGGTATGACAACTGTAGCCTGGACAGTATAGGCAAAACCTTTTTTAAGCAGCCAGCGGCCTAATTTAAACGTATTCATTGCCTCTTCGTAAGTTTCCCAAGGATAACCAAACATAATAGTAATATGAGGGTATAAACCGGCTTTCCTGGCAGCCCGGCATGAAGATATAATATCTTCAACTTTTAAATTTTTATCTATCCTGTCTAAAGTCTTTTGATTAGCTGATTCAAGTCCAAATAGAACAAGGCGAAAGCCGGCTTGCCTCATTTTTTTATACTCGGCCAAGTTTAAAGCTCCGAAACGCATATTGCAATCAATGGCAATTTTCTCATTCAGCCCTCTTTGAATGATCATGCTGCAAAAAGTGTTAAGCCAATCGCCTATAGGAAACGTGCCGGTATCATCCATTATTTCAGCCACACCATAGCGTTCAACTAAATCTCCTATCTCGTCAACTACGTTCTCTGCCAGCCTTGCCCTGAATCGTGGATAAAGAGCCGGCCAACTGCAAAATTTACACTTTCCCCACCAGCAATCACGGCCTGACATAATATATGTACCGGGGGTCTTCTTGAAATTACCATTCTTGAACGCGTATAGCCGCCATTTAGTCAGGTCCCTATCGGTCAAGGGAATGGAATTCAGATCATGATCAAGTTTAAACGTGCCTGTATTCTTGACCATAGCATTATCACGAAACCAAATGCCAGGCTCAAGCGAGTTCAATGCTCTGTGCTCTATGCCAGATGTTAGGCTCAAAAAATTGCAAAGATCAAGCAACAGGAAATCGTAATCACCTCCTGTAAGAACAAAATCTACTTTTGAGTTATCAAAAGATTCCTTTGGCAAAGCGGTAACGTGGTCACCGAACAAGACGGTTGAAAGTCTCCACTTGCCGGTTGAAAGCTCTTTTAAATCATCTACTATACGCCAGTGCTGCTTGACAACAGGAGTCTTGGTCTCCATAGCAATAACATCAGGCTTTATGTCCGCAACCCTTTTTAAAAAGTCTTCGTAAGAAATACCCTCTGCGATCCCATCTATCCAGAACACTTCGTGCCCGGCCTTTTTCAAAAGCGTCGCAGCCTGAGCAGGCACAACAGGATAAATATAAGTAGGTTCATTAAAATATTGGAATTGCCTGTTTTGTGATAAAAGAGGCACGCCTTTATCTTTTCTTAACGGAGGATATACTATGGCTATCTTCATATTTCGGATTCCTCACTAAGCTGTGAACGGCATAATCCTAATATAAAATTATAACCGTAACTGATATGGGTCAGAAAAATACCTAACACAACATAGCGCAGCATTTCAGGGTAGCGTTCATTATAAGAAGCAGCGATCAGGATAACAAAATATCCCAAGATAGATACAGAATAAAAAAGCGCAAAAAAACCATTGAACAAAGATGCCGGAATACCTGCTATCAGCCATAAGAAAAAAAGTGACGGCACAAAATACTGCCAACGCAATGAAGTTTGTGGAAAACGTTTAACAAAATACCCCCTGTGCATCGCGTAACTGCAGATCTGCTTTAAATGCGGCAGAAATAAAGGCCTTCTATGATGAAAAACAAGGACCTGGGGGTCATAGACAATTTTTTTATTAATGCGCTTGGTTATTTCAAGGCACAAGTGAGTATCTTCACCGGGCCAAAAATTGGTCTTAAAACCGCCCAACTGTTCAAAGATGTCTTTTCGCACAAGAAGATTGCAGGATGGATAATCGTCAACATATTGTTTTTTTTCTTTCCTGTAGCGATAGCGAAAATTACCGCTTACCAATATGGACTCATACACTTCTCCGCTGGCGCGCCTGAGGATATCATCCGCAGGAGGAGTAACAGCAGGCCCGCCTACAGCTACAACATTTTTATCCTCAAAATCCTTCAAAGCGTTCGTTAGCCAGTCTTCTGCAGGATAGGCGTCATCATCCAAAAAAGCCAGGATCTCTCCTTTTGCCTGACTACTACCGATATTTCTTTTTTTTGCAGGCAAGCACACTCCCGTAGGAATTACCCGCACTTTTGAATTATCATAAGAAAATCCGTCATCCGGCAAAACAATGATCTCATAATCTTTATAAGCAAGCTTCAGGCACTTTTGAAGTGCTTCTTTTAAGAAATCATTAAAACCTTTAACAGCGATAATAATGGATACCATCACTTTAACCTATGCGGAAAACGATCGTAATATTTGAGGATCTTCATCCTGTAAAAAATAGCCAACGTATCATATCCGGTCTGCCACATAGCTTTAAGGCCTATCCTGCCCAGATGCCTCTTCTGATTCAAAACCACCGGAGCTTCAGCTATTCTGTAGCCTAGGCGCTGCACATTTGCCAATATCTCAAGGTCCAGAGCAAATTTTTTTACGACTATTCTTGGAAAAACGTGTTTAAGGACATCTTTTTTAAAGACCTTCAACCCTGTCTGCGTATCATGAATAGGCAGGCCAAAAAGTATCTTAATTATAAGATAATAAATGAAGCTGACTATCTTTCTGGATAGCGGATACTCAACTTTTGAATTTGGATGAAGTTTTGAACCTATGACTACGTCAGCATTGGATAACAGCATGATATCAAAAAGCGTCCTTACCTGGATAGGATGAAGGTCAAGGTCCGCGTCTAAAAAAACGATGTAGTCCCCGGTAACATACCGAAAGGCTTTCTTAAGCGCTCTGCCTTTGCCGGAGTTTCTGTACCTGCGGGGGATCTTTTTTGCCTTTACCTGAGGGTATTTCCTTGCGATCTTCAGAGCTTCGTTATATGTCCCATCCCGACTACCATCATCCAATAATATGACCTCGTAATCGCAACCGAAATCGTTAAATGTACGCACGGTCTCCTCAAGGCTCTCCTTTATAGTGGCGGCCTCATTGTAAGCAGGCATGATCACTGAAACTTTGCCTTTAAGATCTTTCATGAAGCGGCCCTCGAGAAAAATAAATACCAAAACAAAATAAAACTACTGAACACAAAGTCAGTGTCAAAAGAACACTGGCCAATGTATTATGGAACAACCATATACCGAAAAACTGGAATATAGTCATTACTGACATAAAATAGATAAATCTCATCCTGCGCAATGACAAATGGTAGATCATAAAAATATTGACAAGAGCAAAAAAACTCATACTTATGGCAAAAAATTTGACAAGCGATATGGCCTGTGGCTGATCATGCCCGGTTAAGACCTTTAAAATAAAAGCCGGGCATAACAACGCGAAAAAGCTCACTAAACCACAAAGTATGCCTACCACCAAGAGGCACTTTTTTAAGATCGCCTTTGCGTCCTCTTTCCTTGCGTGATGGTCCACTATCTTTGGGAACATAACAACACCTATGGCGCTAGGCACAAACAAAACTATCTTGCCGACCATCTGGGCCACTGAATAAAAACCTGCCTCAATAGGCGAAAAAAAATGTTTTACCAAGATTATATCCATATTCGTCAACGCGAAAAAACATAACGTATATAGGCCCACGGGCAAAAAATAACCATAAATATCTTTTTTGTCCAGGATAATCGGATCCGGCAACGCGCTTAATTTTATCATACCTTTGGGGAGCTGAAATAAAGAAAGACAAAAACCTACAATGGCTGAAAAAACAAAGCCTAAAAGTCCGCCAAAAGCCTTTAGTCCAGCGGCAACCAAGACAAATCCAAAAAATAATTTTGATATAACAGAGACCACGCCGTTCAAAGCCACATCATTAAATCTCTGTAAGCCGGCAAGCGCGCCCATCGTAATAGTCGAAAAAGAGCTAAAAAGTATGCCTACAGCTACCGCATAGAGCAATCTCGTCTCGTTAATTTGTAAGAACGAAATGATATAATGATCTCCAATCATTAAAACGACCATGACAATGCCCAAAAAAATGCTTATCAACTTAATGAAATAGCGCAAAAGCGACTGTACTTCACCTATCTTTTTATGCGCCATAAATTTTGAAGTATAGCGAGTTATCACGATCTGTAATATACCTACAGGCACGCAAAAAAACATAAGCACGGAAACAAAAGTGTTCAATACGCCGTAATCCTGAGGCGCAAGATGCCTTACCATATATAACCAAAAAACCAAATTTAATACGTTGGCTGCTACGCTGGAGGCGAATATAACGCTTCCATGCTTGAATATTGGGTCAGAAAAAAATGTTATTAATCGTTTTTTCATCGTTTCTTAAAAATAAAATTAAAAAACCTTACTGTATCGTGCCATGGATGTATAGCGCTGAACTGGCCTTCGTAAACAGTAGTGATCGGCACAGATTCTATCCTATAACCCTGCCTAGCGGTCTCCAGGAGCATCTCGGATTCTATCTCAAACTTTTCAGTATTAAGGTTCATCTTTCTCAAAAGGCCCATGCTTATAAGCCTAAAACCACATTGTGAATCCGGGACCCG